>ERZ1026894.1456-NODE-1456-length-13941-cov-4.915670_pt1 | contig 13941 bp, 14 predicted proteins | sample MGYA00380177_ERZ1026894 | MGnify/ENA primary metagenome ERZ1026894 (study PRJEB33269, sample SAMEA4719813) | human gut metagenome | biome: human-associated habitat; feature: organic feature; material: feces | place: Cameroon | collected 2013-10 ... | reverse complement strand
ACTGCGCTTTGTGCGCCAGCTACGCAACAACACGGCGCAGTCGCTTGTACTATCCGTCAGGCTCGGCGTTCGCTTGCTCGCCGCCTTGCGGCTCGTGTTCCGTCTTTGAAGTTGCACATACCGTTAATAAGTACGCCTCGAATGAGTGTTCGTTCGGGTGTGGGTGTCCCACCCACAACTGCAACGTACAACGCGCCTTTGCCTTTATTTTTCGCTTTCGCCGATTCCGACCACGCCGTCTACGGGCATTGCAAAAGCAATTCCGTGAGCGGGAGTATGCGTACCCACGCTTCTGTACAGCGCACGCAAAACATCCTCTTTGATGTCCTCGCACACCAAAATCATAATCATTTCTTTTTCGGGTTGAATTTGGATATGGAACGCCTTTTCCGCTTCGGGATTTGCCGTACCTCTTGCGCTCATAACGGTGCCGCCTTTCACTCCGACCGCTCTTGCCGCATCCATGGCTTCATCCGCAAATCCGTTGTTGACTATACACACTATAACTTGATATTTTTCACTCATTGGTTTCCTCCTTTACGGTTTCGAGGTTGTTGCTCAAAAATCCGTATGCGGCAACGCCTATCATGCTTGTAAAAGGCACGGTAAACGCAACTCCTTTCCCTTTGCGGATTGTTCTGAATTTTTCACTCAGCGTAATAAGAGCCTCTTTTGCTCGCTCCTGTTTGATGACGCTGAAGATTGCGGTTTTCGTTTGGTCGTTCCATTCGGACAGGCTCAGCATCTCGGCGTTTGCCGTACCTCTTGCACGAGATGTCCATTGGAAGTTGACTTCAAACGATGAATGCAGCAAGTCCGAATAGAATTCCGCCTTGTTGTTTGGCACGATGCACACCAGCAGCATAAGTTTGCCCGAGCTGACCGTTTGCGAGTTTTGCGAGCCGTGGCGCATAGCCTTGATTTCGGTGCGTCTTTCCGCCGCCCTTTGTGCGATTTTGGCTTTTCTTTCGATTCGTTCGATTCTGTCCATTGCAAGCCCCCTCACATAAAGTTGATGATTTGCTCGTCGTCGGCGTCAAGGATACGGCGCATAACGATTTTATGTTTGACCTTTGCGCTTGCCACCGCTCTGAAACCGAGAAGCTGGATGGTGATAAGCGGAGTCATTGCGACCATCGCAACGATACCGAAAGCAAGGTTCAGCACTTCTTTTTCACCGCAAAGCACCGCGCACGCGCCGATTGCCAACGGCAAAATGAAACTTGACGTCAACGGACCGCTTGCGACTCCGCCCGAGTCAAACGCGATTGCCGTGTAAATCTTCGGCACGAAAAACGACAGTCCGAGAGAGATGAGATAGCCGGGTATCAGATAATACAGCAGAGAGAATCCGTAAATGATTCTTATGACGCTGAGTCCTATCGAAAGTCCTACGCCGAGCGACAGTGCAACAAGCATCGAACGCTTTGAAACCGCGCCGTTTGTAATCTGTTCCACTTGTTTGTTCAAAACGTGTACCGCAGGTTCTGCAAGGACGACGACAAAGCCTATCACAAATGCAAACACGATAAGAAGCGGCTTTGAATATTGTGCGATTTCCGCACCGAGTTTGAAGCCTATGGGCATAAATCCGACCTTAACCGATGTGAGGAACACCACAAGTCGACATATGTATATACGATTCCTATTCCTATTTGGAGGAGTTTTTGCTTCGGCAATTTCAAAACGGTGAATTGAAGCACCAGGAAAAACACGACGATAAGTCCGAGCGCAATCAACACTTCGAGCGCAACCGCGCCGAGCGCGGGAGCAAAATTTGCCCCCAGATTCGCTTCGATAGAATAATCCGGGAGGGTAAAAGATATATCGCCTTTTGACGCAAGCGAAAGAGCCATGACCGCAAGCATAGGACCTATCGAGCAAAGCGCGATAAGACCGAAACTGTTTTCCTTTGCGTTTCGTCCGCCCGTGTTGAGAGCAACGCCGACGCCGAGAGCCATGATAAACGGCACGGTTATCGGGCCTGTCGTTACGCCGCCCGAATCGAACGCCATGGGCAGAAAGATTCCTTTGTCGTTTTCAAACATGATTGCGGTGAGCGCAAACAGCACCATATAAAAGAAAATCAAAAGCGCAGACAAATCCTTTCTGAAAACTATTTTCGATATTGCGATAACAAGGAATAATCCCACGCCCACGCCAACCGTCACGATAAGCACGGTGCTGTTCATAACGGCTTTGACTTGCTCGGCAAGCACGCTGAGATCCGGTTCGGCAACAGTGATAAGCACGCCCATTGCAAAGCCCACGCCAAGCAAAAGAGGCAGTTTTTTCGACTTTGTCAAGCCTGCGCCGACATGTTCGCCCATAGGCGTCATAGCAAGATCCGCGCCGACGTTGAACAGTGCTATGCCGAGAATTAGCATAACCGCCGACAGCACAAACGTCACAATCTCCTTTGTCGAAAAATCCGTAATCGGAGTAAGCGCAAAGATAAGCACTATAACGGCAACCGGCAGCACGGAAAAAAGCGACTCTTTCAGCTTTGAAAGAGTGTTCATACCAATGCTTTTTGCCATTGATTTTTGGAGGACGAAATCTTTTTCTTTTTCCATATTTTTTATAAAGTATAATAGTCTTTTTCTTTTGCGGATATTATTATGCCATAAAAACGACATCCTGTCAATCTTGTCGCCAATTCGGTTGTCTACAAAAAAATCATACGGACAAATTGTTAAAGCCATATTAAAGTCGTACAGTTGTATGAATATTTTTTTACCAAATATTCAAATTGTCAAAACGCTTGACTTTTATCTCAGAAATTCTTATCTTTGGATATACATACGGAAACTATGTTTCCGACTCGGTGAACACATGAAGAAAATCTCCCTCGACAAAAATCAAACCGCCTACCTTACCAAGTTTTTTATAATGTTGGTCGTTCTTGCGTTTGTAAGAGCGTTGTCGGCATATCTTTTTATAAACCCGAACGGTTTTGCGCCGGGAGGAGTCGGCGGTATCGCCGCAATCATTCACTATGCAGCCGAAAGAAGCTCAAATCCCACCATTCTGAAACTGTCGTCTTCTCTGTTCGATCCGGGTATTTTTACGATATTACTCAATGTACCTCTCATCATTGCGGCATTTTGCGTGCTTGAAAGAAAATTTGCAATCAACACAACCATCGCAGTCATCTTCTATTCGGGTTTTGTCTACATGCTCGGCGCCGTAAAGTGTCCTCAATACTATGCGGACGGCAATTACGGTCTTATGCTCATTGCCGCACTTGCAGGCGGAGCAATAGGCGGCGTGTCTATGGGATTTATGCTTAGACAGGATCTGAGCATAGGCGGCACCGATATCATCGGCAAAATCATCTATACGCACAATCCTTCGGCACACACTCATTGGTGGATTATGATTTGCGACTGTGTCGTCGCCGTCGCGTCCGGTTTTCTCGGGCTCATCAATCTTGATAAATCGGCAGGCGCAACCGCAATACTCACAAAAATTCTCTCTCCCATTCTCTATTCGTTCATATCTCTTTTCACCTCGTCAAAGGTGTGCGATATCGTCGAATCGGGCTTGATGTCGTCTTTGGTTTTCACAATCATCACGGACAAATCGGATGCGATTGCTCACGAGCTTTCCATTCAACTTCACAGAGGCGTCACAATCACAAAATCCGTCGGCTACTACACCGGCAAGGAGCATAGCGTGATCATCTGCGTCACGTCCAAAAAACAAATAAACCGCGTCAAAGATATCGTCACCGCCTGCGATCCTCAGGCGTTTATGTACATCACCCAAGCAGGCGAGGTTTCCGGCAAAGGCTTCACGGGCGGCAAACTGCTCAGAAACGGAGAGGTTGAACAAATCGATATGTCGGATATAATTCCTTCAGAGCATTTGCACGACAACGACGCCGCAACCGGTGATGAAGGCATGCATGTTCTTCAAACGATTCAAACCGTTGAACAATCCGTTGCTTGCGATCGGGACGAAAACAAAGATTGATATTAAAACTGCAATATAAAAACGAGCGATGATTCTCGGGTTGACTTTGAACATCGCTCGTTTTTTATTTGAAAAAATACTATAATTCGAGAATATCTTTCGGTTTGTCCACAACAATTTTTGCGCCGCACTCTTTTAGGCGTTGCCTGCCGCGAAATCCCCAACTTACGCCCACGCAATCGAGGTTTGCGTTGATTGCGGTTTGAACATCCACTTCACTGTCGCCTATATACAGCGTTTCGCTTTTGTCTATGCCGAGCGTTTCGATAACTTTGTCCACCGAATCGGGATACGGTTTTGCACGCACATCGTCGCGTTGCCCTACAACCGCATCGAAAATTTTATCGAAATAGTCCTTGGCAAGTTCTTGCACTGCGCTATCCATTTTGTTTGAAACGACGGCGAGTTTCTTTCCGTTTGCTTTCAATGCTTTTAGCAAGTCGACAATCCCGTCATAAGGCTTTGTATGGTCGGCGCAGTGATAAAAGTAGTGCTGTTTGAACACATCCAACACCGCAAGCGTCGTTTTTTTATCTGTATTTGCAGGCACGCTTTCTTCGACAAGACGCCTGACTCCGTTGCCTGTTCTGTCGGCAACTTCGCTTGTGGAAAGCGTTGGAAAACCAAAAACCGACAACGCATAATTGACGCTTATCGCAAGGTCGTCTATCGTATCGAGTATAGTTCCGTCCAAATCAAAAATATAAAGTTCGTACTCCATTTTCACCAACTTTGCAAATCTTCCGCAATCCAAACACTGTTTGGATATCATCGCACAACGTGCGATATCATCGTGCCTAAACGATATCATCACAAAGTGATATCATTTTTGAAACAGCCCTTCTTTCATCATATATTGATTCATTTCTTCGATGTTTTCCCCGTCGAATTTACGCAAACGTTGCGCTTTTGCGGGAATACCGGTAACGAGCGTGAAATCATCGACGCTCTTTGTAACGATTGCGCCCGTGCCGACGACTGCGCCTTTTCCGAGTTTGACGCCGGGAAGAATTGTTGCGTTGGTGTAAACTTTTGCATACGCTCCGATTTCCACGCCGTTGTACTCTCTTTGCATGTGGTCATGCTCGCTGTGCGAATGTGTAAAGATTTTCACATACTCGGTGAGCATTGCAAAATCGCCCATTTTGACTCCGCCCTTTGTGTCTATATAACACCCTGCGTTCCAGCTCACGTTGTCACCTACTTCCAATCTATGACCGTAATTGAATCTGCACCCTTCGTTTGCAACGAATCCGTCGCCGCATTTTTTGAAAAGTTTTTTTGCGATGATTTGTCTGAACGGCACGGCAAAATTGCAATTTACGCCAAGCGGAACTCTGTCTATGCTGTCCCACAAAATATGCAAATTGCGCTGAACTTCGGTGTAAGGGTCTATATCTCCCATCGGCATATAATCTCCCCAAAGTCTGAACGATTGCAAATCTTGTGCGGTATAGTCGTTTATGCCTATAAGGCTAAATGCCCGTACGGCATTTTGAGAATTCATACCGTCGTTTGCAAGCTGTTCAAATTGTTTCAATCTCTCGTCAATTGTCATAACAATGCCTTTATCTGTGCTTTTCGTACATGTAAAATATCGTTTTTGTTTCAATTTGCAGAATCTGTTTTATTCGATTTCAAATTTATATTCTGTGCGCGCCGTATACGTTTTGCCTTTTTCCAGCTTAATACTTTCAAAAGACGGTACGTTGCATGCGTTGGGATATCCTTGCGTTTCCATACAAAAAGCGGACTGATATTCGTAAACTTTCTTGCCTACGATGCCGTCAAGGAAGTTGCCTGTGTAAAATTGCATACACGGTCTATCGGTATAAACGCTCATCTTTATGCCGCTCTTTTCGCCTTTCGCGGTTGCGACTTTTCTATAACCTTTGCCTCTTACAACATAGTTGAAATCATACCCTCTTGCGATTTTGAGCATATGCTCGTCCGCTTCGATGTCTTTGCCGATTGCCTTTTCTTTGGTGAAATCAAACGCTGTGCCGAGTATGTTTTTCCTCTCGCCGTGAGGTATAAGTTCGTCATCGACTGCGGTGACAAAATCGGCGTCGATAAACACTTTGTGATTGAGTACGGTTTTGAAATCGCCGTCCAGATTGAAGTAAGCGTGATTTGTGAGCGAGCAAAGCGTATCGCCGTCCGCGCTTGCCTCGTATTCTATTGAAAGCGCATTCTCGTCCGAGAGCGAATATGTCACGGACACGTTGAGATTTGCAGGGTATCCCTCCTCGCCGCTTGGTGACAATCTTGACATTTTCAAGCCTTTACCCTCGACAATTTGCGCTGTCCAAAGCCTTGAATCGAATCCGACTTTTCCGCCGTGCAAGTGATTGTTGCCGTCGTTTTTGAATAGGTTGTATTCTTTGCCGTCAAGGGTGAACTTCGCGCCGCCTATACGGTTGCAAACTCTGCCGATAACGGCGTTGAAATATGGGTTGTCGCTCAAAAATCCGTCGGGATTGTCAAAGCCTGCAACCACATCGACAAGGCTGCCGTCTTTGCACGGAACGCAAAGATTTGCAATGCGCGCGCCGTATGTCAAAACGATTGCGTATGCGCCGTTTGAGTTTTCGATTTTGTAACTTTCAATGCCCTTTTCGCTTTTTGCAAGATAGGAAATTTTCATACTCGTATGTCCTTATTTGTTGTCGTTTATTTGATTTTTGCTATATTGCCATATATGTTATCCGTTCGGGTTCGCGCGCTTGACTTTCGCCATAGTCAGCGTATAGCTCATATCCAGCAATGCTTTCAGCTCCTCGCCGTCGACTTCTTTGAGCAAAACGCTTATCCAGTGCGCTTTGTTCATATGATAGGCGGGATATATGCCTTTATCTTTCAGAAACGACGAAATGAGCAACGGTGCGCATTTGAGATTGACGACAGCGGCGATTTCATCGCTTCTTTTGCCAAGACGTGACACGGGTATATCCATAACGAGTGCAAACCACTTTTTGCCCGTGTTGTGTCTGAACACCGCATTGGATTTGTCCTGCCACGGATAATCCGCTTCCACGCCGTACGTTTTCAGAATATACGTTTCAAATTCCTGTCTGGTCATAGTATTGGCGATTTATCTTTCCGATTCGACAAGAGTATCGTTGTCGACGTCGAGTCCTACGAGCGTCGACTCATACAACCTGCCTTTTAGAGCGCGGGTTTTTTCGTTGTCGAGAGATGCTGTCGGGAAGTATTTTGTGCCTTCGCACTTTATAGGCGTAAAGAAAGAATCGAACGTCCAATCGAGCGTCCTGTTGTGAATGTCGCCCACAACGCCATAGCACTCTTGCAGGCCTTTCAGCACAACCCATGCGCCCGTGTCGTAAAGTTTTTTCTTGCACGCCTCTCTGCGCTCGGGATATTTTTCGAGAAACTGGTCGTACGCCATGGGCATCCCGCAATAAACGTCCATAACCACTCCTTTCTCGTCGGAAAGATATTGCATTGCGTCGGCAATGACTTCCGTACAGCTTCTCGAGCCGATAGCCTCGCCGAGATTTTCGATTGTATCTCCTTTGATACCGCCGAACAAATTGAGCGTTATATCGCCGAAATACGGGTCGGCATATGTCATGCGCTTAGGCAGACAAGCCTTGCTTACAATGCCCTGCTCCGCCATTTTTGCCACAAGATATGCGGTTGCGGTTGATGTATGCGCGCCGAAGCTGTGGGATATAAATGTAATATCCTGCGTATAGTCCTTAAAGCACGCCGCATACTCTCTTGCAAATCTGCATGCCACGGAGTGCGAATCGTCGTATCCCATCCAAATGTAATTGAAAAGCGCGGGCAATGTCTGAGCATGGTGCGAATAATCAAACGAACACATATTGTATCCCGCGTCCAGCACTCGCCGATAAAATCCTTGATTTTCGCAAATTTCGCCGTCCCCTAAAGTTTCGGTCATCCAACCGTGAAAGAATGCAACGGTGGGCTTTGTCCTGTCAAAATAGTCGGACGAAATATCCTCGGAATACCTTGCATGCGTACCGTCCGAGGCAAAAAAGTACAAACCGATGTCGCTTGTCGTATCCACGCTCAAATCCGTTTCCATAGTCACGGAATTGCCTTTGTCGTTGCAAGCAAACAACAAAAAGCAAAGCGTAAACAAACACAATACGGCAATCACACAAATAAAACTTTTTCTCATAACTTTCTCTTTTGCATTTCGCACGCAACGGCGAAATATCATTTATTTTTTTTCCAGCGTGCAGAGAACTTCGACATTGCTCGTTTGCGGAAACATGTCAAAAGGCGAAACTCGCTTGATTTCGTAGTTTTGCGAAAGGATTTTCAAATCTCTCGCAAGCGTTTGCGGATTGCAACTGACATAAACTATTTTGTCGATTTTTGCCGATATTGCGCCGTCGAGCACCGCTTTGTCGCAACCTCTTCTGGGCGGGTCAAGCACGAGAGCACGTGCTTTTTTCGACGTTTTTTCCACTTTTTCGCCAAGATAATAAGGCGAAGACGTGATTTCGTCGGGCAATTTTTCTTCCTTTTCGTCATCGGGTTGCGCCTTTGAAACGTTTTCAACGTAATTCAAAACGTCGTCGCACACGCACTTCACTCTTCCGTCGAGTTTCAAGGATTTCATAAGTGCGTTTGCGTTGTCAACCGCACTCGGTTCGATTTCGACGGATATTATATTTGCGTTTTTAAGCCGCATGGCGATTTGCGCACTCAAAAGTCCCACGCCGGAATAAAACTCCAATATATCGCCGTCAAAATCTTTAAGTTCGTTGCAAACCTCATCGTAAATCGCGTCCCTGACGTCGTTGTTGACTTGCAAAAACGACAAAGGCGAAACGATTGCGTCAAACGCTCCGAGATTTTGTTTTTTCTCTTTTCCGTAAACGAGTTTTACAAACTTGCCGAAAATCACGTTGGTGTTTTTGGTATTTTCACTTACGTACACGCAAACGCCCTCGAACTCTTTTTCGAGATTTTGACAAAGTTCGCTCAATTTCGGCACGAAATTCGAATTTACGACAAGCGTAACGGACAGCGTATCGAGATTTCTCGCAACCACGTGTCGCAATATACCCTCTCCCTTCGTTTCGTCATAGACGCTTATGTGGTTTGCGTTTGCCCAATCGGTGACGATTTCAATGAGTTTTGCCGCCCATTCGCCGTGCAAAGCGCACCACTTCATAGGCACGACGGAGTGCGAACGCTTTTCGTAAAATCCGAGCGTAACTCTGCCCGTTTTGCGTTTGTAGCCGAACGGAAGGGCGATTTTGTTGCGATATTCCCAGTCGTTGAGGCGCACGACGTCGTCAACTTTGACGTCCAATCCTCCGACCTTTTTCAATGCGTTTTCGACGTTTGCTTTTTTGATTTTGAGTTGACACTCGCGCGACACGTGTTGCAAATCGCAACCGCCGCAAGTGCCGTAATAGGTGCATTTGGGTTTGATGCGTTCGGGCGAGGGTTTTTCGACTTCGATGAGGTCGGCAAAAGCGTAGTCTTTTTTTGCATAGCGAATACGGGCGCGAATAATCTCGCCCTTGATTGCAAAAGGCACGAAAACGGCGTACGCACCGATTTTGACGATACCCTCGCCCTCGCTTGCAAAGTCGCAAACTTCACCTTCGATAACGTCCCCTACGGCAACCGTCAGCACTCTATTTCTCCTTTCAACGCTTTTTTGTATTGCGTCATAAACTTTTTCACTCTTTCAAAGCCGTCGCTCAAATCGACGCCTCTGTCTTTTTGCGTCCTGAAATACCAATCGTACAGTTTCAAAGCGTCCTTACGCGCCGGCGCAAACGGGAAACGAAGCACGTAGCAGTGGTCGGAACGGAAAAGATTTTTGCCGACGGTGTACTCGTTTTTCACGCCTGCCTTGCTCAAAGCCTCGCCCATACGCTTTGCCTCGCCCAAGCACAAAAAGTCGGTCATACCGCCGCTGTTGTAACAAGGCGGAAGATTTGCGTTGAGATACTCGTATGGATTGGTTTGCTTGTAAAACTCCCATTTCCTGAACGCTTTTCTGCTCTTTTGTCCCGACACGTATCTGACGATAAGCGTGTTGGTGAGCGGAATGCGATACATCACCTCGAAGCTGAACGCTCCGCTTACGAAAATAAGTCCCGACGGTTTCGTTGAGGGAGTGGAAATAGCAAGCGATTTTGCGTATTCTTCATCGGTTGCGGCAATGCCGAGGCATGCCGCAAGATGTCCTCCCGACGAGTCGCCCGTCACGGTGATATTGTCCTTGTCGATTCCGAATCTGTCCGCATTGTCGCAAAGGAAGTTGTATGCGTCAACGCAATCTTCGAGGTCTTTCGGAAAGAAAACCTCGGGGCAAAGTCTATGATCTATGACGGCGACAACCGCCCCCATCGCCGCAAAACATCTTGCGTATCCGTCACGGCGCAAGCGGTTATGAATCATCCACCCGCCGCCGGGAATATCCATCACGCAAGGCGACTTGCCCTCAATCGGACGGGAGGGATAATAGATATCCATCAAAAGCTGTTTGCCGTCAACGGTTTTATATACTATATCTTTTTCGATTTCGATTTCGTCGTTGAAAGGCGTTCTGCCGTTGGGCACCGCCCTAGCCTCTTCAAAAAAGTCGAAAATATCCGCCATAATCGGACGACGGAACATTCCGAAATCTTTTCTGAAATCTTTTTCAAGCCGTTTGCTCTCTTTTTTGAGAGTTCTTTTGTCGGCTTTATATTTTGCTTTGAGGGCTTTTCTACCCTCTCTCATGTCGTTTAGCGTTGCGTTTTCGTTTTCAAACAGCGCAACCGTATCGCGAGCAAAATCTCTTTTCAGTTTCTTTTTGCCCGTGCGATAATCTGCCGCAAAATATTCGTATTGTTTCATAAATATTCCCCCATGTCATTGCCATATCAAGTATTGTTTTCTATATTCAAGGTATCGCTTAACTCGCTAAATGCTATGTCCCCTTTCCTCACGTGTTTTCCCTATCACCGTTCCCCCTCCGCGTGACCTTGAGGGAACCCACGGTGACCGCGTAGCGGGGGACAACACTCAGCGCTCGCATAGATTGCTATCGTTCTCTTTTTATGTCACTCGTTCGCGGACGAAAAAAACCAAACTCGTCCGCTCACTTGTACTTTTTCGTCAAGCTCGGCGTTCGCTTTCTCGCCGCCTTGCGGCTCGTGTTCCGTCTTTGAAGTTGCACATACCGTTTATAAGTACGCCTTGAATAAGTGTTCGTTTGGGTGTGGGTGTCCCACCCGCAACTGCAACGAAGTTGCAATATCACTTGCGCAAAGCGCAAATATCACTGTTGCCATAGGCAACAATATCATGCACGCGTTGCGTGCATATCACTTTCATTGCCGTTGCGGCTCGCACTCCGAATAAGCACATTCCGTTAATAAGTACGCCCTGAATTAGTTACGTCTAATGTGGGGACGAAGCCCCACATTAGTTGTTTACTTTTCTCAAACTATTTGACTTCGGCGTAGACCTTTTTGAGTCTTGCAAATCTCGGAAGTCCGTTTTCGAGCGGAGCTTTTGCGTCGCCTTGAATGAGCGGAAGCGCATATTCCACAAACTCGTCGCTCACGTATGTGCCGTTGTTGACAATCCACTCGGACGGCACTTTCTTTTCGGTGTTTGCGGCAAGTTCGAGGGGCATAAGCACATTGGTGCAAACATAGTTGCCGTTTTCATCCGTATCGCGTTTGAAGATGACCATTTTGTCGGTTTCGCCCTCGCACGCGCTCTTGACTGCGAATGCGCCCGCTTTGAACGCTTCTTCGACGTCGTTTTCGGATGCAAGGTGTGCGCCGCAACGTTGCATAAGGCTGAGTTCGATTCCTCTTGTCTTGAAGCCCGTCTTTTCTTTTATGACGTTTGCAAGAATGGCAGCAACGCCGCCGAGTTGAGCGTGACCGAAACTGTCTCTTGCCGCCGCCGCTCCGACGCTTTCGCAAATGAGCGTACCGTTTTTGTCGTGGATACCCTCGGATACGACTGCGATGCACTTGTTGCCGTTCTTTGTGCAAACTGCTTTGACGTCATCAACAAACTTGTCGACGTCGAAATCCGTTTCGGGAAGGTAGATAAGGTCTGCACCGAGTCCGTTGACTTTTGCAAGAGCCGCACTTGCGGTGAGCCAGCCCGCGTGTCTGCCCATAGCCTCGATGATGCACACCATGGGAGTGTCATACACTTTTGCGTCGAGGTTTACTTCCATAACCGTGGTTGCTATATACTTTGCCGCGCTTGCATAGCCGGGGCAATGGTCAGTGCCGAAGAGGTCGTTGTCGATGGTCTTGGGGACGCCGATGACATTACATTCATAGCCGACGGATTGCAAATATTTGCTTATTTTGTTGCAAGTGTCCATGCTGTCGTTGCCGCCGTTGTAGAAGAAATAGCGCACGTTGTACTTTTTGAACACTTCGAGTATACGCTTGTAATCGGTGTCATCGACCGAGGCGTCTTTGAGTTTGTAGCGCACCGAGCCGAGAGCCGAGGACGGCGTGTATTTGAGAAGTTCGATTTCTTTGGGATCTTCCTTTGACATGTCGAAGAATTTTTCGTTGAGAAGTCCGACGATACCGTGTTCGAGACCGTAAACCGCCGTGATGTTGCCTTGCTTCAAAGCCTCGGTGAATACGCCTGCCGCGCTGCTGTTGATGACGGAAGTCGGGCCGCCGCTTTGACCGAACATACATGCACCTTTCAAATTTTTCATGATTACTCCTTATTCCGCATATGCGGTGTTGGTTTTTTATTTTTAATTGTTAATGTTTTTTCGTCTTCTTGCGAAGTTGTTATCTTGAGATGATTTGTGCGATTTCATAGAGTTTTTCGTCAAAACCTTTCTTGCATGCGAGAGCTTCCAGAACCGTCGTGTCGAAAATTTCGCCGCCTCTTATACCGATAACTCTGCCGCTTTGACCGCACTCGATAAGCTCCACCGCTCTGCATGCCATCTTTGCCGCCAAAACCCTGTCCTCGACGGTAGGATTGCCGCCTCTTTGCATCCATTTGAGTGCCATGTGGTTGACTCTTCTGCCCGTTGCGTCGCTTATTTTTTGAGTAAGCTCGTCGGTGAGTTCGGTTTTGCCTTCCGCAAGCACGATGATTGCGGATGATTTGCCTCTGTCGAAACCGTCTTTTATGGTTGCCGCAACTTCATCAACATCGGTAGGCACTTCGGGGACGATGACGTATTCCGCGCCGCCTGCCACCGCGCTGTTGAGGGCGATGTTTCCGCACTCTCTGCCCATAACTTCCAAAATCATGATTCTGTCGTGCGACGTGATGGTGTCGCGCAGTTTCAGAATCGCGTCAACAACCGTGTTGCACGCCGTGTCAAACCCTATGGTCGAATCGGTGTAACCCATATCGTTGTCGATTGTACCGGGAATGCCGATGACGTTGAGTTTTGTTTGCTCGTGCATGGCTTCAACGCCTCTGAACGAGCCGTCGCCGCCGATGACGATGAGATTTTCGATTCCTTTGTCCAAAAGATTGTCGACAGCCTTTTTCATAACCTCGGAATCAACGAATTCGGGACATCTTGACGAGCGCAAAATGGTGCCTCCCGCATGGACGCAGTTTGACACGCTCGAATATTCCATTTTGAAAATTTCATCGTTGACAAGTCCTTTGTAGCCGTGCTTGATGCCGTACACCTCAAAGCCGTGATTGAGCCCGTATCTGACGCAAGCGCGCACGCAGGCGTTCATACCGCTGGCGTCACCGCCGCTTGTAAGCACAGCGAATTTTTTTGCTTTTGAATTGTTTTTTGCCATAAGATTACCTCTTTGGAATATATAAATTTTTTTATTTTCTAGGTTTAGGTGTTTCATTTCCCCGCAATCCAAACGCCGTTTGGATTGCGGATAAACGAAAACTTATTCGAAGCGCACTTATTAACGAAATGTGCCTATTCGGAGTGCGAGCCGCAAGGCGGCGAGATAGCGAGCGCCGAGCTTGACG
>ERZ1026894.1449-NODE-1449-length-13974-cov-3.266111_pt1 | contig 13974 bp, 8 predicted proteins | sample MGYA00380177_ERZ1026894 | MGnify/ENA primary metagenome ERZ1026894 (study PRJEB33269, sample SAMEA4719813) | human gut metagenome | biome: human-associated habitat; feature: organic feature; material: feces | place: Cameroon | collected 2013-10 ... | reverse complement strand
GGCTCGCTGGTTCAATGAAAAGAGCAACAAGCTGCAGATCGGCTACAGCGAAGGAGACGGACAGGCCGAATTGCTGGGCGAAGCAACACTGGAGAAGGAGGATGCCTACTTCGCAGTACCCATCGAGGATGTGTCTGAAGGCTGCCAGGTGGTGCTCTACTCCAGCAACCGCGCCTATGTTTCTCGTGTGATTGTGCTCGATGGCACCTTCAGCGATGACGACCTCAGCACACTCTTCAAGGCTCCTGTGAAGACCATAGGCAAGCGTGCACAGGCCCACAAGAGCAAGAGCCAGACTGTGACCACCGCTGCCACCGCCTACACCTTCACCAATCTGACCGCCGATGCTACATACACCTATCGTGTGCGTGCGCTGGCCGACGGATTCGCCACAAGCAATTGGAGCGAGCCCATACAGGTGTCACTGGCCACCGGCATCCATGAAGTGACTGGTGCCGATGATGCTTCTGCACAGCCCGCAGCCCTCTATGACCTGCTGGGCCGCCGCATTACTGGCACTCCCCAACGCGGCATCTACATCAAGGACGGACGCAAGATAATGGTACGCTGATATGAAGGAGTGGATGGGGCATGTGGGAGCGATGCTTGTGGTGGCCGTATGGGGCACCACCTTTGTCAGCAGTAAAGTGCTGATAGGATATGGGCTCACGCCTGCCGACATCTTCTTCTACCGGTTCCTGCTGGCCTATGTGTGCATGGTGGCAGTAAGCCACCGGCACATGTGGTCGGGCAGTGTGCGCGACGAGCTGTCACTCATGGGCCTGGGCATCATGGGCGGTTCTCTGTATTTCCTCACCGAAAACATGGCCCTGGTATATTCCACCTCGGCCAATGTGAGCATACTGGTGAGCACCACGCCCATTGTCACGGCACTCGTGGTATCAGTCTTCTACAAGTCGGAACGCATGACGCGCCGCCAGGCGCTCGGCTCTCTGTGGGCCTTCGTAAGGGTGTTGCTGGTAGTGCTCAACGGACAGCTCTACCTGCACCTCAACCTTCGGGGCGACCTCCTGGCGCTGTGTGCTTCGTGCACCTGGGCCTGTTACTCACTGCTCATGCGCAGGGTGATGCTGCGCTATGGGGCAGTCTTTCTCACACGCAAGGTCTTTGGCTATGGTGTGCTCACCATACTGCCCTGGTTCCTGCTTGTGCATCCGCTCTGCACCGATACCGCCATACTGCTGCGCACACCCGTCCTGAGCAACCTGCTCTTTCTGGGACTGGCGGCCTCCACAGGCGGTTTTCTGGTGTGGAACAGGGTGATGAAGGTGCTGGGCGCTGTGCGTCTCACCAACTATGTATATTTCCAAAGCCTGCTCACCATGGCGGTGGGCTCCGTGGTGCTACACGAGCGCGTCACCTGGATGGCGCTACTGGGCTGCATGGTGCTCATAGGCGGAATGCTTGTGGCACTGAACTCCGGGAAGAAGGTCAAGGCGGCACAAGCCACCACCTGACACCCGCCCCACAATCCACGTACCGGCAAGAAACACTTTACTCTCTATAATAAAACATTCAAACCACCATAAACCTGAGAACTAAGATGAGAGCAAAAACAACCAAGACAAAGAGGTGCACGGCCATAGCAGCCGTGCTGATGACCACCGCATCGCTGGCCATGGGACAGAGTGTGGATGTATTGAGCGACACATGGGTGTGCTGCGACGGGCTGGGCCGCAACGTGGCCTCATCCGACATGGGCGTAAGCCGTGCAAAGAAAGACACAGCGTGCCGTGTGGGCATGTTCTATTATGTGTGGCACGGACAGCACGGCGCCGAGGTGAAGGACATCACCCGACTGCTGGAGAAGAACCCTGACTCGCCCGCATGGGGTGCCGAGGGACAGTTCCACTGGGGCAGCAAACCGGCGCTGGGATACTATAGCGGGGGCGACCGCTTCATCGTGGCCAAGCACATGCAGATGCTCACCGATGCGGGCATAGACTTCTACTTCTTCGATGTGACCAACGCTTTCACCTACGATGTACAGGTGCAGGTGGTCATCGACGAGATAGACCGACGCACCTCGCTGGGGCTTCCATCACCCAAGCTGGCCTTCTGCTGCCACGCCAACACCGCAGGGGTGGTGACACAGCTCTATAATAAATGGTACAAGAAAGCGGCCAACGACAAGTACTGGTTCCGCTGGAACGGCAAGCCGCTCATCCTTATCGACGCCTCGGCAAAGGCCGACATCAGCCAGGAGATACGCGACCACTTCACCATGCGCCACAGTTGGGCATGGGAGGAAGGGGAGGACAAATGGCCTTGGCTCGCCTTCTACCCCCAGAAGATCAATTATTCCAAGGAGACCGGACGCACTGTGTATGAGCAGATGACCGTCTCCACAGCCATGCATCCCAGCTCGAGCATAGGCAAGAGCTACAGCAACGGCAGGGAGCCGGCGGTGGATAAGTACGGACTGTGCAGCGTGACTCCCTACGGCAAGTTCTTTGCCGAACAGCTCAAGCAGGCCATCAGCAAGCATCCCAAAGTGCTCATGCTCACACAGTGGAACGAATGGATGGCACAGAGGTTCATCGTGAAGAGCGAGGGCGAGAAGGGCTACACACGCCCAGGAGCGGCCAAGGCCATAGGCGAAACCTACTTCGTGGATGTATATAACCAGGAGTTCAACCGCGACATAGAGCCCAGCTCGGAGCCTCTCATACGCGACAACTACTACATGCAGATGGTCTCTGGCGTGCGCCGCTACCGTGGCGTGAACAAGATACCCGCACCCACAGTGTGCCACACCATCAACACCGAACTGGGCTTTGCCCAATGGGCCGACATCACACCCGAGTTCCTCGACGAGCCGGGCGATGTGGCCTACACCTCCACATCGGCCATGAAAGCCGTATGTATGAAGCGCAAGAGCGCCGACATAGTGGCATGCAAGGTGAGCCGCGATGCCGACAGCCTCTACCTATACGCCCGCGCCGCACAATACATCCCCTATGCATCGCACTCCATAGCCACCGACTACATGAGCGTATTGCTCAATGTAGATAAGGACTACACCACCGGGTGGGAGGGGTATGACTACCGCATAAGCCGTTCGGGCGTCACACCCACCCTCATGCGCTGGGACAGCGAAACCAAGTCATGGCAGAACGTGGAGGCGGTAACATGCGTCAAGGAGGGTAAGGAGATGATGTACGCAGTGTCGCGTGCCAGCATCGGGATGCTCGAGGACGTGGATTTCGACTTCAAGTGGACGGACAACACGCCCCTGCTCACCACCGAGATTCTCGACTTCATAGCCAATGGCGACTGTGCGCCAAACGGCCGCTTCAACTATCGCTACAAGGGTTCGCTGCTCCCCACAGCCGTCAGCAAAGTGCAAGGGGACGCACAGAAGGGGCATCCTGGAGTGGTGTGCGTGTATTCCACCGACGGCAGCATGGTGGCAAGTCTGCGCGGCAACCTCAACAGCAAATTGCTCCGCAGCCTGGCCCTGCGCCGTGGCACCTATGTGGCACACGCAGGCGGCAAGTCGCGCAAGTTCCTGATAAAATGAAGTCGGCAGATTGGAGGCTTCGCGCCTATAGGGTGCAAGACCAATCGCTGAACGCCCCCACCCTGCACCATGCAAACTTCGTCAAGAAACGCAGTGCGGTGCGATGACCAACGCACCGTGCTGCAATGACAAACGCAGCGCGGTGCAATGGTACATGCAGCGCGGTGCATCTGACCACCCATGCCAGAGCCGGACGGCCAGCCAATGGCATGGGCATGAAACAGGAAGCCCGAGGATGAAGCCATGCGCTCCACTCCTCGGGCTTTTCCGTCGCCACTGACCTGTATGTCCATGGCGATGAGGAAACGGTCTTATCTTACTCGCCGGTGAACTGTCCCATAAAGAAGATGCTGCCGGTGCTGCGTTCGCTGATGATGTAAGCGAAGGGGCGGTCGGCATGGAACACCACGCTACGCTTGGCCTCAGGCTGCATCAGACTCATGCACATGATGGCGGCTGTTACGGCAGAGGCCTTTGTACCCTCCTCGCTCACCTCTATCTTGGCCTTCTGAAGCATCTTCGACACGCTGAACTGGCCGCTTGCAAACTGGCGGAAGTCGGCCTGCGGGGTGAAGATGAGCGGCGCACCCAGCTCTGCTATTACCTCATTGAGAGGCTGCTCCACCTCGGTGGTGAAGCGCGGGAGCTTCAGATCCACGTCACACTCAGCCATGTTGCCGAGCAAAGCCTCGTACTTCTCTCCGTTCATCCCAGCCATTATCTCACTCACCGGTTTGCCTTCGGCAGGCAGCAGCACGGTCATGCTGTAGGCTCCGTTACCGTAAGGGATGCGTACAGCCTGGTAGCCTTCACCGTCGGCATAATAGTAGTCATCGTGGCGGTGCATCATGCTCACACGCTTCATGTCACGCGTATAGCCGCGGAAAGGTTCCACCTTGGTCTGCTTCTTGTCAAACTTATCAGCCCACGTTCCATTGAAGTAGATGGCGTTCATCAGGTAGGATACAGCCTGTGGGTCAACCTGGTCGATGATGCTGGGAATCATGCCGTGGGTCTGGTCGGAGCACCAGCCGTTGATGCGCTTGAGCGTCTTGGGGGAAGTGAAGTCCAGGCTCTCAACGCCCGCCTTATAGTTTCGCTCCACCGTCTTCTGGAACTCACTGTTCACCTTGAAGCGGTTGTTCACTGCCACATAATTGGCAATGTTCACTTTCACATCCCTGTCCATATGGCCGGCCTTCTCCATCATCATGCGCGAGAACTCGTTGATGTTCCTCAGCGTAGGCTGGTTCTGTCCCTTGCCTGCCCAGCCCAGGGTGGCAAGCACCTGCTGTTGGGTGTCGCCGCCGGCGCCATTGGCCAGCATGCTCATCAGGTAGGTGACGCTCAAGGGCGATATTACGCGGGAGTCCATACCCATGGTCTTGCGGAAGAGATTGAAGGCAAAGTCATTGTTCTGCCCCACCATCTCGCGCTGTGCATCCGACAGCACCAGGTAAGAACCATCAATGTCCTTGCTCACACTCCAGTTTGGCCCATCCTCTGCAGTTGCCTTATCCACTCTCGCCGAGCGGCAGCCTGCGAGAGCCACCGCTGTTGCGCCCATCAGGGCCATTGTCTTCATCATACTTTTCATATCTGTCTTTGTCATGTCCTTTTACACCTGAAACGGCGGGACCAAGCATTCCTTGCCCGCTCCCGCCGCCTTTAACTTTGTTTAACTATATCATAGCACAACATTCCCTTCGCCTTCTTCCTTCTGACTGAGCATGCGACAGAGAAGGGAGCCATGCAATACATGGTCTTACCCAACAGTTTGGGATACCATTGGCAATTCACTTTCCACCCTCAAGGAAGCCTCGTTGCCATCAAGCGAATACGGACGCAAGGAGGAGTCCACTGAGGAAAAGAATCTATCCAAAGAGGTCGGCATGCGTACCTGTACCCGTAAAGAGCAACGTTAGTTCACTGTCATTTTGTTCCCACACCAGCAACCAGTCGCCTTTAAGATGGCATTCCCAACAACCCGTATAGTTCCCCACGAGTTTATGAGCACGATACGATGCAGGCAACACCCCATCGGCCTCAAGCGCCCGAATCGCTCTCTTGAGCAATTCCATATCGTAGCCACGCTTGCGGCAACGTTCCGTATCCCTGCGGAACGTCCTTGTCATCCTTATCTCATACATGTGCACTCAGATGCCCAGCGAATCAAACATCTCGTCGGAAGAAGCGAACTTCTCCACGCGACCAGCCTTGATATCCTCTTGTGAGCGCAGATAACTGCCCTTTGCATTGGGGGAAACCTTTTGGACCAGCACGCCAAGAGCCTTCAGATATGCCATCAGGGCCTTCCCGCTCGCGGTCCGCTCGTTCAATGTTATAGTGTAAGTTGCCATATCTTTCCTCTATAGATTACAATTAAGAATGCAAATATACGAATTCGTTTCCTAAGTGCAACAGCTTATCCAAACTTTCTGCTTCTGTCACCAACCGTTCTCCCGCAATTCACGGAATGAACAAGACGGAACAACCCGGCACAAACGAAAACGGCAGGAACAGGTCTTCTTCAACCCTCCCCGCCGCTTTGCATAGTTCTATTCTGTTCGTTGCCTTTACTCCAGCACCCACACTTTGGTCTCGTGGGAAGCCACTGTGCCGGTCCACTTGGTGGCCTTGGATGCTATCTGCTTGTGCGCCCAAATGTCGCGCAGGCGGTATTTGCCGGTGAGGCCAAGGGAGCGGAAATCCACGGTGATGCGCCTGTCCTGGTCGGCGGTGTTTATCAGCGCCACCGCATGACGGCCGCCCGAGAGTTCGCGCACAAAGATCTGCTGGTCGTCCTGGCACACCTTGCGCTCGGCTGCCTTGCCCAGCGCATCCTGGTTGATGGCAATGGCCTCGGCATTGGAGATTATCCGCAGGTCGTCGGCAGTGAGCTTACGCATGTCGTTTGACAGGGCGAGGGGCGATGACATCATGCACCAGAGGCTCATCTGAGTCTGATACTCATGCTGGGTACAGCCCTTGCCGCCCAGGTCGCTCGATGGTCCGCCCTTGCCGTTGAGCCCTACCACCAGCATATCCATATCGGGCCACTGGCCGTGGCGCACGTATGGACTGAGGGGAGCAGTGATGTTGATGATGTCCAGGATGCCCATGCCACCCTGGTGGATTTCGTCCTTCCACATGTCGCGCACGTCGTAGCTGGTGCGCCAGAGCTGGCCGCCCACATGCTCGCACCACTCCTCGCCCTGACGCTGACCCCACTCGCAGATGCCGAGCACGATGTTGCGTCCGCTTTTCTGCAGGGCATCGGCCATGGCGCGGTAGCGTCGGCGCGCCGTGGCACTGTCCTCGGGTGCGTTGCAGTAGTCATACTTCAGATAGTCGATGCCCCATGAAGCAAAGGTGCGGGCATCCTGCTCCTCAAACCCCAGACTGGCGGTAGCGCCGGCGCAAGTGAGCTGTGCGGCATCGGAATAGATTCCGAGCTTCATGCCACGCGCATGAACATAGTCGGCCAGCGCCTTGTCATCCATCCCATGGGTGGAGTGGGTGTCAGTTCGTGGCGCGGTGTGGGTTGTGCCTTTGTGCCCACCGAGAACATAGCCAGCAGGCAGAGTGATAAGATGCTTTTCTTCATGTGTTATAAATGTGTTGTTGGTTGGCAGGAAGCCTTTGTCTGGCCTCCTGGATAATAGTTTCCTGCGCGAAGATACGGATTTTTTCGTACCCCGCACACAAGTACGGGGAGAATGTTTACAGACTGGCGGGAAAGGGACGGGCACCCGGCACGCGCGGCACAGGATGCCACACCGCTTGCGCAAGCATGCTGCACAGACAGCAAAGGGGCGGACCGCCATGCGACCCGCCCCTCTCTGCTTGTCATTCTAAGAGAGTCCAATGCTCTCACTTATACATCACCTTGACCTGACGGTCGAGCTGACTGACGTTCGGCAATGGGGATGAAGCCCAAGGGCATTCCTCCCCAATGCTCTCACTTATACATCACCTTGGTCTGACGGTCGAGCTGACTGACGTTCGGCAATGGGGATGAAGCCCAAGGGCATTCCTCCCCACTGCTCTCACTTATACATCACCTTTTTACCATTGACGATGTTCACGCCCTTCTGGATGCGGCTGAGGCGCTGGCCCTGGAGGTTGTAGATGGCTGTGCCATTCTGCTGCCAAGGAGCAACCTGCTCGCTTACGCCCTCGATGCCAGTGGGCTTCTCCGTGCCGTAATACAGCAGACGGAAGTTGTCGGCCACTATCCAGTCGAACTTGGTGCAGTCTGTCTTCTCAAAGCCAATGCTGAGGAAGCCCTTGTTCTCCTTGGTCACCTCGAAGAGGATGGGCGTTGCCCAGTAACATCCATTCTGGAAGTATTCCTCGGCTGCGCTGGAGCAGTTGTCGGGATAGCGCAGTGTGCCTGATGCATCAAGGCGTCCCAGACCAGGCACCTTGTTGGCGTAGTCGGTGATGAAGGGCACCTTGCCGGTCACCTTACCATCGCCCTCGCCTGCAATGAGGAAGGCGTTGGAAGCAAGTTCCTCGCCTGCAATATACTTGGCAGCGTGGTTATCATAGTTTCCGTCGCGATAGTAAATCTGTGCGGTGAGCGTGTACCAACCGGGCAGAATGGCATCGTTGAAGATTTCCTGTGTGACAGAGCCTGTGGTGCAGTTCCATGACTCGAGCACGAAATCGGGATGGTTGGCACCACGTTGCCATACGCCCAGGCCGTAGCTCTCTGCTCCGTTGTTGTCGGTACCCTTGCCCATATCCAGTCTCCATGCGCTGACATCGAGGCGCTGGTCCAGTCCGGGGTTCGTGATAAGCTGTGTGGCCTCCACGGGCTTCTCGCTGGTGGCTGTCAGCATAAGCTCATCCATCTCCTTCTGACTGATGAGCATCCACTGGTTGGCCTCGCTGCTGGCAGTCTTCATGTCGGTATCCACCACGTTGTAAGAGAGGCTGAATCTGTTGTCCTTGCCGTCGCGATAGCCCAGCATGAGGGTTTCGGCCTCGGGGTCATTGTTCACACGCACGATGTTGAACACGTTGGGCTTACCCTCTACAGGCTGGAAGTCCCATGCATCGTTAGTGTCGCAATCCACATAGCCACCGTAGTTCATGAAGTCGTTCTGTCCCATGGTGCCATTGGGACGCATGGTCTCGATGCGGTAGCCACGCTCCAGAGGATTGCCGTCCCTGTCCTTGTTGATCAGGCGGAAGGCGTTACTTGCGTATGCCAGAGCGAGGTGTGTACCCCAGTTCTCACCGCCACAGAGGAACAGGCGCTCGCCTACATTATATATATAATAGGCTCCGTCGGGATAGTCGGGGTCGGCAGTCTCGGCGATGTAAGCCTGTGGCTGGCTGCCCACATAAGCCTCGGAGCGGCGCTCCAGGGCATTGCGCTTGCGTGCCAGACGCAGGGGGCGGAGCAGATTGTTGGTCTCGGCGTTCGTCTCACAAGAGTCTATCTTGGCCTTTGCCGCGCTGATAGCCTCCTCGAGGTAGCCTTTGTCCTTGGTCTGCTCGCATATGGCGATGGTCTGCAGCAGGATGTTCACGTCACCGGCATAGTTGAGGATGGTGTTGATGTCTGCTTTCAGGTTCTTGGCATACTCCTTCACCTCGGCTGCATCCTTATTGACCTCCAGTTCCTGGCGTCCTGCCTGGGCCAGACTGTCGAGCTTGGCCTGCATGGCCTTGGTGAGTGTGGTCTTGGTCTCAGCCAGTGCGATGGCAGCCTTCAGCTCCTCGGCACACTCGTCGTAGTTCACTTCCTCCACATTGATACCGCAGTCATAGAAGCGTCCGCCAAAGTTCTGCTGGATATAAGTGGCGATGACATTCTTGCCCTCGCGCAGATACTTGGCAGGGATATGCACCTGCTTGGGGTTCTTTCCGTCGGTCCATCCGTCGTACTTCTGCAGCAGGTGGCCGTTGACATAGGTCTCATAGGCGTCATCGTGGCACACATTGAGTGAATAGCTCAGGCGCTCGTTGACCTTGTCAAGCGTGAAGGTACGGCGCACCCAGTAGTTGGTGTTATGACCATCAGCGCCGTCACCCTGATAGTCGAGGTGTCCCATGTGTCCTGGCCAGATGCTCTTGAGCTCGGGCATATAGCCTGCGTTGCCCATCGGCATCTCCTGGTCGCTCCACATCGAGTCGTCGAAGTCGGGCTCTATCCAGCTTTTGGTCTCCACCCTACCGTCTATCACGGGGTCCTTGATCTGCTTGACCTGATAGGTCTCAGAGAGGTCCTCCTCAGAACGGATGGTATCGATGTCGGTCACGTAGCAGTAGTTGAAGTACGATGTACCTATCCACAACTCCTTCTCATCAGTCTCGTCCATGAGGCTCATGCCGCTGATGGTCACATCGGTACCCTTCTCCTCGTTGGCGAAGTTGAAGACAACTTTCATGTTGTTGAGCTCTGTACCTACGATAGGAAGCTCGCACTCGGTCACCTCGCCCGCATCGATACGGAACTTCTCCTGTGCTCCCACTGCCTCGTCATTGTCGTTCTCGGTCACCTTCACCGTCACGTCCTCCAGGGTCTGGTTGGCTGTCAGGTGCAGTTTGAGCGTATATTCCTTATCGGCACTCAGCTTGATGGGGCTCTTGAAGTGCACCTGCTGTCCCCACTCACCGGGATTTCTGCCCAGCAGATGTACGGTGTATTGGTCATCGGCCTGTGCCTCGTAGAGTTTCTCCCAGTCGTGCAGGCCGCCGGTATCGTAGCCTCCCCATGAGTTGAAGAGCACCTTGCCGGTCCACGGAGTCACGTAGCCCATATCCACTCCGCCCTGTACGCTGGTGTACAGACCGCAGTCGGCAAAGGCGCCGCCCCAGTTCTGGTGCACATGCACCGCCAGCATGTTCTGCTCGCCATTGAGCTTGATGAGCGCTTTCTGCTCGTCAGTGAGCTTGACGTAAGCGTTGTCGTCCCATCCCTTCTGGTAGGTGGGGAAGGAGTCGGTCACCTCTCCTGACTCGTCCGTATTGTAGTTCCAGTGGTCTATCTCCCAGCCGGTGCGCTGATAGATGAGCACTCCGTTGAGATAGTATTCGCATGGTGCGTCGTCGTGACCGCAGCTGAGATACACATCGCCCGACAGTAGGCGGTCGGTGGTAAAGAAGCGGCGGAAGTAGATGTCGGCCATCACCTCGTTGGTGGTCCACTGATAAGAGGGGCGTCCATTGTAGTTCTCGGCACTGTGGAACGGAGCGTTGCGCACCTCCCACTTGATAGGCTCCTGCTTCTCTTCGTTGTAGCCCACGGTGGCTGTATCGTAGGCAGCCTCGTACCACTGGTGTCCGTTGGCATCCTCAGCAGGCGCACCGCTTACGATATTGAAGAAGGGATTGCTTTCGTTGCCCTCTCCATACCGCATGCCAGTGTTATAGACCCAGGTCTGCGCGCTCCACTCCTTATCGCCGTCATAGCGCGACGAAGGAGCAATGACAATGTTGGCACCCACCACCAGCAGGCCTTCTGCCGATGCGGGAACAACGAGCGAAGGTACAGACATCAGTCCGAGCATCGCTGTGAGTAGTTGTCTCTTCATAGATAATTGCTTTTTTATTGGTTAATGACTTTCCATTCGTATGGGATTTCTCTACCCTGCTGCACCTCCTCCGGCTCGCTGGCCTTGGTCGTCTGTGGGATATGTCCGATTGCTTGCGACACGCTCCTCTGTGCAGCACAACGAGGGAACGTTTTCCCCTCATGCTTTTGTTTTTTTGTTATAATCATGGCAAATTTATTAAGATTCCGTTACAAATCCAACCATCCTACCCACTTTTTTTGCCTAAGAACCGCTTTTTGTGGTATTTTTCTATGCAATTGCAGGAAATCCGGTGCCCCGTGCCATGCCCCACCGAAGTCTGGTGCCCAATTCATCACCGTGCATACCGAGGAGTGATGCCGCAGCATCGGGACGGGGACGGAATGCGCTGCCTGATGACCCGACCCACGGTAAGACAAAAAACGCACGGCGCTGCATGGGCATACGCAGCGCGCTGCGATGGCGAATGCAATGCGCTGCATGGACACATGCACCGCACTGCGTTTTCGGGGGCAGAACTGCGGGGCTTTGGCTGCAGCGGACAGAGGGAGTGAGTCACAGGCATTGCCAATGCCCGAGGAAAGGCTTCCCCTGCGCCATCATCTCCGCCGGCCGGGATGGACCAAAGCCGTGCCAGAGCAGAAAAATCGGTCTGCGCCACCTCGTCTGCCCTATTTGCCCAGGAAAACGGGAATGGAGAGGAGATGGAGCAAGCTTCTCCAATGGCCTCTCCTGTCCCATTGACCCAGGAAAACGGGAATGGTGCCGAGATGGGACAAGCATCCCGACCGCCCCCACCTGCTCGCATGAAAACGCAGAAGGGCTGCGTCACGTAGCGTGTGACACAACCCTTCTGTTATAATATATAATGTGTCGCTCCCGCGTGGCGATGCCCATGCGGGAAGCGCGCTGGTTCACTGTGCCAGCAGGAACTGCTTGAAGTCCTGGAAGTCGCGGCTCATGGGCACGCTCTGCTTCTCGCCCTTCATGAAGGCAGCCAGGCGGGCGGGAATCTCCACGGTGTGACCCGTGATGCCCTCCACCACGCTCTTGAACTTGGCCGGATGGGCCGTTTCGAGGAAGAAGCCGGTCTCGTCCTCCTGCAGGCCCTCCTGCAAGGCCCGATAGCCGCAAGCGCCGTGGGGGTCCAGCTGGTAGCCGGTCTGGCGCAGGCAGTCGCGCACTGTGTCGGCTATCTGGGCATCGCTGAATGTGGCACCCGCGATGTCGGCACGTATGGCCTCAACACTATGACCATACAGGTCCAGGATGCGTGCGAAGTTGCTGGGATCGCCCACATCCATGGCGTTGGCTATGGTCTGCAGGCTGGCCATGGGCGCATACTCGCCCGTCTGAAGGTACTTGTAGAATACGTCGTTGGCATTGTTGGCGGCGATGAAGCGGCTCACGGGCAGTCCCATACGCTTGCCTATGAGGGCCGAACAGATATTGCCGAAGTTGCCGCTGGGCACACAGGCCACCACCCTGTCCTGCTTGCCCATGCGCTGGAGCTGCGCGCAGGCGTAGAAGTAATAGAAGCTCTGGGGCAGGAAACGCGCCACGTTGATGCTGTTGGCACTGGTGAGGCGCATGTGCGAGGTGAGTTCGTGGTCCATGAAAGCGCTCTTGACCAGTGCCTGACAGTCGTCGAACACGCCGTCAATCTCCAGTGCGGTGATGTTCTGACCGAGTGTGGTGAACTGACACTCCTGTATGGGACTCACCTTCCCCTTGGGATAAAGTACATACACATGGATGCCCGGTACGCCCAGGAAGCCATTGGCCACAGCCGACCCAGTGTCGCCCGAGGTGGCCACCAGCACATTCACCAGCCTCTGCTCTCCGCTCTGGCGGATGAAGTGACCCAGCAGGCGGGCCATGAAACGCGCGCCCACATCCTTGAAGGCCAGCGTGGGTCCGTGGAAGAGTTCGAGTGAGTAGATATTCGGAGCCACCTCCACCAGAGGCACGTCGAAGCTGAGGGTGTCACGCACAAGCGCATGCAGCTGGTCCTGAGGCACGTCCTCACCAAAGAAGCAGTCGGCCACGCGGCATGCGATATCCTGGAAGGAATAGTCGCCCAGATGGGTGAGAAACTCGGGGGAGAGGGGTACGATGCGCTCTGGCATGTAGAGGCCGCGGTCTTCGGCCAAGCCCTGCACCACGGCCTTCTCCAGTGAGGCCAGCGGTGCTTTACCATTGGTACTGTAGTACTTCATATTCTTTACGTCTTTATGAGGTCGTGGGGAGAACCGGGTGGCTGTATGGCCGCGCCTTCCTGTTACGCCTGGCCTTCTCACCTTCTCCATTGTCCCACCAACCTTCACCAGTATTATTCGTCCCTTGTGAGGTGACATGTTATTGTCTGCAACTGTCTGGCCTGTACGCCCGCATGGGCATACCACACATCTGCCGCCCGCCTTCGGCCCGGTCCTTGGGGGCTTCTTCTTCCCCGAAAAGTTCTCCGGGCCATATGCCTCAGCCCTGTGCTGCTGCCGGGTCAGCGATGTCCATGAAGGTGCGGATGAACTCATCGCCCTGCAGCAGGCCATAAGCTCCCTTGCGGGCAGCTTCCTCATCGAAGGTGAGCACGCTGTCGGGTTCTATGCCGGGAGCGTAGATGGCGAAGGGGATGGGCTCGTTGGTGTGGGTGCGCAGATGGCAAGGAGTGGGATGGTCAGGCAGCAAGGCCACGGCCACGGGCTCGCCTGCAGCCTGCAAGCGGCCGGTTCCCTCGGGGTCGAGAGCCTCGAGAATGGGCTTGAGCAAGCGGCTGTCGAGCGACCGGATGGTGTCCAGCTTGAGGGGGATATTGCCGTCGTGCCCGGCCTCATCGCTGGCTTCCACGTGCACATACACCAGGTCATCGGTCTGCAGAGC
>ERZ1026894.1447-NODE-1447-length-13988-cov-3.990526_pt1 | contig 13988 bp, 13 predicted proteins | sample MGYA00380177_ERZ1026894 | MGnify/ENA primary metagenome ERZ1026894 (study PRJEB33269, sample SAMEA4719813) | human gut metagenome | biome: human-associated habitat; feature: organic feature; material: feces | place: Cameroon | collected 2013-10 ... | reverse complement strand
TAATATGATAGTATGATAATAATTGAATGAAACACAATGTACGGATAAGGGAAAGTCATGTCAAACGATATCACCAAAAATCATATCACGGATTGTTTCAACGTGCTGAGCCGAAAATATAGTTTGAACAAAATCACCGTCAACATGATCATCGAGGCGGCAGGGGTGTCGAAATCCACATTCTATCGCCATTTCTTGGATAAATACGACGTTATGAACTACAACTATAAGCGTGCTTTGGACGAGATATTCAGGAACAATGACTGCAAGAGTTGGAACGAGCTGTTTTTGAGCATACTGTCTTTTATCGAAATAGATCCCGAGCGCATCAAAAACGCATTTTGTTATCTCGGTGACAATTCATACGACCAATACGTGTTTGAGTACTCCTTCAACAGAATGAACCAGACATGCATTGAAAAACTCGGACATCCGCTTTTCGAGAGCGAGATTTACACGGCAAAGCTCATTATTTACGGCTGTGTATATGCGGTGAAAGATTGGATTTTCGCAAACAAACGCATATCCAAAGAGGAGCTTGCCTTGCAAATCGACAACGCTATCCCCGAAAAGTACAAAATGCTGTTGTGAAAAGGCGTCGATAAGGCTATATTTCATAAGAATCGTTATTCTCGGAATAACAAACCAAATCGTAACAACAAAAAAAATAAATAACAAAAACGAGGTATTACGTTATGGCAATGAGAAAAAGCATCCTCCATCTTGTAAAAGTAATGGGCGGTATTGCCGGCATGATGACCAAAATCACCGAAGACTCCCCGGAGTATTACGCATTGAATTGCTTGACCGACGAAGAAGCGGACGTTGCTGCAAGCCTTGGCTTGAGAAAGCCCAGAACGCTTGAGTATGTGGCAAATAAGTGCGGAAAAACGGTTGAGGACACCAAAACCATCCTTGACAGACTCGGACATTTGGGCGTCATCAAGATTTACACCGAAAACGGTCAAACGCTGTATTTTATGCAGATTTTTGCGCCCGGTACGCTTGAAATGATGGTCGGTTGCACCGAAAACGTCAACAAACATCCCGAAATCGCAAAAGCGTTCGAGGCGTACACACGCGGACTTATGGAGTCTATGGGCACGATGTTGCCTTACGGCGCAAGTATGATGAGGGTTATCCCCATCGAATCCGCTATTGCCGGCGACTCCAAAGCCGTTCCTTACGAAAAGATTTCGTATTACCTTGACAAATACGATACGTTTTCCGTTTCTCCGTGTTCCTGCCGTCGTTCAAGAAGATTGATTGGCGAAGGTTGCGGACACCTTGAAGACGAAATGTGCGTCCAGATGGGTTCGGGTGCGGAATACTTCATCAAGACGGGCAAGGCAAGACAAATCACGAGGGAAGAGGCAAGAGAAATCTTCAGAAAGGCCGAAGAGAACGGACTTATGCACCAAATGCCAAACCTCGAAGGGCCGGGCGAATCGGCGGCTATATGCAACTGCTGCGCTTGCTCCTGCTTTGCTATCCGTATCTCCACAATGTTCAGATGCCCCGACGCAGAGAGAAGCAACTATCACGCCGAAATAAACCAGGAAAACTGCGTCGCTTGCGGTCAATGTGTTGAAAACTGCCCGACAAACGCTGTTAAACTCGGTCAAAAACTCTGCACCAAAACGCCTATCGAACAAGAGAAGTACGACACCGTTCGCAACACCGTTTGGGGCAAAGATAAATGGAACGTTAACTATCGTGAAAACAGACAGGATACTCTCGAAACGGGTACTGCGCCGTGCAAGACCGCTTGCCCCGCTCATATCGCCGTTCAAGGTTATATCCGACTTGCTTCCTTGGGCAAATACAGAGACGCTCTCGAATTGATTAAGAAAGAAAATCCGTTCCCGGCAATCTGCGGAAGAATTTGTCCGCATAAGTGCGAGGACGCCTGCACCCGCGGTCAAATCGACAAGGGCGTCGCTATCGACGAAATCAAGAAATTCATTGCAGATAAGGACAAAAACAGCAGCGATAGATTTATCCCCGCCAAGAAACACGATTATTCTATGAAGAATATCGCCGTCATCGGTTCGGGCCCTGCAGGTCTTTCTTGCGCATACTATCTTGCAGTTGACGGCTACAGCGTCACCGTCTTTGAAAAAGAGGACAAACTCGGCGGTATGATGACGCTCGGTATCCCTGCGTTCAGACTCGAAAAGGATGTTGTAGAAGCCGAAATCGACATCTTGCGCGAGCTTGGCGTCAAGTTTGTGACCGGCGTTGAGGTCGGCAAAGACAAGACTATCGACGATTTGAAGAAGGAAGGTTTTGACGGATTCTACCTTGCAATCGGCGCAAGCGCGGGCAGAAAGCTCGGCGTTGAGGGCGAGGACGCAAAGGGCGTTATCCTCGGCGTTGACTTCCTCAAAGGCGTTGCCCTCGACAAAGAGGATAAACTTCACGGAAACGTCGTCGTCATCGGTGGCGGAAACGTTGCAATCGACGTTGCAAGAACCGCCACAAGATGGGGCGCGGCAACCGTCAATATGTATTCGTTGGAATCAAGAGAGAATATGCCTGCTTTGGAAGAGGAAATCGAAGAAGCAGAGAGCGAAAACGTCGTCATCAACAACGGATACGGTCCGAAACGTATTGTTGTGGAAAACGGCAAGGTTGTCGGAGTCGAATTCAAAAAATGCCTCTCCGTGCTTGACGAAAACGGCAGATTCGCACCAAAATACGATGAAAACGACACGATTGTGGTTGACGCGGATTACGTACTCGTTTCAATCGGACAAAAAATCGAGTGGGGACACTTGCTTGACGGCACAAACGTCAAACTCAACAAGAATAACACCGTTTCCGTTGACGAGTTCTTTGTCACAGGCGACAAGAACATCGTTGCGGGCGGCGACTGCGTGACAGGTCCTAAATTTGCTATCGACGCAATCGCAGGCGGTAAAGAGGGCGCAATCTCCTTGCATAGAGCAGTGTGGCCGGGACAAACTCAAAAGTACGGCAGAGACAGAAGATTCTTTGTCGAACTCGACAAGGACAACCTCGACCTCGGCGGTTACGACAATGTAAAACGTCAACGTCCGCTCCACCTCAAAGAGAACGACGGCACATTCAAGGATACCAGAGCAACGTTCACCGAGGAGCAAATGAAAGCAGAAACCGCTCGTTGCCTCGGTTGCGGCGCGGCAAAGGTCGACACCTATATGTGCGTCGGTTGCGGTCAATGCACGACAAAATGTAAATTCGACGCAATCAAACTTGTCAGAAACGATAAGACGGTTGTTGCAAAAGTGTACGAGAAATTGCCTCTCGAAATGGCAAAACATGCCATCAAGCGCGTTGGCAGAATCATCACAAAGCCGTTGAGTTCGAAGGAGTGATAGATGCACGAGTTAGGAATCGTTTTTGAAGTTGTAAAAGTGGTGGAACAAGTGGCGGTGGAGCAACATCTTCCCGCCGTTGACACCATAGTTTTGCAAGTCGGCGAACTGTGCGGCGTTATCCCTGCCTACCTTGACGAGTGTTGGCCTGCCGCTATCGACAAAAAGCCGTTTTTTAAAAACACCAAGTTGGAGCTTGACGTCGTGCGCGGTATGGCAAAATGTCAAAAGTGCGGTGAGGTGTTCAACGTCATCGCAAACGAGGGCTATTGCCCAAAATGCAACTCGTTCGACAAAGATTTGTTGTCGGGCAGAGAGTTTATGATAAAAGAAATTCTCGTCCCGGAGGACGAAATCGTCACCGAGGAAGCCGATAGCGATGCGGATGAAAACGAGAAGAAAAATTCATAAATTCAAGCAAACCGATTTTGTAAAATTGCAAACAGCCCGTTGAATATGACGGGCTGTTTTCTACGTTCAGAATCGATTGCTATATGAGATTCTTATAAAAATTTTGAGTCGTTTTCCTTTTTTTAGGCTCGTATATCGATTCCGATTTCGGTTATTTGCATTTGAGCGTCAAAAAAGCGAAAAACCAGAAAAACCTTTTTGTTTTGTCGAATTTTTCAGTTGTATTTGATAATATATCACATGATATGTTATTTCTTGACCATTATTTAATTATTGTCTATTGCGTTATACTCAATCTTTTGATATAATATTTACAATATTCATTATATGGAGGACACAATATGTCTTACGGTATTGACGAAGTCGATATTATCTTCGACGAAATGAATGAGAAAATCGACAAAACAATGCAAAACTATATCGCCGAATTGCGCTCCATTCGCGCAGGCAGAGCAAATCCGCACATTCTCGACAAAGTGGTTGTGGACTATTACGGCACGCCTACGCCCATAAATAATATGGCAAACGTATCCGTTCCCGAAGCGCGCCTTTTGGTGATTTCGCCTTGGGACAAATCTCAACTCAAAGCGATTGAAAGAGCGATTTTGGCAGCAAATATCGGCATAAATCCAAACAATGACGGTCATGTGATTCGTCTTGTTTTCCCCGAACTTACCGAAGAGCGCAGACGTTCGACGGTCAAAGAAGCGAAAACTCTTGTCGAAGAATCGAAAATCGTTATGAGAAACGCTCGCCGTGACGCTATCGATGACCTCAAAAAGATTCAAAAAGCGTCCACTATTACCGAGGACGATTTGAAAAACTATACCGAAGACGTCGATAAAACTCTTTCCAAGAACACCGACGAGGTGGACAGACTTTTCAAAGAGAAGGAACAGGAGATTCTTTCCATCTGATGGGAGCAAAACATATAGGTTTTATCATGGACGGAAACGGCAGGTGGGCGGTGGCTCACGGAATGTCGCGCTCAGAGGGCTATGCTCACGGGCTTATGGCTCTTTATAAGGTTGCAAAAAGGTGCAGCGAGCGCGGTGTAGACGCCATTTCCGTCTATGCTTTGTCAACGGAAAATCTTTTGCGTCCGCAAGAGGAACTCGAAGCGATATTCAAGGTTGTAGAAAAGTTCAACTATACTTATGAGGGAGATTACAAAATCTCTTATATGGGCGATTTCAATTCGCTTGACGACAAACTTGCCTTGTCTATCGAACATGTTGAAGAAAAGACGCGCGACAACAAGGGTATGTGGCTGAACATTGCGTTTAACTATGGCGCAAGATGGGATATTCTGCATGCCGCAAAGGTTTGTTACGACCACGGCGAGTTTTTGGAAGATACTTTTGAAAAGCATCTTTCTTCTTCACATCTTCCGCCTCTCGACCTGATTGTGAGAAGCGGCGGTGAAATGCGCCTTTCAAACTTTATGCTTTATGAGGCGGCGTATTCCGAGCTTATGTTTTTAGACAAACTTTGGCCGGATATGGACGAGAGCGACGTTGACAAAATTCTCGACGATTTTGAAAAAAGAGTTAGGAAATTCGGGAAATAAATCGAGAATTTTTCGAAAGTTATAGTTGCGATAGGAATTTCGATTTTGCAATATCGACATTCGCAAAAACATCTATTCTGACTCAAAAACGCACATTCGGGCGTTTGAGGTGATTATGCTCAAAAGAACTTTGACGGCGATAGTGCTTCTGGCACTTTTGGCAGGCTTTATGGTTTGCGGATATTTTGTAAGTCCTATTTTCGTGGATATGCTTATCCTCGTTTTTCTTGCCGGCTCTGTGTATGAAATGTTCAAGTGCTTCAAAGACGCAGGTTATAAGATGTTTGCCGCTCCTTTGGTTGTGATGCTTGTTGCGGCATATCCCGTGTTTTATACGATGCAACACTTTGTCGGTCACGGCGCACCAAACACAAGCGCAGGCATACAAGGACTTTTGATGGTTCTGCTTTTTAGCGCAATGCTTGCTCTTACGATTTTTACGTTCAAACCCGCAAAGCACACTCAAAAAGAGGTAGACGCGGCAAAAGAGCAAGGAATCGAGCTTGAACTCGACTCGCCAAAAGCGTGCGAACTTAAAGATTTGCTTGCAAATATGTTCATTCTCGTATATCCGACGCTTTTCCTTATGAGCGCGTGGATTGTGAGTTACAAATACAGTGCTTTGTTTGCCGTATTGTTTGCAATACTGGTGCCGATTTTGGGCAGCGATGCTTTTGCATACTGGTTCGGTTCGATGATCGGAGGCAAGAAACTTTGCCCCAAAGTAAGCCCAAAAAAGACGGTTGCCGGCGGTATCGGCGGACTTGTGGGCGGTATGGTGATTTCCATGCTGTTCTGGCTTGTGTTCGAGATGTTTGCAGACAAATATCCGACGTTTATTCAAGGTTGCGGATATTCGTCATTCTTTGCACACAGCGTAAGCGGTTGGGAGTGGAAGAGCGCGCTCGTCTACCTCGCAATCGGTCTTGTTTGCGGCGTTATAAGCGAGCTTGGCGATCTTGCCGCATCTCGCATAAAGCGCGCAATCGGCATAAAAGACTACGGCAAGATTTTCCCAGGTCACGGCGGATTTATGGACAGAATCGACAGCGTTATGTACTGCCTCGTCGTGTTGCTTGTGGCATTTTCTTGCATATACGGTTATTGATGCGCTTTCATGCACATTTAATAATCGACAGATATACTGACAATAAAGAACCTGCAAAAGACTTCAAATCTCTGCCTTGGCGGCACGCAGGTTTCTGAGGATAAAATGAAAACAATTACGATACTCGGAAGCACCGGCTCGGTCGGAAGACAGGTGCTTGACTCGGTTTGCGCACATCCCGAAGCCTTCAAGGTTGTCGGACTTTCCGCTTATACAAACGAATCGCTTTTGCGTGAGCAAATCGAAAGATTCAACCCGACGCACTATTATTTCCCGGGCGGAGCGGTTGAAGTTCAAAGCTCGCTTTTCGATTTTCTCGAAGACGACAAGACATCGAAGTGTCTTTCTTCGCTTGAAGAGCTTGCAAGTATTCCGGCAGACATCGTCGTGTCGGCGGTTTCGGGTATAGCGGGACTTTGGGCGGCTGTCGCTACGCTAAAAAGAGGCGGAACTCTTGCGATTGCAAACAAAGAAACCATTGTGTGCGCAGGCAGACACCTAAAAGCACTCGAAAAAAAGTACGGCGGAAAGATTTTGCCTCTCGACACAGAACACTCGGCTATTTTTTCATGTCTGAGAGGAGAGGATAAAAAGTGCGTCAGAAGCCTTGTCCTGACTGCAAGCGGCGGCGCGCTCAGAGATGTGCCGACAAGTCAACTTGCAAAAGTAAAAGCCGACGACGCTCTGAAACACCCCGTATGGAATATGGGCAAAAAGGTCACAATCGACTCGGCAACGCTGTTCAACAAAGGACTTGAAGTCATCGAAGCGATGCGGCTTTTCGAAGTCGAGGCAAAGGACGTAAAAGTGGTTATGCACAGAGAGAGCATCGTCCATTCTCTTGTCGAATTTGTCGACGGCGGAATGAAAGGCTTGTTTTCCGTGCCCGACATGCGCCTTTCCATAGAAACCGCGCTTTATTATCCCGAACACGGCAATAACAGCGTTTGCGCGCTCGACCTTGCAAAACTCGGCACGCTTTCTTTTTCCGAGCCCGATTTCGACAGATTTCCGTGTCTTAAAATCGCAATCGACGCGGCAAATGCGGGCGAGGGTGCCTGTATCGCCGTTTCGGCTGCCGATGAAGTGCTTGTAGAGGAATTTTTGAAAGGCAAAATCAAATATCCCGAAATTGCAAATGCGCTTCAAAAGGTCTTAACAAAGTTCAAAAAGGTAGGAAACGTCGAACTTGAGGATATTCTCGGCATAGACGAGCAAGCAAGAAAATACACTTATTCTGTAATAGGAGTGAAGTAGTGCAAATTATTTCGGCAACCGCAGGCGAAGTTTTTACGTATATCGGCTACGTTATCGTAGCCGTTCTTGCGCTTATGGCAATGATTGTCATACACGAGCTTGGACACTATACCGCGGGCAAAATTCTGGGCTTCAAAATTGACGAATTCGCAATCGGGTTCGGTCCTGCGATATTGAAAAAGCGCAATAAAAAAACAGGCGAATTGTTCACGCTCCGTCCGTTTCCCATAGGTGGTTTTTGCGCTTTTCACGGCGAGGACGCCGACGGTGCGTTGCTCGACGAGGAAGGGAAACAAGTTAAAGACGAAAACGGAAACATCGTCAAAGATCCCGACGCTTTCAACAATCAAAAGCCGTGGAAACGCCTTATAGTGCTGTTTTCGGGCGCATTTATGAACTTTTTGAGCGCAATCGTAATCATAACGATATATTTTACCGCTTACGGACAACTCTTGCCAAACGTGGTCGCCGTGCATAATACCGCAACGTATCAAAATGTTTTTCAACAAGACGACGTCATTTTGAACATCAACGGAAAACAGGTCAATATTATGTTGCAGGAGGACTTGGATAACGCTTTCAAAGATTTGCCCGACAATTCTTATTTTTGGGTATTGAGAGGCGGAAAACGCGTAAAAGTCGTTGCAAACAAATTCTATTACAACCCGTTTGACGATGACGATTTTATCGTTTCGGTCAACGGAAACAAGCTCGCAACACTCATAAAAGTGAGCGAACTTGCCTCATACGTTGAGTCAAACGGAATTGACGCAACTCAAAAAATCTCGCTTGTCGTTGCCAAACGCAATGAAAAAGGCGAACCTGTTTTTCCAAGCAACATGGTTGTTCAAAAGGGAGTTGTAGAGGATGACTCCGACGGTTTTTACAGCTATGGATTCGGCTTTACAAGAAGTCTTACGCATGCAAAACTTCCGTTCTTCCTTGCTTTCGGCAGGGCATGGGGGTTCAGTTTCTTTATCGTATTCAAGATTCTGGCTTCGCTCGGCGCACTTATAACAGGAAAAACAGGCATAGAAAGCGCAGGCGGCACGATAACCACAATCAAAATGATGGCAAAAGTGTCATCGCTCGGCTTTGACAGCTTTTTATATGTCGTTGCGATAATTTCGGCAAATCTTGCGGTTATGAATTTGTTGCCGTTTCCCGCGCTCGACGGAAGTCGCATGTTGTTTACGCTCATAGAAATGATTTTCAAAAAACCCGTACCGAGAAAAATCGAGGGAATTATTCACACTGTCGGACTTGTGTTGTTGATAGTACTGGCTGTGTTTTTGGATATATTCCATTTGGTAAAAGGATAGGATAATGATTGACAGAAGAAAAACAAGACAAGTTTGCGTCGGAAACGTAAAAATAGGTGGCAATGCACCGATTACGGTACAATCGATGCTTAATACTAAAACTACGGACATCGAAGGCTCGATTGCTCAAATCAATGCGCTCAAGGCAGTCGGTTGCGATCTTATTCGCCTTGCAGTGCCTGATGAGGCGTCGGCGCATGCTTTGGGCGAGATTGCAAAAAGATGCGGTTTGCCGCTTATTGCGGATATACATTACAACTACAACCTTGCGCACATGGCTCTGGATGCCGGTGCAAAAAAGATACGTATGAACCCCGGCAATATGCGTGATTTTTCACAAATAAAGCCTCTTGCGGAAAGAATGATAGATTTGGGCGTGCCCGTGCGCGTCGGCGTAAACGGCGGCTCGTTGGATCCGAAATTCAAGGGAATGGACGAGGCAAGGGCGTTGTGTGAAAGCGCATTGGAATGCGCAAACGTGTTCGAGAGCGTAGGGATGAAGGATATTGTGATTGCAATCAAAGCCTCGGACACAATGCTCAATGTAAAAGCAAACAAAATGCTTGCAGGTATGTGCGATTATCCGTTGCACATCGGCGTAACCGAAGCAGGGACGCTGCGCACGGGGCTTATAAAGTCGGCAATCGGTATCGGCGCATTGCTTGGCGAGGGGATCGGCGACACTATCAGAGTTTCGCTTTCGACAAACGTATTAGAAGAAGTGCTTGCCGGCAAAAAGATTCTCCAAACCTTGGGAATCCGCAAAAACGCTGTCGAAGTCGTTGCATGTCCCACATGCGCCCGAACGGAAATAGATGTGGAAGGGCTTGCAAACAAAGTTGAAATGATGACGGCAGGCATTGACAAACCTGTAAAAATATCCATTCTCGGATGTCCGCTAAACGGAATAGGCGAGGGCGAAAACAGCGATCTCGGCATTGCGGGCGGAAAAGACAAGAGTGTTATTTTGCTCCATGGCAAGATTTTCAAAACAGTGCCAAGCGAACATTTGATGGAGGAATTTGACAAAATTCTGCAAGAAGTTTTATCAAATTGACCAAAAATTGCAATACTTTTCGACAAAAGCGAGGAATTATAATGACTACAAAGTTTTTTGAAGAATTTACCGTGAGAAGCAAAGGAGAGTTTCCCATGTTGAAACTCAACAGCGCAACTTACTATAAAGACAAACGAGAGTTGGTTGTCAAATTTATTATCTCCGCTTTTGAAGTGCGGTCTTTTGACGAGGAAAGCAAAAAGAAAGTTTTGTCTGTCGTCGAGCAAATGTTTTCGGGCGTAGACGTCAGTGTACAGTATATTCGCACGTATGCGGACAATAATGTCGTAAAAAACAAAGTTCTCGAATTTTTCAATAGAAACAACCAAATGATTTTCAGACGTATCAACGACGAAACATTGCAAATCGAAGTCGGCGACAACGATATAGATGTCAAATTTGTTTTGGATACTCCCACATACAAACTTCTGACGGCAGGCGATTTGCTTGCAAGGCTTGAAGAGTACCTCGATTGTTCGTTCAACCAAAATATCGATTTGATTTGTGAGGAATCGCTTTTCAACAACGATACGGATCAAGATTCTGATGTACATATCGATACGACAATGCACGTTGACAGCAGCGTCAGGCTCGTGAGCGTTCGTGTTGGCGAAAAAGTGTATTCGCGAGGCAAAATCGACGGAATTTCGCAAATGCCGAGCTATATAATCGACGTCAAAGGTGCATGTGAAAACATAGTTTTGTGCGGGAAAATCTCTCAAATCGAGAAAAAGTCTTACAAGAATAAGAAATACAAACCCGATGATCCCAAATGCGGTCCGGAAACGTTGCCGTTTGTCAAGTTCGTTCTCGACGATACGACGGCAAAAATTGAAGGAGTCGGTTTTGTGGGGCATGAAGAGGACGCAGACAAAATCGTCGCGCTCAAAGATCAATCGCAAGTGATTTGCATGGGCAAAGTGACTTGGTCGCAGTATTCGGGTGCATGGTCGTTTCAGGTCAACGCAATGTTTGAAGCGGATATAGATTTCGACAGCATTCATCTCACATCCATAAAACCCGTTCCCGATAAATATGTTACGATAAAACCGCAAAAATACGTTGATATGAGTGAAAAAACACTGTTAGATGCCGAAAAACCCGCACAAACGATAAGCGACTATTTTAAGGGAAAAACTTTTGTGATTTTCGACCTCGAAACAACCGATCTCAAAACCGAGATTGCCGAAATCATCGAACTTGCCGCACTTAAAGTCGTGGACGGCGTGCCGACCGAGACTTTCCAGACGCTTGTCAAACCGCTTGCCGCTATCTCGGAAGAAATCACAAATATCACTCATATTTCAAACGCTATGGTGCTTGATTCGCCCAATATCGAAAGTGTAATGCCCGACTTTTTCAAATTTGCTAACGGCTCTATTCTGTGCGGACACAATATTGCGGGCTACGACTATCCGATTATCGCAAGAATCAGCGAAAAAATGGGCTACAATTTTGACAACGAGCTGTGCGATACGCTTTTGCTTGCAAGAAGATATCTGACCGAATTGCCCAACTGTAAACTCGAAACTATATCCAAAGCATACGGTATTTCTCACGAAAACGCACACCGCGCCATGAGCGACGTGTACGCTACATTCGGCGCGCTTGAAGAGATTGCAAAAAGAATGTAAAGCTATAAGATTTAACAAGAGAAAGAAAAAATATATAAAATATATTTGCTATTGTGACATAATTTGCTTGCATTATATTTTTTTGTATGATAATATTTAGATACTATAGTAAAACTTTACTAGAGTGAGCGACGGCTCACTCTTTGTTTTAGATAGGGTGATTCGACAAAAATCGCTCGTCGAGGTGCTTATGGCAAAAGAAATTGCACAGCAACTGTGCGAAAAAATAAAAGAGTTCGCATCCCGGGCCGCCTTAGAGGCGGGTGACGGTATCGAGCTTGTGGACGTTGCGTTTTATACGCAGTACGGAAAACTCACGGTGGAGGCGTTTCTTTGGAAAAAGGAAGGTATCGACCTCGACGATTGCGAAAAAGTGCATAATTTGCTGTCTGCAAAACTCGATACGATAGAAAACGATTTTGACGACGATTATATCCTGAACGTATCCTCGCAAGGATTGGATAGAAAAATCGTCACAAACGATGATTTCAGACGCGCTCTCGACACCGAAATCGAAGTTTTCGATTCAAATAAGAAAAAGTCGCACGGGACGCTTTTGAGTTTCGATGACGACAACATAGTGATAAAAACCGACGGGAAAAACCCGAAGGAAATTAAAATACAAAGAAATTTATTGACCAAAGTACAACCGTACGTCAGGTTTTAGGAGGACATAACAATGATAAACAAAGAGTTCTTTCAAGCATTGGACGATCTTGAAAAGGAACAACGCATTCCCAAAGAGTCAATGATTGAATCGATCGAGGCAGGTCTTGTGTCTGCGTACAAGAAAGAATACGGCTTTGCAAGTCAGATTTCCGTTCGTTTGAACGAAGAAAAAATGACTTACAAAGTGTATGCGCACAAACTCGTCGTGGAAGAGGTTGAAGACGAAGAATCTCAAATCTCCCTCGAGGATGCGCAAGACATCGACAAAAAGTACAAAATCGGCGACGTCGTCATCGAAGACATTACGCCCAAGGACTTTTCTCGTATTGCCGCGCAGACCGCAAAACAAGTCATTTTGCAACGCATCAACGACTATAAAAAAGAACTCGTGCTCAACGAAATGAGCGAGCGCACGGGAGAAATCCTCAGCGCAATCGTCAGACGCAAGGAAGGCAACACCGTCTACGTTGAAATCACCGGCACGCAAATGGAAGGCGTGATGATGCAACAAGACCAAGTGCCCACCGAAACTTACAACGTCAACGACGTCATCAAAGTTTACGTCAAGAAAATCCGCGACGGTTTGCACGGCGCACAAGTGGTGGTTTCGAGAAGCTCGGCAGGTTTCGTCCGCAGACTTTTCGAACTCGAAGTGCCCGAAATCAAAGCAGGTCTTGTCAAAATCAACAGCATCGTGCGTGAAGCGGGATTCCGCACCAAACTTGCTGTTTCTAGCGAAGATCCCAACGTGGACGCAGTGGGAAGCTGCATCGGAAATAAGGGCGTGAGAGTCAACGCTGTGGTTGCTGAACTCGGCGGCGAAAAGATCGACGTCATCGAATACTGCGACGATCCTATCGAATATATCGCGCGTGCGCTCTCACCGGCTCAAGTGCTTATGGTTTCCATCAACAAGGAAGAGAAGAACGCAAAAGTTATCGTCCCGGACGAAAAACTCTCGCTTGCAATCGGCAGAAGCGGTCAAAATGCTCGTCTTGCCGCCAAACTCACAGGCTGGAAGATAGACGTAAAACCCTACTCAACGCTCAAAGTGGACGAGCAAGAAGTTCAAGGTGAATAAAATGTCCAATCCCAAAAACACCCGAAAATGCATTGTTTGCAGAGAACATGCCGACAAGTCGGAATTGATGAGGTTTGTCAAAACTCGTGACGGTAAAGTGATTCTCGACTTTTCGCAAAAAGCGGACGGCAGAGGAGTTTGGGTGCATAAAGGCGAGGACTGCGTACAAAAACTTATCAAGAAAAAAATGCTCAATGCCGCATTCAAATGCAATGTCGGCGATGAGATATACGGAGAGATACATGAGTAAAATCGGTGCTTACGTCGGACTTGCGCAACGCTCCGGCTCGGTTTTATACGGCGAAGATATTATTTGCGAAAAAAAGAATCTCGCAAAGGTCGTGCTTGTGTCATCGTCCGCAACGGATAAGTATAAAGAAAGGATAATGAAGAAGATGGGGGATTGTCCCGTGTTTATCGTGGACGGTCTTGGCGAGGCTTTGCATCGTGAAGGTGTCAATGCCATCGCTATAACGAACGACAATCTTGCAAAAGCGGTTGTCGGTGTATTGAGGTGAAT
>ERZ1026894.1446-NODE-1446-length-13988-cov-10.736453_pt1 | contig 13988 bp, 18 predicted proteins | sample MGYA00380177_ERZ1026894 | MGnify/ENA primary metagenome ERZ1026894 (study PRJEB33269, sample SAMEA4719813) | human gut metagenome | biome: human-associated habitat; feature: organic feature; material: feces | place: Cameroon | collected 2013-10 ... | reverse complement strand
GATTGCCAAGCGTGCAGGCGCTCCCATCGTAATTGTGAAAACGACCGGCACCGAGCTGATCGCCCGCCGTTTTGCGCGAAAGCGAACAGCCATTCAATTCGACGTGCTGGATGTGCTGGACAGCTCCGCCGTAGCAAGGCTAACCACACGGGAGATCGGCGAGGTTGCTCGCGCACTTATGCTGCAAGAGGAGCAGATAACATCCATAGAGGAGGAGTCATGTGTATGATGACCTATCATGTTTTGTACAACCCCCACGCAGGCGGCGGACACGGCAAGGAAGCCGCATACAGACTGGCAACTATATTGCCTGATGACAACCTCCTGTTCCAAGACATTACAGAGGTTAAAAGCTATGGGGATTTTTTTGCCTCGACCCGCGATGACGAACGTATCGTGATCGCCGGCGGGGATGGCACACTGAATTGCTTTATCAGTGACACCGCAGGCATCCCTATTGACCGTGAGATATATTACTTCGCCACAGGCAGCGGGAACGACTTCCTCACAGATATTGGAGGAAAGGCCGGGGATACCCCTTGTCCCATTGGCCAATATCTGTATAGACTTCCTTCTGTATATGTGAATGGCGCACACCGCTATTTTCTCAACGGCATCGGCTATGGCATTGACGGTTACTGCTGTCTGGAGGGCGACTGCCAGCGGGAGCGCTCTACAAAGCCGGTCAATTATACATCCATCGCCATAAAGGGTCTGCTGTTCCACTATAAACCCACCTCCGCCGTTGTCACGGTGGATGGCGTAAAGCACACATACAAGCACGTCTGGCTGGCACCGACCATGAATGGCCGGTACTATGGCGGCGGAATGATACCAACGCCGCAGCAGAACCGGCTTGCCCAGCCGCAGCAGCTTTCCGTGATGGTGTTCCATTGCACTGCCAAGCTGAAGGCACTCGCAGTATTTCCATCAATTTTCAAGGGCGCACATATTCGGCATACAGATGTGGTCGAGGTCTTGGCGGGAACAGACATTGAAGTGGCATTTGACCGTCCCACGCCGCTTCAGATCGACGGTGAAACCGTCCCCAACGTTACGGCTTACCATGCCGTGGCTTGGGCAGGGACTCCGGAAGAAGGGAAATGTTGTTCATGCGAAAGATAAAACAATGTATCCGTTCTGAGCGAACACGCTGGCGCGTATGGCTCTGGTGGATATGCGAAATATTCGTCCTGTTCTCCATGCTGCTTTCTGTATACAGAGGCTCGCTTTCTGATGTGCTTGTGTGCGTACTGGTTGGCATCGGCGTCGCTGCACCATACATAGCAGAATGCTTCGGTTATAGAGCATCCGATGCGCTGTTCGTATTTGCATTACTATATCTGCTGGCCTCCATGTCGGGACGCATTTATAAGCTCTACTATCTTATCGCCCACTGGGACAAGCTGCTGCATCTCAGCGGAGGAGTGGTATTTGCTCTATTTGGCTCATATATTCCCGTCCTGCTAAACGAGAAATATGAAGACGACCGACGGCTTCGTGCTTTCTTCGCAGTGATGTTCTCCATTTCCATATCCGCTGTCTGGGAGTTCTATGAATTCGGAATGGATCGTTGGTTTGGCATGGATATGCAGCGTGACACCATCATCACCGCCCTCCACTCCTACGACCTGGGCAACGCCCCTGGCGTCATCGGCAGCATCGACCAAATCGACAGCGTGGTGGTCAACGGCGAGGAGCTGGCGGGCTATATCGACATCGGCCTCATCGACACGATGGGCGATATGCTGATCGAAACAGCAGGCGCTCTTGCCTACGCATTGATTTTCGCCTTCAGCGGTGGACACCATGCAGCGTTCACCTATATCGGCACAACCGATCCCTCATGCAAGTCTGACGCCAATGCGTAAGGACATTCTTTCGCCGCCAGAACAGCGGCAGCTGCGGCTGGCAAGGTGCCTGCTGGGCGCGGTGTGGATCGCCATTATTGTGATATGCCTTCTGCACAAGGAGGGTTTTACGCTGGAGGGGATCTTGTCCTATACGCCGCGCCAGCCGCTTCTGGCTGCGCTGGTGTTGTGGGGTCTGTTCGCGGTGAAAAGCCTGAGCATCTTTTTGTATAGCGGTCTGCTCTATGCCGCCAGCGACGTTCTGTTTCCCCTCCCCGCGGCCATTGCGGTAAATGTCGTGGGGACGGCAGTGATGGTCAGCATTCCTTATTGGCTGGGAAAAAAGCTGGGCAGTCAGGCAGTGCAGTATATCCTCCACCGCTGGCCGAAGTCCGTCATGCTCCGCGACCTCCGCAGCGGCAGCGATTTCTTCTTCGTGCTGATCGTGCGGTTGCTGGGCATCCTGTCCGCCGATGTGGTCAGCGCCTACATGGGCGCCATCGGCGTAAGATACCGGGACTATCTGCCGGCGTGCCTGCTGGGCTTTTTGTCCACATGCATACTGTTTCCCACCATGGGCATGAGCCTCTCGGATATTCGTTCCCCCCAATTTCTCATCGCGGCCAGCATTCAACTGGCGGAGATGCTGGCCTCTTGTATCACTTTTCATTTCTATCGAAAGAAACACACAATGCACGAAAATTGACATACAACAGAAAGGACAAATAAACTATGAGTATCACCGAAAAGATTTCCCACGCAGCGGAGCGGAAAGCCTTTGAGACCATCCTCGACTCCATGCTGAAAAAGGGCCAGACGCAGGATGTAGGCGACCTTGCCGAACAGCTCATCGACATGATCCAGAAGATTCACAAGGGGACTTGGAGTGACAAGTCTTACGAAACGCTGCGCATGATTGCGGAGAATCCCGATGGCAAGTGGGCGCATTACACTCAGCGCCTGATCCGCGAGAACGATCCCTACATTCTCAAAACCTTCCTGACCAATGTGGCCTACGAGGGAGGCTTCCGGGGCTATCAGACCGCCCAGGAAAATGCCGCCAAGTACGACATCAATGTACCTTGGCTGATCTTGATGGATCCCACCTCTGCCTGCAATATGCACTGCACCGGCTGCTGGGCGGCAGAATACGGCCATAAGCAGAGCCTGACCTTCGAGGAAATGGATCGTGTGCTGACCGAGGCCAAGGCACTGGGCACCCATGCCTGCCTGTTCACCGGCGGCGAGCCGCTGCTGCGGAAGAAGGACATCATCCGCCTGTGCGAAAAGCACCGGGATATGGCGTTCCACGCCTTTACCAATGGCACCCTCATTGACGAGGAATTTTGTCAGGAGATGCTGCGTGTGGGCAACTTCTTCGTGTCCATCAGCGTGGAGGGTTTTGAGGAAGCCAACGATGGTCGCCGTGGACAGGGACATTTCCAGAAAGCATTGGACGCGATGGAGCTGATGCACAGTCACCGCATCCCCTTCGGCGTGTCCATCTGCTACACCAGCCGGAACTACAAGGTGGTCACCAGCGACGAGTTCCTTGATCTGCTCATCTCCAAGGGCTGCATTTTCGCGTGGTATTTCCACTATATGCCCGTTGGCCTGAACGCCGACACCTCCCTGCTGCTGACACCGGAGCAAAGAGCGTATATGAAGGATCGCGTCCGTGAAATTCGCGGCATCACCGGCGGCAAGGAGTTGTACTGCATCGACTTCCAGAACGACGGTGAGTTTGCAGGCGGATGCGTCGCTGGAGGCAGAATTTACTGCCATATCAACGCGGCTGGCGATGTGGAACCCTGCGTGTTCATTCATTACTCCAGCGCCAATATCCGGGACAAGAGCTTTTTGGAGTGCCTGCAGCAGCCGCTGTTCAAGCTCTACCGCAAGGGACAGCCCTTCAACGGCAACCACCTGCGGCCCTGCCCCATGCTGGAAAACCCCGAGCTGCTGCCGAAGATGGTAGCAGAGAGCGGCGCGCACTCCACCGACCTCGAAGCCCCGGAAAGCGCGGAGCATCTGTGCGAGAAGTGCAAGGCCTACGCTGAGTGCTGGAAGCCCGAAGCCGAAAAGCTCTGGGCGGAAGAAAATCATAATTGATGGAGGTATGAATATGAAGATGGCAAATCATGACTGTTGTGAAAAGAAGCACTGCAAGTGCAGAGGCTTTCTGAAATTCGTTTTCGGTGCGGGCATTCTCGGCTTGCTTGCACACATCGCTTACAGCTGGCTTGAGGGCGACGGATATTGCCCATTGAGAGAAAAGCTTGCAGAGCTGAAGGCAAGAAGTAATCCAGAATACGAGGACTACGCCGATTGATGGCAAGCACAATGGCCAAAAGCTCCTGCCCCGCGCGGGGCAGGAGCAAATCGGTTGTACGCATGGTAATGCGGTGCAGCGTGCTTCGGTCAAATCCGTCTGCGCAAAAGATCAGAACAGGGAGGCTTAGTAGCGTAAAATGAGTGATTCCGCAAAAGGCAACGGTGGTTCGGCAATGATGAAGGTCGCCGCCTTCATCGTGGACAAGCGAAATCTGATTTTCCTGCTCACCATTATTCTGCTGATTTTTTCGGCGTTCTCCCGCAACTGGGTCGAGGTGGAGAGCGATCTGACATTCTATCTGCCGGAGGATTCGGAAACCAAGCAGGGGTTGAATGTCATGGACGACCAGTTTATCACATACGGTACAGCAGAGGTCATGGTGTGCAATATTACGCCGTCGCAGGCCAACGCCCTTGTGCCGAGAATAAAGGAAATTAAAGGCGTACAGAGTGTGGAGTATGACGAAACTCCGGCGCACTACAGCAACCTGTCTGCGCTCTACTCGATCACATTTGATTACAGCGAGGACGATAACGCAGAATGACACCACGGAGCCAATGGCCGTTGCAAGATCGGCACCATACATCCCCATGTTGCAGGGAAACACGAAGAACCAATCTCCAAAGACATTGAAAACGCCTCCGGACAGAACAGCTATGGTCGCAAGCGTCGGATCACTGTCGTTACGAAGGAACGCCGCCAGCATTTGATTGAACAAAAACAACGGAAATACAAATTTGATCGGCTTCAGATACTGCTGCGCCAGCGGCAGCAGCACTTGATCGGCACCAAAGAAGGAGAGCAAAGGAACCTCCAGCAGTAACAATGCCGCCCACGCCAGCCCCGCTAAAAAAACAGAGCCAATGACTGCCACAGTGAAATACTGATTTTCGCTGCCGGTGTGCCTTGCGCTGCTGCCGCGCTCAATGCTGAAAACAACACTGCCGCCAATGCCCGTCAGCAGACCAAGGCTGTAAATAATATTCCAAACCGGAGCGGCTACCGCGAGAGCGGCTGTGCCATCCGGCCCCTGATACTGTCCCACCATGGCCATGTCCACGATGGAATAAATGGATGTGATCATGGCACTGCCAAAGGCCGCGGCGAGATACTTAAAGTAGATTTGTTTGATGCTTCCGCGAAGAAAATCCATTGAAAAGCCTCCTTTACACAAAAAAGCCGGACAAGGAACAGACATCTCAGTCTGCGCCTTATCCGGCTGCTGTTTCTCTGAACAACTCACCCTCCGAGCGAACACTCGGGATTGTAGCATAGGAGTAAGTAAATGTCAATGGGCTTTTGGCTTCAAAAAGGCTTTCAAAAAGGCGTGCTTGCCTACACTGTCTGCCTCCGCCTGTTTTTGGCACGGCGAAGCGGAAAGGCTTATCATCCTCCATGCCCTTCGGCGGCGATCATGTGCAGGGCGTGCTCCAGCGCGCCGGTAACGGCAGAGAGGTTTTCTCTGGCCGCTTTCTCCGAGCCGGGGAGGGTGATGATCAGGCTGCTGCCGCGTGTCCCCGCCACGGCGCGGGACAGCATGGCGCGGGGAGTGATCTCCAGCCCCGCCATCCACATGGCCACAGGGATGGCGCGGATCTCACGATCCAGCACGGCGAGGGTTGCCTCCGGCGTGACATCGCGGGGGGACAGCCCCGTGCCTCCGGTGGTGATGATCAGGTCAATATGACGGTCGTCGGCACATTCCCGGAGTGCGGTGCTGATCAGCTCCTGCTCGTCCGGGACAATAGCGGTATAGATAACGGAAAAACCCGCCTCCTCCAGCATGGCTTTTACGGCAGGACCGCTGGTGTCCTGCCGTAGACCCTTGCTGCCAAGATCGCTGACGGTGATAACTGCGGCGGTATAGCTCATACGTGTTCCTCCTGTTTTCGATAGCCTAATGCTGCTGAGATCATGGCGGCGGTGGCGCACACCTGCTCCACCGCGCTGTGAAATTCGTCGGAGTGGACGCTGCGGAACATGCCGATCACGCCCACGGCGTAGCGCACCTTGCCCTCCACGGTGTAGACCGGCGCGGAGATGGAGCGCAGCCCGATCTTGTACTCGCCGTTTTCGATGGCGTAGCCGTTGGCGCGGCAGGTCTCTACCTCCCGCAAGAGGGCGGGAATGTCGGTGATGGTGTGGGGCGTGAACTGGGTGAGGCTCTGCCCGCGCAGCAGAGCCTCCGCGCCGGTGCGGGTCATGTGCGCCAGAAAGACCTTGCCCTGAGACGTGCAGTAGATGGGCAGGCGGGAGCCGGTGTCCGATACAATGCGGAGACCGCCGCGCGTCTCCACCTGATCCAGCGTGATGACGCTGCCGCCCTCGCAGACGGAGAGCATGGCGGATGCGCCGGTCTGCCGGCACAGGTGCTCCATGTAGGGGCGCGCCACGGAGGAGATGTCCCACGACCGCTCCACCTGCCGCCCGTACTCAAACAGCCGCAGTCCCAGCGCGTACCTGCCGTCGGGGGTCTGGGTCACCACGTCGTAGGAGCGCATGGTGGTCACCAGACCGAACACCGTGCTCTTGGGATAGCCGCACAGGGCGGTCAGCTCCTTCAGCAGCAGGGGTTTTCCCGCTTGGCTCAATATTTGCAGCAGCTCCATGGCTTTTGCCACGGATAAGATGATGTTGCCGTCCACCACAGGGCACCAGCTCCTTTCTGTGTACAAACAGCATAGCCGCAGCGAATAGCGTTGTCAAGAATAATCCGACAGAGCTGTCATAAAATCCGACAATATTGAACAGCACGTTTGAAATGACAGGGTTAACATGGTAAAATACGGAGGAAAGGGAAGGCGGCGTATGAACGACGTATTAGGAAGAACGATCACATACCTCAGGCTGTCCGTAACGGATCGGTGCGACCTTCGATGCCGGTACTGCATGGCAGAGGACGGCGTCCCCAAGCGCAGACATGATGAGCTTTGCTCCTTTGAGGAGCTGCGCGATTTCGCGGCAGCAGCGGTGAGACTGGGCGTGACAAAAATCCGAATAACCGGCGGCGAGCCGCTGGTTCGGCGGGGGATCGTGGAACTGTGCGCCATGCTGCGAGCCATTCCCGGTGTGGAGGAGCTTTGCCTGACCACGAACGGAACGCATTTGCCGCAGCTTGCAGGGGCGTTGCGCGAGGCGGGCGTGGATCGCCTGAATATCAGTGTGGACTCCCTGCGGCCGGAGCGGTATCGTGAGATCACACGCACCGGGGAACTGGCGCGTGTGCGTCAGGGGATCGAAGCCTCAGAGTCCGCGGGCTTCCGTGAATTAAAGCTGAACTGTGTGCTGCTGGGCGGCGTCAATGATGACGAAATCGGGGATTTCGTCCGTCTGACACGGGAGAAGCCGTGGCAGGTGCGGTTCATCGAACTGATGCCCATGGGCGTCTGCGCGGTGTGGCCGCGTGAGTTTTTTCTGCCGGCGCAAGCGGTGCTGGAGCGTGTACCGGAGCTGCGTCCTGCCGGACAAAGCGGTGTGGCGCGGCTGTATCGCCTGCCGGGCGCGCTTGGCACGGTGGGGCTTATTGAGCCGATGAGCTGTGCCTTCTGCTCCGGCTGTACACGGATCCGTATTACCGCAGATGGGAAGCTGAAGCCCTGCCTGCACTCGGACACGGAGATCCCGCTGCGGGGGCTTTCCGGGGAGGCACTGGAGCAGGCTATCCGCCGCGGTATTCTCACAAAGCCGGAGCGTCATCACATGGATGAGTCCGGCAGAACGGAGACGCGGCGTGATATGTTTGAAATAGGAGGATGACGGGCTGTGGAGCTGACACATTTCAACAAACAGGGCCGCGCCCGCATGGTGGACGTCAGCGAAAAGGCACAGACGTACCGCGTGGCACGCGCCGCAGCGACTGTAAATATGGCAAGAGCCACCATGGAGCAGATCAAGGCCGGTACTATCGGCAAGGGCGATGTGCTGGCAGTGGCGCAGGTGGCGGGTATTATGGCTGCGAAGAAAACCGGTGAGCTGATCCCCATGTGCCATCCCCTGCTGCTGACAAAGGCAGACATTACGTTTGAAATTCAGGAGACTTCCCTGCATATTTACAGCGAGGTGCGCTGCCACGGCGAAACAGGCGTGGAGATGGAGGCTCTGACGGCGGTCAGCACGGCGGCGTTGACCGTGTACGATATGTGTAAGGCTGTGCAGCGGGATATGTCCGTCACCGACATTCATCTGCTCTATAAGGCGGGTGGCAAGAGCGGTATATACGAAGCGGGGGTATGACGATGGCGTATGTGACGGCGGTGAATATCAGTGAGCGGAAGGGTACCCGAAAGCATCAGGTGCCATATATCGACCTGAAGCTGCACCACGGCATCGTGGGAGACGCTCACGCCGGCGACTGGCACCGGCAGATCAGCCTGCTGGCGGAGGAGAGCGTGGATACCATGCGGGACATTTGTCCCATAGAGCTGGACGCAGGCGTATTTGCCGAGAATATCAACACCCGCGGCGTGGCGTTGAAGACCCTGCCAGTGGGGACACACCTGCGGATCGGAGAGGCGGAGCTGGAGGTCACGCAGATCGGAAAGCAGTGCCACAACGATTGTGAGATCAAACGGACTGCGGGAAAATGTGTGATGCCCACAGAGGGCATTTTCGCCATCGTGATAAAGGAAGGCCGCGTGCAGGCCGGTGACGAGATCGAGGTGCTGAAATGAAGCTGATACGAACCGAGGACGCGGTGGGGCAGGTGCTCTGCCATGACATGACACAGATCATCAAGGACAAGTACAAGGACGCCCGTTTCCGCAAGGGTCACGTGGTCACAGAGGAGGACATTCCCGTGCTGCTGAGCATGGGCAAGGAGCATCTCTACGTCTGGGAGATGACCCCCGGCATGGTGCACGAAAATGACGCGGCGGAGCGGTTACTGCTCCTGTGCGGTCAGGAGAACATGACCCGCAGCGAGGTGAAGGAGGGAAAAATTGAGCTGAAGGCCGCCTGTGACGGTCTGTTTTTGGTAGACAGTCCCCGCCTTGTGGCGGTCAACAGTCAGGACGAGGTGATGATCGCCACGCGAAAGGGCGGCACCGCCGTCCGCAAGGGTGATAAGCTGGCAGGTATGCGGGTGATCCCCCTGATCATCGCCGAGGAAAAGCTGCGTCGGGCGGAGCAGGCTGCGGGCGGTGCGCCGCTGCTGCGTCTGAAGCCCTTCGTGCGTAAGACCGCCTGCATCGTGTCCACCGGCGGCGAGGTAAAAAGCGGTCTTATCAAGGACACCTTTACCCCGGTGGTGGTGGATAAGCTGAAGGCCTACGGCATCGAAACGCAGGAGGTGGTCTACTCCGGCGACGGCGTGGAGAATGTTCGGGACGCGGTGCTGGCTATGCGGCAAAAGCAGCCCGATATGATTCTGTGTACCGGCGGCATGAGCGTTGACCCCGACGACAACACACCCGGCGGTATTAAGGCGGCTGGCGCAAGCATTGTGACCTACGGTGCGCCGGTGCTGCCCGGCGCCATGTTCCTGCTGGGCTATTTCGATGGCGGTATGCCCGTCATGGGTCTGCCCGGCTGCGTCATGTACGCCGGCGCCACGGTGTTTGACCTGATGCTGCCCCGTGTGGCGGCAGATATACCCGTTACCCGCGCTGACATCGCGGTGCTGGGGGAAGGCGGGCTGTGCCTGGGCTGCGGCAAATGCCATTACCCCATCTGTCCCTTCGGCAAATAAGCCGGTCATGCGCCCATGGGGCGCATGCTTTTGAAAAACGTTATCCTCGCAAAAGAATTGCGATACGATAAAATCAATCAACCAAGAAAGGAAACCCAAGATGAAAAAGCTCATTTCCCTGCTGCTGGCGCTGGTCATGGCGCTGAGCCTGGCAGCCTGCGGCAACAAGACCGATGACAAGACGAATGGTGACGATCAGCAGACCTCCGACGAGACCGTGGAGCTGACGGTGTTCGCCGCCGCGTCTCTGACCGAGTCCCTGACCGCCATCGGCGAGAAGTACATGGCGGAGAATCAGAACGTAAAGCTCAGCTTCAACTTCGATTCCTCCGGCAAGCTGCTGACCCAGATCAAGGAAGGTGCGGTGTGCGACCTGTTCATCTCCGCCGCTCCCAAGCAGATGAACGCGCTGGACGGCACGCTGAAGGACAACGCGGACAAGAACCCTGACGGACTGGATATGCTGGTAGCGGGCAGCCGCATCGACCTGCTGGAGAACAAGGTGGCCCTGGCTGTTGCCGAGGGCAACCCCAAGGACATCGACAGCTTTGACAAGCTGGCCGAGCTGCTGAAGTCCGGCGATGTGAAGTTGGCCATCGGCAACAGCGACGTACCCGTAGGTCAGTACACCCAGAAGATCTTCACCTATTACGACATTGACGAGAACGCTGTCGCCGACAAGCTGACCTATGGTTCCAACGTCAAGGAGGTCACCACTGCCGTCAGTGAAAGCACTGTGGACTGCGGCATCATCTACGCCTCCGATGCCTATTCCGCCGGTTTGACCGTGGCAGCCACCGCCACCGCCGATATGTGCGGTCAGGTCATCTACCCCGCCGCTGTGCTGAACACCTCCGCCCATCAGGAGGCTGCTGCCGCGTTCCTGACCTATCTGCAGGGCGCAGAGGCTTCCGCTGAGTTCGAGGCCGTTCTCTTTACTCCTTTGAGCAAGTAACTTTTTCATTCATACAGGCACGGGCAGGGCACGGCAGTGCTCTGCCCGCCGCCCCCTTTTCAGGAGGTCTTATATGGACTGGTATCCCCTCTTAAACTCACTGCGTATCGCTGCCATCAGCGCGGTGGTGGTGTTCTTCGCGGGTATCGCCGCAGCGTATTATATCGCCAAGCTCCCGCGTCTGGTCAAAGGTATTCTGGACGTGATTCTCACGCTGCCGCTGGTGCTGCCGCCTACGGTGGTGGGTTATCTTCTGCTGCGTGTGCTGGGTCCCAAGCGGCTCATCGGCGCATGGGTGCTGGAGACCTTCGGTATCCGCATGGTGATGACATGGTGGTCGGCCATCTTTGCCACAGTGGTGGTGGTCTTTCCGCTGATGTACCGCACTGTCCGAGGTGCGTTTGAAGCCTTTGACGAGACGCTGGCCTACGCCGGACAGACACTGGGTCTGTCCAACACCTACATCTTCTGGCACATCCGTATGCCCTATTGCCGGCAGGGTGTGTTGGCGGGCGCGGTGCTGGCCTTTGCCCGTGCGCTGGGTGAATACGGTGCCACAAGCATGATCGCCGGCTATACCCCCGGCAAGACCGCCACCGTGTCTACCACCGTCTACCAGCTGTGGCAGATCAACAACGACGCGCTGGCATTGAAGTGGGTACTGGTGAATATCGGCATCTCCGCCGTGATATTGTTGGTGGTGAATATGCTGGAAAAGAAGAACCTGCTGGCCACCGGACGGAGGAGGCAGACCGCATGAGTCTTATCGTGGACATTGAAAAAAAGCTGGGCAGCTTTACCCTGCGCGTGCAGTTCGAAACAGACAAGGGCACCATGGCGCTGCTGGGGGCTTCCGGCTGCGGCAAAAGCGTGACGCTGAAGTGTATTGCCGGCATCATGACGCCGGATAAGGGGCGAATCGTGCTGGACGGCGAGACGCTGTTCGACAGTGAAAAGCGTATTGACCTGACGCCCCAACAGCGGCGGGTAGGCTACCTCTTTCAGCAATACGCCCTGTTTCCCAACATGACCGTGGCACAGAACATCCTATGCGGCGTGCGTACCGGTACGAAGGAGGAACGCCGCCGGCGCGTGTTGGAGCAGCTTCACCGCTTCCGGCTGGAGGGAATGGAGAAGAAGTACCCTGCACAGCTCTCCGGCGGTCAGCAGCAGCGGGTGGCATTGGCGCGTATTCTGGTCTCGGAGCCGAGGGCTATCCTGTTGGACGAGCCCTTTTCCGCGCTGGACAGCTTTCTCAAATGGAGCCTGGAGCTGGAGCTGTCCGATTTGCTGGCAGATTTTGGCGGTCCTATTCTGTGGGTCAGCCACGATCTGGGCGAATGCTACCGCAACTGTAAGACCGTCTGCGTCATGGAGAATGGTATGTCTGCCCCTGTAACAGATATGGATACGCTGGTGCACCATCCCTCCACCCAAAGTGCGGCACGGCTGGCCGGCTGCCGTAACTTCCTGCCTGCACACCGCTGCGAGGGTGGTGTGCAGATTGAGAGCTGGGACATTACCGTGCCGTTGGCGGTCACCGGTGACCGGGTGACGGTCGCCGTCCCGGATGATGCGATCTCCCTGACGGATGGAACATATACCGCGAAGGTCTACCGTGTCGTCCGAGATCTGAACGCAACGGTAGTGGTGCTGTATCCGGCGCATACAGCGGACGCGACGCCGCTGCGTGTTGTGCTGCCGGAGACCGTCCATGTGGTTGAGGGAGATGTGGTCTCTTTCACGCTCCGCGCGGATAAATGTCTGCATTGGGGGCAATAAGGGTGCATAATATGCGCTGCCGCTCATGGATAGATGTCATGCAATTTTCATCGCATGGCATCTATCCTCTTATCCTGATGAAGTATAAAACTATCAATCAGAGGGTGGATGGTTTCCTGCCCTGCCATCCAAAAGCGGGTGGAATGATAAATAGGATAGATCTATGTGTGATTTAGTGTCGAAAATCATAGGTTTTCTTGTCCGTGAGCGTCGAGAAAAAGAATAGACATATAGTTTCCCATTTCGCCCTTAATACGCTGTATGATCGGTTTCTTTATTTTTTCAAGCGGCATCTCTTTCATCATCGTGCTCTCTTCCCTTTGAAGATGGCAAAGGCACCGCATGAGAATTCACGCGATGCCTTTGTAATCATTTTGACTGTAGTCAAGCAATTTTTTAACTATTTCGACAGGTCGTACTCATACATTTTGTATTCCGTCCAGCCGGTATCCTCATAAAACATGGTCTTAGCCTGCACAAACTGAAATCCGCATTTGGTGTACAGTCTCTCCGCTGCAGTGTTCTGCTCAAGAATATCCAGCCGTACCGCTTTTTTCCCGTTTGCTTTTGCGTATTGCAGAATTTCCTCTATCACCCGCCGACCGATTCCCTTTCCCTGCTGCGCGGGCCAAACGCCTAATGCGTGAGGAATCAGTACCTCGTCATCCCGGCAGCTCAGATGCCAGGGTATGCCGGCATAGCCCTCATTGGACTCGCTGTTGAGGACAACGCAGGCATACAACTGCCCGCTTTCCTCCAGCGTAAACAGCTCTCCCCGCAGCAGACTCTCCCGCAGGAATTCGTCCGTGGGATAGATACCCTTTTTCCAGCCGATCACATCATTCTGATCCTGCACCTCATCAATAAGTGCCCAATAGAAATTTTTGATGCGCTCAAAGTTGTTTATATTCTCTTTTTGAAAGACCATATTGGAACCTCCTTAAAGGTTTGCCATTAACGATCAGGTATGCTGTCAACGCAGCTCTCTGCCAAGTTTTTTGCACCCGATTATATCATCTCGCAAAATCGTTTGCAATTACTTTCACTTATATTCTGCCTTACATTCTGGCCTATATGACGGTTTTCAGCGTTTTCCAAGAGCTTGGACTATCCCGAAAATAAAAGAAGACAAGTTTCTCAAAGGGAGTCATCCCGAAGCGAAGAAGAAAATGTGTCTGCCGGATCAGTTGGAGCTGGTGATGGAAGACGGAACCGTGTATCGTGTGCGCAGCTTCTTTGCCGCAGAACAGCAGATGGAGGATGTGCTGGACGCTCTCTCCCTCGAATCGGGAGAGCTGAATTCCGGCACATTGCCCAGCGGAATTCATAGCCGTGCTGTGGTATAATCCTTGTAGATTTCTGATTGTATCACGCACTGCA
>ERZ1026894.1445-NODE-1445-length-13992-cov-22.962043_pt1 | contig 13992 bp, 10 predicted proteins | sample MGYA00380177_ERZ1026894 | MGnify/ENA primary metagenome ERZ1026894 (study PRJEB33269, sample SAMEA4719813) | human gut metagenome | biome: human-associated habitat; feature: organic feature; material: feces | place: Cameroon | collected 2013-10 ... | reverse complement strand
CTCTGGTCTCGTGGGCTCGGAGATGTGTATAAGAGACAGATTCCATATCTTTTTTATTTTATCATTATACCTTATTATATATAGGAGTTCTGTTCCATTTCAGAACCCTATTTTTGCTGCAAAGTTAGTGAAAGTTTCCCAAAAAGTTGTCTTTCTTTCGCTTTTTTAGTGAAATATATGCCAAAACGTTTCAGATTTTAGAAATAAAAGTTTAATTTTGCACCTAAATATGAAACGTTTGATATGAAATATACTGAAAATATGACTTTTGAAGAGGCTTCCAAGGCTCTTATAGATGAATTGAATGCTAATCTGGCAACACTTCATCAGAATTATCATGTAGAACAGTCTGATTGGAATAAACTCTATGATCAGATAGCCAATGTTGTTTCTGCGGAAACTCATCTTCCTGTTTTCTCTCCAGAAGTAATGGAGGTGCGACCTAGAGAACTGGAATGCGATGTGGTGCGATTCCAGAATAATAAGGAGAAATGGGTGGCTCTGGTAGGACTGCTCGACGGTCATCCATACGAAATCTTCACGGGTTTACAGGATGAGGACGAGGGTATCATGCTGCCTAAATCTGTAAGCAAAGGTAAGATTGTGAAGACCATTCTGGATGGAGGCTTGAAGCGATACGACTTCCAGTTTGTGAACAAGCGAGGCTATAAGATTACGGTTGAGGGCTTGAGCGAGAAGTTTAATCCTGAATACTGGAACTATGCCAAGCTGATTTCCGGTGTGCTGCGCTACCGTATGCCTATAGAACATGTCATCAAACTCGTTTATCAGCTCCAGCTTACTTCAGATAACATCAATACCTGGAAGAAAGGTGTTGTGACAGCCCTGAAGAGATATCTGAAGGATGGTAGCCTGATGAAACTTTACGATGATAGCGATTCCGAATCCTAATTCCCAAGATAGAAACTGATATAAACTATGCTTTTCCGTAGTAAGATATACTTAAAGAATGTCCGTTTCCATGCGTATCACGGCGTTTTGCCACAGGAGACCCAGGTGGGCAACGACTATGTGGTGAATCTGGATGTAAGCTATGATTTCTCCAGAGCCATGGAAACCGATGATCTGGCTGGAACCCTCAACTATGCAGAACTCTATGAACTCGTGAAACAGGAGATGGAGATACCTAGCAAACTGCTGGAACATGTAGCCGGAAGAATAGGAAAACGACTCTTTGCAGAATACCCGGCTATTCAGGAAATCCAACTCGCCATTACCAAAGTTAATCCTCCTTTTGGAGCAGACTGTGACGGTGCAGGGGTAGAAGTTGTATTAACAAATGATAAAACTTTATAGTAGATTTAGGTTTTCTGATACAAAAGTAGTAATTTTGCAAAATCATCAGAAAGATATGTTGAAGAAAATAACACTCATATTGACCCTATTGTGTATGTTGGTGCTGACAGCGACAGGCGCCAACCGCCGTTTCACGCTCGTCATCGACCCAGGTCATGGCGGTCATGATGCGGGTGCACTTGGTGCTATTTCCAAAGAAAAGAATATCAATCTCTCTGTGGCATTGCAGTTTGGCAAATATGTTGAGCGCAATATGCCGGATGTGAGAGTCATCTATACCCGTAAGACGGATGTCTTTATTCCTCTGAAACAGCGTGCCAACATTGCTAACCGCGCCAATGCCGACCTGTTTATCTCGGTACATACCAATGCGCTGCCAGCCGGTAAGATAGCCCGCGGTTTTGAAACCTATACGCTCGGTATGCACCGTGCCAAGGACAATCTCGATGTGGCTATGCGAGAGAACTCCGTTATCTCGATGGAGAGGGGCTATCAGCAGACCTATCAGGGTTTCGACCCAAGATCTTCTGAGAGCTACATCATCTTCGAGTTCATACAGGGTAAGAATATGGAAAGAAGCGTAGAACTGGCGCGCAATATCCAGCGAAAGGTATGCAACAGTGCCAATCGTCCGGATAAGGGCGTGCATCAGGCTGGATTCCTGGTTCTCAGAGAAACTTCGATGCCTAGCTGTCTGATAGAGCTCGGTTTCATCACTACTGCTGACGAAGAAAAACTGCTCAACGATGCCAGCAGGGTGGATGATATTGCCCGAGGCATCTACGAAGGTTTTGCGCAATATCGCAATAAATACGATAAATCCATCTCGGTTCCTTATCGTGCTGCAGATACCGAATCGGTGTCGGTTGCCAAGATCGTTTCTGATACGAAGCAGGAGAAGGATGAGCGCCGTGCTGAGGAAGTGGATACTGCTCCGAGAAGAATGGTGAAGCATGTGGAAACCAGAGCGGAAAAAGCCAGAACGGTTCAGCAGAACAGAAGACAGAACCAGCAGGATAAACCGGCTCAGCAGAGCAGAACTGTAGCTCAGAACAAGCCGGCACAGCATAAAGCCAATGTAGCCGATGCGCCTGTCTTCAAGCTTCAGATATTTGTCAGCAACCGCATGCTCCGCAAGGGCGATGCCCATTTCAAGGGCGAAACCGGTTACGACAGTTTTCAGGAAGGCAATATGGTGAAATATACGATGGGAGCCTCTACCAATTATAATGAGATTTACCGTTTGCGCAAGACGCTTGCCGAGAAGTTCCCGGAAGCTTTCATCATAGCTTTCAAGAATGGAAAGAAATATGATGTGAATCAGGCAATACGAGAGTTCAAACAGAACAGAAACCGCTGATTGACCTGAGTAAGGATAAGATATAAGCACGAATATATAAAGAGATAAATATGAAGTTAACAAAAGAAATCAAGATAGCTCTTGTAGCTATTGTCGGTATTTTGATTATGTATTTCGGAATCAATTTTCTGAAAGGCATGAATCTGTTCTCTACCAACAACGCCTACTATATGACGTTTGATGACATCCAGGGACTGGGTGCCTCTACGCCTATTTATGCGGATGGCTACAAGGTAGGTACCGTGGATGGTATGGAATACGATTACAAGGAGAATGGTCCTATCAAAGTAAAGGTGGATATTAACAAGGATTTGAGAATCCCGCTGGGCAGTAAAGCCGAGATTGTAAAAGACCTGATGGGCAACCTGCAGGTGAATCTGCTTCTGGCAAACAATCCGCGCGAAAGAGTAGAGCCGGGTGGTGTTATTCCGGGTGCTGTAAACGGAGGCATGATGGATAAGGCTGCCAACCTGATTCCGGTAGTGGAAAAAATGTTGCCTAAGTTGGATTCTATCCTGACCAACGTGAATGCGCTTCTGGCTGATCCGGCTCTGGCTGCTTCGCTACATAATGTGGAAACCATCACCAGCAACCTCACCGTTTCTACACGTGAGTTGAATACGCTGATGGCGGGGCTCAACAAGCAGGTTCCGGGTATGGTAAGAAAGGCAAACGGTGTGCTGGATAACACCAACCGACTGACAGCTAATCTCGCCAGTCTCGATGTGCAGGGCACATTGAACAAGGTGAACCAGACTTTGGAGAGTGCTCATCAGTTTACTGAGAAGCTGAACAGCAACCAGGGAAGCCTCGGATTGCTGATGAACGATACCAAGCTGTACGACAATCTGACGTCAACCATGAGTCATGCCGACTCTCTGGTTATCGACTTGAAGGCACATCCGAAACGCTATGTCCATTTCTCTGTTTTCGGTAGAAAAGACAAGTAATAAGAGTCGAAGCTAAATAAATTTAGTCTAAATAAGATTTAGAATGTTTCACGCCCCGAATTGACTCGCAAACTGTTTGTTTGTTAGCCGTTTCGGGGACGTTACATTATTGTTTCACTGAAATTCAGTCTACTATATCAACGTTTTAGTAAGTATTTGATATTCAGTAAATTAAATACTGTCTATTAAAATGTTTTAAATAAGGGGATTTGCATTTCTCCTATTTTTTTTGTAACTTTGCACGTGATTTCGCATCTTTCGGTGCGTCCCATCATTTGTGAATTAAAGTATTAATAATATTAGTAATCAATGTTAGCAAGTCCAAAAGCCCTCTGGGACAACAGTCTTTTGCTCATAAAGGACAGTGTAACAGAGCAGCAATATAACACATGGTTCAAGCCAATCGTCTTTGAATCGTACAAGCCGTCGACAAAGACTTTGTTGGTGCAGGTTCCGAGTCCGTTCGTATACGAGTACTTGGAACAGAACTTCGTTGACTTGTTAAGTAAGGTGCTGCATCGTAATTTTGGTGAAGGAATCCGTCTCACTTATCGTGTTGTAACCGATAAGGAGCATAAGCTTTCTCAGGATATCGAGGCGGATCCTGACGATGCTGATATGGCAAAGCAGGCTCGTGAGCGTGCCCAGCAGCCGGCTGCCCAGCCTGTCGCTCCCCAGCAGCAGGAAGACATTGATACACAGTTAGATCCGAAGCTTACTTTCAACAATTATATGGAGGGTGACAGCAATAAGCTGCCTCGTTCCGTAGGATTGTCTATTGCCGAGCATCCCAACACCACCCAGTTTAACCCAATGTTCATTTACGGACCTTCGGGTAGCGGTAAGACGCATCTGGTGAATGCCATCGGTCTGAAAGCGAAGCAGATGTATCCTCAGAAGCGTGTGCTCTATGTGAGTGCCCGTCTTTTCCAGACCCAGTATACCGATGCCGTGCTCCATAATGCGAGCAATGATTTCATCAACTTCTATCAGTCTATCGATATGCTGATTGTGGATGATATCCAGGAGTGGGCTGGTAAGGCGAAGACGCTGAATACCTTCTTCCATATCTTCAACCACCTTTTCCGCAACGGAAAGCGTATTATCCTGGCGAGCGACCGCCCTCCGGTAGAGTTGAAGGATATGCCAGACCGTCTGCTTACCCGTTTCTCTTGCGGTCTGGTCTGCGAGTTGGAGAAGCCGAATATCCAGTTGTGTGTGGATATCCTGAGCAATAAGATCCGTCGTGACGGTTTGAAGATTCCGGTAGATGTCATCTCTTTCATCGCCCAGACCTGTAACGGAAGTGTGCGTGATCTGCAGGGAGCCATCAATGGTCTTCTGGCTTACAGCATTGTTTATAACAGCAGCATTGATATCCGTCTTGCCGAGCGCGTCATCAAGCGTGCCGTGAAGTTGGATGATAAGCCGCTCACCATCGATGATATTGTTGAAACGGTTTGCCATCATTATAATGTAACGGTTACTGCCGTGAACAGCAAGAGCCGTAAGCGTGATTATGTCGTGGCTAGACAGGTAACGATGTATCTGGCACAGAAATATACCAAAATGCCTGCTTCGAGAATCGGCAAACTCGTTGGTAATCGCGATCATAGCACAGTTATCCACAGTTGTACAAAAGTGGAAGAAAGGCTGAAGGTTGATTCCGGTTTCAGCGATGAACTGGTTAGTATTGAAAACGGATTAAAGGTGAAAAGGGCATAAAGGATGTGCTTTTCGCTGATTGGATAAGTTTAAACGCGGAACCTTGGTATAGTGGTTCTTGTTTATATAAATGAAATAAAAGGAAGCCTGGCAAGTTTGTATTTGCCTTGGCTTCCTTTTTCCGTCTATAAACTGTTAACTGTCAACTATCAACTCTTTTTCATCATCATCTTCTTCCATTTAAAGTATCCGGCTACGGCGATGATGACGTAGAGGCCGTAAAGTCCAGCCTTGAAAGGGATGCCTTTGACGATATAGAGATAGAAGCAAACGGCATCTACGATAATCCAGAAGAACCACTGCTCGATATATTTGCGTGCCAGCGCCCAGAGACCCACAAAGCTCAGGGCATTGGTGAAACTGTCTTGCAGGGGAACTGTAGAGTTAGTGAAAGTTATCAGTATATAATAGGTGATGCCCCAGGCTGCCAGGAAGAACAGAAGAGTAGGGAGATAGAGCGACTTCTTCATATAGGTAATCGGAAGTTCTTCTTTCTCCTTCTGGTTGTGCTTCTTGCCATATTTCCATACGGCATAACCATATATACCGGCTATCGTATAGTAGACCGCCATACCCGCATCGCCGTAAAGACCATGACTCCAATAGAGCCATACGTCCAGGGCGGGCATGATGATGCCTACCAGCCAGAGCCAGATACTGGCACGGTACTCCAACAGGATATAAACCAGTCCGAGTACCGTGGTAAAGATGTCTAAACCATGTGATGCAATATAATCCATCATGATGATTTCTGATTAGAACTTCAATGTAAGATGCGTCATCCAGGTGGTATCTGCCATCGGGATGTAGGCTATCTGCTTGAATCGTTTGTCCAATGTATATCCGTAACCGATAGCATTGCCCCAGGTGAATGCGCTGGCTGCATAGTGGCGGTTGAAGATATTGTTGATGTCCACACCGAAGTTTACCTCCTTGATGCCGAGTGTCTTGGTTACCTTAGTGCTATAGTTCAGGCTCAGGTCGCTCTGTGAATAGCATGGCAGTGAGAAGTCGCGGTCTTCGGTATTGGTAATATACTGGCGACTTACAAAATTGGTGTGCCAGGTAGCTGAGAAACCGGCATAGTGGATATCGATGAATCCGTTCAGGATGGCTGATGGAGAATAAGACAGGGTTGAGTTGTCGTAATGTACTACGCCTGGCTTCTTCTCGTCTTCCCAGTTGCTTACATACTCATCAAAGTCCTTGATCTTGTTCTTGCTCAAAGCAGCATTTCCTTCTACAGACAACCATGACAATGGTGCCCAACCGGCTGTCAACTCTACGCCCATACGGTAAGAATCCTTGATGTTGGTGGTCAGCGCCTCGCCGATGTCACTCAACTGTCCGGTCTGAGCCAGCTGGTTGTCATAATCCATATAGTAGAAGTTGGCACCTGCATGCCAGTTGTCGCCCTGATACTGATAACCGAACTCTACATCGAGCAGCTTCTCCTCTTTAGGGAAAGGATAGTTGAAGTTGTCGGTAAAGTTGTTGCGCTCTGGCTCGCGGTTGCTGTAGGCTACAGATGCGTATGCCTTGTGGCCATCCTTGTTGAAGCTGATACCTGCCTTAGGGTTGAAGAAGTTGTACTTCTCGTTGATGTTCAGCTCCTGGTTCTTGATGCTGCCGTCATCCTGGTTGACAAACTTATCGTTGATACCGTCGGTCTTGTATTCTACACGGCGATACTGCAGGTCAGCGAAGGCATTCCAGTAGTCTGCAAAGCGATAGCTTGCCTTGACGAAGGCGCTGTAGTCATACTTATGGGCATCAGAATCATAGTACTTATACTTTCCGTTGTTGCCGAAGAACTTCTTCTCGGCATCCTGGTTGGCGATATAAGTAAGGTATCCCCAGTGGTTGCCGCGGAACTGCTGCAGGTTCAAGCCGCCGATAACATCCCAGTGCTCATCCTTGTAGTTGGTGTTGTATACCATGCCGTAGGTATGCTGGGTGAGTCCCTTCTTGCGGATGAAGTCAGACTTCTTGATCTTGTTGCCCTCTGCATCCTTGTAAACGAGGCCGAACTTGGCAAACTTGGCGTTGTTCTTAAACTCCTTATAGTAGCCGTAGCCATAGGTATAATGCAGTGAGAGGCTGTGGCTCCAGTGGCTATTTGGTGTCCAAGTAGCCGAAAGGATGTTGTGGTTCTGATAGAAGTTATCAGTAGTCTTGTCCCATTTGCTTCCGTCGCGCAGGGTATAAGGAGTAACGGTATAATCGCCCTTGCCGTTGCGAACCATATCGCCTGTCAGCACATTAAACTTATCCAGACCTGCCATATACATATCTTTATAGGTGCGGATGCCATCCTCAAGGAGGGTGAAGTTAGAGTTGTAATCTCCGCCCAGCACACCGTTCCAAGCCTGACCGGTCTTCTCGAAGTTGCCGATGTTCTTGTAGCTTACCTTGAAGTTGTCGCCCAGCCAGGTCAGTCCGCCATAGTAAGAACCAGAGCGGCCTGCTGTTCCGTCTACATAACCGTCGGTAGCTGTCTCGTGATAAGCACCGTCAAAAATCAGATGCTTGCCGAGCAGACCTGTAGAGAAGCTGGCACCTGTATGATAGGTGCTGTAAGAACCGAAAGAACCGGTAACTTCTGCAGTAGGGGTGAGCGAAGGAGCAGCAGTAGCCATAGAGATGCTTCCACCGAAGGCACCGTCGCCATTGGTAGAAGAGCCTACGCCGCGCTGTACCTGGATGCTGCCCAGGAGCGAAGAATAACTGTTCATGTTAGCCCAGAAAACGGTCTGGTCTTCCGGTGAGTTGAGAGCCACTCCGTCGAGTGTTACATTGATGCGGCTTCCGGCAGCGCCACGAATGCGCATATAGGTAGTACCGGTGCCGATACCGTTCTCACTCCAGGCGAGGATGCCCGGTGTACGAGAAAGGAGAAATGGCAATTCCTGACCTGTGCAAGAGAATTGTTTGAGTTCTGATTTCCTGATGTTAGCCACGGCGTATGGAGCTTCCTTTGCGGCACGTACGCCTTTTACAATCACTTCATTCAAATTCTGCACCTTCAAGGTGTCGATTTTTGTCTGTGCCAGTGCAGCCTGGCTTGCCAAAGAGCAAAACGCTACACTGAGTGCGATCCCGTTGAATCTTTTCATTTATTTAAATTAAAAACATCATATAAGGGGGGAATTTGCCTTGGGTTCCTACGCCAGCATTACCTGGTTCAGGTCGATGGGTATATTCTCAGCATCCGCTTTTTCTCTTTTTCGGCGGTAGCACCCCTTAGTTAGCTCTCTGCTAACCGGGTGCAAAGGTACAAATAAATTTGATAACCGCAAAATTTACGTAGATTTTTACTATATTTGTGTCCTTTTATCATTCTTTTTTCTTATATTTGCAGTCGGATTGCTGTTATTCGCAGTCTTGACAGTTTGAAACCTAAACTTCATGTGATATGGTTATGAGACGATATATTTCACATTTGCTTACGTGGGTCATCTCTTTCCTGACCCTGTTGGCATTCTCATCGTGCTTGAATGAGCATCCTAAGGATCAGCTCGATGGGGGTGGCAGCAATGGTGCTGCGTCTGAAATATTCGATACGACCATAGCTCCTTTATATGATTTTATGGGTGGAGCGATAGATGGTGAAGGCATCTGCGGCATTCAGCGTCTGGACAGTCTGCTTTCTCTTTCAGCTGATGATGAACAGCTTTATTCTTCCTGGCAATATCTTTATCGGGCTATCGGCATGTGCAACAAGTCGCTGGATATGATAGATTTACAGTCTGTACGGCTTACCGATAACCAGAAGGTGCAGTTCAAGGCTGAGGTGCGTGCCGTCAGAGCCATGATGTATTATGAGGCGATGGATTTGTATGGCAGGATTCCGGTACTCCTGTCTTCGGCAGAATCGCTCATTTATGAACCGGCTTCGGGCTCTTCGATAACCGATGAAAAGCTGTCGGCGCAGAGCGAACGGAGCGAAGTCTTCCATTTTATCTTCAGCGAATTGCAGCAGGTGTTGCCTTATCTTCCTCAGACGTCCAGTTTGGAGGAAGGCTCTCATTATGGGCGCATCACGCAGCCTGTGGTCAACTTCCTGCTGGCTAAACTGGCGCTGAATGCTGAAATCTATATGTACAACGATTGGACGCAGGGTTACAGGAAACGTCCGAAGGGTAGGGACCTGGAATTTATGGTGCGTACAGCCGATGGCGCCTCGCTCATTACGGGCGGCAAGGCGAGTGAGAACCGCAGCAGGATATTGAATGCTTGGGAAACCTGTATCTTCTATTGCAACAGACTGGCTGATGAGGGCTGCAGTTTAGAGGAGGATGAAATTTTCAACAGTTCTGTGCGTTATCAGATGCCGGAAGATGCGCTGGTGATGGATGAGGCTGATTCTGTTCAGCATCCACGGCCAGCCAAACCTCTGTTCCGTTTCCGCTATACCGATGTTTTGCTGATGAAGGCTGAGGCGATGGAGCGCAACGATGGGGATGGCAGGGCAGAGTATAATATGGTTCGTGCGCATGCCGGTTTGCCTGCGCGCAAGTCTTCGCTTGCCAATATTTTGGAAGACCGTCAGGTTATGCTGGCGGGCGAGACCTGTCACCGTCAGGACCTTATCCGTTTCGGCAAGTTGCTCAAGTCCTCGCATCTTCGCCGTTCTGTTCAGTCCGCTCTTACGTCCTGTTCCATCGTCTTCCCGATACCTCAGCGAAGCCTTGCCTTCAATGGCAAGTTGGTTCAGAATAAAGGATATGAGGCAATGGAATAGCCCAAAACTCTTCACTCTTCACCCGATAGCTCGAATCCCCTTTATATAAAGGCGTTGCGGAGGGTGAAGAGTTTTTTGTAACTCTTCACCTCTCTTCACCCACTCTTCACCTCTCGAATCCCCTTTATATAAAGGCATTCCCAGCGATTGGGTGAAGAGTGAAGAGTAAAATCAATTTTTCTTCTTCTTTTCTGATATCAGCCGTAACCGGTGTGATATTTCGGTTATTTAAAAACCTGTCAAACCGGTTTTCGTTCGCTGTTTGGCTCAGACAGCCCACTGTTCTGCCTATCGCTAGTCTGCTGTTCTAGTTTCGCCAGTTTGCTGTTCCCGATAAATAAAACCATTTTTTTTCGTCCTTTTATTCACTTTTTCCCCATTTCTCCCCTCCATTTAAAAATAAAATTTGTACTTTTGCATACGTTTTAACGTGTTAACGATAATCTTGGCAGATGCCAAATACAAAAATAAGAACGAAATGGATACATTATATTTATTGCAGTTCGCCTGTTTTCTATTTATGTTTATCAATATCCTCATCCTGGGTATTACCCGATTGCACATGAAGTGGATGAACCGGCGATATGAAGTGTCACGATGGCTGATTATCGGAGCCATGGTAGGATTGGCCATACAATTTCTCATGCAGATGCTTCTGGGCTTCCGGGCTCAAGACGCTGCAGTGGGAGCCGTTTTCAACATTCTGGTCTATCCCCCTTGCTTCTCGCTCATCTCTATTGGCATTTACAATATCGAGGCAACGCATGCCAACCGCCGGAAGATGAACATCGTTTGCGCCAGTATTTATGCCGCCATATTGGCTGCCTTCTGCATCGGCTATATCCGGAGCGGAAATTTCCATATCGGCAGTTGGATTTATGTGATGATTGTCCTATTCGGCATCAACATAGCCTATTGCATCTATATGGTAATGGTGGAAATCAAAAAGCGCAGGATGATGCTGGAGATGATGGCAGGTTATGATATCCTGCCTTACGTGAGATATGCGCGAGCCAGCATATTCGTCCTTTTTCTGCCTGCTATAGCCATGCCTTTTGCTGTTCTTTCTACCGAATCTCTATACGTTATCGGACCTCTGGGACTGCTTGCTGTCTTTTTCTTCACGCTCAGTTTCATGGCTTTGGGCTATAATTATGTACCTTCCGAAGAACTTCTGGATAAGGAGGAAGAAGAGGAGGCTGCCATGGAATGCGTGGAAGACAATGCCTGTTTAGAACTGCAGGATGAAGAACTAGATGGTAAAAAAGAAACTTTACAATCGCAGCTTTCTGAAAGACGGCAGGAAATCATCCGCGAGAAGCTGGAAGCCTGGTGTGCCGATGGGGGTTACAGGGATACAATATTGAATATGGTTACCTTGTCACGCTCGTTGGATATCCCTAAGCCGGAGCTTTCCAAATACTTCTCGGGGCTCAATACCACCTTCCGTTTCTGGCTTGCCGAGGTACGTTTTGAGGCAGCCAAAAAGATGATTTTGGAGAAGCCAAACTATAGCAATGATATGATTTCTGCCGAGTGCGGCTTCTCTTCCCGCTCCAATCTCTACCGTATGTTCAAAGAGAAAGAAGGCTGTTCTCCTACGGCTTGGAGAGAGAAAAACTGTTAAAGAATGTATAAAAGGTGTCCATTTGCCCACCAAATGGACACCTATTTTGTAGCAACTGGACACCTAGTGGGGGCAACTGGACACCTTGTTTCAAGAAAAAACACTATATTTGCACCATGAAAAGTATAATAGAATCATTAGCCAAAGACGAACAGGCTATCCTGATAGTAGCTCTGTTTCTCCTCATTTATGTAGTCATCATGATTAATGTCATGGTGAGGGAATACAGGACCTATCTTGATGATTACCCGATGTGTCATTTCAGCTTGGGTGATTTCATCAGGAGAGGGCGTTTCTATATCTGCCTCATTCTCGGCGTAGTGTTTATCACGTTCGTGGGTCTGGTAGTCAGTCTGATGGCAATCAGTATTCAGTAATTTCTTGATAAAATATAATAACAAAAATAGTATTAATTTATGAAAAGATTTACCAATCAATCCAATGGGTCGCAAGCCGACCGTATGTACAATGGGGGGGCGAAGTTCTGTAGATTTGCCCTGTTCCCATTGATGTTGCTCATGTTGTTGCTTCTGCCTGGACGTATGGTGGCGCAGACAGAATACGACACGTCTGTAACGCTTAAAGAGTTAGCAGGTAACCCTGTGGGCTACAAGGGTGAGACTTACGCTAATCTCTTTGATGGCAAAAAGGAAGACGGCAATTTCTCTAAGTGGTGCTGCGAGTTTAGCGGCAGCGCCTATGTCATCTTCGAAGCCAGCAAGGCAGGAATTCCTGTGGGCTACACCATCACTACGGGTAATGACAATGCAAATTCTGGATGTGGAGGCCGCAATCCGAAGTCATGGAAGCTCTATGGTAACAATACAGGCAGCGATGACGCTTGGGAGCTTATCGCTGAGGTAAACAAAGACAAGGTGCTCCAGGATAAGAACTATACTTCGTACAACTTCGACTGCAAATGTTCTACCTCTTATCAATATTTTAAATGGGAAATCTCGGCTATTCAGCGTGGAAGCCTATTGCAGGTAGGCGAGTTTGAACTCAAACTCAATACCTGTTCTCACAAGAATGCCGATGGTTCGTCCGCCCTTGGCGAAGCTATCAAAACCGTTGAGGCTACTTGCATTGAGCATGGCTATACCACACACGAATGTTCTATCTGCCATTCCATAGTAAAAGTAGATAAGGATGATGAGCTAAATAAGCACACACTCACTCGTCATGCGCAGGAAGATGCTACATGTATAGAAACTGGTAAAAAAGAATACTGGCAGTGCAGTGTATGTAACAAACTCTTCAGCGACGATAATGCTACTACCGAGATTACAGATGCTGCCAGCCTTGAGATTCCCGCCAAAGGTCATCAATACAATAGCGAAGGCATCTGTACTGGATGTGGCGCAACAGAATTTCGCTATCCTTTGTTCAATAATTTGGATGGTATAACCGATGTTACCATTACTGACAATGATGATTATCCTTGGCAGAAGCTGGACTTAAAAGCCGATGGAATGGATAATCTTGGCTTCACTATTCCTGAGGATAGCAAGGGACTGATGTCTGGTAATTATCATAAGCCTGGCAGTTCTTCTGAGACAGTCATCAGGTTCAATGTATCTAAATCTATATTACTGACATCTCAGATTCTCGTTTCGTCAGAAGAAAAGAAAACTTTATTTGATTTTTATGTAGATAACAATAAAGAACTGAGTATTAGCGGAAAAAAGCAAACCGAATACAAAGTTTTATTATCTATAGGCGAACATTCTTTGAGGTTAGTTTATAAAAAAGGTAATCGTTCAGATGCAAACGCTGATCGCGCATTCTTATACAATCTGAAAACATCAGTCACAATTGATGACTATGTCGCAGATTATGAATCGTCTAACAACACATTGACTTTCAAGAAAGTCACTTCGAACAATATAGAAAGCCTTGATTTAAACCATGCAGTTATAGTGAATAAACCGACGGTGGGCGATATGTGCCGTCTTTTAGGAATAAATTCCACAGCTATCAAGAGTGTCGTTTTCGATAAGAGTTTCAAAACGTACGCTCCAACATCATTGTATGGTTTCTTTAGGGGGTTAACAAAGTTGGAAACAATTAAAGACTTGAAGTACTTGAACACAGAGCAGGTGACAAATATGAGTTACATGTTCTCTGACTGCTCAGCTCTCACTTCGCTTGACCTCTCGAATTTCAATACAGCGAAGGTGAGAGATATGAGTTACATGTTCTATCGCTGCTCAGCTCTCTCTTCGCTCGACCTCTCGAATTTCAATACAGCGATTGTAACAAATATGAG
>ERZ1026894.1444-NODE-1444-length-13994-cov-8.414879_pt1 | contig 13994 bp, 8 predicted proteins | sample MGYA00380177_ERZ1026894 | MGnify/ENA primary metagenome ERZ1026894 (study PRJEB33269, sample SAMEA4719813) | human gut metagenome | biome: human-associated habitat; feature: organic feature; material: feces | place: Cameroon | collected 2013-10 ... | reverse complement strand
GGTGGCCATTCGTGGGACAGTATCCCTGACAGCCTACAAAACGCAATTGAAGAACACGAGGCGTCGCGTTCTTCAGATGGTTCAACCCTTAAGTTAGCGCTTATGGGAGTGACCTCCTGAAGCTGGGCCATATTTATGGGCAGCGTGCTTGTATGCTCTTTTCTGACAACAATGAGTATTCGTATGTTCGGAGAGTTGATAATGATAATAAATGAAAAATGAGCCTGTACATAGATTTGTGTAATTGCCTGATTTTGATATGTTCAATCCAGCATCAAATGAAGGTTAATTTATGGACGAAAAACAGTTGTCAACGCCACGATGTTTGACCGTTATGGGGATGCGGACGATTTCCTGGACTGCTTTATCATTCCAGCCCGCATTGTTGGCGGTACATTTTGGGGCTGACTGCACCCAGCGATAATTTTATACGCCGCTCGTTATACCATCTGATGTAAGTATCCACTTACTGCATGAACTTTTCTGGCGTGATGCCCGACCATTTACGCCCATAATACATTTCCGTTTTCAGTCTGCCGAAAAAGCCTTCGCATGCGGCATTATCAGGTGAACATCCTTTACGGGACATTGAGCGAATAAGACCTGCTGCATTCACTCTTTCCAGCCAGCCTGGCCAGCGATAATGCCCACCTCTGTCACTGTTTATCACCGGTCGTTCGCCAGCATTTAACGTTTCGACAGCGTTATCCAGCATGGTGTTAACCAGTTTTGCGTCGGGACGTGTACTGAGAGACCAGCTCACAACTTTTCCATCGAAGCAGTCCACCACCGATGACAGCCAGACTTTACCTGCAGGGAGCTGGAACTCCGTGATATCTGTCAGCCATTTCTGATTAGGTTGCTCCGCCTTAAAATCTCTGGTGATAAGGTTATCCAGAGCCGGTCCGATTTCTCCGCAATATGAGCTGTAGCGGCGACGACGGTTACGGCTGACGACAAGCTGTTCCTCCACCATAAGTCTGCGTACAACCTTTTCTGATAGCCGCCCCCCCCTCATGCCTGAGCATCGCATGCAGGCGACGATAGCCATAACACTGGTAATTACTGTTAAAGATATCTGTCAGCATCGTACGTATCGTGGCGTATTTATCGCCGGCCTTCAGTGCTGCACGGTGATAAAAATAACTGCTACGGGCAAGGCCCAGAACACGCAGTCATTTTGTCAGGGGATATGTTTGTCTCAGGGCATCAGCGATCTTTGTTTTTTCTCTGTTGTCCAGGTGACTGATACTGATGCCCAGGGCTTTTTCATGATTTCCTCCGCTTTTTTCAGAATATCCAGCTCCATCTGCCGGCGGCGTATTTCCTGATTCAGTCGGGCGACGTCCTCCCGCAACGCATCGCGTTCTGCCTCCAGGGAAGGTTCCTTATGTTTACGCATAGTCTGGTAAGCACTGTTGCCGATAATTTCATCTTTCCATTTATACAATACCGCACGACTGACACCAATACGCCTGGCAATTTCACTGGCTGATACTTGTCGTGTACAGAGTGCCATGACAGCCTGACGTTTGACTTCTGGTTCAAAGGGCGCAACCGGGTTGGTCTTACTGGTAAATATACGTCGTCTGTCGGGATAAAGTTCATTAACCCAACTAGCAGCGAGCGCATCGGTGCAGAGATAACCCAGAGTTCTGCTGGTAAACGTCAGGTAGCTGCCGTGGTTAAGATAATGTTCAACAGCAACCTGTTTTTGCTCATCTGTGTAACGGGGCTTATGACGAATGGATTCTTTTGCTCCGCCAGCTGCTTCCCATGAACGGATCCAACGCCGCAGATTTTTTTTCGAAGGATAGCCCAGTTCGCGTACAACGGGAGCCTGCTTCTTACCATATTTGAAATAAAGCTCAATGGCGCGGATTTTTTGTTCTTCAGTAAACATGTTTCATCTCCTGAGAGTCCTGGAAATCGTCCGCATCCCCATTACCGTCTTATATCACTGGCGCTGACATATATCAGGTGAGCTTTGAGCGAAATGTCATTATTAAATTTATAAATCATTAAAGAATTTAATATTACAGACTATTAATAATGTTTGTAATTATTTTTATTTATAAAATCTATTATGGAAAGGATTGGTTGAGTGTTATTTGATTGTATCTTTATTGTGTTTTATGTTTATTTAGTGTGCGCATTGTGTTTTTTAATGGTCTTGTGTGGCTAATTATGTGTGTTTGTTAATGCTGATAGATCGTTGTTATCGATCGATTTGCTTTGATTGATTTGTGTTAGCTATTAATGCTGTGTAATCGATCGTTTTTGTCGATCATATGTGCTTTTTTTGATACTCTGTCGTTCAATCAATAACAGAGTAGTTTTTAGTAATGTTAGTTATCTATTGATTCGAACATCTGTATACCTCTTTAAGGTGATACCCGACCTGCGATTAAATATTTTTATCAAACTGATTAAAGTCAGACATCAATAAGCGGCACCCATATACAGAATAACCATTTGTGATAGTTCTTTATGTGTCTGTCATTATTGACTGAATGATTTCTGCCAGATATTGGCTGAGCGATAGAAGATATGGTGCTTATAACAACGACAAAAAATATTTATCTAATCAAAGCATTAGAAAACGTGTTCTTTGCTGCTTTTTCTGATGTTTGCGTTATCTCTGTTGATGAATTTTCTTTTCTGGAGAGTGAGGCCGGTACACACTTATTGCGTAACAGGCGAGTTGTACTTTTACCTGTGTTTCCGGATGATGATCTTACGACAAGTCTGTTGTCTTTGCGTTTTGTAAACCAGTGGCTGGATAAACGGCTCCGGAACTATAAATATAATATTCCCTGTGTGATTTGGGGAAATGGAGGTGGACTGATTCATAGCGGGGTGCCTTGCATTCCCTGGAAATTGACGTATGAGAAGTTATGCACAAGCCTGGCAAACTATATAACTAACTGGAATTCGGGAGTTAATTATCGCGTTGTCAGGAAAGTTTCGTTTATTGATTTGCAACTCTCTCCCAGAGAACAAACCGTATTCCTGTATACCAGAGAAGGGAAAGATCTGGAATGGATTTCTCATACTTTAGGTATATCCAGTAAGACCGTCTGGACGCATCGTCGCAGAGTCATGGATAAACTTGGTGTCAGGCGGCTACATCAGTTGATGAATATCCCCCTGTCTCTTATTTCAGTAAAAACGCAGTTGTGACCGATATAGTGATTTTGAAGGAAGATATATATGAATAAAATATATAAAGTGATATGGAATCACAGCACACAGAAGTGGGACGTGGTTTCAGAACTTACGGGCAGTAAGAAAAAATGTAAGTCTGCACGTCTGAATCTGACATTATCCGCTATTATTCTTGGTGGTGCGATGACGCTTAACAGCAGCAGCGCACTTGCTGATGCTTCACTGGCTCCTGCATGGCGACCAGCACAAAACAATAATTTTGTCGGGAATGTGACAGTTAATGGAATAACAGAAAATATTACTGGCCCGACCTCAGTTTCTGCCAACGGTTCAGGAACCGTTTATATGTCAGTAGCACAGGCAAAGGCAGAAGGCTACATTACGTCCGGAGATGACCTGACGGGATTATCTTATATTGATACCGGAGGAAGAACTAAAGCTCTGCAATACTGGGATGCTGCAACTGGCGCATTCAGAACGGTTCAGGTATACGACAATAGTGCATTTTCTCAGCGTGCAGCAGGGTCTTCTGCTGATGAGCGTATTTCAGGCTTTTCACCAACTGCTGATTTTTTTTATAAAACCCGCTTTGTGACTGCAAGTAAGGGGGGGGACGGCCAATATTGATGTTGGCGCTGGTTTCATAGGGTCTTATTTTAAGAATAGTCAGCTTGCTGTTGCTTATGGGGCAGGGTCTACGGTCAACTGGAACTCTGCAAATGAATTTTATTTTCAGGCAGCTGCAACAGCGGCAAATGGTCTTACATATACCACTACAATTGATTCAATGAAATATGCCGGTACTTTTACTGACTGGCAGGGACAACAATATCAGGTTAATTCACTCGCTGAATTACAACAATATAATGATTATCTGACTCAGGCGATAGTTGACGGTAAGCTGACACCATCTCAATATGAGACAGAATTTAATAAAGCTATTATTACCACAACGCATCAGTACGATGTTGATCGTACCGCAGGGGGGAAGATTAATCCGGATATATATCAGGCCAGTACCGGATTACTCGCAGTCCTGGCTGCAACGGATAGTGGTACAGCGCGGTTAAGTTCGACTGGTAAACTGACAGGCGTATTGCCTGCGTATAGTTATGGGGCTGGTATTGTTGCGCTCACAGGTGGTACTGGTATCAATGATGGTATTATTGATGCCATTGGTACAGCCATGCGTGCTTATAATAACAGTTCCATTGTGAATAATGGCACTATCTATGTCTGGGATAACAATAATAAGTATTCACTGCATGGTGAAGGTATGATGGCCATTAATGCTGGCTCCCGTGCAGTAAATAATGGTGTTATTAATGTTCGTCCATTTAAAGTCGCAGCCGTCAATCCATACGGTATAAACACGGCTATGCTCGTTGCTGGCGGTGGTGAAGGGGTTAACAACGGTACAATTAATATTACCGCAGATCCCTCAACTATTGACAGCAAGGGAAAGACCCGGGGGATAAGTGTTGGTACCGGAGGGATTTTTACTAACGCAGCGGGTGGTAGAATTACAGTTGGCGTTGCGGAAAATGGAACAGCAGCTCATTCGGCTGTTGGTTCTGTTGCGATTGAAGTTGCAAAAGGGGCTACCCGTGCTGTCAATGAGGGAACGATCCTTCTGGGACAAGGTGCTCAGGGTAACTATGGTATTGCAGCTACGGACGCCGGCGTGGTTGATGTTACAAATAGCGGTACTATTACTATTGAGGGACATGACAGTGATGCGCCGGCACTGAATGTTGGCATGCTGGCAAATAATAGCTCCGGGATGAAAAACACCGGGGTTATTAATGTTAACGGTCTGAACAGTACCGGACTGCAGGCAATCAATGCAGGACAGTTGAATTCTGACGGTACGATAAATGTTGGCGGCGTGGATATCAGCAGTGGTTTCCGTAACTATGGTGCCTGGGTGGAAGGTGCCGGAAGCAATGTTGATGTATCCGGAAAAATCAGTCTTGCCGGTACGGGGGCAGTGGGGGTTTTTGCTAAAGATGGCGGCAGTCTGACCCTGTCAGGCAATGGTGCAGTGCTATTTGGCAACAGCGATCAGGTAGGGTTTTATGTCTATGGAAAGGACTCAGCCATTCATAATACCGGAAGCGGTGTTATGGATGTGTCCACTGAAAACTCAACATTATTCCGTATTGCCAGCGGTGCGACATTCCAGGGAACTGCGGGAGCTTCTTCTGCACTTACGGCGTCTGGTAAGAACTCTTATGCACTTATTGCCACGGGGAAATCGGATGGCGGAGTGGCCTCGACAGTAACGTCAGGAGGAATGACCATCAACCTGACGGGGGAGGGGGCTACAGCGACTTTAATTGAAGGGGGAGCGCAGGGCACAATTGAAAGTAATGCCATTATCAAGATGGATAATGCCAGTGCGATAGCCGGTATTGCGGATGGCAATGGCTATGATATTTCCGGCAACCTCATTAATCCGAAGGACAAGACCACACTATTAACGGCGGGGGCTCAGTTAAGTTCCACCCAGGATAAAGTGACCGGGTATATCGCCCGTAATGGTGCCACACTTGATAATACCGGTAATATCATCTTTACCGGGAAGAATACAGTGGGCGTCCGGGTTGAGGAAGGCGCTGTTGGAACCAACAGCGGAAATATTACCGTACAGGATGGCGGTGTGGGATTAATTGCCAGTGCGGTGCAGGAAACCACGACAATTAATAACACGGGCAATCTTGTTCTTAAGAGCGGAGATAATGCTAACCGTACGACGGGGATTAAAGCTTCTGGTGCTAAAACAACCGTCAATATGACTGCGGGGACGATATCCCTGGAGGGACAGGGAGCGATTGGTGTTCAGGCCAGTGAGCAGGGAACGGTGAATCTTGTTGGATCTGCAATACCGCAATTTGCAGCTAACGGTTCCGGTATTACCGATCAGATTGCTTTTCGTATTATCGGAGATGGTGCAACCATTAAAACGAATATTGCACCGGGAACCCTGCTGGATGCCAGTGGGGAACGTTCTGTACTTTTCCGTATTGAAGATGGGGCAAAACAGGCCGGCTCTCTGCTGATGAAAACCTCCGGTACAGGCAGTCGTGGTATCTGGGCCACAGGGAAAGGGAGCAATGTCCTGGCTGAGGCTGGCAGTGATTTCCAGATCCTGGGGGCTCAGGCTCAGGGATTATATGTAACTGGTGGTGCGACAGCGACGCTGAAACAGGGGGTATCAGTTAACCTTGTAGGGGATGGCGCTGTTGTCGCGGAAGTTGACGGAAATGAATACGCTCTGGATGGCAGTATTACGCAAACGAATACTGGCTCGGTTATTACCAATGAGGCAGATATCTCTTCGCCGCTGAATAATGCCAAAGGCTTTATTACGCGTAATCAGGGACTGTTGATTAACAGCGGCAACATTGATTTCACTGCCGGTACCGATAATATCGGCGTCTGGGTTGATAACGGCCGCTTTGAAAATACAGGAAGCCGTATTGCGGTCAATGGCGTTGCATTATTTGTTGAAGGCGCACAGTCTCAGATTACCAGCACAGGAGGGGATATCGTCGCTGTGGATGGTGAGGCTGCCATTAAACTGGGGGCGGGCGCGTCACTGAACCTGGCAGGGAGTGGCCTGGGAACGATCGAAGGTCAGAAAAATGCGCATGGCATCCTGCTGGATACAGGGGCTGTGGGGCTGGTTATTGATGGTGCGAAAATCAATGTTAATGCTGCCGGTGCGGTCGGTCACGGGATTGAGAACCGCGCAGAAATTGAAGGCATTCAGTTAACCAATACGACTGAAATTAATGTGGCTGATGGCATTGGTGTACGTACTTCCGCCTCCCTGGCCAAGACCAACAGCGGCACTATTAATGTAGACGGCAGTGGAATTGCACTGGCGTTCCAGAAAGCTGACGGAAGTGAAACCGATAATAACCTGGATATGTCTGACTCCAGCGGATTAGTCATTAATCTGAAAGGCACGGGCGGCACGGGTATTTTCGCCAACACTAAAGATGGTGCTGTCGTGAAGAGTGGTGCAAGTGTCAATGTTACACAGGCCGATGGCGGTTCCGCTCTGGTGGTTAACAATGCGGCCAGTGAAGTGGTTCAGAGCGGTAATCTCATCTCTGCTTCTCTGAGTCATGCCGTGGTGGATGCTTCAAAAGCACAGTCCTTTACCAATAAAGGTCAGATTAAAGCTGCGTCTGCCTCCGGGAATGCAATGGCGTTTGATGACGCCGTGAATACCACCGTACTGAATGACAGCGGTGCTGAAATTCAGGGGGTTGTGGCTCTGAACGGCGGTGATAACACATTCACCAATAAAGGCAGTATTACCGGAACCGTCAGTGCAAAAGAGGGTAACAATACATTTTTATTTGATGATGGCAGCATACTGACAGGAGAAGTGACTGCAGGAAATGGCAATAATAATGTAACACTCAATGGTAAGGCTCATGTTGATAAGGTTACTGCCGGTACCGGGAAGAACACCTTCACCATTAAAGGCGAAGGGGCAACCTGGAACCTGCTGGATGGCGGGCAGGGAGATTCTGATTCCCTGATTTTTGATAACGCCATTCATACGCTGGATTCTGTTGTAAAACTACAGAATTTTGAACATGTCGGGCTGAAGAACAGTTCACTTGTCACTCTGAAGGAAGCTCTTGTGCTGACCGATGGGGGGACCGGCCCGGGGTCCGTCGATATTGAATCGGGCAGCGAGCTGGCCATTATTCCCGCAGTTGCAGGCAACTTTACCTTTGATCCACTGTTAACAGGCAAAGGAACACTGTCTGCCCGTCTTGATGCCGACACATCTGCTTTTGAATTCAGCCATAACGTCGGGGATCAATTTGCCGGAACTCTGAAGCTGGGTACCAGTAGCTTTGCTCTGGAGGGGCTGAATACGAGCGGGTTAACCCATGCAATGCTGATGTCTGAAACCGGGAATATCACAACGGTTGGCTCCGGTGTTCAGCAGATTGGCGGTCTTGGGTTCAATGGCGGAACGCTGATTTTTGGTTCCGTTATGCCGGGCGATACCATTGCCAGCAACAGTATTGAAACCTCTGCTGCAGGTACGCTGGATATCCGGGGGAAAGGCACAATTCAGGTCACCATGCCAGATGAAGTGATTAATGATATTCCGGCTGTTGATACCCGTAAGAATTTGCTGGAGCAGGATGATGCGCAGACCCTGGTCACACTGGTGAATGCAGCGGGTACCGTCACCGGTACTGGCGGGCAACTGCAACTGGTGGATGAAAACGGGCAGGCTATTTCTCACAGTCAGACGTTTGATGTCACTCAGGGCGGTGAAGTTGTAGCTCAGGGACATTATGACTATAAGCTGCTGGGAAGCTCCGACGGGATTAAAGGTGACGGACTGTACATAGGCTATGGGCTGAAGTCGCTGGATTTACAGGGAACCGGTGATAAAGCGCTGGTGCTGACACCGAGAGCGAATGCCCAGGGACTGCAGACAGATCTTGGCGCACAGTTAACGGGGGCAGGGGATCTGGCCATCGAAGCTGCGGGGCAGGTTGTCACACTGTCTAACGGCGGTAATAACTACACCGGGGATACGCTGGTGCGCAGCGGCACATTACAGATGGCAAATGATAATGTACTTGGCGCAACAGGTAATCTGAACGTCGCCAGCAATGCCGTCTTCAGAACAAACGGATACAGCCAGACTGTCGGTGCGCTGCAGACAGAAACGGGAGCGCACATTCAGCTTGATAGCGGTAGTGTACTAACGGTCAGCGGCACGCAGCGTCAGCCGGGGGATGATAATGGTGGCATCATTGAAAACAACGTGCTGTCCGGTGAGGGAACGCTGGCTGTCACGGGCAGCAATCTGACGGTACATGGCACCAATATCGGGTTTACCGGTAATGCCAGCCTTACCCAGGGGGCGCTGGTTGAAATGAACGGCGCACAGGGGCTGGGAAGCCAGGGCTCCATCAGCTTTGAAAGCCTTAATGATCGCCTGGCGATTGATATCGCCGACGGTAGCGGAGTCAGCAGTAACCTGAGTAAATCGCTGTCCGGAGAAGGTTCAGTGGGTATACTGAACACCACTGATCTGACGCTTTCCGGGGATAACAGTAATTTCAGCGGTGAATTCCGTGTGCAGAAAGATGCTGCTCTGCGGGCTTCAGATGAAAAACACCTGGGCACCGGGCTGATTGACAGTGATGGTGTCACCTGGCTTACCGCCAGTGGAAACTGGTTACTGAAGAATGATATTACTGGCTCCGGCGCTCTGGTGAAACAGGGGGCGGGTAATCTGATCATTAATCATGAGCTGACTTATACCGGTGATACCACGGTTGAGAATGGCGTTCTGATTGTCGGTGATGATTCAGTCACCCGTGCCGCTGGCGCGACGTTGTCAGGATCCAAAAACATTCATGTTCTTAATGGCGGCACACTGAGTGGGCTGGGGACCGTTTCGGGTCAGGTTAATAACCAGGGAACACTGGCATCACTGAATGCTCTCTCAGGTTATGAAACGGCAGAGGCGAGCAATTTTACGGTTGGTTCACTGACCAATACCGGCGTCATTCGTCTGGCCGGTGGTAAGACAGGAAATACCCTGACCGTAAATGGCGATTACACCGGTGGCGGTACGTTAATTATCAATACCGTGCTGGGGGATGATTCTTCTGCCACTGACAAACTGATTGTCACGGGTAACACCTCCGGTGATACCGGCGTGGTGGTGAATAATGTCCGGGGCCAGGGGGCTCAGACCGCTGACGGCATTGAGATTGTGCATGTCGGTGGGCAGTCTGACGGTAACTTCAGACTGCAGAACCGTGCGGTGGCAGGGGCGTGGGAATATTTCCTGCATAAAGGTAATGCGGGTGGTACTGACGGTAACTGGTATCTGCGTTCTGAATTGCCGCCAGAACCACAACCGCAGCCGCAGCCACAACCGCAGCCACAGCCACAGCCACAGCCCACGCCGGATAAACCTGTACAGAAGGTCTATCGTCCGGAAGCGGGCTCTTATATTGCGAACATAGCGGCAGCCAACACGCTGTTCAACATCAGAATGCACGATCGCGAGGGGGAAACTTACTATACCGATGTGTTTACTGGTGAGAAGAAAGCAACAAGTATGTGGATGCGTCATATCGGCGGTCATAATCGCTGGAAGGACAGCAGCTCACAGCTGAATACGCAAAGTAACCGTTATGTTGTGCAACTGGGTGGCAGCATTGCGCAATGGACTGACGGTCAGGACCGTCTGCAACTGGGGATTATGGCCGGTTATGGAAATGAGAAGAGTTCCACGACATCCTCGCTTTCGGGATATAAATCTAAAGGTGCGATCAATGGATACAGCACCGGTTTATACGGAACGTGGCAGCAGAATGACGGTAATGACAACGGGGCTTATGTCGATACCTGGATCCAGTACGGATGGTTTAATAATACCGTTAATGGTGAAAAACTGGCTGCGGAGTCCTGGAAATCCCGTGGATTTACCGGTTCAGTAGAAGCGGGTTATACCTTTAAAGCCGGCGAATTTACCGGTAGCCAGGGTAGCCACTATGACTGGTATATTCAGCCGCAGTCCCAGATCACGTGGATGAATGTAAGAGCCAGTGAGCATACGGAGAAGAATGGCACGAAAGTTCAGCTCAGCGGAGACGGTAATATCCAGAGTCGTCTGGGCGTCAGAACTTACCTGAAAGGTAAGAGTGCGTCTGATGATAATAAGGCGCATCAGTTTGAGCCATTTGTGGAAGTTAACTGGATCCATAATACACGGAGCTGGGGTGTCAAAATGGATAATACGGCACTCAGTCAGGACGGAGCTACAAATATTGCTGAAGTCAAAACGGGTGTTCAGGGTAAATTGTCAGATAACCTGAATGTCTGGGGCAATGTTGGTGTTCAGGCTGGCGATAAAGGGTACAGTGATGCCCAGGCAATGCTGGGTATTAAATATATATTCTAATCACACAGTGGCAGGAGGGGACCTCCTGCCACCTCAGGGTTGTCATAATGAGTTCTGTAATGAAATTTTCTGTTGTTAATGCAGTAGTGCTGCTGTTGCTGATTGTACTTACTGGTGTTTTTTATATGAAAAAGTCAAAAGAAATTGCAGTTGTTAATATCGATGCTATTTATAATCAGTCTACCGCCGGAGACATGGCCAGAAAGCATCTGAATGAGGTTAAGAGTATTCTTGAAAAAGGCTATGAGGATGCGCAAAAAGCATTCGCAGATAACGCGAATAAAGAGGCGCTGCTTCTTGATGCCAGACAAAAACTGGAACGACAATATGTTATTGAGGAAAATAGCGCAAAAATGGTGTTATCCCGTGCGATAGATAATGCCATAGGCACATGGAGAAAAGACAATCCTAAAAATATTGCCGTATTGTCTTCAGGTGTTGTGCTTGCGCATAACGAGTCAGCTGATATCACCAAAGAAGTCATGACTCTGGTTGAAAAAGAAAATCTGGTTTTTAATAAATTACCCAAAGTGGAAGTGCGCAATAAGGATGAAGAGAAACCAGAACAAAGTAAGTAATCACTAGATTCTGACGATTTCCAGAAGGGAGATTCAGCAGGCCAGCATCTGTAATCATTCAGATTTGCTGGCTTGCTGTTGAAACTTTATGCCGTTAAATAATTAACAGTCCTCTGTCGGGAGGGTGAAGTGCCTGCAAGAGACAAGTGTGATGGCATGTTATGGTTGTACTGTATATGATTATGGCATACAGCAAGAATCATTCAGCTCCGGAGAGGAATGAAGTCCTCTCTGGTTTTGTTTTCCCTGGTTTATAAGTTATGTATTATGGTTATTGTTGTCAGGAAAAATACTGGTGATTGTTGTTTATAAATACTCTGAAATATCAGAATATTTTTCTCCGACTTTTCTGATGCACATCCATTTTCTGATTGTGTCAAGTTTATCCCGGTTTTTTATGAAATCCTCTTTGCTTAGTCTCTCTGACTTTTGTCTTTCAACTGAAGTGAATGTGCTTCGGATGTTTTTTAATAATTGCTTTGGTAGTGGAGTTACATTAATAATTTTTAGCGCACGATATCTTGTTCTTTTGGGCGTGTTTTTTATTAGTGTTATACGTTCGCTAGTAATATGTTTAGAACCTTCGTTGTGAATGTAATGGATTATGTCGGTAGCGCGTTGCTGAGTGAGTAAAAATTCACGGGATACTTCTTCCGTTGTTAGTAACGTATTAGTTCTCATCGCCCATGTTGCTACTATTATATAAAGAGGTTGTTCGACAAGATCAGATACACCAGCAGGTATTCTGTGCCTGTAGTTGTTATGTATTGATGTAAAAATTTCGCCAGCCATAATAATTTGCGTTCTTCAGATAAGTATCGTTCGGTTTGCTATGTTTTTTTGAGATTTTTCTGGAAAATGTGTGTTTTTATTCTCCTGTATTATGGTTTTTTGTGATCCGGATTTTGTTTTTATATAAAGTCCTGATGTTTCAGGTGGGGTAATTAAAAATGTCCGGAAATTGTGGTATTTAAACATATAAATCCGGGCAGTGAGTGTATGATTATTCTGAATGTAAAAGATATTTTATGCATCATATCTGATTCTGGCACGAGAGGCGGAGTTTTTCTTGACAGCTGCAGGTTATCACTTTTTATACTTTACATCCGTGCCTGAAAACATGTGCTAAGGAAACGGGAATGGCAAGGTCCGATTATGATATTATCAATCTGTCTCTGGAACATGAACTGAATGAGTGGCTGGCAGAGAGAGGTTATGCCGGACTGGCGGATAACCGGAATCGCCTGGCAGAAGTTGTTACCCGCAAATTGCAGGACAGCTTTTATATAAACGTTTCCTGGGATGCGCTGAACACGGCATACAGTGAACACCCGGAGTGGTTTTCCGGGCTTGTCTCCGGGGATGAGAATTAATAAGTGGATTATGCTGCCATCAGGCAGTGTGATTGCCGGCAGGGATTTCGTTTTATTCTGTTTCTTCCCGGGGTTCGGGTTTGAATTTTCCCAGAAAGTTGTACATCGGTCGCATGCAGGGATGCGGATAGCCGTCCCGCATAAACACCACCCGGGTTTCCTCAACACTGGTCACGGTGACAAGCGCACCATGATCGTCTCTGTATCGCTGATTGATTTTCGGTAATGGGATATCTTCTGACATAGATTTCAGAACGGTAACAGTTAACTAAATTTTCATGTGGTAGTACTGAATCAGGAGTCTCTGCCTCCTGATGTGTTTTGTTAATCTTCTGTTTTTACTAAAAATTCCCTCACTCCTTCTTTCATTGCATTTTGTTGTGCTCTTCCTTCATATCCTTCCCGTTTTCCAGAAATCACTTCAATGATGCTGAATCGTTGCTCATCGTGATTTTCCATGACCAGAATCAAAAACTGAACTTTTCTGACATAACTGGCTGTATTAAAAGCATTCACTGGAATAATTTCCTGCGGTTTTTCATTAATCATGGTTATAAGTTTTGCAATATGCTGGTTTTGCGATATATGTCAGAATAAAGAACTGTTCATTTGTGTTATATCGATCGATAAATCTGTCATATTGCTGTAGTTCAGATCATTATTCTATAATGATCAAAAATAAGTCAGCTAAAAATTGGCAGATTTATTGCTCAGCATTCTGGTACCGGTTGATGCGGGTAAATACCGGAAGGGCGGTAGCGTGCCATCGCAAAACATGGCGGGAGGTATCGTCAGGAGGCTGGTGATTGTTGGTATGACATGAATACAGGCTCTGTGGCATCACGTCACAACACCCGGATTCAGACAGCGCGTCTGACCGGCGGTGAGCGGAGTCTGCTGGCC
>ERZ1026894.1429-NODE-1429-length-14084-cov-4.902203_pt1 | contig 14084 bp, 17 predicted proteins | sample MGYA00380177_ERZ1026894 | MGnify/ENA primary metagenome ERZ1026894 (study PRJEB33269, sample SAMEA4719813) | human gut metagenome | biome: human-associated habitat; feature: organic feature; material: feces | place: Cameroon | collected 2013-10 ... | reverse complement strand
CTCCCGCCGTACCTGTTCCGCATAAAATGCCCAGTCCCACGGCTGCGCGCTAAACCCGCCCTGCTGCTTATCGATAACCGCCTGTATGGAGGCTAATTCATCGCTCGCACGTTGACGCGCCGCTGGAACAATTTCCCGCATAAAGTTAAGTGCTGCTTCAGGTGTTTTTGCCATCTGATCGGTGATTTTCCATGCGGCATAATGAGGAAAACCAAGTAGTGTTGCCTGTTGTGCACGGATCTCCACCAGACGTTGAATGATAGCGCGGGTATCATTGGCATCATTTTTTTCCGCTCGCGTCCAGCCCGCAATAAACAGTTTTTCACGCGTCGCACGATCGCGCATTTCGGCAAGCGCCGGTTGTTGGGTGGTATTCAGCAGCGGAATCAGCCATTTGTTATCCAGACCTTTCTCGCGAGCCGCCTCTGCCGCCAGCGCAATCTCTTGCTCACTCATTCCTGCCAGCTGCGCGATATCGTTCACAACCAGACCGCCGGATTTATTTGCTGCCAGTAATCGCTGGTTAAACTGGCTGGTCAGGGTCGCAGCTTCTGTATTCAGTACTTTTAATTTTGCTTTATCAGCTTGCGCAAGTTTGGCTCCGGCAAGGACAAAACGTTGATGAATCACCTCCACCAGGCGGATGGATTCACTATCAAGCCCCAGGGATTCACGGCGCTGCCAGACAGCATCTACCCGCGCGAATAATTCACCGTTCAGATAGATATCATTAGCCAGTTCCGCCAGTTCAGCGGAAAACTGCTCGTCAAGACGCTGTAATTCATCATTGGTATGCGCCGCAGTCATCGCAAAAAAGACGCTGGTAACGCGGGTAAGTAATTCTCCGCTTTGTTCCAGTGCCAGAATAGTATTGTTGAAATCAGGCATTTGCGGGTTAAGCGCGATGGCAGCAATTTCTGCCCGCTTTTGCTGCATTCCCTCATCGAATGCCGGGCGATAGTGATGATTGGCAATTTGATCAAAATGGGGAGCCAGATACGGCAGTGTGCTTTGCACAAGGAAAGGATTCATTGTTGTCATTTTCTTCTCCTGAACGCGAGGTGTTCCATAGCGTAGGCTTACTGATAACGGAGTGCAATCTTGCAATCCAGTATTACCCGCTCTTAAGCATCCCGTGCTATGTTATTGACACACAAAAGCGTTGAGGAACAGTGAGATGATCGTTTTAGTAACTGGAGCAACGGCAGGTTTTGGTGAATGCATTACTCGTCGTTTTATTCAACAAGGGCATAAAGTTATCGCCACTGGCCGTCGCCAGGAACGGTTGCAGGAGTTAAAAGACGAACTGGGAGATAATCTGTATATCGCCCAACTGGACGTTCGCAACCGCGCCGCTATTGAAGAGATGCTGGCATCGCTTCCTGCCGAGTGGTGCAATATTGATATCCTGGTAAATAATGCCGGCCTGGCGTTGGGCATGGAGCCTGCGCATAAAGCCAGCGTTGAAGACTGGGAAACGATGATTGATACCAACAACAAAGGCCTGGTATATATGACGCGCGCCGTCTTACCGGGTATGGTTGAACGTAATCATGGTCATATTATTAACATTGGCTCAACGGCAGGTAGCTGGCCGTATGCCGGTGGTAACGTTTACGGTGCGACGAAAGCGTTTGTTCGTCAGTTTAGCCTGAATCTGCGTACGGATCTGCATGGTACGGCGGTGCGCGTCACCGACATCGAACCGGGTCTGGTGGGTGGTACCGAGTTTTCCAATGTCCGCTTTAAAGGCGATGACGGTAAAGCAGAAAAAACCTATCAAAATACCGTTGCATTGACGCCAGAAGATGTCAGCGAAGCCGTCTGGTGGGTGTCAACGCTGCCTGCTCACGTCAATATCAATACCCTGGAAATGATGCCGGTTACCCAAAGCTATGCCGGACTGAATGTCCACCGTCAGTAATTTTTATACCCGGCGTAACTGCCGGGTTATTGCTTGTCACAAAAAAGTGGTAGACTCATGCAGTTAACTCACTCACAAGCAAGAACGAATGACCGTCGAAACGCAACTTAATCCCACACAGCCTGTCAATCAGCAGATTTATCGTATTCTTCGTCGCGACATTGTCCATTGCCTGATTGCTCCAGGCACACCGTTGTCGGAAAAAGAAGTTTCTGTTCGTTTCAATGTGTCACGCCAGCCGGTTCGTGAAGCCTTTATTAAACTGGCGGAAAACGGCCTGATTCAAATTCGTCCGCAACGTGGCAGCTACGTCAACAAAATTTCCATGGCCCAGGTGCGCAACGGCAGTTTTATCCGTCAGGCCATTGAGTGCGCGGTGGCGCGTCGGGCGGCGAGCATGATTACCGAAAGCCAGTGCTATCAACTGGAACAAAATCTTCACCAGCAACGCATTGCCATTGAGCGCAAGCAACTGGATGATTTTTTTGAACTTGATGACAACTTCCATCAACTCCTGACGCAGATTGCCGACTGTCAACTGGCGTGGGATACCATTGAGAACCTGAAAGCGACCGTTGATCGCGTGCGCTATATGAGTTTCGACCACGTTTCTCCACCAGAAATGCTGTTACGCCAGCATCTTGATATTTTCTCTGCCCTGCAAAAACGTGATGGCGATGCGGTAGAACGTGCAATGACGCAACATTTGCAGGAAATCAGCGAATCCGTGCGCCAGATCCGCCAGGAAAACAGCGACTGGTTTAGCGAAGAGTAATTCATTTCCTCTCATCCCATCCGGGGTGAGAGTCTTTTCCCCCGCCTTATGGCTCATGCATGCATCAAAAAAGATGTGAGCTTGATCAAAAACAAAAAATATTTCACTCGACAGGAGTATTTATATTGCGCCCGTTACGTGGGCTTCGACTGTAAATCAGAAAGGAGAAAACACCTATGACGACCTACGATCGTAACCGTAACGCAATCACCACTGGCAGCCGTGTTATGGTTAGCGGCACCGGTCACACTGGCAAGATCCTGTCGATTGATACTGAAGGTCTGACCGCTGAGCAAATCCGCCGCGGAAAAACCGTAGTTGTTGAAGGTTGTGAAGAGAAACTGGCACCACTGGACCTGATTCGTCTCGGCATGAACTAAGCGTGTGAATGCCGCCGATGGCGGCATTGCTTTTTTACTTCACGGAATATTTTGCCACGGTCGCTTTCGCGCCATGCGCTAATAAAGACAAGTACGTTTCCGTCACTCTTGCAGTAAACAAACTATTGTCTGGCAAATCATCACCAAAGATCGCCTTAATCGCCAGCAATGACTGGACGCGCGCTTTCCCTTCGGCACTACTTTGTACAGCCTTCTGAATAACAGGTAACAGTGGGTCACTGATTTCTATCGGATTTCCCTATTCATCAACACCACCGACATAACGCATCCAACCCGCGACGCCCAGCGCCAGCAGATCGAACTTGCTGTCATGCGCCAGATGCCAGCGAACAGAATCCAACATCCGCTGTGGCAATTTCTGGCTACCATCCATCGCAATCTGCCAGGTTCGATGACGTAACGCCGGGTTGCTATAGCGTGCAATTAATCGGTTAGCGTAATCTTGCAAATCAACGCCCTGCACTTTCAACGTCGGCGCTTGTTCCTGCAACATCAAGCCATACGCCGCATAACGATAATGTTCATCTTCCATACAGTCATTAATGTGCTGATATCCTGCAAGATACCCCAGATACGCCAGGAATGAATGACTGCCGTTGAGCATGCGCAACTTCATCTCTTCATAAGGCAGCACATCGCTAACCAGTTCGGCTCCCGCTTTTTCCCATTCCGGACGTCCGGCAACAAAGTTATCTTCTATTACCCACTGGCGGAAAGGTTCACAGGCAACGCCCGCAGGATCGCGCACACCGGTAAGTTGTTCGATTTTCGCCAGCGTATCCTCTGTCACTGCGGGCACAATACGGTCCACCATTGTTGATGGGAAAGTCACGTTATCTTCGATCCATTGTGCCAGTTTTACATCAACGGCTTGTGCGTAGGAAGTGACAACGTCACGCATAACATGACCGTTTTCTGGCATGTTGTCACATGACATGACGGTAAATGCGGGAAGTCCTGCCGCTTTACGGCGAGCCAGCGCCTCAACAATCACCCCTGTTGCTGTTTTCGGCTGGTGGGGATTTTGCACGTCGGCAGCTACCATCGGGTGATCGAGCATTAACTGTCCGGTCGCCGGAGAGTGGAAATACCCTTTTTCGGTGATTGTCAGAGAGACAATCGCGATTTGCGGTTCACACATCGCTGCCAACACGGTTTCTAAGCCATCTATCTGTACGTGCAAGGCTTTTTTAACGACGCCAACGACGCGAGCCGTCCACACATCGGCCGACATTTCCGCAACGGTATAAAGATTATCTTGCTGTTGTAAATCGGCAATTTGCTGTTCGCCGCCGATTAAGTTGACCTCATAATATCCCCAGTCACTGAAATGTTCCGTAGCAAGAATATCGGCATACACACCCTGATGCGCACGGTGAAATGCACCAAAGCCTAAATGAACAATTCTTGGAGCCAGGTTATTACGATCATAAACAGGGAGTGTCGCTTTTGCTGATAACAAATTATTTCCCATAACAATTCCTTAAATATAAATATGGCAAGCTATATGTTTTGTTATATGAATAAAAATCCCCTCTCCGGTAAGAGAAGGGATTAAGGGTTTACAGACTTCTGGAAGGTTGCGCAGCTCTTACAACACGCGGTTGATCTTCCGCAGCGTCTTCCAGCGCACTTAAATCACGGTCTTTCACCTCTGGCATTTTCAGCGCAGAGATTAAACCAATCACTGAATATGCCATGATCATAATGGCGATCGGATACCAGGATTCCGTCATGGTGCAGAAAATACCCGCCAGGATAGGACCAAAACCGGAAGCGATAAGACCACCAATTTCTTTAGAAATAGCCATCCGGGTAAAGCGGTTTTTACAGCCGAACATTTCTGCCATGGTAATGTTTTCCAGAGCAAATAATCCCAGCACCGCACAGTTATGAATCACAATCAGTGCAACCATAATGGTGCTCGGGGCATAGCTTTTATCTACAATGATAGAAAGCATTGGCCATGCCAGCACAATCGCGGAGGTATTCATAATAATATACGGGATCCGGCGACCAATTTTATCGGATAACCAACCAAGGAACGGAATGGTCATAAAGCCGAGAATCGAACTGATCATCAATGCATCTGTTGGAATTGCTTTGTTAAACAATAACGTCTGCACTAAATAGCCTGCAAGGAAAGTCTGAATTAACCCGGAGTTACCCGCCTGACCAAAACGCAGCCCTGTTGCCAGCCAGAAGGATTTGCTCTGGAACATGCTACCAGCAGGTGCAGGTTTTGCTGTCGGTTGGTTACTGTCGTTAACCTTCTCAAAGACCGGGCTTTCTTTCAGATTCATACGCAACCAGATAGCAAAGACCATCACGACAACACTCGCCAGGAACGGTATACGCCATCCCCACGCCAGCAGTTCCTCTTTACTGAGAATGAAGAACATAAAGGCCCAGATTGCCGTTGCGCTCAAGGTTCCGCAGTTAGTTCCCATAGCCACAAATGAGGAGATAATTCCGCGCTTACCTTTTGGCGCATATTCCGCCAGCATCGTACCGGCACCGGAAATTTCCGCACCTGCACCCAACCCCTGAATAATACGCAACGTCACCAGCAAGATGGGTGCAAAAACACCAATCTGTGCATAGGTCGGTAACACACCAATTAAGGTGGTACAGATCCCCATCATGGTGATGGTAATAAAGAGCACTTTTTTACGCCCTATTCTGTCGCCCATTTTGCCGAAAATAAATGCTCCGACAATACGCGCCACATAACCTGCACCGTAGGTTCCCATTGCCAGAATTAACGCCATTGCCGTTGATGATTCAGGAAAAAATATTTCATGAAACACTAACGCTGCGCCGAGCGAATATAACTGGAAATCCATAATTCACAGGTGTTTTTTCCCATCCTGTGGTTTCCTTGGCGTTTTCTAGGTTTTTTCAGATAGTTGCATTTTTTAAAAAGCATCCTAAGTTCGATCTCAGTGTCTATCTGGGGCCCATTTCTGTCCCATATATGCCCCAAAAAAACTCCTCAACAGATAAGTAGTTTTTTCATGGAGTTACGCGTAAAATCAATAACGGCTGGAAATCATTCAATACTCGCACTATCGAAAAATTTACCAGCCAACCGCAGCACGTTCTTGCATAAGGCGTGTCTGCGGTTTTTCAACTATTCAGATACATCACTCCCATCACATTCATTCCTCCACATCAAAGGCATATAGGCTATATCACCTTGATATTTTTCTTCTTCAGATAAAAACTGTTATCTATGTATACTTTTAAACCCAATCCGTGTAGAGTCTCTGCATAAGATAGTTTGCAGTTGCCACTTCAGCTTGCGCCATAAACCGCCTGATTTTTGCCGCCATCTGTTAGCATTCCTGTATACCTGAAACGACAATGTTTATCTACGAACTTTAAGAACACCCAGGATAAAAATTGTCAACTATATCATATATAACACATTACTAATTCGAGGCTATATGAACAGCATACTGATAATCACTTCGCTCCTTATCATATTCAGCATTTTTAGTCATGCTCTAATAAAATTAGGGATTGGCATATCCAATAACCCAGACAAAACCGATGTATAAGTCAACATATCCTGAATCAGACATACAATATCGCAATGAAAATCAATAATATTTTAAGGAATATATTCATGAAATCAAAAGACACCCTAAAGTGGTTCCCTGCGCAGCTTCCTGAAGTCAGAATTATCCTAGGGGATGCTGTAGTGGAAGTAGCAAAACAGGGAAGACCTATCAATACCAGAACATTGCTTGATTACATTGAAGGAAACATAAAGAAAAAATCATGGCTGGATAACAAAGAATTATTACAAACAGCGATATCAGTTCTTAAAGACAACCAAAATTTAAATGGTAAAATGTAATATAATAAACTTACTTTTTTATCATTTTTCCACTTTAACAACATTTTGCTCCACTTTTCCACGACCAAACAACTTGAAATCTGGTTAAAATAACACGCAACACTATTCTTCTTCCTTGAGTCCGCCCGGAACTCGAAAAACAAACCGAGTTAAAGCCATTTTTCACAAAATCGATTTTGGGTCTCACCAAAGTTACGGGGTTGCATACGCATTCGTTTATTTTCGAACGTGTACATACAAATATGCACAAAAATAATCAAAATTATTTTCTGAGATGCATTATGATATGAACACCAATTTCGTATAGAGTCTCACTATGTCTCGAATTTTTGCTTACTGTCGGATATCAACGCTGGATCAGACCACCGAAAATCAACGCCGGGAAATCGAAAGTGCAGGTTTTAAAATCAAACCTCAGCAAATAATCGAAGAACACATTAGCGGCTCAGCAGCAACCAGTGAGCGTCCTGGTTTTAACCGGTTGCTTGCTCGCCTGAAATGTGGTGATCAATTGATTGTGACAAAACTGGATCGCCTTGGTTGTAATGCAATGGATATCAGGAAAACAGTGGAACAACTGACCGAAACAGGTATCAGAGTGCATTGCTTAGCATTGGGGGGCATTGACCTGACCAGTCCAACAGGAAAAATGATGATGCACGTAATTTCAGCAGTCGCTGAATTTGAACGAGACCTTTTACTTGAACGCACTCATTCCGGGATAGTAAGAGCCCGCGGCGCAGGGAAACGTTTTGGTCGACCACCTGTGTTAAATGAAGAACAGAAACAGGTGGTATTCGAACGAATTAAGTCAGGTGTAAGTATAAGTGCCATTGCCCGGGAATTCAAAACCTCGCGGCAAACCATTTTAAGAGCCAAAGCAAAACTTCAGACACCTGACATATAAAAAATAATCTCGGTGTGAGATGCTTTACGTCTTCCAAGCCCCCTTCCTTGCCGTAAATGGAGAGATACATCTAATTATAGAATTTATATGTTTTACCCTACGGCAGTGCTGGCCATTCAATATCCGGTGCAGTTGATGTATCAACACGGTTCAGCAACACCCGATACTTTTTCCAGGCTTCCAGCAACAAGGTTTCATCCTCCGTTGCGATCTCCAGATCCACAGCATCCTGAAGCGGCGCTATATGCTCACTGGCTATCTGCATCAGGCTGTTTTTTGTTTCTTCCGCCTCCCGGATCCGGAACAGTTTTTCTGCTTCCGTATCCTTCACCCAGGCTGTGCCGTTCCACTTCTGATATTCCCCTCCCGGCGATAACCAGGTAACATTTTCCGGTAACGGACCGAGTTCAGAAATAAATAACGCGTCGCCGGAAGCCACGTCATAAACCGTTTTACCCCGATGATCTTCAACGAGATGCCACGATGCCTCATCACTGTTGAAAACAGCCACGAAGCCTGCCGGAATATCTGGCGGTGCAATATCGGTACTGTTTGCTGGCAGACCTGTATGAGGCGGAATATATGCGTCACCTTCACCAATAAATTCATTAGTTCCGGCCAGCAGATTATAAATTTTTATGGTCCGTGGTTGTTCACTCATTCTGAATGCCATTACGCAAGCCTCACAATATAGTTAAATGCGATGTTTTTGACGGTGTTTTCCGCGTTACCAGCAGCGTTAACGGTGATGGTATGTCCATGTGAACCAATCGCAACGGAGTGCGTATGAGCACCAATACCGACAGTATGTGCGTGTGCACCTGCGCTTGCAGCAGTACCCGATACAGAGTGCGTATGAGCGCCTGCAGAAGAAGTGTTAACACTGTATTTAGAATAATCAGGTGATCCACTTCCCGGAGCACCACTGGAACCACCTGAAACAAATGTCATCGAATGGGTATGTGCACCGGCTGTCCCCATGCATTTACCGCCCGGACTGTCAGCCTGTAATTTCCCAGCGCCAGCTGCGTGAAGCGATATGTGGTTTCCGTCGTCCGGGCCGTGCTGACCAACCGCTCACTGCCGTCGTCCGCTGCCACGGTCAGGCGAAGCATAAAGCTCACCCCCTTCACCACCTTCGGCGTGTCCCAGCGCGCCAGCACCTGGTATTCCCCGCTGTCTGCGGTGACTTCTGCGGTCAGGTGCTGAACTGCTGGCGGCGTGACACCATTCACCGTGCCGCTCTGGTCACCGTCAAAGTGCGCCCCGTTATCCACGATGGCTTCTTTCTCCGGTACATGCTGCACGGCAGTGATGGCATACGTACCGTCATCGTTCTCACGGATACTCACACAGCGGAACAGGCGCTGACGCAGCGTCGGCAGCTTCAGCCCCCACACGCTGTACTCGGCAACGCCGTCAGGAACCCGGCTCACTTTCACCTTCACGCCGTCGGTGACGGACTGGACCTCCACGCTCACCGGATTACCCTGCCCGTCAACCAGGCTTAGCACTGTTTCACATCGATGATTTCGGTGTATGACGACCAGAGCGTTTTGTTCTGCAGCTGGTCTGTGGTGCTGTCCGGCGTCATCCTGCGCATCCGGATATTGAACGGGCGCGGCGGCAGGTTATCCACCACCACCGAGGCCAGATACTGTGAAGTGGTTTTGCCCTTAATGGTGATGTCTTTTTCCGTCACCCAGCCACCGTTACGCTGTATCTGAACCAGCAGACGGACTTCCGACGGATTCCTGTCCCCCTTTGAGGTGGTTTCCACCAGTGCCTGTACACCGAAGGTAAAGCGCAGACGGTCGATGTTTGCCGACGTGATGGTCCGGGTGATCGGTGTGTCATATTTCACTTCCGTACCCAGCACCGTCTCGGAGCCGGAGGATTCAAATCCCTCCGGCGGTGTCTGCTCCTGCTCACCGGCACGGAACACCACCGTGACACCGGAGATGTTGGTATTCCCCTCAGCGACTGTTCAACGACTGCCGCTGTTTTTTTCGCATCACTTTCCGTACCGGAAAAATGACGCCTGACTCTGGCCATCTGCTCGTCAAATCTGGCCGCATCCAGACTTAAATCAACGACCAGATCGCCTACCGGTTCAGCCATACCGGACTCCTCCTGCGATCCCTTCTGATACTGTCATCAGCATTACGTCATCCTCCGTCATGTCCGCCACATCCGGGGAAACGGGGATAACTTCATTCACATCCGGGCCAAAGCGGACGCCTCCGGCAAGCCCTGCCGCTTTCTGCATCAGCACATCATCTTCAGGCTCTTCGTCAGCCTCGCGCCGGTTCAGCAGACTGAAATCCAGCGGATGCATATCCGGATCGCTGAAAAACAGGCTGAGTACGGTGTACGTCAGCCCGGAAAAGTGCATATCCAGCAGAACATCATGAAAATAATGGGTACTGTAAAAGCGGTGCCAGTCGGCATACTCCGTGGATGACATCCCGGCAAGCATGGCGCGCCAGTCGGGTCGCCCCATCTCGCGCGCCAGTTTCAGGGCAAAACTCAGCTCACCGTCGAACACTTTCCCGCAGAAACAGGCTCTGCAGGCCCGGCGTCCTCTGCCTGTTCAGGTGCATCATTCACCACAAACTCAGACATACCGGACAACCGGTACACCACGTTTTCAGCATGAGAAATTGCCTCTGTGGGCCAGGTGGTAAGCACTTCCTGCTCAATCTGTTTAACGGCTTCATTCATGGACGGCTGCGTTGTCTTCTGTGGATGGTTATGCCACAGGGACATCGCCACCACAAAAGCACCGGTTCTGATGGCGTCTTCCACAGTAAACTTCCGGTTGCTGTCTGACTCCGCCTGTTCTGCCTGCCGTTTCATCAGGGCGAGATGCTCAATACGCTGTGCACTCTGTGGTGCTGCGGCCAGAATGCGGCGGGCCGTTTCCACGGTCATACCGGGGGTTTCGGCCAGCACGCGAGCCTGTTCTTCGCGTCCGTGAGCCTCCTCACAGTTGAGGATCCCCATAATGCGACTGTTTTCTGCCGCAACCGCTGCGGTGATCTGCGCGTTCACGTCCGGCTGCGCCGCGCTGGCGTTCTCGCCCTCCGTCGCTTGCACCACGCCAGTAACGTCAGCCTGCGAAGCAGTGGCTGAAACAGTTGTTGATTGAGTCTCTTTGGTCATTCGCCCTCCTGAGAGACGGGATTTACGTGCATCCAGTGCATCACGCATATCCATGTCCATTTCTGCGGCATCCAGCCAGGATAGCCGTCCTCGCTGACGTAATATCCCAGCGCCGCACCGCTGTCATTAATCTGCACACCGGCACGGCAGTTCCGGCTGTCGCCGGTATTGTTCGGGTTGCTGATGCGCTTCGGGCTTACCATCCGGAACTGTGTCCGGAAAAGCCGCGACGGACTGGTATCCCAGGTGGCCTGAACGAACAGTTCACCGTTAAAGGCGTGCATGGCCACACCTTCCCGAATCATCATGGTAAACGTGCGTTTTCGCTCAACGTCAATGCAGCAGCAGTCATCCTCGGCAAACTCTTTCCATGCCGATTCAACCTCGCGGGAAAAGGCACGGGCTTCTTCCTCCCCGATGCCCAGATAGCGCCAGCTTGGGCGATGACTGAGTCGGAAAAAAGACCCGACGATATGATCCTGATGCAACTGGATGGCGTTGGCGGCATAGCCGTTATTGCGTACCAGATCGTCTGCGCGGGCATTGCCACGGGTAAAGTTGGGCAGCAGGGCTGCATCCACACTTTCACCCGGTGGGTTCCACGCCCGCAACTGCCCACCAAATCCGCTGCCACCGCCGTGATAACCGGCATATTCACGCAGCGATGTCATGCCGTCCGGCCCCAGAAGGGTGGGAATGGTGGACATTTTCATACATAAAATCCTGCAGGTCCCCTGCGTCGCTGTGTCATGCCGGTCTGCACTTCCAGCTCAGCAATGTATTTTTTCAGGTCAGACACGGAAGTGGTCGTAAACTCCACTCGCCGTCCGTCTTTCTGTACCGTTGCCACCCGTTTTCCTGTCATCAGGTCATGCAGTGCCGCACGGGCAGCGGCAAGTTCTTCCTGTCGCGTCATTCATCCTCTCCGGATAAGGCACGGGCGTAATCTGCCAGTGTTTTCTTGTTGGTTGTTGCACTATCCTCTTCCTGCAGGCTCGCCAGCAGGGCACTGAGATCCAGCTGCCAGCAGGAAATACTGATGCGCAGCGCCGCCAGCGCATAAACGAAGCAGTCGAGCGCCTCATTGCGTCGCTTTTTGCTGTCCCACAGTATTTTTTTCCTGCCATCCACCCATTTTTCGACCTGCTCTTCAGCAGTCAGTTGCTGCGCTTCGGTAAGATCAAAAATATCCGGGTTATTCGGGAAGTGAACGGCACCGGGAAGCGGGTCATCCCCTTCCGGCGTCAGTGTGAAGCGGTTATAAATCTGCTCTTTCGCGGTATCCGTACCAATTTCGGTAAGGTAAACCCCGTTTTTGTTTCGCTTACGTGGCATGCTGGCCACCGGCTTTCCGTAGACGGATGCCCCTTTATCAGTTCATCCAGCGCGGCTGCTTTGTTCATGGCTTTGATGATATCCCGTTTCAGGAAATCAACATGTCGGTTTTCCAGTTCCGGAAAACGCCGCTGCACCGACAGGGGGATCCCGTCGAGAATACTGGCAATTTCACCTGCGATCCGCGACAGCACGAAAGTACAGAATGCGGTTTCCACCACTTCAGCGGAGTCTCTGGCATTTTTCAGCTCCTGTGCGTCGGCCTGCGCACGCGTAAGTCGATGGCGTTCGTACTCAATAGTCCCTGGCTGGAGATCTGTCTCGCTGGCCTGCCGCAGTTCTTCAACTTCCCGGCGCAGCTTTTCGTTCTCAATTTCAGCATCCCTTTCGGCATACCATTTTATGACGGCGGCAGAATCATAAAGCACCTCATTACCCTTGCCACCGCCTCGCAGAACGGGCATTCCCTGTTCCTGCCAGTTCTGAATGGTACGGATACTCGCACCGAAAATGTCAGCCAGCTGCTTTTTGTTGACTTCCATTGTTCATTCCACGGACAAAAACAGAGAAAGGAAACGACAAAGGCCAAAAAGCCCGCTTTCAGCACCTGTCGTTTCCTTTCTTTTCAGGGGGTATTTTAAATAAAAACATTAAGTTACGACGAAGAAGAACGGAAACACCTTAAACCGGAAAATTTTCATAAATAGCGAAAACCCGCGAGGTCGCCGCCCCGTAACCTGTCGGATCACCGGAAAGGACCCGTAAAGTGATAATGATTATCATCTACATATCACAACGTGCGTGGAGGCCATCAAACCACGTCAAATAATCAATTATGACGCAGGTATCGTATTAATTGATCTGCATCAACTTAACGTAAAAACAACTTCAGACAATACAAATCAGCGACACTGAATACGGGGCAACCTCATGTCAACGAAGAACAGAACCCGCAGAACAACAACCCGCAACATCCGCTTTCCTAACCAAATGATTGAACAAATTAACATCGCTCTTGAGCAAAAAGGGTCCGGGAATTTCTCAGCCTGGGTCATTGAAGCCTGCCGCCGGAGACTGTGCTCAGAAAAAAGAGTTTCTTCTGAAGCAAACAAAGAAAAGAGTGACATTACTGAATTGCTCAGAAAACAGGTCAGACCAGATTGAAGCAATTTAGATAATCGTGCAGACTACGCCCCCTCATATCACATGGAAGGTTTATCTATGGATCAGGTAGTCATTTTTAAACAAATATTTGATAAAGTTCGAAACGATTTAAACTATCAATGGTTTTATTCTGAGCTAAAACGTCACAATGTCTCACATTACATTTACTATTTAGCCACAGAGAATGTTCATATTGTATTAAAAAATGATAATACAGTGTTATTAAAGGGCCTAAAAAACATTGTGTCTGTCAAATTTTCAAAGGATAGGCATCTTATAGAAACGACCTCTAATAAGCTGAAATCCAGAGAGATCACATTTCAGGAATACAGAAGAAACCTTGCTAAAGCAGGAGTTTTTCGGTGGGTTACAAATATCCACGAACAAAAAAGATATTACTATACCTTTGATAATTCATTACTATTTACTGAAAGCATCCAGAAAACTACACAGATCTTACCACGCTAAACCATAACGTCCGGCTTCTCTCACTCCTGAGCCGGACTGCATTGGTTTAATAAAAACCATCAACAATTGCTGTCTCTTAT
>ERZ1026894.1428-NODE-1428-length-14085-cov-6.357591_pt1 | contig 14085 bp, 12 predicted proteins | sample MGYA00380177_ERZ1026894 | MGnify/ENA primary metagenome ERZ1026894 (study PRJEB33269, sample SAMEA4719813) | human gut metagenome | biome: human-associated habitat; feature: organic feature; material: feces | place: Cameroon | collected 2013-10 ... | reverse complement strand
CGCTTCGCGCGTTGTTTTGAACATTAATTATCATTAATTGAACATTAATTATTTCGTTAATTTTTTTGTTAATGTTCATTCTCGTTAGGCCGATAAATTGCAGTTTTCTAACAAGGTCTTATTCTTTCAGAAGTAGTGCTGTAGCAAAAAACTTCACACAATCGTTGCAATTTTTTTAGGAATGTTTGCAAGAGATAAAAAAACTTTCTACTTTTGCCATGTAAACAATGTTTTTTAGTTTGCGTGGCTGCAAAGGAGTGTTATCTCACCTTTGTGACCTCACCTTTATGTGTTGTGTTATATCTTGATGAAAAGTAGGGTGATAGAAAAACAGATCATGCGTTGAGCAAAAAAACATCTTCAAAAAATAATTAGACGAAAGTTCCAAGCCATAAATTGCTATGTCAAAAAACGTGTTCACCACTTTTGTTAATGCCATGCTTTGTTATGCAACAAAGTATACTTTGGTGTGTACGTATGAAATAGCAAGAATTACCCCCCCCGATTTCTTTTAAATAAAGTTGAAAACATAAGCAGTGATAGCCCTTATTGTGCTCTCACTGCAGGCATTGCGCCACTAAGCATTACTTTGTAAAAAAGTGCTTAGTGGCGCAATGTCGTGTGGAGGTAATGCTTATTCTGAATATTTAATCAATAACAAATCAATAATAACAAGCAAATGAAGAAGATTTCTACATTTATTGTGGCCGTATTGGCCATTTGTGGTACTACTTCAGTAAAAGCTCAAAGTGTAGGCGAAGGCTTTACAACGGGCTATTACAAAATGAAGAGCACTGCAGATCGTACGCGCACTTATGTGTACAACGATGAGTTCAATGCAGTGAATTCGAAAAAGCGTAGTTTGGTGTCAGCCACCGATGCCGAAACGAATAATTACATTTGGAAGATTACCAACACTGGTAATGGAAAAATTTCAATTGTTAATGGTCAAGGTACTCCGCTTAAACCAGAAGATGGTGCGGGGAATGGAAAGACATTTGGTTCACACTCTGAGCTGACTTTAGACGATAGTCACAGTGCTTATCCTACATCAGTCTATTTTACAGAAGGTATTCATAATCCGGGTAATACTGACACTAATCACTGTTATGGCACAACCGATGCAGAAAAGGTTTATGCAATCGCTTATTGGAAGGGTAATCAAGGTTTGAATAGTGGTACTTGTCATTGGGCTTTCACAGCCGTTTCAGCAGAGGACGATTTTTATACAGTAAATATTACTGGTGCGACAAATGCTTATGTGACCAAAACTGCTACTAATGAGGGCGCTTACAATGGTGGTTTCTTTAAATGTACAGAGGCTCCTACAGCTGATGGTTTTACCGCGTCAAGTGTTGAAAACTACAATAGCAACATAACGATTGATGAGTCAAACAAAACTATCAACGTAACTTATACGGTTGATTTTGCAGCATTCCAAAAAGTAATAAGTACAGCAAAAGAAGTCTTGGCACTAAAAGGTGCAGGTTATCCATCTGAAGAATCTGCTACGCGTGCCACATTTAGTGCCGCAATTGATGCAGCTGTTGCAAAAACCGAAGCTACGCTTACGGTAGCCGATTTGACAACTCTTCAAACAGCTATTACTACCTACAAGGCTGACAAATCAAGCATTGCAATGCCGCAAGATGGCGAAACATACGTGTTTACCAACATGCACCCAGGAGGACAAGCCCGCTACTTTGATTATTCAAGTGATAATCTTGTAACTGTTGTTCGTGGAACGACCCCTGTTGACGAGTTGCCTGCTTCAGCTAAGTTTACTTGCCACAAATTGAGTGATAGCCAATTTATGTTTGTTAATAACGAGGGTAAGTATTTGGTGTGGAAAGGTAGTTCTGACGGAACGAATAGCAAAAAGGGCTATTTGAGTTCATACGATGCTAATTGGTGTCCATTGCAAGTTGCTCCTACTACAGGTGAAGAAGCATTTGGTTACTTCAACTTTGGTGGTAAGCGTGCAGATTCAAAAAAATCATATTATGTAGTGAAGGCTGACGGAAATTTTGATCAAGCAGATTATACTCAATATTACAACGCAAGTTATTCTTCAGCTTTCCAGTTCGAAAAAGTATCTTACCCCAACACCGTAACCTTTAACGTTGCTGAAGGTATTGAGGGTGCTGACTACATTTCAACCTTTAGTGCTCCTTTTGCTACTATTAAGCCAGCCAGTGTAAAGGCATACGTTGTAAAGAAAAATAGCGGTTCTGAGGCAACGTTAGAGGAGGTTGATGGCAACATTCCTGCTAACCAAGGTGTAGTGCTTACATCAACTACTGAAGCAGCCGTAATCATGGTGCCCGTTGCAGGTGAAGGTATAGCTACAATTGAAAGTAACCTTTTGGGCCACACCGCAGGTGCTGCTAAAACGATTGCTGAGGGTGAAAACGTTTATGTGCTTTCAAAGGCTGTAGGTGCCAGTGCTGTAGCCTTCAACAAGGCCAAAGTAGCTACAACGCTCAAAATGAACAAAGCTTATCTCACAGCGCAAAGTGGCAATGCAGTTGCACTTAACTTCACTTCGGGCGAGGTAACGGGCATTAGCAATGCAATTGTTAGTGGCGCGGATGGCAGTGCACCCATTTTCGACCTCACAGGTCGTCGCGTAGTGAAGATGACAAAGGGGGGCCTTTACATCAAGGGTGGCAAAAAAATTATTGCTCAGTAAAAATATAAGTTGAAAAAGAATTGAATATGAAAAAGATATATCAGAAGCCCCTATCAAGCACTGTTGAGCTTGAAACATCAGCCATGTTGGCTGCCTCATTAAAAGTGGGCGTGACCGAAGATGAGGTTAATGCTGCCGACTCTTACTCAAACAAAATGGAGCAACACACAAGTGCCCCTTGGAGTGGCAAACTTTGGGACGAAATGGAATAATTAGTAGGTGCGTACGTGGCACACTTCTTTTTGTCAAATTGTTCAACTGCAATTTGAAAGTATCTCCCCCTGCCCCCTCCCCAGTCGGGGAGGGGGCAGGGGGAGAGTTTTTATCTCTTACAGAGACGATTGAAATCCTCGTCAAACGTGTCGCGCTGCTTGGCGCGGTTCTTTATCGCTGTCTTGTAGTTATAGATAGTTTGGGTCGAGTAGAAGAGTAGGGTAGCAATCTCTTGACTATTCGTCACGCCGAGGCGCATCAAGGCATAGATGCGTAAGTCAGTGGTCAGCGCATGCTCTGAAGGAGGCGTAATCTGCGCATCATCGCGCAGTAAGGCATTGAGTTGACACACAAAGTCGGGGTAGAGCAACGTAAAGGCGCGGTCGAAGCGATTGTAAAAGGAGTTCGCTTCTTCCTCTTGAATGCGTAAACGGCTGATTTTTGACAACAAATCGTCCGTCTTGCCCGCCTTAATGCTGCGCATGACCAGTTTGCGCAAGTTGTCCAACTTACTAATATAGATAGCACTGAGGTCGAGAAAGAGGCGTAGATAGGTTTCTCGTCGTTGGTTTGTTTCATTAAGCTGTTGGTTGAGTTCAGCCAACAGCTTATTTTGTGTATGCAGTTGTAGACGGCGGTGGTTTAACTTCTTGTTCTGTTTGAGTGCAAACACAATCATGCCTCCAAGTAGTAAAGCCGAAATGCTTACCCCACCTAAGCCCCAATAAAGTAACGTGGTGCGGCGATTAATCTGCGATTGATAGGCCGTTACGATTTTAGGCAATATATGAGAAATCTCAAGCATGCGCAAGCGATTGTTGTAGAACTGCGCGTCCTCCATCGAGCAGTAGATGTACTTCACAGCGCGGCTGGAGTATCGTTCGTCCTTTTCATACAAGTAGAGTGAAAGTTCTTGCAAGGCTAAGTTCTCTTTAAGTGGACATACCTGGTCAGAAATGCCCGCTTCCACCATGTAGTGTTCGTATAAGTCCCAACGGTGGAGCATCTTATAGCCGCGCGCCAAGGCATAGGCCGTTGAGGCGTAAAGGCGATTGTTTACCCCTACTTGGTGCAGCACGCGGTGGTAGTACCGCATAGCCAATTCGAGCTGATTTCCGTAGAAAGCCGCTTCGCCATGAAGGTAATGATACATAGCACTGCCGCGTGGCGTATGTGCTATGGCTTGCAAGAGATACCGCAAGCGCAATGCGTTCATCTGTGGGGCAAACTCACGGTCGTTGCAATAAGCTGACCAAAAGTTGTAGAGCCACGACATGGAGTAGTAATAGTTAAACTTCACCTGATCGGGCAGTGAGTCGGGACGTATGCTCTTGAGTATGGTTTCTGCTTGACTGTAATAGCCACTTGTGGCTAAGAGCAGTCCGCGATGAATGCGAAAATTGTCGATGAAAATGCTATTTTTTGTTTCATAAGCCAAGTCTAATCCCCGTTTTACATACACCATAGCCGAATCAAATCGAAAGGTATAGTATTCTTCAAAGATGCAATTGTAAACGTTCAGTCGCTCCTCAGCCGTGATGGGTCGTTGTAATTGCTGCTTGATGCTGTCAATGCGGTGTTGCTTAGCGCTGACGAAGGTAGCGCGCTGCTCAACGTAGTGGTCGAGTCGCGTTAAGTCGTCGAGCGTAGAGGCTTGCAGTGATAGTCCGCAGAGCCATACGAGTAGTAAAACAATGCGATGTAATTTCATGGTGGTCACTACTTAGAACAAAAGGTTAATACTTATTAATGCTCATTTTCTATTTGATTTTGCAAATGTAGTGATTTACTTTTAATTCAGATATATCTACTTTACGTTTTTTATTCATACGATTTAAGACATTGATATTCAATGAGATGATAGTGTTGTACTGCATAAAATAATCTACTTACCATTTACTTACTATAGCGTTCTGATGTGTCAGGCCGTAATTTTGTCATCGAAAACGTAAATGCGGCGTTTTGCAATAAAAGGTTTGCAAATAGCCGTTTCGACTGAAAACTCAACCAAACAAAATGTTATCCATGAAATCAGTTACCTTTAAGGCGCTTACCTCTTGTGTGTTGCTCGCCTCAACCTTACAAGCACACGCACAACAAGAGGCAGCAGGCCAAGACGGCAAAGGCGAAGAGCGCAATGTAATGTTAAATGCTGCAGATGCAAACAAGCCACGTGAGATACAGATAGGTTTGCCCAGCGAAGACGTCAATGTATATGAAAATGGCCTACCCGCCGTTTATTCATCGTCTGTTCACAAACTCTCGGCCCATTGGCGCAACGATGCCAGTCTGGGCAGTACAGGTCTACTTTCCCCTTCAGAGTCGGCTATTACAACGGGCAACATCGCTTATGCCGTTACAGGCTTTACCGACTTTGGTCAACAACAGTTCCATGGCAAGCTTAACTACCGCATGAACCACTTCGGTATGCAGAACTTCGACCTCAACTTTAACGGTGGAATCGGCAAAAAATGGCTCTATAACGCAGGAACGTATCAAAACTTCGACCCCGGTTCGTTCAAACTCCAATTTACCGATTATGCCGACCGCACGCAGATCTATCATGCAGGTCTTACACGCATATTGGGCGGGGGCAAGGGCTACATCTCATTACAGTATAAGCACGCCAATAGCAAGAATCCAGGCAACTTTGCCAGTGCAGCCCCATTCATTTACGTAGGCGATGGATCTATCAAGAAGATAAATGGCTTCGACCCTGGGCGCGACTCTTACGTGCCACGTAATGGGGCTTATACCTACACCGACATTATGAATGGCCAACAGAAGACGTGGAACTTCAATAAGGGCAGTGAAAACCGCTCACATGAGGTGGCACTCCTCTCTAACTATCGTTTCGATAACGGGCTGCAGTGGAAGTTTGATGCCAAGTTTATGTACGTTCCCGTTGCCAATTACGTCGATTTCGGTGGTAGCACTATTAGTGAAGTAACGGCGGCTGATGGCTATACCCTCGATGAAAACGGCCAAAATCCGTATGAAGGACTCATTGAAGGCCGTCGCACGTGGTTACACTTCGGCAAGGTGACAAGTGGTATGTTCACCACTGAACTCAACAAGCAGTTTGGCCGTCATGCTGTTCGTCTCGGCCTTAATGAATGGTATTATCACTTGAATTATCATTCATCGTCATTGCAGTGGACAGGTACAGTTGAACGCTATCCGCAGGTGCTTTATAGTATGGCAACCGATCCAACAGACCCCACACAGACGGCTAAGCGCACACAATTCTATGGCTTTAACGAACTCAGTCCAGAGTACACGGTAGGTTCGGAAAATAAGTTGGCCGTTTACTTGACGGATAATTGGAAGATCAACAAGAAGCTAAACCTCTACTATGGTGGTCGCTTAGAGTACTATCGTATGTCGGCCGATCAAATCGCTCAGTCGCGTTTCTCTGGGTTCCATATTGGCGACTTCAATACCTATAATCGCGATGAAAACGGCCAAATCGTAAGCACAGCACATAGTATCCACCCTGCCAATGTCACAAAGAATAAGTTGAACTATGCAGCTACTGCCCAACTTACTTACGATGTGGTAGGTGGCTTTGGTGTCATGGCCGACGGAACGATCGCAACGCGTTTCCCACGTATCAGCGACTATGCCGGCACCGGTCCAACGGCTGAGCAGTACAAGCGCGTGACGATACCTTTGGTGCGTGGTGGTATCTATTACAAAAACAAATGGTTAGACCTCTCGTCAATGGTCACTTACATTGCGAAGTCGAACAATATCGACCAGCAAAACCTGACCAAACCTGGTACGAGTGAGGGTAAGACCGTATTGCTTATCTACAATATTCAGACTTTAGGTTGGACCACAACGGCCGAGATTAAGCCTTTCAAGAACTTCTCATTGCACGCGCTCTTCACTTATCAGAAACCCGTGTATAAGAACTACAATGCTAGCGTAACGTTTAGCGACGGCCAACAGATGTCGGTGAATGCGAACAATATGATAGTAAAGGAAATCCCACAGATCCTTATCGAACTCGACCCGAAGTATAACATCACGAAGGACTTGAACGTTTGGCTCTCATTCCGCTACTTTGGTAAGACTTACGCCAACCTCCAAGAGGCGCTCTACTTTAATGGCCACTGGGAAACGTTCGGTGGTATCAATTGGAACGTCAACAAGCGTCTCTCACTCGGAGCCAGCGTAGTTAACTTCCTAAACCAAAAGGGAGCGAAGGGTACAATCAGTGGCTCTGAACTCATTAAGAAGGAAGATGCTGGACAATACGCAGGTAAGTATATGAGCGGTAGTTACCTCCGCCCCTTAACCTTTGAGTTTAGCGCAAGCTTTAAGTTTTAGTTCTTTAGTTGACGAGTAATTGAGTTAACGAGTTGACAAGTTGACGGGTAAGTTTGCTTTGCTTACCCCTATAAAAGAACAAGAGTAACTTACCTGTTAACTCGTCAACTTGTCAACTTGTCAACAAAAAAATATAAAAAAGCTATGAACATCATACAGCAACTCGGCCGTCCTTCTATCGCATTGATGGCTATGGCTATGGCCACAACGGCCGTTGACGCACAAACTGTGCGCGTAAGTACGAACAATACTGACCTCGTGTTGAAGGTTTCGCCCAAAGGTCGTCTTTATCAAGTATACTTTGGTGATAAACTGAAGAACGCCGCCGATTACGACAACCTCACTTGGAACACCTATGCTGCCTCAGACGGCGCAGTAAGTACGCGCGGCCATGAAGTCTATGCCGGGTCGGGCAACGAAGACTATTTTGAACCCGCTGTGGCTATTACCCATGCTGACGGCAACATGACCACTTACCTTTACTATAAAGGCGTAGAGACAAAGGCCATTGACGGTGGAACGGAAACGATCATCACCTTGCAGGACAATAAATACCCTGACACCGTAAAGTTGCACTATGCCGCTTACGACAAGGAGAACGTGATCAAGGCTTGGACGGAGATAAGCCATAACGAGAAGAATCCTGTAACCTTGTGGCGCTATAGTAGCACGATGCTTTACTTTGATGCTTCCAAGTACTTCTTGACCTCTTACCATAGCGATTGGGCAAAGGAAGGACAACCCGAAACGGTGCAACTCACCGCAGGAAAAAAGATAATTGACACGAAATTGGGCACACGTGCAGCCATGCACACGGAACCCTTCTTTGAACTCGGACTGAACGAACCCGCCAAGGAGAATGAAGGCAACGTTGTGCTCGGTACGATTGGTTGGACGGGTAACTTCCGCTTCACCTTTGAGGTGGACAACGTTGGCGGATTGCGCGTCATTCCAGCTATCAATCCGTATGCCAGCGACTATAAACTCCGTGCTGGTGAGACATTCACTACCCCAGAGTTTATCTTCACCACCAGCAGCACTGGCGTAGGGCAAGCCAGCCGCAACCTTCACGACTGGGCACGCCGTTACCAAGTCAACATGGGTATGGGCGACCGCTTGAGCTTGCTCAACAACTGGGAGAATACAGGCTTTGACTTCGATCAAAAGAGCCTGGCAGAACTGATGAAAGATGCCAAGGACTTAGGCGTTGACATGTTCTTGCTCGACGATGGTTGGTTTGCGAATAAATATCCGCGTAAGGACGACCATGCCGGCTTAGGCGACTGGGACGTAACGCATAGCAAACTGCCTGAAGGTATTCCCGGCCTCGTACGCGATGCCAAGGCAGCAGGCGTGAAGTTTGGCATTTGGGTAGAACCCGAAATGGTCAATCCCAAGAGCGAACTCTTTGAGAAGCACCCCGACTGGGTCATTCAGCAGCCCAACCGCGAGACGTATTACTATCGCAACCAATTGGTGTTGGACATTTCCAACCCCAAGGTGCAAGACTACGTGTTTGGCGTAGTAGACCGCATCATGACCGAAAATCCCGATGTAGCTTACTTTAAGTGGGACTGCAATAGCCCTATCACCAACATCTACTCGCCCTATCACAAGGCCAACCAAGGCAATACCTACATTGACCACGTGCGCGGTGTCTACAACGTAATGAGTCGCATTAAGGCCAAATATCCTAACTTGCCCATGATGCTCTGTTCGGGTGGTGGCGGCCGTATGGACTACGAAGCGCTGAAGTACTTTACCGAGTTTTGGTGCTCAGACGATACGGATCCCTACGAACGTCTCTACATTCAATGGAGCTTGTCAAAGTTCTTCCCTGCCAAAACGATGGGTTCGCACGTAACGAACTGGAACAAAAATACTTCTGTAAAGTTCCGTACCGACGTATGCAGTTCATGCAAGTTGGGCTTCGACATCGACCTCAAGCCTTTGAAGGGAACAGATGATTACACCTTCGTACAACAAGCTGTGAAGAATTGGTCACGCTTGAAACCCGTCATTCTTGACGGCGACCAATATCGCCTTGTTTCGCCTTACGAAACGGACCATAGTGCTTTGAACTACGTGTCGAAGGATAAGAGCCACGCTGTACTCTTTGCCTACAATCTCCACCCCCGCTACAAGGAGCCACGCCTCTTGAAGGTGCGCATGCAAGGTCTTGACCCCCAACGTCAATATACAGTAGAGGAGATCAACCTTATGCCCGGCACACAGTCGACTTTCGACTTTAATGGCAAGCGCTTTAGTGGCGACTACTTGATGAAGGTAGGATTAGACGTGCTTACTCCCGATGAGGGCACAAGCCACGTATTCGAATTGAAATAGTGATTTTAAGGTAACATAGAAAGATTGTCGTGCATTAGGGTAACAAAATATAGACAATCGTGTAAGAAATGAGTGTGAACGATGAATACAAGCATTTTTCTCAAAAATGTACGTATTCATCGTTCTTTTTTAGTTCGTCTCTACAAAAAACTCTACAAGCGAATCAGCGGATTACACTATAAACCCCTTACGCGTTTTTACCGCCGAAGATTTTTGTTTCATGTTTCATTTTTAGTGTCTAAACTATTGATAATCAATGTGTTAATCCGCTGAAACATAGCAGTCCGATGTTTCATTTTTAGTTTCATAGTTTCACTTTTCATTAGAAGAGTAAAATAGCGCATTGACTACAAAGAAAAAAACACTGTGGGAGCGTTTTAAAAACACAGAGGGAGCGATTTAAAAACACTGAGGGAGCGTGATTGCGCTCCCTCAGTGTTTTTTTATCTGTTCCAGTACGTTGCAAAAGTGAAACATAATTGAAACATAAATGAAACATTCAACGTATATGTTTCATATTATCAACACCTTGATATTCAAAATGTTACGAACATAAATGAAACATGAAAGTTAAAATGCCCCTTTTAATTACGTATATATAGAAAAATCGGTATACCGCAATTTAACTCCCTATTTTGTTTGTGGGCGACGCGTCCTATCCTGTGGGCAACGCGTCCTCACTTGGGGGCGACGCGTCCTCGCGTCGGCATACTTGTTGGCCGCCGTCTTCTGAATGCTATTCAGCGCATAGAAATTCAAACTTTCAACTTGCGTAAACTGACAATGTTTGTTTACGCTAATAGTCTATAGGTATGAGTGGCGACTATTATTCATGCTTTAATTCCACAAATGATTGAAAAAAATAAAAACTATAGCAGAATGCATATAAAAATGTTGATTATTATGCTTTTTATATCAGAAAGCATGTAATTGGCAAATGATATTGTAATTTTGCATTCGAAATAATATAATTTATATGGAAAAGACAAAGTTGTCGATGGTGGTTAAGGCACTGCGTAAGGAATATGGTCTTACGCAAGAAGACCTTGCTATGAAGTCTGGCGTAGGCTTGTGCTTTGTACGCAATTTGGAACAGGGGAAGCCGACGTTAAGAATGGATAAGGTCAACCAGCTACTTGATCTGTTTAACTACGAACTTACACCAACTAAAAAGCAATGAGACAAGCAGAGATATATCGAAAGGAAGTCCTTGCTGGTATTTTGACAGAAGATGGTGGCGAATACCGCTTCTGTTATGATGAAGCGTACCTCAAACGTGGAGATGCGCTACCTGTAAGTCTAACACTCCCATTACAAACGGAGACATTCGTAAGTCCTGTACTATTCCCATTCTTTGACGGGCTGATACCAGAAGGATGGCTGCTTGACGTCGCACTTCGCAATACTGACATCAGCATTCTTGACCGAATGTCGCTACTGCTGTTATGTTGTAAGGAGTGTGTCGGTTCTGTCAGTGTTGTACCCATAAACAAGGAAGAAGGAGACAATGTGTAAATGCCTGTATTGCTATAAAGAATTGGAAGGAGGTCAGAAAGACTTTCATCCAAGATGTGCCCGAAAATTCTTTGGAACAAAGGATGTGCCATTGCTGGAGTACAAACATGAGGAACTCGACCAATTAGCCGAGCAGGTTATTCGTTCTCAAACATCTCTGACAGGCGTTCAACCCAAATTGTCTCTGAACCTTGACAAACACGATGGCTGCAGCCGACTGACTATCGTAGGAATTTGGGGAGATTATATCTTCAAACCACAAACGGAGAGTTACGAACAACTGCCAGAAAACGAGGATTTGACGATGCACCTTGCAGAAGCAGCAAGGATTAGTGTTGTACCTCATAGTCTTATCCGTTTGGCTGATGGGAAACTTGGGTACATCACAAAGCGTATTGACCGCACAGAAAATGGGGAGAAGATAGACATGGAAGACATGTGCCAACTCACGTTGCACCCTACGGAATATAAATACAAAGGATCGCATGAGCAGATAGCGAAGACAATCTTGCAGTACAGCAACACACCCAAACTCGACCTTACGAATTACATGCAGTTGCTACTCTTCTGCTTTATTACTGGCAACAACGACATGCACCTAAAGAACTTCTCGCTTTACCGACCTGCTGAAGACTATCAATTGACGCCTGCTTATGACCTACTGAATGTTGCCATTGCCAATCCGAAGGACAAGGAGGAATTGGCACTTACTCTTGCGGGAAAGAAGACGAAACTCCGTTTGGCAGACTTCCTTAATGCTGCAAAGACAATGAGACTGGAAGAAAATGTTGTACAGCGTCTTGTTGCAGGGTTTCATAAGGTGTTTCCCAAATGGCAACAGCTCATAAAAGATTCCTTCCTCAGCGAAGATCAGAAACAGGCGTATGAAGAACTGGTAACTGCGCGATTGGATAGGTTATAGATATTAATTCGAGTATGATTTTCATACTCATACCCAGGTATGATAGTTAAAACGCGAGTTCGAGATAATATTCTAAAAAGTAAAGAGCAGAAAAACAAACACCATCATTCCGTCTGAGGATTTTGCGCATATTGGATTCATGCTCAGGGAGCATCTTCATCTGTTCGGAGTGGTGATTCTCCAATACGATTTTCCATGCTTTGATAGCTTGGTTTAAAAGCTGTTGAAGTTGGGCAAGATGCTCGGACTTTATCGTAGCCTTGAACTGTGTTGAATTTTATTTCTTTTGAAGCCATATATTTATTGAGTTTTACTTGGTTGGTAAATTATAAAGTCACACCTTTGCGGAAACTAATACCTTTTGCAATATGGAAAATGAACAGGAGCCAAAAGAACACGTACCCCTAAAGGAAATACAAGCAAAGAGAGAGCGCGCACGCATAGTGGCCCGCTTTTGTGGCTATGCTTCGTTGGTGTTCTTTATAGAATTTGTATACTTCTTTTTCAAGTTGCAGCTATCAGGACACTTGCATGGGGCGGCAGGATACATACTGACCTCGTTGTTTGTTATAGCCATAGCTTTCCATTTTGGCAAGATGCGTTCCGTTTATGTTTATCACAATACTTATAAGGTGATGCAACATAAAGCATCAAGCAAACGTAAAAAGCAGTTTATAACATGGTGGCGTATCGCTTGGGACCTATCAGTACCAGTCATGATATTGTCGTATAGTTCAATCTGGTGGACAGAAGGTGTTTATCATTGGCTTTTCTCTTTGTTTTATATTTCGATTATTGTAGCAGCTATAAGTTATATCGTTCTATCCATCTTTACCGACGACTTTGACCCTGATACCTGCTATTATCCTTGGTATAATCCTTGGTATTATCCATGGCACTATCCATTCAATAATTCATCAGACGATTGATCCCGTAGTCCCTTCATCAAGCTAACAAGCCGCTCACGCGCCTCGTCTTTACCGACTGGTGGCACGTGGGCGGCTTGCGTTGTGTGTGAAGTGGCTTCGTTATCCCAAGGCAAGGGCAATAGCGTTTTGGGGGTATACAACAAATGTACTCCTTGAAAATTGCGAAACATAGGCTAAAATGTTAAAAATGCCAACGGAATAATCACCAAATTCTTTCCAATGTTTGCAAAACTGGAAAGTATTTGATAGCCTTGCGAAAAAAATCAATAGTATGGTAATTGAAAGAACTCCAGAAATAAATAAGGAAAAAATATTATAACAGAGATCGCATTAAACAAAGTGAAAAGGGCTTATATTAGAGGAGAAGGGTTAGGCACTTTGCTATCCCAATGATATATCTTATGGGCAATCATTGTATCAAATTCTTTCCAGTTTTGCAAATATTGGAAAGAATTTGATGATTTTTGAATGCTTAGACTTATGCAAACCCATTTCACCAGTATGAAGTGCCAATTTGGCATTTCAAAATGCCTCCAATCACGTCCATCATTCTTTATTGGAATGAAGTAAAATACTTCAATTGCACGTTAATACAAGACTCGATATAACATCTTATGGAATGATGGGGAGTTTCATAAAATATCACAGCGTAAACATCTAACAACTCAAACAGTTTGTTTACGCATTGTTTACGCAGAAACCAAAAACAGCGGCCTACGCCTTGGCATAAGTCGCTGTAATAGAAGCGTGGACTAGCTAAGGCTTGAACCTAGGACCTCCAGATTATGAGCCGCAAATATCGATTTTCATGATATTCTATGATATGTAACTATATTGATGCTCAACGATTTGTATTTTTGTGATTTTCACAGAATCTTATAAAAACACCCCTAACTGAAATAAAATGTTTACGCATTGTTTACGCAGACGTACATTTTTAATAAATTTCCTCATTTTTAAAACCCACAGACTACTTAATGGGGCAATCATATGCAAGAATACTAATCACATGTTTAATGCTTTTATATTCTGTTTACGCATTGTTTACGCAAGCCTTTTCTCGTATATGGATGAATATCATCAATTCAAATCGTATACAAGAAATATCGAGTCTAAATCATTCTATTTTAATA
>ERZ1026894.1423-NODE-1423-length-14113-cov-28.767463_pt1 | contig 14113 bp, 14 predicted proteins | sample MGYA00380177_ERZ1026894 | MGnify/ENA primary metagenome ERZ1026894 (study PRJEB33269, sample SAMEA4719813) | human gut metagenome | biome: human-associated habitat; feature: organic feature; material: feces | place: Cameroon | collected 2013-10 ... | reverse complement strand
AAAATATACTAAAAAAACAGTCATTCTGAAAGGAAAATTTTTAATTGGGGAAGGAAAAAAGTTTAGAAGATTTTATAGAAATAATTTAAAATCCTCTCCTCCTCGCTTTTCATAAGCGAGGAGAATTCCTGCAAGTTTTCTGCGTCCTGGGGAATTTTTACACCAATCACATCAAGAGTTCCAGTGTCGTTCACAAGGCAATAAGTTTTCTTGTGAAAATCCGTGCCGTCATCGGGGAAAATAAATCCGCCGCGTGCGATTCTCATCGTGTGCATATATGCGACAACCTGATACAAATCCTCACGGCAGACATTTTTTTGAAGCGGCTTATATTTTGCATCCAGAATGTACTCGCCTTTCTTGTAGAAATCCGGGTAGATTCTGCGGTGGTCTTTGTCGAAAGCCAGCTCATCGTCACTCTTGAACATTCTAAGTCCGCCCTTGTGTTCTTTGTTTTCCGGATGAACAAATCCGAGCGGGCGCAGAATCGTGTTCAGATATTCCTCCCAAAGCCAGGCGCCGTCAAAAAGCAGACCGCAAACAGACGTTTCGTTTGAATGATAATTTATTTTTGAATGTTTCAAAACCGCAAGGCAAAGTTTTTGGAGAGGCTTCCATTTTGTAAAAAACGGATGGCTCACAGGCTTTACATTTTCGGAAATTATTTTCTGCCGCTCGTGGAGACTGTAGTTCTGCGTAAGCTCGACAATCTGGCTGACAGCGGATTTTGTGTCGGAATCAGAATTCAAGATTGATTTTCCAAACGGCTTTGTTCTGATGAATTCAATCGTGTGGCGCACAAGCTCGGTGAGCGGATTGTCAAAAACCTGCGTGCGCTCATTATACGCTATTTTTCCGCCGAACGGAATATTCTGCCTGATGTGCCACGAAATATTCAGAGAGCCTTTCACGTTCGCGTCGTTCCGCTCAAAAGTTCTGTAAGTCTTGAAAATTCCCTGCCGAACCGCATTTTTCAAAACAAACGGAAACATAAAACAGAGCAAATCAAAAACGTTGCCGCTCGAAGCGTCATAATTCAGGCTGAAAAGATTTTCGCAAAAAACTTTTCCCAGCATATAATGAAGAAAAAAGTCATTTTCCGACTTGGAAAAACGCGATGAGATTTCAAGCTGAACCCATCCGCCACCAGAACCGACACCGAAAAAGCCCATCAAGTTTCCAGTCTCGATTTTTACCTCTGAAAGATTTTCAGGACATCCGCACATCTCAAAAATCGGAAGTTCACCGATTGCACCGTAAGATTTATCGATTTCATACGGAAAGACAAGCAGCCCTTTATTCTTTTCCGCCAGTTCCTTTATCGGAACATTCGCAATGCGTAAAAGAGAAGAATAATGCGCGGTAGAAAAAGTTTTGTCATCATCGACGTGAGGGGAATTTTTTATGAGGTCAGAAACTTTTTGCGACTCTTGCGAACAGTTGTTGTCTGTTGTTTTTAGACGGAGCATTTTATACAACTTTTAATTCTGATTCAGTAAATAACGAAGGAGAAATATATATTTTAAACAAGGAAGAAAAATCATTTGCTTTATCTTTTAATTGTGCGACCTTCTCCAAATTTATCGAGTTCAGGATTTCTGTTGTTACCGGACGTTTTGAATCAAAAGAAATACGTGCACTTAAGTATTCTTTCACAACATCTGATTGCAGAAGTGTAAAAACAAATTTTGCAGATTCTATATCATCAAATGAAATATAATTACATGTATCATCGAGCATAACAGGCTTACCATTTTTTGATTCAATCAAAACAAAATTCATATTTCTGTAAAGCCCAGAAATTGCAATTTTATAAGGCTTGAATGTATAATCACCAACAGAAAAAATAGCAAATCGTGGTTTGTTTTTATAAATCACACTTTTTCGTTTACAAAAGTGCGGTTCATTGTTTTCCAAATAAGACCAAGTTTTTGGAAATTTATTTTTAATATAATCTGTAGATTCTCCTATATATTTTTGAGTCACTAAAATTTCTCGTTCAATCTCAAAATTATTGTTTGCAATATCAGAACTTTTTAACAACGGAAAGAGAAACTCATTTTCAACATCTACAATTTCACCTTTTCCATTTTTTAATATGCCATTATCATTTTTCAATTCAAGGATTTTTGCAGAATCATGCTTTATTCCATTATGCCAGGTAAAAATACTCTTTCCATATAACTCAAGACTGTCCTTTTTTGAAACATCTGTAATATAAATCCCATTTATAAATCCGCTTTCAATTATAAATTTCTGCTCCTCAATTGAATTAAAAATTTTAAGAGTTGTTACAGATTTTTTTTCTGTACAATCCAAAATGAAAAAACAAGAGTCAACAGCCGCCGAAAAGTATTTTTGTGAATCAACTGGATAAAGCTCAGCATTCTTATATTTAAAATCTTTTTTCCAAAGTCTCTGCATTATTTTTCTTGCCACAGCCGTTTTACACAAAAAAGCAAAAACACTTTGTCTATCAGAAAATTCTGAAATCAACTGCATTATGATACTTTCACAAATATCAAAATTGCTTTTGCCAGTAATAGCTTCAATTCCTCGCAGGTCATCGATGTTAGATTTTTTTGGAAGATTTGCTCCATTGATTGAGGAAAGTTCCGAATTCGTAACCCAAGGCGGATTTCCTATAAAAAGAAGATTTTCATTTTTATCGATAAAATTCTTTATAAAATCAATCGAGTTAAAAAAATCAGCATTTACAATATTTGTATTTTGACCTATAAGCGGAAACAAAAAATCAACATATACTCTTTGAATTTCTATTCCCAGAATATTCGAGTTTTTAAAATATTTTTCAGCTTCAAGTAAAATAGAGCCTTTTCCACAAGTCGGTTCAATTATCACATCAGGGATAAAATCTTTCTTTCTGAAAATTTCTATAACAAGTTGAGCTAACTCTTTTGGAGTCTGAAAATCGCCAAGTTCTTTTGATTTATTCATTTAAACCAGCCTGTTTATTCCGCCTATTTTTCCAGCCTCTTCAATAATTCTTGAATACTGAAGCCTCCATTGAAGTGCATTTGAGATTGTCAGATAACCGATTCTAGGACGATTTGAAAGAATTTATTTTGAAAGCGTTGCAGCTGTCATTTCATCAACAGGAAGATTTTTATCTTGAAACAAAGCGATAATATCATCCTCATTTGCTCCATTGTCCAAGATTTTATTGATACTTGTCGTAAGCTGAAAATCAGCCGTTCTATTTTTCTCAACAAAAATTGTATGAAGAATATATAAACGGCTTGTCTTTGTTTCTTGGTTATCTTCCTTTTTATAAACAAAAACAAGAAGATTATACCCAAGACCATAAATTTTCTGTCTTGCTGATTTAAATGGGCAAGACGACTGTGGCTGAATAATGCTTGTCGTTTTTATGTCAACTTCAAGACCGGGCAAATCAATTCCGCTTGCAGAATTTCCATTCTCAAAAGCATATTTTTCAGCAAGAAAATTTTTAAATTTATGCTCTAAATAAGTTCCAACCGCTTTACCATCTGTAGAGCCGAAAATTGACGGTTCATCATGTTCTGATTCAATCTCGGAAAATATTTTAGCCTCTTTCTGCAAATTCTGAATATCAAGATTTTTCTTATTCATATCATTTTTCCAATTAATATTAACATCTTAATATAGTTCTTTTCTCAAAGTTTACTATAAGAATTGTTTATTATCAATTTTATACATCGGTTATTTCAGAGTTTTCCGAACCGAAATACGCATTCCTAAGCTTCTCAAAATTTTCTTCCGCATTTTCTGTGCCGCGGAGATATTCTTTCAGAAGCCCTTCCAAGTGGTAATCCCAAAGTTTTTGGAAACGTTCGTTACTGTCGCCTTCAAAATCTTTCAGTTTCAGGAAATATGCGCCGCCGATATGATACGATGAAGGCGAAGAGAGTTCCGTGATTTTTGAGATTTCTTCATTTAGTTTTTTGAGGCGAGCTTTTGCTTTGTCTGCGATTTCACCAAGTTCATCGAGCATTCCAAGGTTTTCAGAAGCCTTGATTTCCTTGAACGCAAAACGGCGGCGGAATGCAAAGTCCATTGTATCAACGCTGCGGTCAATGTCGTTCATTGTGCCGATGATGTAGACGTTTTCGGGGATGAAAAAATGACCGAAATCTGACGGATTCGAAACGCGCAACGCCTTGTCAAACGAGTTTCCCTCAGTTTCAAGATTTGCGTACTGCGTGCGGATTGTTGAAATCGTTTTCTCTCCGGACTGATGTTTCTTCAAGTCGTCGTAAGAAACTCGATAGCCTGGCTCAACCGCATAGAACAACTCGCCGAAAATTTTTGAAAGCTCGCCGCGGTTTATTTCATCGATGATGAAGACGAAAGGTTTTACAGATTCACTTTCAGATTTTTCTTTTACCGAATAATCAACAAGCCCGAAATTTTTCTTCCAATATTCAATCACGGCTTTTCTGTAGTTGTCATGTCCTCGGGACGGAATCCCCGGAAGCCCTTTGTAAATATTATACAACTGTTCTTTGTTGTAAAATTTGGACTTTCCCTGAATCCATTCGCCTTTTTTATAATCGCCATTTTCATAAGTTCTGGTCGCAAGTCCGTCTCCGTTTTCATTCAGCTCAACACGGAATGTGCTTTTTCCTGTCAGAAGCGGAATATACATAAAATCTTTTTCATTCAGATAATCAACGACCTTCTCCCAAACTTGTTCAAAATTATCAGAAACCGAAGAAACGTTCATCGCCAGCAACGCACTTTTGCAGAATTCCTTAAAAATGCCGTCTTTCCTCTCAAATCCGATTTCGCCGCCAGACTGATTTTTCGGACGCAAGCCCTCGACAAAATCCGTGTAGTCGTAGCTCGGATGAAACTGAACAAAGCCAATTTCATTTTGTGAGCAGCCCATTTTTTTTGCAATTTCTTTGGCAAGAAATGTTTTTCCAGTTCCCGGAGCACCGTGAAGAATTAGGTTGTGCGTGTGCTGAAGAAGGTCGGTTAGGCTATCAAGTTTAGAATTATATTCCATTTCAGTTGTTTCCTTATAAAGTTTATAGAAATCATCAAAAAAATTTTTCAATTTCTCATTTGGCTTTTTTGAATCAAAAAGTCCTAAAGCAATTATAGAAAGTTTTTTTTCAAAATTACCATTTCCATACCAATTTGAAATACATAAATCTGAAATCTTTTTATTTTTCCAATCCGCAACGATATTTACATCCGTTTCTTTCCAATTTAAATAGCATCTTCGAGATTCATAGTTTCCTGAACTTGGATGGAACTGAACATTTATGCAGATTTGTGTTCCAAAATATGTGTCAAAATCTTTTATCTGATTTTGAATTTTATTACCTTTATAACCTTGCCCTGTCTTTTTAAAAGTTCCGTTCTCAATAAACTTTTCTATATATTCATATCCAACATCAACTTTTTCATTATCTGCATATTCAAGATGAACGACAAAATATTCCAACAATTTTTTGAATTTTGAATAGTTCTCTTCATTTTCCATAACTTCAATTCCTTTTAAAGCTCCGGTTTCATCAAACGATTCTTTTAATTCCGGGCGGATTTTAAATTCAATTCTTCCGTTCTGCAATTTTCTTCCAAGGCAGCAAATTGACCAGAAACATTCAGTTTCATCAGGACGCAAACTCAAAGGACAATTTGTCAGTTTATGAACTTTCTCACCAGTTCTCCAAATAGCATTGTTATAAAAATTTTTCGTCCTGCCGAATTCTTCCGCCATGTCCGTGCAAGTTGCAAGAGCGGCTTTCTGAATGCAGGCAAAGGCAATCAGCGAATCTTCTGAAAATATATTTCTGTCCGTCACAAACTTTTTCCACTGCTCTTTTGTAATTCCCGGATCATATTCATCTTTTGCAGGATACCAATTTTCTTCCATAATTAAAACATTTTCTCCAGCTCGTGATATTGATATTATAACCGATTTTCCAAAACTGAACCGTTAATTTTGTTCATCGTGCCGACTTTTCAAACATCTGTTCCAGAAGATATTTTCCGCTTGCAGTCTTGAACACATTTTCTTTCATCGTTGGAACGGACTCGCGCTTGCAGTAGCCTTCCATAACGTTCACGATAAAGTACATACGCCGCAACTTCCGTTATAAAAAGCGTATGCCCATCCACGTTTTCCATCTGCGCGATTGCAGGTCCTTCCGCCTCCTGATGCTGAGGCTGGCTGTTTCCGTATTTTTCCTTGCTCACCTTAACGCCGATGTCGTGAAGATACGCCGCAACTTCCGTTATAAAAAGCGTATGCCCGTCCACGTTTTCCATCTGCGCAATAAGCCGGCTGTAGCCATGCACCGCCATCAGATGATGAATGTTAGGACCGTCCGGGTCGTAGTCGAAGATTGATTTTAAAAGCGGGGTTAGGTTTATGTTCATAATGTAATTCCAAATTTCCTAAATGTAAATTAAACGTTGCAATTATACCATGAAACAAGCGGATTTTATAGATTTTCCAAAATCGCAGTTACATTTTATTGTATCACTCCACTACTGATTTCTTTACAAATTTAATTTTTCTTTTCGTAGAAAAGCTACGTTATCTGAGCGAAACGTGACAGGATAATAACCCAATACGATGAGTCATACCACATCTATGGGCCAAGGAGTCTCCCTGGACGGACTATTGTACTGTCGCACCCTTTTTCATGCAAAAAAAATTATTGTATTATCCCTATAAACTGGAATTTCTCACTTTTTCATCTTAGGAGCAATAAGCAGCACCACTGTCACAAGAAAATATATACCATACAGTAACCAAGTAATTGTATTGTTCCAAGGGAAACTCTTTTCTGGATGATTCAATGCTAACACTATAAATACAATAGCTACAATCAACATTATCACACCGATAATCCTTGATATACTTTTTTTCATGTAAAGCACCTTCTAGTCAAACAGGAATTTATTTATTTTCATCTTCATCACATTATCTCCTATCCTTGCAAGTAAGCGATGAGAACTGCGAATATTGAAACTTTTCATATTATAATAGCCTAACATATATCCCTTTGATGTTACTTTTATTTTATCCGACCAATTAAGCTCTTTAATTGTATTATTCACATAAAATAGACCTTCCACATCTTTAATCCCCATATTCTTCAATATCTTTGACATCATAAGTTTTAAGCCTAGCTTACCTACGCTATCAAAAATTAGGCATCCTTTTTCATATCTTTTGGAAAGTTCTAGCACTAAACTTTTTACTTCTTCTCTTTTAAAATAATGGAATACCCCTGCCGCAAAGAAAACAACTCCGTTTGAACCGTCTACTTCGTTCATCCATGAATAATCTTTTAAATCACATGCAACATTTTTTTCTCTTTCATGATTTGATATCAGTTGGTTTCGAACATTTATGACATCAGGGAAGTCTACATTGACTATACTACAACTTCCATTATCGCAAGCCTTACCAGTCTCATCTAATCCACAACCAAGATTGACAATTGTAGCCTTTGGATAAATCTTCAAGTATTCTTTTATTTCCCAAATGATATCTAACTGACGCATTGCAGCTTCAAGTGCTCCAAACTCATATAAAAATGAGTTATTCTTTTTTTCCAATTCCGAAAAATCATAGTCTAACCTATCACATAATTTTTTGGCATAAATGTCAGTATAAAGAGCAGAAAATTTTTCAGAACACATTTTTCTACCATATAGAGGTATAATCAGTGTTTCCTGAACGGTATTCTTTTCTATTTTTATTTTTTCCACTTCAATGAACCTCCTGAAAATTCCGATTTTCTCAATTCTCCAACACTTTATTAAATTCTTCCGGCATTTCCTGAATCATATTTAGTCTATATTACAATAATTTCTCCAGAAATCTGTTTTTTGACTAAGCCCGATGTCTGCGCTTTTAAAAACAGGGTTAAGTCCTTTCTTTAACTGTGCTTCATAATCTTGAACCGCTTTAAATGCAATATCTGATAAAATCAGGATAACCGGAATGTTAATGAGCGCCATAACCCCCATCAATACATCGGAAAGATCCCACAAAAGAGACATCTCCATTCCTGCTCCCAGAAAGATTGCAAGTGCCGATACCAGTCTGAATCCTTTCATAAAAGCTTTTCCCGGCTGTTTTTTGTGAATATATATTAAAAGATTGTCACAATAAAAACAGTTTCCGAGCAGAGTTGTAAATGCAAAAAATACCATCGCAACTGTAATAAAGACCGGACCGAAAGAACCAAGTGATTCCTGCAGAGATGCCTGCACCCATGGTGCTCCCTGCAATTCTTTTGCCGGGTCAATCCCAGATGACATACACATCATTGCTGTTGCTGTACAAAGCAACAAAGTATCAATAAATACAGCCAACATCTGTACCAGCCCCTGTTTTACCGGATGGCTGACATTTGCTGAAGCAGATGCATTCGGAGCAGAACCGATACCTGCCTCATTGGAATAGAGTCCCCGGCGGATTCCCTGCATCATGGCTGAACCGGAAAATGCTCCGAAAATTGCTCTAAAATCAAATGCTTCTTCAAAAATGCGCACAAACATTGCCGGCACATTCTGAATATTAATAATTACTACCAAAAGTGAAATTCCGATATACGCAATCCCCATTACTGGCACAACCCTTGACGTTACTTTTACGATACGTGAGCCGCCGCCAAGCAGACACCATCCTGTCAGCACTGCCAAAATTCCACCGATGATCCATGGACTCATCTCTGCATTATAAAAAGAAAATACTGAAAATGTAGACAGCAGATTATAAGATGCCAGCATATTAAATCCAAATGCGTAGGTTAAAATCATTGCAACGCAGAAAACAATTGCCAGCGGGCGACAATGAAGTGCCGCTTCAATATAGTAAGCCGGTCCCCCATAACAGCTTCCGTCTTCACCTCTTTTCTTATAAATCTGTGCCAATGTACTCTCGATCAGAGCAGATGCACTTCCGATAATCGCAATCACCCACATCCAGAATACAGAACCAAATCCCCCTATACAAATTGCCGATGAAACCCCGACAATATTTCCCGTTCCCACACGGGATGCTGTTGAAACCATAAGCGCCTGAAAAGAGGAAATCGCCTCTTTATCCTCTGGCTTTTCCATTACGGATCCACAAGCTCTCTTAAATAATCTTACCTGTGGAAATCTTGTACGGACTGTAAAATACACTCCCGCACCAATCAGTATAATAACCAGTAGTTTGCTATACATAAAAGAACTTATTGTACTAATAATCGTTTGAAACATACCTTCTTCCCTTTCCATAATATTGACGGAAAGAAGATGGATTTGCAAGTTTTTACACCAAATAAGTGTGACTTCATTCCGTCCCTTTCTTGAGAATCCGGATGTGATTGTTGTAAACGGTGAACCAAAGTCGAATAAAAGCGGCGGGTCTGCGACAGAAGACATTTTAAATAATCCAGATTATGCTTCACTCAAAGCAACAATTATCTTAACATTCCCCAAATACACTCCAGTAATGTTAGTGCAAGGATAATGTTAATAACACGGAAATGCCGCAGATAAAACTTCTGAATCAGTACGCCCAAGCCAATCCAAGTACAGGTTGCAATCGTTCCGATTGTTGCAATAACCAGCTCAAAAAACAGCAAAGCCGGAAAAGAGGACATATATCCTACAACATAACCCGTTAGTGCGGTAACCCCGAACATATAGATCTTCACATTGACAAATTGCAGCATGAAGCCTTTGTCGCCATCTTCAAATGCACGAATGTTGTTGATAGTTGTTTTTACCGGTGCGGATGCGAGATAAGTTACAGAGCCTAAAAAAGCATCTCTGCCTGTACCGTAAGCCAGATTATGCTGAATATATCCTTCAGTCAGTAAATTTTTTGCTACATCTGTATCACCAGTTGCAAATGTGTTAATGAGTGCCAGCGCTTTGTCTTTGTTTGTCATGTTAGTATCCTCTATAAGACGGTGTTGAACAGGCGCAGAGAGTTAGTCTTTCTCTTGATACATTATTAAAGGAGAATTCGAAGATGGTACAATCTATGGATAAAGAAAGAGCAATGGGTATAATAAAACATGAAAAATCAAAGAGTGACAAAAAAGTATTTCAGTATATTGAACAACTGAAAAATATTGATATGAACTAAGTAGATTTACAGGATATCATAAAAGTAGAGGCTTCTTTTAGTTTTGCTTATGGGTTTGAAGTGTTGGAAATTTATGTAAATTCATATATATTTTCTTATCGTCGAGCTATAATATTAAAAACATATAGAACAGATAGGCATTGATTTCAGAGAGGAATACAAATGAAAAAGCTAAAAAAGAGATTCATTATTCCGGCAGTGGTATTTATATTGGGTATGTGTGCGTTAATCGGCGAGTTATATGTAGTCGGCGAGAATCAGGAACAGCAGAACAGGACAAATGCAAAGCTCAATGCGATGACATATGCGGGGCATATATATGGCGAGCTTATGGAGGGAATAGGAGTTACCGATACCTTAAAGCAGGTTGTCATAAGTGGTGATGGAAATATTAATAAATTTTATGATGTTGCAGCAAATATGATGGACGATTCAATTCAGAGTATACAGATAGCACCGAATGGAGTTGTGAATGAAATATATCCAGAGGATGTGAATGAATCCGCCAAGATAGATCTGATAAATGATAGTGACAGGGGAGAGATTTCGCGCTATGCGAGGGATAATGACACTGTAATTATGCAGGGACCATTTGAGCTGAAGCAGGGCGGATATGGTATAGCAGTGCGCAATCCGGTTTATTTGAAGGATGAAAATGGTAAAAAGAGCTTTTGGGGCTTCACAATTGTTATACTGAAGGTTCCGGAAATTTTTTCTAATTCTGTAGAGGCTCTTTCCAATTTTGGATATAAGTACAGTCTGCAGAAGTGTGCTTCGCCGTGGGATGATATGTATGAGTGTGTTTATGGTTCAAAGAAAAAGTTGAACGATCCGGTGATATATGACTTCGACGTGTATGAAAACAAGTGGAGGCTTGAGATTTTACCCAAGAGTGGGTTTTACAATAATAAATACCTGATATACATGTTTATCGGAGGTGTAATTATAGTCCTGCTTTTGACAGGGCTTACAGCAGCATTGATTTTCATCAATGAAAACAGGAAGAATTTCAAGAGACTTGCTGTGACTGACGCACTGACCGGTATCTACAACAGGCGCGGCTTTGATGATCAGGTTGAGCAATATATGAGAAAGAATCCGCAAAAGCATTGTGTTGTGGCGATGCTTGATATTGATGATTTTAAGCTGGTCAACGATATGTATGGACATGCGGCGGGCGATAGTGTACTTAAGAAGCTTGCAGAGAGCATGAAGCAATATTTTTCAAAGGATGCCATACTCGGCAGAAACGGAGGCGATGAGTTTACCATTTTCATGCCGGATTGCACGGTTGCGGAGGTTAAGCCTTTTCTTAAGAAGTTTACAGAAGAAACCAGGAAATTTTATTGTAAAGGTGAAGAGCGTGCATTTACCATTTCACTGGGCTTTGCGGAGTATCCTGTTTTGGCTGATGACCGTTCACAGCTCATGCGGTGTACGGATATGGCACTTTATGGGGTGAAAATACATGGGAAGAACGGCTGCATGGAATACTATAAGTGTGATCAAGTAAAGAGTCGCGCAAAGCTTGGTTTTATAATGAAGGATATTATTGATAATTTGCCGGGAGCTTTTATTGTTTACAGAGCAGATAAAGAAAATGATGAGATTCTGCTTGCAAACAGTGAGTTGCTTCGGCTTACAGGCTGTAAAAATATGGACGAGCTGCTTGCATATACAGGTAAGAGCTTCTGCAATCTGATACGCCCGGATGAACAGGAAAGCTGTCAAAAAAGCATATGGTCGCAGATTAACGGAGGACACTCAAATGATTATATTTTCTTTCATATGCGAAAAGCAGACGGCACATATATTTCAGTGCTCGACCATGGCAGGATAGTGGATTCTGTGCACAATGGCAGAGTATTTTATGTGATGATTATGGACTTAAAGTCACTGCATAGGCACTATGGAGACCGCCTGGAGCTGGAGGAGAAGTAGAAAAAAGTAACGCTTGTTTTTTCTACAGCCTCAATAAATCAGCATGAGTTCCGGTGCGTGAAAGCGTAAGAATCAGTTCCGTCTTGTTCTTTATATAGACCAGAATCCAGTCGGCTGAATGTGCAGTTCCCGGAATTTCTTCAGCTTGCCTTTCAGCTGGTGGTCGCAGTACTTTTCGGGGAGCTTTTTGCCGCTTTTCAGCCATTCCAAAACTTCTGTAAGAGCATTCATGTCAAGATGTCTCTTTTTTGCAAGACGAACATCTTTTTTGAACGATGATGTATAAATCAGTCTATATGTCATGGTTTGTACTCTGGCTCATCCTCTGCTACAGCAAGCATGTCATTCATCATTTCCTTTACAGAATCATACCTTTTCGCCTTGATTTTTCCCTTGCTTATGTCCAGCGCCTCCTTGCAGGCCGCAAGTGTTTCGTCGTTGTATTCCTCTTCCGCCCTGATTTTAAAAGGAATCGTCCGCGTGCGGTTCACCGCCTTGATGAAAATATTGATTGCGGTGGAAATGTTCATTCCCATTTTTGCGCAGATTGAATTGAAAGTGTCCTTGTCGCTCTGTTCCACATTTACAGTTATTGCCGCCATTTTTGTCCTCAATATATTGTAGTTTACTAATAGAAAAATATTTTATATATATAATATAAGATATTACTGTCATAAATGCAAGGAAATTCGGTGCAAAATTTGAAATTTCATAATTTTGCCATTGCCGTGCTCCGACACTACAATCTCCCGTGTCATTTCCTGTCATAATCCCGCGGCGTTTTCAACACAAAACTGCGATTTGTGATACAATTGCAACTAATCTCTCAAATCTTCAGAACCAGAGAAGGTAAAAAAAATGTCGGCAGGAAAAATCTTTCATAAAACATTCATCTGGTGCAAAAAGGAAATTATCTTTTGCATCACATTTTTATTCGCGCTCGTTTCAATGTTTTTTGTAAAGCCGGATGCAAAATATATTTCGTACATCGACTTTGGAACGCTTCTGACTCTTTTTTCGCTGATGGCGGTCGTTTCAGGCTGGCGGAGGACAGGACTTTTCGACGCTCTTGGAAAAACCGTCTGCCGTAAAGTTCACAGTCAGCGCGGACTTTGCCTTACGCTTGTTATGCTTTGTTTTTTCACAAGCATGATTATTACAAACGACGTGGCGCTCCTTACATTTGTTCCGTTCGCGATTGTGCTTCTTTCAGGAACGAGCGGTTTTCTTCTATTATATACCGTCGTTCTTCAGACTCTTGCGGCAAACCTTGGAAGCATGATTACGCCGATTGGAAATCCGCAGAATATATTTTTGTTTTCAAAAATGCCGCTCGGCACAGTCCAGTTTATGAAAATTCTTTTTCCGTACACATCGCTTTCTTTTTTACTTCTGATTTTTTCAACTCTGATAATAAAAAATGAAAAAACGCAGATTGAACAGCAGGAAGCCAAAGCTGAAAGCACTAGTTGCGCAGGAAAAAATATTCTGTACACTGCACTTTTTATATTGTGCCTGCTTTCAGTTGCGGACGTAGTTCCAAAATGGGCGGCGGCAGTCCTTGTCGCTATTTGCGTTCTTGTTTCCGACCGGAAAATTTTCTGCAACATCGATTTTATGCTGCTTCTGACATTCACGGCGTTCTTCATTTTCACAGGAAACATCGCGCGGCTGGAAAGCGTGGACAGTTTTCTAAAACGGATAACCGGAGGAAACGAATTTACCGTAGGCCTTGCGTTCAGCCAGTTGATAAGCAACGTTCCCACAACACTTTTGCTTCATCCGTTCGCGCAGAACACAAAGGAGCTTCTATTGGGTGTAGACATCGGCGGGCTTGGAACACCGGTGGCATCTCTTGCAAGCCTTATAAGCCTAAAACTCTACACGCAGGAAAAAGGCGGCACCGGAAAATTCCTCGCAGTCTTTACGCTGATGAACATTATTTTTCTAGCCGCCCTCTGCGCAATGAAAGCGATTTTAAAAGATTGACGGAAAGAAAAAATGGACACATTGAACGCAGAGCAAAGAAGCCTGAACATGGCAAAAATCCAC
>ERZ1026894.1411-NODE-1411-length-14192-cov-30.462262_pt1 | contig 14192 bp, 12 predicted proteins | sample MGYA00380177_ERZ1026894 | MGnify/ENA primary metagenome ERZ1026894 (study PRJEB33269, sample SAMEA4719813) | human gut metagenome | biome: human-associated habitat; feature: organic feature; material: feces | place: Cameroon | collected 2013-10 ... | reverse complement strand
CGCGACCCCCAGCTTGGAAGGCTAGTGCTCTATCAACTGAGCTATTTCCGCAAATCAAAAAAAAATGTGGGTGGTGATGGATTCGAACCACCGAAGGCATCGCCAGCAGATTTACAGTCTGCCCCATTTGGCCACTCTGGTAACCACCCTTATTTTTTCTTGAGCCTCTTGTCGGATTCGAACCAACGACCCCGAGATTACAAATCACGTGCTCTGGCCAACTGAGCTAAAGAGGCAAATCCTTGCAGCCGTTTTCCGGCTAAAAAAGGAAGCTGTTGTAAAACGGCTGCAAAGATACGACTATTTTTTTGAACCACCAAAATTTTTCGTCATTTTTTTAGTGATTGCGCATTTTTTCTTTAAATTTGGTCAATTGAACCTTCATGGCATCCACTGTCAAATCTATACCTTCCTCAAAAGTGTCGCATACTTTCTCGACAAAGAGTTTAGACCCAGGAACTGCAACCTCCAGCTGAACCTCTTTATTCATAGCTGTGGCAGGCTTTACGACCTTTAATTGCACCTCTACTTTCTGTATATCTTCATAAGTTTTCTCTAACTTGGCGACTTTCTTTTCGATAAACGCCTGTAACTTCTCGGTAGCATCGAAGTGAATCGACTGAATCTTAATTTCCATAGTGACCTCCATTTTTTAAAAGGTTACGCCCTTGGATGGGCTTCTGTATACACTCGCTTCAACTGCTCAAAGGTCGTATGCGTATAAATCTCCGTTGTAGAGAGGCGCGAATGACCAAGCAATTGTTTTAAACTTTCGATATCTGCCCCATGATTTAACATAGCCGTTGCAAAGGTATGTCTAAGCACGTGCGGGCTTTTTTTCTTCAACGAGCAAAACCTGGCGAGGTTTTCTTTTACGATGCGCCGTACCATTTCCGGGCCTATGCGCGAACCTGCTTCGGAGACCAACAGAGCTTGCGTCTTACGACTTACGCTTCTATTTCGCTCTTCCACATATTCTTTTATCGTGGATTTCAACTCGTTGCCAAAGGGAATAACGCGTTGCTTATTACCTTTACCTGTAACCTTAATGTACTTATCCATCAAGTTGACTGCTTCATCATCCAAGCCTACAAGTTCAGACAGGCGAACACCCGTCTCGTAGAACATCATGATTATCAAACGATCCCGAAGGCCTTCAAATCCATCTCCCCAAACCTGCTTATCAAGCAAAGCGTTCATCTCATTCTCTTTCAAGAACTGAGGGAGCGGCCGACTGCGCTTCGGGCTCAAGATAGCATGAGCTGGATCCGAGGTAACCATTCCTCTTACGAGAGCAAACTTAAAGAAGCCTTTCACTGCACTAAGACGTCTTGCTACCGTACTGGGGCTATTCCCCTTATCGACCATAGCTTCCATCCAGTCGCGAATAATGTCAGCATCAATGGTTTCCCACGTTAAGCCTTCATCCTTCTTCAAGAAATACGCTTCGAATGTATACAAATCATCCGCGTAGCTCGATATTGTCCTCGGAGACCTATTAAGTTCCTGAGACATGTAATCGAGGAATTCTTTGACAGTCATTTTGCGTTACTCATTACCTTTAATCGGCAACGAAAATACGAAAATTAATTTAAACTACCAAATTTTTTGAGGTTTTTTTGCTATTATTCCTCGTTTGCGCGCAACTGCTGTACGTAGATAGCGTGTTCCATCTTGAGACGCTTCAAAACAGAAGGCTTGTCATACTGCTGACGAGCGCGAAGCTCCTTTACAATGCCTGTCTTTTCGAACTTTCTCTTAAACTTCTTGAGAGCTCTCTCGATGTTCTCACCGTCTTTAACTGGTACAATAATCATTTTTTTGCTTTTAATTTATTATGTTAAACTTATGTTGTTCTTAGTCAAATGGGCATAGCGCCACGATTTGCGGGTGCAAAATTACGCTTTATTTATCAAACTACCAAGATTTTACACGTTTTTTTGCTCTAAATTGTTCATTTTAGCGACTTTGTAGCTTCCCGAAGCCAGTTTTTATCTTCTTCATCAAGCCAGGGTGATAATTTTTCGAATACGAGCTGATGATACACATTAAGCCAATTCTTTTCTTCTTCTGTCAACAACAACACATCTATGGGTGCCGTGTCTATTGGACAGAGCGTAAGGGATTCCATCTAAAGAAATTTACCCATTTCTGTTTGCATATAGTCTTTGACAAGAAGCGTATTCTCTATACGGACACCAAACTCGCCAGCGAGATAAATACCAGGCTCATCAGTAACAGTCATACCTGACCTAAGGGGTGTAGGCTTCCATTCCATTCGAATTTGATGAGGTCCTTCGTGAACACTAAGATAGGATCCCACCCCATGTCCGGTACCATGAAGATAGTTGAGTCCTGCTCGCCAGAGGCAAGCACGCCCTACAGCATCAAGCTGAGTTCCAGAAGCTCCATCCGGGAATTTAACGAGTTCCATCTGTATGTGCGCCTTTAAGACAAGTGTATAGATATATTTTATCCGCTCACTAACGGGTCCAAGCGCTATCGTACGGGTGATATCGGTAGTGCCATCTTGATACTGAGCACCAGAATCAATAAGAATCAAACCTTCTGGACGCAAGACAGCATCTGTCTGCGGTGTAGCTTCATAATGCACAATGGCTCCATGTTCTTGATAACCTGCAATGGTATCGAAAGAAAGACCACGAAAATATTCTTGCTCAGCACGAAGAGATGTAAGTTTTTCATTGATAGACATTTCAGTCTGTCCACCCTGCTCCACTGCGGGTTTTAACCAACGCAGAAACTTAACCATGGCCACCCCATCGCGCAGCATGGCACTACGAAAGCCCGCAATCTCTGATTGATTTTTAATAGCCTTCATGGCTGGGATTGGAGAAGTGAAAGAAACTATCTCACGACATTTCACGGTTTTCCATAAACGGTAACTCGTTTCATCGCCATCAAGGAGAATGTTATACTCAGAATAATTTCGCAGGCCTTCTTCCACCTTATTATATTTATATAGTGAGACGCCATTACCCACTAAATAATCCCTCACGGCGGGTGTCAATTTTTCTTCATCAACAAAAAGAGACACCTTATCAGAAGCTATCAGCAAATAACTAACAAAGACGGGCACACAATGCACATCACTGCCACGAAGGTTGAGCGTCCATGCGATGTCATCGAGAGCAGAGACAAGCATACCATCAGCATGAAGTTCTCGAAGAGCCGTACGAATGCGAGACAATTTAGACTGGAAGGATTCACCAGCAAACTCTAATGGTTGAATCTCTACAGGATTAACAGGTATAGAAGGACGATCTTTCCAAATCACTTCAAGAGGATCGAAATTGGTACGCACAGTAATACCTGCAGCCTTGCGAAGTTCATCTACCAAAGCCTGCGTATCATGAAAGGAGTTAACCATTCCGTCAAGCCCCACTTCGGGCGATTCAACATCAGCCAACTGCTCTATAAGCCACTGACCTATGGTGGGAGTACCTTCTACGCGAAGTTTCATCAACTGATATTCTGTACCTTGCAACTGTTGTTCTGCTGCTAAGAAGTAACGCGAGTCTGTCCACAAAGCCGCCCTATCAAGGGTCACCACCGCCGTTCCTGCAGAACCATCGAAACCCGATATCCACTCGCGTCCCTGCCAGTGCGAAGCTACATACTCACTCTGATGTGCATCGGTGCTCGGGAAGATAAAAGCAGCAAGCTTTTCACGTCTCATCACCTCTCTCAAGTCATCCAATCTTTGTTTTATTTTATCTACCATATCCATAATTGCTAAATAGAGATTACAAAGATAAACATTTTAAGAAATAATCACAAATTTAAGCGTAAAATATTGCACGATTTACATTACTTTTTAGTAATTTTGCGGGCGAAAAAGAAAAAGGCACAAAGAGAAAGTGCCCTAAGTTCAGTCAAAACATTTCAACAGAAATTATAAACATTTTAAAACATATTGTAGTTATGGAATTTTTAAGTAATGACAAGCTTTTGATCGTCGGTGCAGGCGGTATGATTGGTTCTAACATGGTACAGAGCGCTTTGATGCTCGGCCTTACCCCCAACATTTGTCTTTATGACATCTATGAGCCAGGTGTTCATGGTGTATTCGATGAGATTCAGCAGTGCGCTTTCCCTGGTGTAAACGTAACTTACACCGTAAACCCAGAGGAAGCTTTCACAGGTGCTAAATATATCATTTCTTCTGGTGGTGCTCCTCGTAAGGAGGGTATGACTCGTGAGGATCTTCTTAAGGGTAACTGCAAGATTGCTGCAGAATTTGGTGACAACATCAAGAAGTACTGCCCAGAGGTTGAGCACGTAGTTGTTATCTTCAACCCAGCTGACGTTACAGCTTTGACAGCATTGATTCACTCAGGTTTGAAGCCAAACCAGTTGACATCACTCGCAGCTCTCGACTCTACTCGTTTGCAGCAGGCTTTGGCTCTCGAGTTCGGTGTACAGCAGGATAAGGTTACTGGCGCTCACACTTATGGTGGTCACGGCGAGCAGATGGCAGTATTTGCTTCTCAGGTTAAGGTTGACGGCAAGCCATTGGCAGAGATGGGTCTTTCTGACGAGCGTTGGGAAGAGATCAAGCACCACACAGTACAGGGTGGTTCTAACATCATCAAGCTCCGTGGCCGTTCTTCATTCCAGAGCCCAGCTTACAACGCAGTTAAGATGATCGAGGCTGCTATGGGTGGTGAGAAGTTCACATTGCCAGCAGGTTGCTATGTAAACCACGACAAGCTCGGTTTCAAGAACGTAATGATGGCTATGCCTACTACTATCGACAAGACTGGTGTTCACTTCACAGAGCCTACAGGTACTGAGGAAGAGCTCGCAAGCCTCGCTAAGTCTTACGAGCACCTTTGCAAGATGCGCGACGAGATCGTTGAGTTGGGCATCGTTCCTGCTGTAGATGAGTGGAAAGAGATGAATCCAAACTTGTAAATTTCGATTTCACATTTTAATAATGTTAAGGCCGAACATAAGATTTTTCTTATGATTCGGCCTTAATCATATCCCCCCAATGACAAAATGCAGAAGTTTTCCCCTCTACAGATGGCTCAACATTTACCCCAAACCTACAGCAATAGACTGACATCGGGAATATCGATACTTTTTTCTGGCATATAGATAAACCTTATTTGCTACATTTTTTGTAATTTTGCAAACGGTATAAATATAATAAGGTAAGACAGACAATGAAAAAGATTGAAAACCAAACATTCGGAGGCGAGCGCCCCCTCTTCGGAGAGAACGACATACTATTGAATGGCATCACGATAACAGATGGTGAATCGGGCATCAAATGCTGCAACAACATCACGTGCCAAAACTCCAAGTTCTACGGCAAATATCCATGGTGGCATGTCAATGGATCGCTCATAACCGATTGTTACTTTGCTCCTGAAAGTCGTTCGGCCATCTGGTATTCCGACAACATGGTGATGCGTCGCTGTACGATTGACGGTCCTAAGTTCTTTCGCGAGATGAACAATCTTGAACTCGAAGACGTGGTTATCACCGATGCTGATGAAACTTTCTGGAAGGTAAATGGTATCAAAATGAGAAACATAAAGCTTCACGAGGGCACCTACCCTTTTATGTTCTCAAATAATATCTATGTAGATGGACTCGTATGCGACTCTAAATACGTTTTTCAGTACTGCCACCATGTGGAAGTTCACAACGCACGCATCACCACCAAAGACAGTTTCTGGGAGTGTGAGGATGTAACCGTATACGACTCTGAGCTTAATGGCGAATACCTGGCATGGCATAGCAAGAATGTCAAGCTCGTGCGATGCCATATCAGTGGAGAACAACCGCTCTGCTACATGGACCATGTAACACTCATCGACTGCACCTTCGACGAAGGTTGCGACCGCGCCTTTGAAGACTGCACCAATATTGATGCCCACATCTCGGGGAGCATCACCAATATTAAGAATCCTATTTCAGGACGTATCGAGGCCGACGAGGTAAAAAGTATCACCTACACCGAGTTTGCTAAGGCACCTAAGGGAGCATGTGAAATTATCGACCATTCGAAATAGCAGAAGCATTCATTGCGATTCTGAGTTCCCTTAAACAAAATAAGCATTGCCATTAAGGAAAAAGAGATTTATCCTACGAGCAATGAAGAAATAACATAGATAGAAAACAAATATGAAATACAATTTTGACGAAATCATCGAACGTCGCGGTACTAATTCCTATAAATGGGATCTGGTAAAGGAAGACGGCGTTATTCCTATGTGGGTGGCAGACATGGATTTCCAGACAGCCCCTTGCGTCATCGAAGCCCTGCAGAAGCGTGTGGCTCACGGCATCTTCGGTTACACCCTTGTTCCCGACTCTTACTACGAGGCCATCATCAGCTGGTTCTCGCGTCGCCACCAGTGGAACATACAGAAAGACTGGATTCTCTACACAACGGGCGTAGTGCCAGCCATATCATGCTGCCTCAAAGCCATCTGTATGCCTGGCGAAAAGGTCATAGTACAGACTCCCGTATACAATTGTTTTTTCTCATGTATCAAGAACTGCGGATGCGAGGTAGTAGAGAACGAGCTATGCCGTGTAGGAAACAGCACCTACGAAATCGACTTCGAAGACTTCGAGAGACAATGTGTAGACGAAAAGACCACAGCATTCTTACTCTGCAATCCTCACAACCCTGCAGGACGCGTGTGGAAAAAAGAAGAATTAGAAAAGCTCAATGATATCTGTTTGCGACATGGCGTCAAGGTCATCGCAGATGAAATACATTGTGAAATCGTTATGCCTGGCTATCAGTATATTCCTTTCGCCAGTATCAGTGAAGCCTGCCGCGACAACTGCGTAGTTCTCACCTCGCCTACCAAAGCATTCAACATCGCTGGATTACAGATTGCCAACATCATTTGCGCTGATGCCGCCTTACGACGACGCATAAACAGAGCCATCAACATCCATGAGGTTTGCGATGTAAATCCCTTTGGTGTCATCGCCCTACAAGCAGCATACAACGAGGGAGAAGAGTGGCTCGACCAACTGAATAAATATCTCTACTACAACTACCAGGCTCTAAAAGAATTCTTTGCCACCGAGCTACCTCAAGTACGGGTCACAAGACTTGAAGGTACCTATCTCGTTTGGCTCGACATACTACCCTTCGAACTATCGAGCGACGAGGCTTATGAGAAGCTGATGAATGACGGCAAGGTATTTGTGAATAGCGGCACCATGTATGGCAGAAAAGCCGGTCAGGGATTCCTGCGCCTCAACATCGCCTGTCCTCGCAAGACCCTGATGCAGGGACTGATCCGTATCGCCAGAGTATTGAGTCAGTACGTGGAAGACGAGGATACTGGTTGTCCGATGTAATTTTGAGTGAAGAACGAAGTGTGAAGAATCAAAATGTTTTTTCGTACTTCATTCTATTAGAATATAGACAATTAAAATACTGAAGTTTCGCATGTACGGAAGTTATAGTAGTTAAAGAAGTTATAGCCAATAGCCTTTTTGCTGTATATTTAGCTATAAAGCATATAGCTTTAACTTCTTTAAATTCTTTAACTTCCCCATTTGCGAAAGTTGAGTTAAAATATAAAACTGAAGAACAATGGAAAATGATGTTTTAAAGGCTATAAAAGAGAGAAGAAGTATTCGTCGTTACAAGGATGAACAAATCAGCGACGAGGAGTTGAAGACGGTATTAGAGGCTGGCACATGGGCTGCTACAGGCCATGGCACACAAGCTCCTTACATCGTAGCCATACAAAATCCAGAAATTTGCTCTCTGTTACGCAAGATGAATGCCGAAATAATGGGAGTAGAGTCTGACCCTTATTACGGAGCACCTACCATCGTCATCGTTTTAGCACCTGAGAACAACCCTAATCATATAAAAGATGGTAGCTTGATTCTTGGTAACATGATGTTGGCAGCTCATTCCATAGGTCTTGCTTCATGCTGGATCAATCGCGAGGATGCCATGTTTGCGAGCGAACAGGGCAAAAAACTCCTCCAAGACTGGCAACTCCCAGAAGGTTTGGTGGGTATCGGAGCGCTATCATTAGGCTATGCTTCTGCACATCCTCACACTGTAAAACCTCGAAAGGAAGATTATTACCGCATCATCAAGTAATAGAAACTGAGTCAACTCGTATTATAAATAAAGCTTAAAGTGGTCAACTAAAATTGTGAAACGACAAGTCGGATTTTTTTTGCCACACACCGTAAAAAAACGCAAGTACTTGCGATGGTTGATGAAAGTACTTTCGATGGGCATCGAAAGTATCTTCGTTGCCCTTCGTAAGTACTTGCGTTTTTTGAGGGAGATATTTTCTCAAAAGTAGCTATCACAGGTTGACCTTTGCCAACACCTTGTCGGTAGCTCCAGAAAGGCTTTCTACATAAGCTCCAGCCTTTTCGCCCGCCTGACTCAAGAAATCATGATCATTCATCAACGAGTTCATCAAACCAGCGAAACTCTCATAGTTCTGTATTTCAAAACCACCACCCGACCTAAGTAGTCCTTGAGCTTCTTGGAATTTCTTGTTGTTAGGACCAAAGATGACAGGCATCTGCCACACAGCAGCCTCTAATGTGTTATGGATTCCCACACCAAAGCCACCACCGACATAAGCCACATCACCATAATGGTACATGCTGCTCAGCAGTCCGAAACAGTCGATGATCAGCACATCAGCCCCAGCAGCTTCCTCAGGAGTAGTCTGAGTATAGCGCACCACCTTCTTATCCTTCAGCAGAGAAAGAATCAGTTTCAGATGTTCCTCGGCTATGACATGAGGAGCTATCAGCAAGCGCCAATCCTTATGTTCATTGAAGAAGCGGATGAAGATTTCCTCATCAGGAGGCCATGAACTGCCTGCTACAAAGACCTTATACGCTGCTGTTTCGGGTGCTGAAGAAGAAACCACATCGGTAGCTGCAACACGTCCCTGTCGGAAAGCTTCGCAGATGGGCAGTTGCTTGGCTGCCTCTTTAATCTGCAGTACACGATCGAAACGTGTATCGCCCACAACATCTACAGCAGTGATGCCTATACTCTCAAGCAAACGCTTGCTCTCCTCATTCTGTACAAAGAAATGAGTAAAACACTTCAACACTCCTGCGTAACTTCTGCCATACCACTTAAAGAACACCTGATCCTCACGAAAGATACTGCTCACACTATAGGTAGGAATACCTCTATGCTTGAGGATATGTAGGAAGTTACTCCAGAACTCATACTTGATGAAGAATGCCATCACTGGGCGCACCAAGCGCAAGAAGCGAATGGCGTTGAGCCTTGTGTCGACAGGCATATAGCAAATAATGTCGGCTCCTTCATAGTTCTTACGTACCTCATAGCCTGAGGGCGAATAAAAGGTAAGCAATATCTTGTACTGAGGAAAATCCTTGCGGATACGTTCCATGAGTGGACGTCCCTGCTCGAACTCGCCAAGCGAAGCTGCGTGAAACCACACATATTGAGCCGTAGGATCTACTTTCTGCTTGAGCAGTTTGAAAGCCTCGCGCTCGCCACGCCACATCTTGCGCACCTTATGGTCGAAAAGGCTTGCTATGGCTATGCCCCAAAGGACAAAATAGATGACGACATTATAAATCATACTTCTTCTGGACTTTTAAGTTGGACACTTTATCCTAAAACCTCTATAGCCTTGCGTAAACGCTTCAGTGTCTCCTCCTTACCAAGGAAGGCTGAGATATCGAACATACCAGGACCCTTACCCTCGCCGACGAGCGTAAGACGGAAAGCATTCATCACGTCACCGAGCTTATATCCTTTCTCTTCTACCCATTTCATTACGATAGGCTCCTGACCCTCAATAGAGAAATCGTCAATACCTTCAAGAACATCAGCAAGTTCGGTCATCTGCTGGGCTGAATATTCTTTCCAACGTTTCTTTGCAGTCTTGGCGTCATACTCCATAGGTGGTATGAAGAAGAAAGAGCAAAGTGGCCACAACTCATAAACAAAGTTCACACGATCCTTCATCATATGTACCACCTGCTTTACACGATCCATAGTCTCCTCTACACCATTGTTGGCAACGATAGGCGCAAAGAGATTAGCTATCTCATCATCGTTCTTCATGAGAATGTACTCATGGTTGAACCATATACCTTTCTTGAAGTCAAACTTAGCACCAGCCTTAGAGCAACGAGAAATATCGAAGGCCTGTACCAACTCATCGAGCGAGAAGATTTCCTGTTCGGTACCTGGATTCCAGCCGAGCAGAGCTAAGAAGTTAACAACTGCCTCGGGGAAGTAGCCACTCTCACGATAGCCTGATGACACTTCACCTGTCTTGGGGTCGTGCCACTCCAATGGGAATACAGGGAAGCCTAAACGATCGCCATCACGCTTGCTCAATTTGCCCTTACCTTCGGGCTTCAACAACAAGGGGAGGTGAGCGAAACGTGGCATAGTGTCTTCCCATCCGAAAGCCTTATAAAGCAATACATGTAAAGGAGCACTGGGCAACCACTCCTCACCACGGATGACATGAGAAATCTCCATCAGATGGTCGTCAACGATGTTAGCCAAATGATAAGTAGGTAACTCATCGGCACTCTTATAAAGTACTTTATCATCGAGGATATCACTCATCACCTTTACATCACCACGAATCATATCGTTAACATGAATCTCCTCACCTGCCTCTATCTTGAAGCGAACGGTGTATTGATTGCCATCAGCTATCAGTTGCTCCACCTCTTCGGCAGACAATGTAAGCGAGTTGCGCATCTGCATACGAGTATGAGCATCATACTGGAAGTTTTGTATCTCGGCACGCTTAGCCTCCAACTCTTCTGGAGTATCGAAAGCGATATAAGCTTTACCTGCATCAAGCAACTGCTGAACATACTTCTTATAGATATCGCGGCGCTCGCTCTGACGATAAGGACCATGTTCGCCACCAAAGCTCACACCCTCGTCAAACTTAATACCGAGCCACTTAAACGACTCCAAAATATATTCCTCTGCTCCTGGTACAAAGCGATGCGAGTCGGTATCCTCGATACGAAACACAAGCTCACCACCATGCTGGCGAGCAAACAAATAATTATATAAAGCGGTACGAACACCGCCAATGTGCAATGCACCCGTAGGACTTGGGGCAAAACGCACCCTTACTTTTCTATCTGCCATGTCTTGAAATATACTATTTTTCTATTTTTCTGCAAAATTACACTTTTTTTTGCGATTTTAGCAGTTTTTTTTCGTATTTTCGCAGTGGAATCCATGAATATAAGAAAATCAGCCTAAAATATAGAACAAAATGAGCATATTCAATAACACAGAAGAGAATTACTGGCGCAATCTCGCCACCAAAGCCGTACTTGTGTGCATCACTGTGGCTATTATCGTATGGTTCTTGCCACGCAACGAAGGAAGAATGTATCGCTACGACGTGGGGAAGCCATGGATGTATGGTTCTGTCATCGCTAAATTCGACTTCCCTATCTATAAAACCGACGAGGCTATCAAGCACGAACAGGACTCCCTACTCAAGTTTTTCCAACCCTACTACAGCCTCAACCCTCTCACTGAGAAGAAACAGGTAGAACGTTTCCTACACGACTATGAAGAGGGCATAACAGGTCTACCAAAAGAGTACGTGGGAATCGTAGCAAGACAACTGCAAGAGATATATCAAAGCGGCATCATCAATACCCACGAATACAACAATATCTTGAAAGACTCAACAAGCGTGATACGCTTCGTGAGTGGGAAAAACGCCAAAACTCTCAAGGTAAATAGTTTCTACTCCACCATAGCGGCCTACGAACACATCTTTGCTAACGAGAAACTCGCAGCCCAGCGAGCCATTCTCTCACGTTGCGACCTCAATAACTATATTGAGGCAAACATCGTATACGACAAAGAGAAAAGCGACGCTGAAAAAAACGACCTGCTCAGTAGCATTCCGCTGGCAAGTGGTATGGTGATGAGCGGACAGAAAATCATCGACCGCGGAGAGATTGTCAACGACTATACATGTCGAGTGCTCAACTCCTTTGATAAGGAGATGAAGAGACGAAGCTCTACACAAGATGAAATCATGACCACCTTCATCGGGCAGATACTCTTCGTATTGATACTCGTCATGATGTTTACTTCCTACCTCACACTCTTCCGAAAAGACTACTTCGAGAAGCCAAGAAGTCTCACCATGCTCTATGCGATGATAACTCTCTTCCCTATCATCGTGTCACTGATGATGAAGCACAACTTCTTCTCGGTATATATCATTCCTTTTGCCATGGCAGCCATCTTCGTCAGAGTGTTTATGGACTCACGTACGGCTTTTATCACACACGTCACGATGATTCTCATCTGCGCTGCAGCGGTGAAATATCAGTATGAGTTCATCATCGTACAGATTGCGTCGGGCCTTGTTGCCATCTATTCGTTGCGTGAACTATCCAAGAGGTCGCAGATTTTTATCACTGCCATCCTCGTCACTTTATCAAGTTGCATCGTTTATTTGGCACTGCAACTCATGCAAGACAACCAGGTGTTCAATATAGACCCAAGTATGTACACCTACTTCATCATCAATGGCATTTTCTTACTACTCTCCTACCCCATGATGTATCTCATAGAGAAGTTGTTCGGTTTTACCTCTAACGTAACGCTCTTTGAGTTATCCAACACCAACAAGGGGCTGCTACGCAACCTGAGCGAGATAGCTCCTGGCACCTTCCAACATTCTATCACCGTAGGAAACTTAGCTGCAGAAATAGCCAACCGAATACATGCCAACAGTCTGCTGGTGCGTACAGGGGCGCTCTATCATGACATCGGAAAGATGACAAACCCAGTTTTCTTTACCGAAAACCAAGCTGGAGTGAATCCTCACGACCAACTCTCCGACTTGGAGAGCGCACAAATCATTATCAGCCATGTGACAGAAGGACTTAAACTCGCAGAAAAGTTTAACTTGCCAGGCATCATCAAGGACTTTATTTCCACACACCACGGCAATGGACTTACCAAATTCTTCTATATTAATTATTGTAATGAGCATCCCGACGAAAAGGTAGACAAAGAGCAATTTCAGTATCCTGGTCCTAACCCCTTCACGCGCGAACAAGCTATTCTGATGATGGCAGACACGGTAGAGGCGGCATCACGTTCGCTTAGCGAATACACAGAAGAGAGTATCAGCGCACTGACAAATAAACTCATCGATAGTCAGGTGGCTGACGGATTCTTCAGAGAATGCCCCATCACCTTCCGCGACATCGCTCTGGCCAAAGCGGTACTCATCGAGCGACTGAAATCTATCTATCATACGAGAATCTCGTACCCGCACCTAAATAAATAATAGATACATTATATATATATAGAAATTGGTGCTGCAAAGATTTGCCTCACCAATTTCTATTATTTCATTGTTTTACAACAACCTTTCTTGCACTCCCATTGCCATACTTCACGATATTTATGCCCTTGACTGGAGGATAAATTCACAGCCAGATTAACCAGTCAACATTGTTTATGTGACTCTGCAATATTACACTTGATCTCGCAATGTCACATGAAACAGCTCACTCACCAAGCACTTTCTTTGTTTTTAAAATACTTTGAAAGACTTCGCACGCTACCCCTATTCTCACCCCTTTATAATATACTTTAAGAAGTACATAAAACGATCTAATTCATTGCACATATTTTGAAATCTGTGCAACAAAAGTATCTTTTTCTGTTAATATACTTTAAATAGCCATAGCATCCTGTAACCAAATAGAACATTCTTCTTACCTTTGCGGACGTTTTTATTTAAAATTATTAAAATGAAGAAACTAAAATTAGTTTGTGCTGCCATTGCGATGGCTTGTGCAACACCTACATGGGCAGGTGGTTTGCTCACAAACACAAACCAGCACGTAGCATTCAACAGAATGATGAGCCGTGAGGCTTCAATCGGTATTGACGGAGTTTATTATAATCCGGCCGGCGTTGTATTTATGGGTGAAGGACACCATCTCGCCATCAACTGGCAGTTGGCTTTCCAGACACGTACTATCAACAATGACTATGCTTTGTTTACCAACAATGTAAACAATCCCATCACTCCTCGCGATTTCAAGGGTACGGCTTTTGCTCCTGTTATCCCTTCTTTCCAGTATGCCTACAACAAGGGCAAATGGTCTTTCCAGGCAAGCTTCGCCCTCAC
>ERZ1026894.1408-NODE-1408-length-14208-cov-17.122306_pt1 | contig 14208 bp, 12 predicted proteins | sample MGYA00380177_ERZ1026894 | MGnify/ENA primary metagenome ERZ1026894 (study PRJEB33269, sample SAMEA4719813) | human gut metagenome | biome: human-associated habitat; feature: organic feature; material: feces | place: Cameroon | collected 2013-10 ... | reverse complement strand
CAGGATTATGGGACCCCGCTGGATTCTCCTACGCATGTGTATCACGGCTATGTATCTTCCACAGTGCTTTTGTATGATGCAGAGCACATTGTGGTCGAGGATCTGGAGATCACGAATGAAGGCAGCAGGATTTTGGGAGAGCGTTATAGCCTGGATGAGAAAATGAACCGTACCGGTGTGGCAGTGGTGGCTAAGGACAAAGGGGTGCGGGGCGGCATCACCCTTAGAAATCTGTGGATCCATGATGTCCATGGGAATGTCTACGATAAGCACATGAACAACGGTGGGATCTATATGACAGCGCTTCGCCCGGAATGTGAGGAGCGGACAGGTGTGGCACGGTATCGGGATGTCGTCATAGAAGGATGCTTCGTGCACCGGGTCAGCCGCTGGGGAATTGCAGCAGGCTATACCTATGCGCATGATAAGTTCCGGGGAGCAGAGCTTACGGAATCGGTTTTTCTGAACTATGGGCATGAAAATATGCAGATACGGAATAATTATGTAAAAGAGGCCGGTGGGGATGGGATCACACCGATGTATGCGCTGCGTCCTCTGGTGGAGCATAATATGGCAGACTCAGTGGCCTGCGAGATCAATGACCGGATCTATTGCGAGCCGGGCGACCGGATGGGAAAAGTGGCAGCCGCAATCTGGCCCTGGAAATGTAAGGATGCCCTGTTTCGCTATAATGAAGTCGCAGACACCAGGCTCAATCAGGACGGCATGGCATATGATGCGGATTCCGGGGACGGAACGGTGTATGAATCTAATTACAGCAGGCAGAATGAGGGCGGCTGTGTGATGTTCTGTTTACAGGAGGCGATCCATAATACCTTCCGCAATAATATCAGCTATGATGATCTCGGTGGTACGATCAGCCCATCAGAGAATCCGGATGCCCTGCTTCAGGATAATGTATACTATGTGCGAGAGGGTGTTCCCTTTGTACGTAAAAATATGGACGGTGGCAGCTTTACACAGGTGAATGACCGGGTTGTTGCGCTGGATTTTAGTCCGGATAAATAAAAACAGATAGGGTGCTAAGCTCGGAATGAAACTCCGTGGCTTAGCATTTTTTAATGTGTGTATATGATGAGCCAAGTACAGATTTGTGCTTGCACAAGAATCTGTATTTGGCGAATGTACATCATCGAGCTTTTAAGCGAGATGGTGTACAAAATATACAAATCGAGTAGGAGACAGCCTACTCGATTAACGGCGACAAAACGGTTTGACGGACGAGAAAAGAACTGTTAAACTATTAGGCGGTAAACAGACAGAAGGAAGATAAAAATAAGAAAGGAGCCGGGGCATGGGTGAAAGTATATTACAACTTCAGCAGATCCGGAAATCTTTTGCTAATACAGAGGTATTAAAAGGCATTGACTTGGAAGCCGGACAGGGAGAATTTATCACGCTGTTAGGTGCCTCCGGCTGCGGGAAGACCACGACGCTGCGGATCATTGCGGGTCTGGAACTGCCGGATAGCGGGCAGGTGATCCTGGAGGGCCACAATATTACGGATTGGGAACCCAACAAGCGGGATGTTAATACGGTATTTCAGAATTATGCCCTGTTTCCGCATATGAACGTGGCGGATAACGTAGGCTATGGATTGAAGATCCGCAAAGTCCCGAAGGTGCAGATCGCAGAGCGGGTGGAGCGTGCGCTTCGCCTGGTACAGCTGGAAGAGTACGGAAAACGTATGCCGGACCAGCTCTCCGGCGGACAGAAGCAGCGCATTGCCATTGCCAGAGCGGTGATCAATGAGCCGAAAGTATTGCTGTTGGATGAACCGCTGGGAGCACTGGATCTGAAGCTGCGCAGGCAGATGCAGCTGGAACTGAAACGTCTGCAGAAGCAGCTGGGGATCACTTTTATCTATATCACGCATGACCAGGAAGAGGCGATCAACATGTCCGACCGCATCGGTGTCATGCATGAAGGTGTGCTGGAGCAGATGGGAACACCCAACGAGGTGTATTATCGGCCGAGGACCAGCTACGTGGCGGATTTCGTGGGAAATGCAAATATTCTGCATAAAAATGGAGAGACACTTGCCGTCCGCTCGGAAAATATCCGAATGGACGGGGAGAGTGTCTGTACGCAGGAAGCAGTCGTAGTGGAGAAAAGTTTTGCCGGTGGGCAGCTTCGTATATTGTTCCGCCTGTCGGATGGGCAGCTTCTGACAGCCAGCCGCTACGGCATCGATAATGATATGCAGGCGGGAGAGACGGTGAAGATCGGCTGGGATGCGAAAGACGCAGTAAAGGTAATAGATAATGACAAAGACGAAAACTAAAAGTAACGGACACAGGAACTTGGGGAATATCGGACTGATGATCCCCATGTATGTGTTCACGATCCTGTTCGTGGCTCTGCCGATCCTGTATCTGTTTCTGTTGAGCTTTTTACAGAGAGCGCAGGTCTGGGGCGTGGATTTTACGTTCACCCTGGACAATTATAAGAGAATATTGGAGCCGTTGTATCTGGATACCTTCCGGCAGTCTCTGAAGCTGGCGTTTACCGCTACCTTTTTTGTGGCACTGATCGGATATCCTTACGGGTATTTTATGGCGCGGATGAATGCGGTGTGGAAGCGCAGAATGCTGCTTCTCATCATGATCCCGTTCTGGACAAGTGCACTGATCCGTCTCTACGGCTGGATCATCGTATTCCGCAGCAACGGTGTGCTGGATAAGATATTGATGGGGCTGCATCTGACCAATCAGCCGTTAAAACTGCTCTATACTTATCCGGCAGTGGTGGTGGGAATGGTCTATTCCCTGCTGCCTTTTATGATCCTGGCGGTGTATTCCAGCGCGGAGAAGCTGGATATGTCTTTGGTGGAAGCCTCCAGAGATCTGGGAGCTTCCCAGTGGACGGCGTTTTGGACCGTCAGCTTCCGGCTGACGCTGCCGGGTCTGTTATCCGGCGTGGTACTGTCCTTTATCCCGTCCATGGGACTGTTTTTCATAGCGGATATCTTAGGCGGCAATAAGATCGTACTGGTGGGTAGTGTGATACAGGAGCAGATCACCAAGGGGCGCAACCAGCCGTTTGCGGCAGCACTGTCCGCGGTGCTTATGGTGCTGACCTCCGTGATGATCCGTCTGTACCGGAAGATCACCGGAACTTCACAGCTGGAAGGGATGTTGTAAGATATGAAAAAGAAAAAATGGCCGTTTGTATATGTGGCGGTGATCACTGTGCTGACCTATATCCCGATCCTTCTGACAGTGGTGTATTCCTTCAATGCCTCGAAGCTGACCTCGGTCTGGGAGGGATTCTCCTTGAAATGGTACCGGGAGCTGTTTGGCGACAGAGATTTAGGAGAAGCACTGATTAACAGTCTGATCCTGGCGGTATTAAGCTGCGCTTTTGCAGTGCTGATCGGCACTTCTGGAGCGCTGGGGATGAGCCGCAGGAAGCGGAAGACGGATGAGGTTGTGGCATATGTATCCACACTGCCCATCATGATCCCGGAGATCATTCTGGGCATGGTATTTTTGTCCGTATTTTCCCTGATGGGACTGCCCTTTGGTATGGTCACGCTGGTGATCGCCCATACTACATTCTGTGTGCCCTATATTTTTACTATGGTGCGGGCGAGACTGGTGGGAATGGACCATTCCTTAGAAGAGGCGGCGCTGGATCTGGGAGCGACGAAGCAGCAGGTATTTTTTGACATAATACTTCCGCAGATCCTGCCGGCAATCTTGTCCGGTGTGCTGCTGGCATTTGCAATGTCCTTCGATGATGTGGTGATCAGTATTTTTGTCACCGGACCGAAGGTTAATACACTGCCGGTGAAGATCTACACGAAATTAAAGACCGGCGTGACCCCGGAGATTAACGCACTTGCAACAGTCATGCTGTTTGTGATATTGTTGTGTCTGGCGGGAGCGTATGTGCTGGGACGGAAAAGTCAGGCACCTGCAGGAGAAATACCTGGAGAAAAATGATCGGGGGATTGCCCGTAAGCATCATGGAAAATAGAAAAGGATGCAGAAAATCTGCATCGAAGGAGGAGATTATGAAGAAAAAGCTGGCAATGCTGCTGGCAGCGACCATGCTGGTCACGTTGTTTACCGGCTGTGGAGCAGGCGGTAAGGAAGATAAGGGAGATAAGGGAGAACTGAATCTCTATACCTGGGATGGCATGTTCCCTCAGGAGATCCTGGACGGTTTTGAAAAAGAGACCGGTATCCGGATCAATTATTCCAACTTTGATTATGATGAAGATATGCTGGCGAAGCTGGAGGAGACCAAGGGCGGTGATTATGATCTGGTCATCGCGGATGACTATATCATCGAGCTGGCGATTCAGGAAGGTCTGGCGCAGAAGCTGGATACTGGAAAGATCAGCACTTACGATAATCTGAACCCTGTATTTATGTCCCAGTTTTATGATCCGCAGAACGAATATACGGTACCTTACGGTGCGGGCATTCCGCTGATCGTGTACGATCCGGGACTGACGGATGTGAAGATCACAGGCTATGAGGATCTGTGGGATCCGGCTCTGGAAAATAATGTGGCACTGACAGCGAATTACCGTGTTATCGACGGTATTACGCTGAAAACGATGGGTGAGTCCTTCAATACCGAAGATCTGGATGCCATCCGTGCGGCAGGAGAGAAGCTTCTGACCCTGGCCCCCAATATCCGCGTGATCAATGACAACAACACCCAGGATTACCTGATCAGCGGTGAAGTGGCAGCAGCATTTTTGTATACCTCCCAGGTATCAGCAGCTCTGCAGGCGAGACCGGATCTGGAAGTGGTATATCCCAAGGAGGGACTGGGCTTCGGTATCATGGCAGGATTTGTACCCTCCAAGGCTCCCAATGCGGATGCAGCCTATGCGTTTTTAGACTATATCAATGAGCCGGAAAATGCGGCAAAATGCTATGAGTATATCGGTTATTATTGCACCAACAAAGCAGCGGAAGAATATATTTCCGACGATATGAAGAAAATGATCGTATTGCCGGAGGATGCAGCGGAGGGCGAGATCGTGCAGAACATCTCCCAGGAAGCAGAGGATCTGCATGCAGAGATCTGGAATCAGTTCAAGAACGCATGTAATTAGCCTTCCGTTCAGCCCGCGCCATTCGCAAAGTCGCGTTAACACGCTTTTGCGTCACTACGTGACTACCTTTGCTCATAAATCGGCGCTCATCTCATGAACATATTCGTCCGAAAAATCATGCAAGCATGATTTTTGCGCTCGGATATGTCCATGGCTGAACTGTTACAATAAAAAAGTTCTTGACAGAATTCTCTTGTGCGCATATTATAAACCTAAGTTGAAAAACTAATTTGTAAATGCTATGAAAGAGACTCTTGCCAAGGGAAACGACAGGAATACAGCGTCACCGACTGAGAGCGCTGTTTGCGGAAGTTGGCGAAGGGAACACTCCGGAGCAGGTGATCTGAACTGCAGAATATCACATGCAGCTAGGATGACACGTTGCACGCGTTAAGTGACAAGAGTGGATGGGCAAAGGCGCCTGTCAATTCGGGTGGTACCACGGATTAGATGATTCGTCCCGGGATATGTTTTAACATGTCCCGGGGCTTTTTGTATTTAAAAATAAGCTGTACAGGGAGCGCACATTCGGGACACTATATAACAGGAGGTGCGATATGTACAGAGATTTAACAATGAAAGAGATCAGTGAACAGCAGATCGGACAGACTTTGCAGGTGGCAGGTTGGGTAGAGAACATCCGTGACCACGGCGGCGTATCCTTTATCGATCTGCGGGATATGTACGGCGTGTTACAGGTGGTCATTCGTAAGCCGGAGCTTTTAAAGGGCATCACCAAGGAAATGTGCCTGTCCATTACCGGTCTCATGGAGCACAGAGACGAAGAGACCTACAACCCGAAGATTCCTTCCGGCACCATCGAACTGGAAGCACACAAGATCGATGTGTTGGGAAGAGTATATAAGCAGCTTCCTTTCGAGATCCAGACATCCAAAGAGATCCGGGAAGATGTGAGATTAAAATATCGTTATCTTGACCTTAGAAATGCAAAAGTGAAGGACAACATCGTTTTTCGTTCCAGGGTCATCAGCTATCTGCGTCAGAAGATGACGGACATGGGATTTTTAGAGATTCAGACCCCGATCCTGTGTGCTTCTTCTCCCGAGGGCGCCAGAGACTATATCGTTCCCAGTAGAAAATTTAAAGGAAAATTCTATGCGCTGCCCCAGGCACCGCAGCAGTATAAGCAGCTGTTGATGGCTTCCGGATTTGACAAGTATTTCCAGATCGCTCCCTGCTTCCGCGATGAGGATGCCAGAGCAGACAGATCTCCCGGAGAGTTCTATCAGCTGGATTTTGAGATGAGCTTCGTGACCCAGGAGGATGTCTTCAAGGTAGGCGAGGAAGTATTGCATGATACCTTTGTAAAGTTTGCTCCCGAAGGCAGCAGGATCACCGAGACACCGTTCCCTATCATCAGTTACAAACAGGCCATGCTGGAGTTCGGCTGTGACAAGCCGGATCTGCGCAATCCTTTGAGAATTATGGATGTGACGGAGTTCTTCCAGAGATGTACGTTTAAGCCGTTTATCGGCAGAACCGTTCGTGCCATCAAGGTACATGCGGAGATGTCCAAGGGCTTTCATGAAAAACTGTTAAGCTTCGCAACTTCCTTGGGAATGGGCGGACTTGGTTATCTGGAAGTGGCAGAGGACATGAGCTACAAGGGACCCATCGATAAGTTCATTCCGGAAGATATGAAGGGAGAGCTGGCAACACTGGCAGGACTGTCTGCCGGAGATACCATTTTCTTCATTGCGGACAAAGAGGATAAGGCAAATTATTATGCCGGTCATATCCGCACCGAGTTGGGCGAGAAGCTGGATCTGATCGAAAAGGATGCTTACCGCTTCTGCTATGTGAATGACTTCCCGATGTTTGAACTGGATCCTGAGACGAAGCAGATCGGCTTCACTCACAACCCGTTCTCCATGCCGCAGGGCGGTCTGGAAGCACTGAACACTATGGATCCGTTAGACGTTCTGGCATACCAGTACGACATCGTATGCAACGGCGTGGAGCTGTCCTCCGGTGCAGTACGTAACCACGACATCGAGATCATGAAAAAAGCTTTTGCCATTGCAGGCTACGATGAAGAGACACTGGAGACGAAGTTCGGAGCTCTCTATCAGGCATTCCAGTTCGGAGCACCCCCTCATGCAGGAATGGCTCCCGGCGTGGATCGTATGATCATGCTGCTTCGAAACGAGGAGAACATCCGTGAGGTCATCGCCTTCCCGATGAACGGCAATGCACAGGATCTCATGTGCGGAGCACCCGGCGAGGTAACGGAGCAGCAGCTGCGCGAGGTACACATTAAGGTGAGAGATTAGTGCGGAAAGAAAAGGAATGGAGAATAGTGTGAAAAATAAGCATGATAGCCTATTTTTCACACGGCTATTTGTGCCGCAGGCGTCACAAAGTAGCCCTTATCGCAGAATCAAATTTGAAATTTGATCCGCGATTCCTCCGACGAAAGGAACCGTCTGCGGAATGGAGATAGTATGGCGAACGTAATTAGCGATGAAACCATAGAATATGTAGGCATTCTGGCGAAGCTGGAGCTCTCTGAAGATGAGAAGGAAGCAGCGAAAAAGGATATGGGCAGAATGCTGGATTATATCGACAAACTAAGTGAACTGGATACTACCGGCGTGGAACCTATGTCCCATGTGTTCCCGGTACAGAATGTCTTCCGCGAGGACGTGGTGACAAATGGGGACGAGAGTGAACAGACACTGGCCAATGCACCCGGCGAGAAGGACAACATGTTTGTTGTACCAAAGACTTTTGACTAATGTCAAAAGTCTTCGGACTTTCGATTAGAAATCGGGCAGAATACTGCTTTATAATCTGGTTACAGCATTCAGGCGGTAATGGTTTTCCGTCAGACATTAAAAAAGGAGAATGGATATGGATATTTTATCCCTGACAGCAGTAGAGCTGGCAAAGGCGATCCGGGAAGGTAAGACTACGGCGGTGGAAGCGACGCAGGCAGTACTGGACAGAATCGCAGCCGCTGAAGATGCCTATCACTGCTATGTGACCGTAGAACGGGACAAAGCATTACAGCAGGCGGCGGAAGTACAGAAAAAGATCGAACAGGGAGAACTGACCGGACCCTTGGCCGGAGTTCCCTTTGCCATCAAAGACAATATGTGTACGGAAGGTACCCTGACCACCTGTTCTTCTAAAATATTAGAGAATTTTATTCCGACCTTCAGCGCGGAAGCGGTACTGAATCTGGAAAAGGCAGGGGCAGTCATCCTGGGCAAGACCAACATGGATGAGTTCGCCATGGGCAGTACCACAGAGACTTCTTACTACGGTGTGACGAAGAATCCCAGAAACCCGGAGCATGTTCCCGGAGGCTCTTCCGGCGGTTCCGCGGCGGCAGTAGCAGCCGAGGAATGCTTCGCGGCACTGGGCTCCGACACCGGCGGCTCCATCAGACAGCCCGCATCCTATTGCGGCGTCGTCGGCATGAAACCCACCTACGGAACGGTATCCCGTTACGGGCTGATCGCTTATGGATCTTCTCTGGATCAGATCGGACCGCTGACCAAGGATGTGACAGACTGTGCCACCGTGCTGGAAGCCATCACTTCCCATGATCCCAAGGATTCCACTTCCATGAAGCGGGAGGATACAGATTTTACCTCTGCACTGGTAGCGGATGTGAAAGGATTAAAGATCGGTATTCCCAGAGATTATTTCGGCGAAGGACTGGATCCTGAGGTCAGGGATGCGGTACTGGCAGCCGCAGAAGTATTGAAAGCGCAGGGCGCAGAGGTGGAGGAGTTCGACTTAAGTCTGGTAGACTATGCGATCCCTACCTACTATACCATCGCAGCGGCTGAGGCCAGTTCCAACCTGGAGCGCTTTGATGGCGTAAAATACGGCTACCGTGCCCAGGATGCGGAGGATCTGCACACCATGTACAAGAGAAGCCGTTCTCAGGGCTTTGGCCCCGAGGTGAAGCGCCGTATCATGCTGGGCTCCTTCGTGCTGAGTTCCGGTTATTACGATGCGTATTACCTGAAGGCACTCCGCGTAAAAGCGCTGATCAAAAAAGCTTTTGATGAAGCTTTTGCAAAATATGATGTGATCTTAGGACCGGTGGCGCCCACCACAGCACCAAAGTTAGGCAGCAGTCTGGCGGATCCCATCAAGATGTATTTAGGAGATATCTACACCATCTCCATCAACCTGGCGGGACTGCCCGGTATCAGCGTTCCCTGCGGCACGGATTCCAAAGGGCTGCCCATTGGTATGCAGCTGATCGGCGACTGTTTCCGGGAAAAGACTCTGATCCGCGCAGCATATACCTATGAGCAGAGCGTGAAGTAGAACAACAGAAATATATACACAACTGGTAACTGCATGTGAGAATAACACTGGATACCTGCGGAAACCGCATTGGAAAAACAGCATTTGTAAACTTTTGCAGGGTGCAAATGAATTCCGGTATGCGATCCGGTTTATGTGATTTGGGATGATCAGGTATATAGTCAGATATAATAGAAACAATGCAGATACGGAAAGGTATTTACTATGGCAAAACAATATGAAACCGTCATCGGTCTGGAAGTTCATGTAGAGCTTGCCACGAAGACGAAAATATTCTGCGGCTGTTCCACAGCGTTCGGTGGCAGACCCAATACTCATACCTGCCCGGTGTGTACCGGTATGCCGGGATCTCTTCCTGTGCTGAATAAACAGGTGGTAGAATATGCGGTGGCAGTAGGTCTTGCGACGAATTGTACCATCACACAGTATTGTAAATTTGACAGAAAAAATTATTTCTATCCCGATAACCCTCAAAACTATCAGATCTCTCAGCTGTATCTGCCCATCTGCAGGAATGGTTCGGTAGAGATCGAGGTGGCAGGAGAGGATGGCAGCACCTATACGAAGCCGGTGCGTATCCACGAGATCCATATGGAGGAGGATGCCGGCAAACTGGTTCATGACGACTGGGAAGATTGTACATTGGTAGATTACAACCGCTCCGGTGTGCCTCTGATCGAGATCGTATCCGAGCCGGATATACGCAGCGCGGAGGAAGTTATTGCCTATTTGGAAAAATTACGTCTGCTGATCCAGTATTTAGGAGCTTCCGACTGTAAACTTCAGGAAGGCTCCATGCGTGCGGATGTGAACCTGTCTGTGAGAGAAGTAGGCGCGGAAAAGTTCGGAACCCGTACCGAGATGAAGAACCTGAACTCCTTCAAGGCCATCGCCAGAGCCATTCAGGGCGAAAGAGAGCGGCAGATCGATCTGCTGGAGGCAGGCAAAGAAGTGATTCAGGAGACCAGACGCTGGGATGACAATAAGGAATATTCCTACGCCATGCGTTCCAAGGAGGATGCCCAGGACTATCGCTATTTCCCGGACCCCGATCTGGTGCCGGTCTATATCAGCGATGAGTGGCTGGAGAACATTCGCAGCAAACAGCCGGAATTCCGAACCGAGAAGATGAAACGGTACAAGGAAGAATATGATATTCCCGAATATGATATCGAGATCATCACCGGATCCAAGCATCTGGCAGATATCTTCGAAGCGTGTGTGGCACTGGGAAGCCAGCCCAAGAAAGTGTCCAACTGGCTGATGGTAGAGACCATGCGCCTGCTAAAAGAAAAAGAGATGGAGCCGGAAGATATCCGGTTCGCTCCGGAGCATCTGAGCCGGCTGATCGCTCTGGTGGATGGTAAAGTGATCAACTCTTCTGTGGCAAAGGAAGTATTCCAGGTGATGTTTGAGGAAGATGTAGATCCCGAACAGTATGTGGAAGAGAAGGGATTGAAGACTGTCAATGACGAAGGCGCATTGCGGAAAGTTGTAGAGGAAGTTATCGCCGCCAATCCCCAGTCCGTAGAGGACTACCATAACGGCAAGGAGAAAGCCATCGGCTTCCTGGTAGGCCAGACCATGAAGGCAATGAAAGGCAAGGCAGATCCCGCCAGCGTCAACCAGATGCTGAAGGAACTGCTGTAAATTGAGAGACTCATTGTGGATGTGACGAATCTCAGCAGCCCGCATTGGGACTACTGATTTTTGAAAAAAGCCTCAATATAGTCAAAATAGTAAAAAGTAAGCCTCTCAGAAAGAGCTTTTTTACGTAATAGATCTTTTTATACAATTATAGTAAAAATAATTTGTTTCTAAGACGGAAATTTTACTTTTTCCAGCTCTTTCGCATGTTTTAGTAGAATTAAGAGTAAGTCCGCCTCAGTGTGGGCACAGGAGACAGGAACAAGCTCCTCTGTACCCTTAAACCAAGGTACGGGGCGTTACGCACAAGATTTGATGATTAAGCCCCGCGAAATGAAAGCCACCGGGGCTTAATTAACTATTATTGATGAATAAGCCCCGCGAAATGAAAGCCACCGGGGCTTAATTGATTATTATTGATGAATAAGCCCCGCACAACATAAACTACCGGGGCTTAATTGATTATTATTGATGAATAAGCCCCGCACAACATAAACTACCGGGGCTTAATTGATTATTATTGATGAATAAGCCCCGTGTAATATAAACTACCGGGGCTTAATTGATTATTATTGATGAATAAGCCCCGCGTAATATAAACTACCGGGGGTTAATTGATTATTATTGATGAATAAGCCCCGCGTAATGAAAGCCACCGGGGCTTAATTGACTATTATTAATGATTACGTCCCGCGTATCGAAATAAGGACAGCGATTTGTGCACAAGCGCCCATCGCTGTCCTCACTATGCCTATGTGCGGCTCATTGCTCGCATACTTTCCAGTTATGCCAATGCCTGCTCCAGCTTCTGACGGAAATCGGCTTCGGACATGGCACCGCCGAAGGTTACGGCAGGCTCTCCGTTCTTGAACACGATGAAATGCGGGATGCTTACCACACGGTACTTCTGCGCGATCGCCATGTTTTCATCTACGTTGAGTTTGCCGATCTTCATCTTGCCGGCATAAGCTTCGGCACATTTCTCCACCACAGGTCCCATCATCTTGCAGGGACCACACCAGTCAGCATAGAAATCCACCAGAACGGGAATCTCCGAATGCAGAACTTCCTCTTCAAAATTAGCAGCTGTAAATGTGTATTCCATAATGATCCTTCCTTTCTCCGGCTACATGCAAGCAGCCGATATGGACTAAGTTTTTGCGACTATTCAGAATCACATTTGCCATATAAAACTTCTTATCTGCTTAAACACAAGCATTCGCAGACCACAGTTTTGCATGACTCTGAATAGTTACAAGTATTTCAAAAAATGAGTGCGTTATAACTTATTTCAAAAAAATGAGTGTGTTATGAATTGTTACCTAAATATAATATATTTACAAATAGGATTGCCGATAGAGGAGAATTTCTCCTCATATTCTGTCATGACATTGCCTTCCATCAGTGCAGCGTCACTGTGCAGATCGTAGGTGATCACCTTCGCCTGCCAGCCGGCGGGTTCCAATTCTTCCACTGCGAAATCAAACAGAGGACGATTATCCGTCTTGAACTCCAGAGTTCCCTCTTTTTTTAAGATCACATCATAGCGGGCCAGGAACTGTCTGGAGGGCAGACGTCTCTTGGCATGGCGGTCCTTCGGCCAGGGATCGGAGAAGTTCAGATAGATCCGGTCTACTTCATTTTTCCCGAATACTTTATCAATATCTTCGGCATCCATGCGGATGAATTTCAGATTTGGAAGCTCATCTTCCTCCATTTTCTGGATGGCACGGAGCAGGACACTGGAATATTTTTCGATGCCCACATAATTGATCTGCGGATTTAATTTGGCGAGGGTGTGCAGGAAACGTCCCTTTCCCATCCCGATCTCGATATGAATGGGGTGATTGTTTCCGAAGATCTCGTGCCAGGTTCCGGGACAGTCTTCCAAAGTATCTTCCGGTACCACGTAAGGACTTTCTGCGATCACCTCGCGGGAGCCGGTAATGTTGCGTAATCTCATATATTCGATAACCTTTCCTTATTTAATGATTTAATGACTTTTCTTGATGAATGTTGCAAATTCGTGTAGAATCTGTATTGTCAATGTACTTTATCTTGGAAAGCTTGTCAAGTGACCCTGTCGGAACAGGCGGCTGTGCACGATCCTGCGGCATCGGGTAGTTGTGACTGATTTTTGAATTTCTGGTACTTTGGAGAGTGTGAATCGTCAAAAACCCACTGTTTGAGAGGAATATATCTGCAAATAAAATTTAAAAGCCAGCAAATTTGTTGATATTGGTATTGAATGTAGTTAAGTAAATAAAGTATAATGTCCATGAGCATTGTCTCCTTTTGATTTGTGGAAGTTTGGTCACGGACATTATATCAAAAATGGGAGGTCAATGTTTTTTTATTTGCGAACTCCCGAAAATAAAGGTTTTAGAAAGAAAAAATAAATTTGACACTACCATATAAAAACGGGAGGAAAGATTATGAAATGGATGATCGCGTCGGACATTCACGGTTCGGCATACTATTGCAGAAAATTATTAGAGGCATATGAAAAAGAAGGAGCGGAGAGACTTTTGCTGTTGGGAGATGTTTTATATCACGGTCCCCGCAATGACCTCCCGGAAGGATATGCACCGAAGGAAGTCATCGAACTTTTGAATGCCCGGAAAAAAGACATCTACTGTGTCCGCGGCAACTGTGATACGGAGGTGGATCAAATGGTGCTGGAATTCCCGGTGCTGGCGGATTATTGCGTGCTTGCGGAAGGAAATACGATGGTCTATGCTACCCACGGACATATTTATAACGAACAGAACCTGCCGCCGCTGCACCCCGGAGATGTGCTGCTGCACGGACATACCCATGTACCGAAATGCATGGAACATGAGGAAGAACAGTACATCTGTATGAATCCCGGTTCCGTGTCGATCCCGAAGGAAGGCAGCTGGCACGGGTACATGATCTGGGAAGATAATACGTTTATCTGGAAAGATTTTGACGGCCAGGAGCATATGCGAAAAATTTTAAGTTAATACTATGGTTTTTGAGAAAAATGGTGTATGATAGAAAATGTGCATTATCATACACCATTTTTATAAGATGTCGGGGTCAAAAGCCCCCGACTTTGATGCCTACGGATTGCTCCGTGCTACGCACTCCCACGTCTCCGCTCCGCTTCGGTCCGTGCTAGACATGTG
>ERZ1026894.1404-NODE-1404-length-14235-cov-19.770451_pt1 | contig 14235 bp, 12 predicted proteins | sample MGYA00380177_ERZ1026894 | MGnify/ENA primary metagenome ERZ1026894 (study PRJEB33269, sample SAMEA4719813) | human gut metagenome | biome: human-associated habitat; feature: organic feature; material: feces | place: Cameroon | collected 2013-10 ... | reverse complement strand
ATGGTATTGGAGAAAGGGTAGATTTAAGCAGATTCATGAATGGTACAACCATCAACGATTTGATGCTGTAACAAATAATAAAAATGTACCAAGTTATTTTTTTCATTACGTAAGGAAAACGCCCTTTGTTAGAATGTTACTGCTAACGAAGGGCACTTTTTTTTATTTTTGTTTTTTTGCTTCTGCATCTATATCGTTTATTAACCCACATTGCAGTCACCCGTCATGTAACTCCTTGATTTCCAATATCTGGATTTTTTGAAGTCTGATTTGGGTGTAGCATGGATTTTCTTTTCCCGAGCGCTTTGGGGTTAATATAGAGCAAATCATAGATGGCGGAGAGTTTACTCTCTGCCTCTGTGCTCTGTCTTATACTAATGACCTGTCCATCTACGGTCTTATGACTCACCCTCTATTTCCAACAAAAATCTCTTTTCTGGCATTAATCATCATCAACTACTTGTAGTTTTCATCATCGTAAGTGATGATGTCCAGATCTTCTGCTATTCTTTCCCCATTTGTGAATCGTTCTACTTTTCACATGGATGTTTTCCTCTGTCGGTATAATATACATTCTTATAAATAAGGAATGGCAAACTTCACCAGACAATATCAACCTCCGATGAGCCAGCAATAGAGAATGGCAAACCATGGAATGCTACCAGCATCATCACCCTTATCATCTTGTAACGTAAACTTTCAGTCTTGTATCTATCATTGTATGTTCCTTTGTTATTTTAAAAATCCTTGTCAATATGATTTATTATATATTATTTATATATAGGGGGCTTCTGTTGCTAAGACGAAAGAGGCAGAAATGCCCCTATCATAGTTAATCAATAATATAAACATCATTAATAAACAAACACAATGGCAAGAAACAAGAAAACATCAATGACACTATTCCAGTTCATGAACCTACTCATCGCCCTGTTGATGAAGAACGGTCAATACCGCACCATGCAGCATTACAAGGCAACGCTCAACAGTATTAAGCGATACCTTGACAACAAGGACATCGCCCTGAATGAGATAGATGCAGAAGTGATGCGCTCGTATGAAGCGTACCTGCACCATACGGCAAAGGTATGCCGCAACACCAGTTCCTTCTATCTCCGAATCCTCCGTGCCACCTATAACAAGGCAGTGGTAAAAGAGCTTACTCCACAGCAGCATCCCTTCAAGGAAGTCTATACCGGTATCGCTCCAACCCGCAAACGGGCTATTCCTACAGAATCCGTCAGCCAAATCAAGAGTCTGCAATCGGTCAAGGATCTCTCTTCTAAGGAAGAGATGGCAAGAGATACATTCATGATGAGCTTCTATCTGCGTGGTATCTCTTTCATCGACCTGGCTCACCTTCGTAAATCCGACCTCAGAGATGGTTTTCTCCATTACACAAGAAGCAAGACAGGCCAGCGTCTCACCATCCGATGGGAGAAGGATATGAAAAACCTGTTGGAAAAGTACCAGGCGCAGACAGCCTCTTCACCTTATCTCTTTCCTTTCCTGGTTGATGATGGAAACAAAAGTCAGGATAAAACTATTGACAAAAAGAAGGAAGAGGTGCGCCTGTATCACAATGCGGAAGCCCGTATCTCCTATCACCTCAGAAAGGTAGGAGCCAAGATAGGTATCAAGGGCAAGCTCACCCTCTATGTTGCCCGCCATTCCTGGGCAACGACGGCAAGAGGCAAGAATATACCAATCTCCGTCATCAGTGAGGCATTGGGACATCATTCCGAAACCACCACACAGATTTATCTCAATTCCGTCAAAAGCTCAGAAGTGGATGATGCCAACGCCAAAATACTGGCTGCCCTATAAACCTCAAAAGTGATAAAAAAGATGGATTTTGTAGAATGAACCAAAATGAATCAAAATGAACCAATTTTTCTGTATCTTTACATAAGAGATACAGATTCACACTGCAAAAATACGAAAATTGTTGGAAACAAGCAAATTATGCGTGTTAAAAATTTAATATCATTCTACAATATTCAACGTTTTTTCAGTATTTTTATCAGACTAAACATGATAAGTCATTGATAGATAGAAAGTTTTCTAGATTTCTGTATCTCTTATGTAGAGATTCAGAAGAACGTAGAGAATTAAGAACGATTAGTATGGCTTTCATATAAGCAAAGCGTATGATATATAACTTGCTGAACACGGGCCTGCCTGCATCATGTATGCAGAAGGCTGAAAGACATAATAGTATTGAAGATTAGTGGAAGTTAGTCTATTGATTTTTCAATGCTGTGATACATATCACAACCCCAATAACTCGGAAAGAGGCATCTTTTCAGGGGAAGCCGAGGTATATCCTGCCACTAAATGCTTTTAACATTTGGCAACTTCTATCTGTAAATTCTCAACTATCAACTCTCAACTCAAAACAATGTGGTTTATAGTCAAGACAGATGTTTTCACAGAACAGAAATCAATGGATTTGCTGCGTGAAAAATTTAACGATACAATTGTTGACTACTACTTTCCCATGGGAAGAAGGACTTACACGAACGAAAAGGGTGAGGAAAAAGTACGCTTCACACCAGTCTTGCAAGGACTATTCTTTATCAGAGTGGAGAGTGAAAGGCGTTTGGAAAGACTCCTTTCCCAGTACGGCTACTTCATGTATAAGGGTGTTGATTATGGAGCGAGAAGTAATGAAGTCGTAGAGCGAACCTTTTTTACTAAGGCGCATATCCTTTGTTCCGACAGTCAATCCCGAACATTGGATGAAATCGTGAAAGAGGCGAGGATTCCCGATGATGATATGGAACGTTTCATGTATTTCAGTGACAAGATAGCCGAAGGCATTGAGGGATTGAGCATCGTAGACAAACGATACGGCGACCTCATCAAGGAGAACGACACCATCCGTATTCTCAGCGGTCCCTTGAGAGGTTCGGTAGGTGTAGTCAAGCAGGTGAAGCATAAGGGCAAGAAAGACCGTCATCTTTTCGTGCGCTTTGGTAACAACCTCTGTCTTAATATCTCCAATGTTCGCCAATACGACATGCAGATAGAACATGAGGCACCATCCGAGGATGTTGGAGCATGGCGTGCCATCGACCAGATGATAGGCTATTTGCAGGCCAAAGAGCCTGAGAAAAATGCTTCTGCTACACTGCGCAATCATTTCAAGAACTATCTGAATAAGCTGACGGTATATCGCAATCGCCATTCCTCCGATATAGCATATAGTAATAAGGTGGCAGAGAAGATAACGGCTCATCAGCAGGAAATCCTGAGCAACATCGATGATTCTATGCGCAGCAACTTCCTTATCCTCGCCAATTACTTCAAGGCAGACGGCGGAACTTTAGAGCATGGATTGAAGGAACTGATACCAGACATCATCCTCCGCCCATTTCTAACCCCAACTTCTGGAGTGACCATCCCGCAGGAACAGGACTATGCAGTGTTACGTCATGATGGCATCCTGGAGTTTATCCTCAGATGTAACCTTCGGGAGTTTTTCAGAGGCAAGGAGTATGAGGCTGACAAGTATGCTCCGGTCTTCGATGAGGACTATGAGTATTATGCCCATTTTGCCCTCCTGAAGACAACCGAAGGCAAGATGAAGGCAATCTGCTCATGGGGAGGATTCTATGATTATTATGCTTCGCAAAGTAAGGACGAACGGGAAAAATTCTATGCCAACCTGGAGAAGAAGAAATATTCACGCTTGCTCTACTTGCTCACACAAAGCGAGTATAAGTTTGAAAGAGCCAATGGTATTGGTGGATTTTCGATAGAAACAGACATTGACTATACTGATGACATGGAAGAATTGGGAAGAAGAGCCCATGAATTCTTCACCCTTCATTCTCCACTCTTCACTCAGCTCACGGCAGCAGCCGTGGAAATGTGGCAGGGAGCACGTATGTTGGTGTGGCGACAGCTCCTCCAGCGTTATGTCCTGCTCCATAAGGTGCCAGTAGTTGACCTCCCATCCGTCATCTCTCCTGATACAAAGATGGAGGATGCGTTTGTAAAGGCAGAAGGTAAACTCGACATAGCCAAGATTTCCGAAGCCTTGGCAGAGGCAAGGAAAATCGTAGAGGAACATTTGGAAAAAGGAGAACTTGCAAAAGCCGTCTTCAAGCTCCTTTCTGCCTCTTTGGTGTTTTCATCTCATTTTGCACAAGACGAACTGTATAATTATGTCACAGATACATTCAATCCCGACACCACTTTCACCGAGCTGTTCAATGTAATCATAGAACAATTCGGCAAGAAAAAAAGTTGCTCCTCGTTAATAACCCATCTGCACAAAGGTATGGTTGAATTGAAGGAACAGGATTCTTGGACCTACTTCAAGTTCCCCTCATTCCTCAAACAAGCGAGAAAGATTGATAAGATGGTGAGGTAAATAAGATGACGAAGTAAATGAGTGCCAGAAAGTTCATCTTGACCATTGATGAGGATGTTGATCTTTGAAATTTTCTCAGACTTATGTAAATAAGCATCAAACTTAGGCATATAGTATCGTTATTCCCAGGCGGTCCCATCCCGCAAAACCTGGCGAGGGCTTTGATGCCCCGCCAACCCTATAGCGTAGCGGTTCCGAGCACCGGAGGGCGGTTACATCCCTAATCCCTATGGTAGGGATTTAGGGCTTGGGTATAGGGTAAGGACTCCCTCTTCGCAAGAGGGGGACAGGGGAGTCGAAACAATACAATAATTAATAAGGAGATTACGTTATGAACATAGAAGAAAAAAAGGCAGGTAAGGAAGCAGAATCTTTTTGTGTGTTGTAATGTTTAGCCATAAGCCAAGTATAGGTTAATAAATGCATTTTTTCTCTTAAATCTTTGGTGATTACGAAATTAAATCGTACTTTTGTCGCTATATTAGCAATAAAAACGTATGATTATGGCAAACGACAATAACAAAATACAGGCAACTACTGATGACTCTCAGATAGTACTTTACCAACCAGATGAAAGTATTAAGCTTGAGGTAAAACTAGAGCATGATACAGTTTGGCTCAATCGTCAACAAATGGCGCAATTATTTGGTCGTGATATCAAGACTATAGGTAAGCATATCAACAATGCTCTTCATGAAGAGCTAGCTTCTGACCCAACAGGCGCAAATTTTGCGACAATTGAAAATAGTAAAAATCCAACTGTCGCAAAATTTGCGATAGTTCAAAAAGAAGGTGGACGTTTGGTTACTAGACAAGTTGAGTTTTATAGCCTTGACGTTGTTCTATCTGTTGGTTATCGTGTCAAGTCTAATAGAGGCATTCAATTCCGACGTTGGGCGAATGTTGTTTTACGTGACTATCTTCTTCAAGGTTATTCCGTGAATCGTCACTTGATAGCCCTACAGGAGAATATGGACAAGCGTATGACCCATATTGAGGATGTCCAGGCTAAGCAGCAACAGCAGCTTGATTTCTTTATTCGGACTTCCACCCCTCCTGCAGAGATGGTCTTCTTCGAAGGTGATTTCTACACAGCAAGAGTTGCTTTGGAAAACTTGGTTCGTACAGCCAATCATCGAGTAATCATCATAGATGGCTATGTTTCATCGCTAACTCTTCCCCAACAATCATATAGACATTAGAAAATGGAGTAACGAGTCTCATGACCGCTGGCTTATCATAGATGACAGCCTCTATCACTGTGGTCATTCATTAAATGCCAATGGAGGTCATAAGATTTCCGCCATAACCCTGATGGGCACCTCCCCAGAGGTAATCCTATCAAAAGTAGAATAAAAATAATATTCCTCATTCGAGCGACGACAAGTGCAGAGCGATACTGCAATGAGGAACAAAAATAAAGGTGAAAAAGAACAATATGGAATGCCCTTTGGCAATCCTTCACCCAAAGAACAATAGCAAAATTTCATAAAAGTACTATTACATGAGATGTCCTCAATGCGCCAGCCGACAAACAATCGCAATTCTATTGCGTAAGCTATCATCGGCAGCCCCTTGTGGGCACAGGCTTCGCTGCCGATACCAAAACTCTGGCGGAGGCTATAGCGTAGCCAGCTACATCCTCTCGTCCCTGAGGGAAGAGAGGCTTGGTGAGAAAGGTGGAGCCTTCCTTAACGGTAAGGAAGGACGGGTAGGTTTTCGAAAAATGCCTTTTTTAATGGTAAAGAAGGACGGGATGATTTTAGAAATTCTTTTTTAAAAGAACATAAGTTAAAACAATGAATATAATCAAAACCGATATAGATGGCGTTCTCATTATTGAGCCACGCCTCTTCCGTGATGCTCGCGGCTACTTCTTCGAGAGCTTCAGCGAGCGAGAGTTTGAAGAGAAGGTTACTCCAATCCTGGGTCATAGTGTACACTTCTGCCAAGACAACGAGTCTATGAGCAGCTATGGTGTGATGCGAGGCCTGCACTTCCAGCGCCCACCATATACTCAGAGTAAGTTGGTACGCTGCGTAAAGGGTAGAGTGCTTGATGTAGCTGTAGATATCCGCAAAGGATCACCAACCTATGGCAAGCATGTAGCTGTAGAACTGACAGAAGACAATCATCGCCAGTTCTTCATTCCAAAGGGCTTTGCCCATGGTTTCGCAGTCCTCTCAGAAACAGCAGTCTTCCAGTACAAGTGTGATAATTTCTATCATCCAGAGGCAGATGGAGGCATCAGCATTCTTGATGATTCCCTCGGTATCGATTGGAAAATCCCAACCGAGCATGCCAATCTCTCCGAAAAAGATACGAAGCATGCGATGCTGAAAGATTTCGATTCACCATTCGATATCACCGTAGATTTCTACAAGTAATTGGTCAGAGTTGAAAAAACTCCTCCCAAAATTTGGTAGTTTCATCAAAAACCCTTATATTTGCAGGCAGAATTAAATATAGAAGTTATGGCACAGTTAACATTACAGGTAGAAAGTCCATCTTTGTTGGAGCAATTAAAGACAGTCCTCTCTCTTATGAGAGGCGTTAAAATAGTTTCAGACTCCCCTATTTCAAGGAGTGCTGCTTTGGAAGATGTTCCAAACGCAGAAACTTTGGCTGCAATGAAAGAGGCAGAGAGTGGTCATGATGCAGGAGTAGTTCGAGTAGATAGCTTAGAAAGTTTCATGGCATCAATGGAGGAATAGAGTTTATGAAAGAAATTCGAAAGACCTCGCAGTTCAAGAAAGATTATAAGCGTTTTAAGAATGATAAAGAATTTGTAGAAACGCTTATGGGGATAGTTAAGCTTTTGGCAGAAGGCAATCAGATACCGGAAGAATATAATCCTCATCCTTTGAAAGGTAACTGGAAGAACTATATGGAATGCCATATAGAGAATGATACACTTTTGATTTGGTTTGATAAGAACAATAACGCAATAGAATTAGTTCGTTTAGGTTCGCATTCTGAATTATTTGGTAAAGGACGTAAGCGCTGATCTTTGCAGTCATTCCTTAAATGCCAATGGCGGTCATAAGATTTCCGCCATAACCCTGATGGGCACCTCTCCAGAGGTAATCCTCTCAAAAATAGAATAAAAATAATATTCCTCATTCGAGTGGCGACAAGTGCAGAGCGATACTGCAATGAGGAACAATATTGCGGCGGGTTACCCCGCCCATCATAAGCAAAAGAAAAAAAGCGTTTTACGATTGTCGCTTAACAATCCAAACAATCGTACTGCTTCTACATTTATAATACTCAATCAAACTATGATTAATTTAAGAATCACTGGTCTTTACAACAGAGGCCAGCAAGATGAGTACGTCGAATTGGAAGCAGCGGCACGTTGCGACCTCGAAGGACTCATGCTCGTACGTTATCTCTACAATGCGGAAGGCTTCCCTATTTATAGTCAAGTCCGCCTCTATGAGTTTCCCGATACGAATCTTCGCAAGGGAAACCGAGTTCGCCTCTATTCGGGTTTCACCAAAGAGAAGAAAGTCCGTACTCCAGAAGGAGTAACCTACAACTTCTCTTGGAACCTCGATACCCCAATATGGGACGGCAACCACGTAGAGTGTTACATTATGAGTCCCGACGAGCGAATCGGTTTTGCTCCATGCGATCCTATCGAAGACCATGAGTCACCTGCGGAGCGAGGCACCTTTCTGCCATTAGGAGAGGAGCTGGGTATGTCATTAGCCAAAGCCATTGTCGAAGGCAATGTGCAAGTGCATGATGAAGCCCTAGGTTTTGTACCACTGAAAGTAACCGGTGTTCCCGAAGACGAGCAAGTCTTTTTCGAGAATGGCGATTTCGAAGGTCTCCTCAAGCACATGCAGGAAAAGGGCGAGATAGGAACCGCCAAGCCTTCGAAGAAGGCGAAGAAAAGCAAGAAGAGTAAGTAACGTATCGCTCACCTCCCTGCGCCGAAGGCGTGGGGAGGTACTTGAAGTCTTCTTTAACGACGATTTTCAAGTGACTGATATGCGTAACTATTTCTAATATAGCAGGAACGCAGTATTGGTTATATACATGTTAAACAACAAACTTAATTTTCTAGAAATACTAAGTATTTCCAATAATAGTTTGGGATAAAGTTGTATAGTCATAGAAGATGGATGTTTTAAAATAAAACGATAGTATAATGATACAAGAGATAATGGTAACTGCTTCAATCAAGTCTTTAGTTGATAATATTACTAAAGAGCTAGTCATCCCTAAAATCAAGCAGTTTTGTGAAAGGCTATCTTTAGAGTATGACAAGAAGTTAATACCAACTGCTGAGCATTTTACAGAATATATGCTTCGTGCTTATGAAAAATATAGCACTGTAAATACGTTGGTATTGCGAAATCGGATAAAACAGTTAAAAAACATATATGTTCCTTTAACTTTAGAAAGTCAGGAAAATGTAGAGAATACGGAACGTATAAAACTATGTGGATACCCAAAAGAGTTTTTCCAGAAGAACAAGAAACTTCTAATAATGGATACTGCTGGTATGGGTAAATCAACAATAGTAAAGCGTTTGTTCTTAGATGTTATTGATCAGGGGTATGGTATTCCTATATTCATAGAATTGCGTAGAATTAATGAAAGTCATGATTTGATTTCTGAGATAGAATCACAAATTAGTTCTCTAGCTCAAAATTTTAATCATCAATTATTGTTGGAGCTGATCATGTCTGGAGGGTTTATATTCTTCTTTGATGGTTGTGATGAAATTCCAATGGTTAATCGTGCCTTTGCCATGCATTGCGTTGAAGATTTTATTAGCAAAGCTAGTGCCAATACATATATTATAACTTCTCGTCCAGATGAAGTCCTTAATTGTTTTGGAAATTTTAAACGTATGTCAATAAAAGGTTTAACAAAAAAAGAGTCATTTCAACTTCTACGAAGATATGACGAGAATGGTATCGTTTCTAAAACTTTGATAGAAAAATTACAAGATCATAAGTATGAAATGATTACTGAATTTTTGGAAAATCCATTATTGGTTTCTTTATTATTTACAGCATTTGACTATAAGCCAACGATACCTATAAATAAACAGGCTTTTTATCGTCAAGTTTTTGATGCGTTATTTGAAGCTCATGATTTATCTAAAGGTGATAGTTATTGTCACGAAAAACGTTCAAAATTGAATAGTGATGATTTTGCGAAAATTTTGCGAAGAGTTGGCTATGAATGTCAAAAGAGGCAACAAGTTGAATTTTTAAAGACAGATATTCTCAATATTATCGATAAAGCTAAGGGAACTTATGTTAATATGAACTTTGCTAGTTCTGATTTATTAAAGGATTTATTGACTTCTGTTCCTCTCTTTTGTAAGGATGGTAATTATTATAAATGGGCACATAAATCTCTTCAGGAATATTTTGCAGCGTTATTTATAAGTTTTGACTCAAAGAATAGTCAAGAGAAAATATTAACCTCAATATATGAGAGTGATAATATTCAGCGATATATTAATCTCTTGGATCTATACATTGATATAGATCCTACAGGTTTTCAAAAATATATTCTGATACCTTTGTTGGATAATTTTGTGTCATATTATAATTCTTTAAGGTATATAAAGCCAAATCTGCCTAAGTTATCTGTAGATGTTAGATTAGGTTACTTGTTTGGACATTCTTTTGTGATAGGAAAACAAGAGAATGGTGATCATCTTTTCGAAGAGAATTTTGGTGAATGTTTTAAGAAAAAATATGGTATAAAAGTTAAAACTGTAACTTTATTCCATCCAATGTATTATGTAGCAGATTGTTATCACAAAGAGGCTTATATCCTGAATTTACTAAAAGATAAAGAACCGGAATTATTTTCGCATCATAAAGGAGCAGTTAAAGACTCATTTTTTGTAAAAGACGGTTTTTTGGTTGATGATATAAAAAGTAATTCAAATTCGGTTGATGATTTTGATAGTTTAAATAATTTCATAGGTAATGCTGCACACTTCTTATACTTAGATATAGATAAAGTTATACCTTTCTTGGATAAATTAAGGTCAACTTTGTCTAATGGATATGATTTGGAAGATTTGTGTGATGGATTATAAAAAAAACAAATACAAAACTCGTGTTGGCATCAACGTGGTAGTGAAAGTGATTTCGTTGAAAGAACAAGATCAGGAGTTCTTGACGAATAAAACCATTTTATCCTATCTCGGTGGTGTAAGCAAGGATTTTGTGAAAGATTTGCGTGAAAGTGGTGAGCTACCATATTATAAAATTCGTAATACCATATTCTATAAAATCTCTGATGTCAGAAAAATGGTAGAGAGGCATCGAATAGTCTAATTGTGTAAGCTTATAGCAAGGCGGTCCCATCCCGCACAATATGGCGAGACCTTTGATGGTCCGCCAACCTTAGAGCGTAGCGGTTCCGAGCACCGAGTAGGGCGGTTACATCCCCGCTTCCTGAGGAAGAGGGGCTTGGGGAGAAAGTGGAGCTCTCCTTGCAGGAGAGACGGAGAGGTAGAAAAAACTCCTTCTTTAACGGTAAGGAAGGACGGGTAGGTTTTCGAACAATGTTATTGATCAATAAATAATAATGATATGAAAGGAATAGTATTAGCAGGTGGCAGCGGAACCCGCTTGTACCCCATTACAAAGGGTATCAGCAAGCAGCTGATACCAATCTTTGATAAGCCGATGATATATTACCCAATATCAGTATTGATGTTGGCAGGTATCCGTGAAATACTCATTATTTCAACACCATTTGATTTGCCAGGTTTCAAGCGCCTCTTAGGCGATGGAAGTCAGTTAGGTGTGAAGTTCGAGTATGCAGAGCAGCCATCACCAGATGGCTTAGCCCAAGCCTTCATTATCGGTGAGAAGTTTATTGGTAATGATTCCGCTTGCCTCGTATTAGGCGATAATATCTTCTATGGTGCAGGATTAAATCAGATGCTGCATCAAGCAGTAGTAGATGCTGAACAGAATAACAAGGCTACCGTTTTTGGCTATCGTGTAAGTGATCCGGAACGATATGGTGTAGCCGAGTTTGATGAGCAAGGCAATTGCCTGAGCATTGAAGAGAAGCCTGAAGATCCTAAGAGCAACTATGCAGTGGTAGGCTTATACTTCTATCCTAACAAGGTGGTAGATGTAGCTAAGCATATCAAGCCATCTGCTCGTGGTGAGTTGGAAATCACAACCGTTAATCAGAAGTTCTTGAAGGATAAGCAGCTGAAGGTACAGACCATGGCAAGAGGATTTGCCTGGCTTGATACCGGAACCCATGATTCCCTTTCAGAGGCATCCACATTTATTGAGGTCCTGGAGAAGCGCCAGGGCTTGAAGGTGGCTTGCTTGGAAGGAATCGCATACCGTCAGGGTTGGATTACCGCAGAACAGTTGAGAGAGAATGCTCAGCCTATGCTGAAGAATGACTATGGCAAGTATCTCCTTTCAATTCTTGAAGAGAAAGATCAAACATTAAAAAAGAATTTGGAATTTTAAGTAGAAAATAATTATGGCAGGTGAAGTGCCTGGGGCTTATTTTATAAGCTACTTTTCGGCTCTTGGTATGGAGCCTGCCTTTCTTAAAATATAAAACAATGAATATAATCAAAACTGATATTGAAGGCGTCCTCATTATAGAGCCACGCCTCTTCCGTGACTCTCGTGGCTACTTCTTCGAGAGTTTCAGCGAGCGAGAGTTTGAAGAGAAGGTTGCCCCAATCCTGGGACACAGTGTTCACTTCTGCCAAGACAACGAATCTATGAGCAGCTATGGCGTAATGCGAGGCCTGCACTTCCAGCGTCCACCTTATACCCAGAGCAAGTTAGTGCGTTGCGTAAAAGGTAGAGTGCTTGATGTTGCAGTAGATATTCGTAAAGGCTCCCCTACTTATGGCAAGCATGTGGCAGTAGAATTGACAGAAGACAATCATGTCCAGTTCTTCATCCCAAAGGGCTTTGCCCATGGTTTCGCCGTTCTTTCAGAAACAGCAGTCTTCCAATACAAGTGTGATAACTTCTATCATCCGGAAGCCGATGGTGGCATCTCTATCCTTGATGATAGCCTTGGAATTGATTGGAAGATTCCAACAGAGCATGCTAATCTCTCAGAGAAAGACACGAAGCATGCTATGCTGAAGGACTTTGATTCACCATTCGATATCCAGGTGGATTTGTATGGACATGAATAACAGATAACACATATTTGTCAAAGGCGGTGTCAATAACTATGTCGTTCGCAAGATGCGCAAGACCCAGTACAAGCTTCAGAAGCTATACTTGGTTGCCACCTATTGCGACGAAGAAAAACAAGAATGGCACATGCTCATGCCTGGTAAGCACTCAAATTAGGGCTTAAATTAGAAAGAAATCACTTGTGTGTAAAATGTATGAAACAGTTAATAAACAAGTAAAATTTTTAATATCTCAATGTATAGGCACTTGTAAAAATGCCTATACAAAGGGCTATGACCTAAATTGAGTACTAAAAATAGAAAATATTAAATTAGATATGAATTTTATTAATAGGATCAAGAACCTTGACGGAAATAAGAAAAAGATATTCATGAATGTCTTTTGGGCTATGACAGGAAAAGTCGTCAATATGTTAGGGGCGCTTCTCGTAGGAATATTAGTCGCAAGATATTTAGGACCGGAACAGTATGGCGTTATGAACTATGTGATCAGTTATGTAGCACTTTTTACGGTTCTTGCTACATTTGGATTGAGCAATATTGAGGTGAGGGAATTGTCTAAAAATCCCGAAAACAGAAATGCCATTCTTGGTACATGCTTCAGAATAAGACTTTTCTTTGCGACCTTAGCCTATATTTTAATTATTGTTACGTTAATAGTATTCAAAACGGATACTTTCTCCACGACGATGATTATGCTTTACGGAATAACCCTCTATACACAGTGCTGTTTCGAGGTCATACGCAACTATTTTACTTCGATAGTAAAAAATGAATACATTGTAAAATCAGAGATAGCACGGACTATAATAGGAGCTTTCGTGAAAATCGTACTCTTAATTATAAAGGCTCCGTTGTGGTGTTTTATTGCTGCAGTGGTTTTTGATACAATTCTTGTAGCAAGTGGTTACACTATTTCATACAAGAAGATAATTGGAAAAATAAGTGACTGGTTTTATGACAAGCATATAATGCCGTATTTATTAAAACAGTCTTTTCCGTTAGTATTATCAGGTGCGGCTATTATTGTTTATCAGCGTATAGATCAGGTAATGATAGGTAATATGATTGACAAAGAGTCTGTCGGATATTTTGCTACAGCAGGAAAATTTCTTGATATAATACTATTCCTTCCTACAGTCATAACACAGACCGTAACACCTTTGATTGTAAAAGTAAAAGAGTCTGGAAATAAGAATGAATATGAATACAAGGCATATCAATTTATAAGTATAACTGTTTGGGTTTCGATCATAATTGCTGCTTTCTTTTCAGTTTTTGCTTATTGGATGGTATATTTAACTTATGGAACAAAGTATCTGGCAGCTGTTCCTGTATTGCAAATCATGGCATGGAAAACAGTAGGAATGGCAATATCCTCATCTGGAGGACAGTTGATAATTATTGAGAAATTACAAAAATGGGCAGTTATACGTAATTTGGCTGGTTGTGTGGCATGTATTTGTCTGAATCTTATTTTTATTCCCAAATATGGAATTATAGGTTCTGCTTTTGTTACAATAATTACAATCATGATTTCTGGTTTTTTTGCAAATATGTTTATTCCTCCATATATGCACATATTCAAAATGGAATGTAAGGCTTTGTTTTGGGGATGGAAAGAACTAAAGTATTTAAAATCTGTCTCTTATACACATCTCCGAGCCCACGA
>ERZ1026894.1403-NODE-1403-length-14240-cov-4.037857_pt1 | contig 14240 bp, 9 predicted proteins | sample MGYA00380177_ERZ1026894 | MGnify/ENA primary metagenome ERZ1026894 (study PRJEB33269, sample SAMEA4719813) | human gut metagenome | biome: human-associated habitat; feature: organic feature; material: feces | place: Cameroon | collected 2013-10 ... | reverse complement strand
CCCCATGAGTCAATTAGATGGTTATTTTTCTCGATACAGATTATTTCACAATTATTAGGACAGTTTTCACAGTTTTTACTGGTTGTTTTAAAACTATCGGTAATGATGTTGAAGGAGAAGCATATTTCTTCTTTTTCTTAAGCTTCTTGATCTTAATGGAATTCTTTGTGGTGAGCTTTTTCTTGCCTCCCACAGCTACCTGATATCCGGCAACGCCATCAATCTTTTTCCATTTAATCTTAACTGCTCTCTTCTTGACGTTCTTTGCTGCAAGAAGTTTTACCTTCGGTGCCGTTACTGTCACTTTACAGATTGCCGTTTTGTTTCCTCCTGCGGCTTTTACCGTAATATTGCAGGTACCGATCTTCAGACCTGTTACCACACCATTTACTACGGTTGCAACGGTTTCATCACTGGAGGTCCACTCAACCGTCTGATTGGCGTCTGCCGGTAGAACACCTGCTGTTAACGTCACTGTACCACCCATTGCTACGGTCTGCTCTGTTGCTGAAATTGTAACCGATTCCACGACAGCCCCAACCTTTACGGTACATACTGCACTCTTTCCATCTGCTGTTGCCGTGATGGTAGCGGTACCGGTCTTTACTGCTTTTACACTGCCTGAGCTGTTCACCGTTACAATATTTTCATCGCTGGAGGTCCAGGTAATCTTTTTGTCCGTTGCTTCCTTCGGCAGAACCTCCGCTTTCAGTGTTGCGGTTCCACCCATCTCCAGCAATAATTCCGCTTTGTCCAGGCTGACGGATCCTACCGGAATCTTAACCTTTACCTTGCAGACTGCCGTCTTACCATTTGCTGTTTTTGCAGTAATATTTACAGAGCCCTCTTTGATCGCAGTCACAATGCCACCTGCAACTGTAGCAATTGATGCATTGCTGCTGGTCCATTCTACACTCTGGCTTGCATCCTCCGGAAGTACCGTTGCCGTAAGAGCTGTCTGTTCTCCTACATTCATAGCGATATCTCCCTGTGATAAGGTTACTGATGCTGCCGGTGTCATTACCGTAATCTTGCAGGATGCACTCTTTCCGTCAACGGATTCTGCCGTGATCGTTGTTGTTCCTTTGGCTACAGCAGTTACCCGTCCACTGGTATCCACCTTTGCAACAGCCTCATCACCGGAGGTCCAGCTCATGGTTTTATCTGTGGCATCCTCCGGCAATACCTGAGCCTTTAAGCTTACTGTCTGTCCGGTGTACATTGTCATCTCTGTCTGATCCAGTGAAACGGAATCAACATGGGTACTGACTACCACACGACATACTGCACTCTTTCCGTTTTCTGCTTTTGCAGTAATATCTGCTTTTCCAGCCTTCACAGGTGTGACCACACCATCCTCTGAGACTGCCGCAATACTCTGATCACTACTGCTCCAGGTTACGTTTTGTACAGACTCCTCCGGAAGAACCCGGGCTGTCAGCTTCACTCCGTCATCTCCCACAAATAATTGCAGCTGTGTTTCCGAAAGCTGGACAGAATCTGCGGAAGGTACATAACCCTCCTGAACCTTTACGGTACATGTATCACTTTTTCCGCTTACCAGACTTGTTACACGGATTGTCGCTGTTCCTTCTCCCACCGTCTTCGCTTTACCGGTTGTCGGATCAACCGTTACTACCTTTTCATCACTGGAAGTATAACGATAAACATCCTGATATCCCGGATTTTTCTCCAAAAGCTCCGCATTATCTTTGCTATACTTGGTGTCGTCAACGGAAAGATCAAATTCTTTATTGACATCTATTCCCACATTACGTCTTGATAATGCAATCTGGTCCATAGCGATTCGGACGCGTATCTTGCACTCCCCGGTTTTTCCTGAACTGCTTTTTACTACAGCCTTGGTATCCCCTATTGTACCCGGACGTATATTGACCGTAGACATTCCCTTTTTGGCTCCATCCGGTGTCGTTGTCTGTGCCGGAAGCGGCGTCCCCTCAATGGAGGCAATCTCTGTATTATCAATACTCCACTCGATAGAATCTGTGGTCTCCTGACTGCTGTCCTCTGCCAGATAAGATGCCTTGAGCCCGGTTGTCTTTGCAGCACCATATTGCAGATACAGTACCGGATCCCCTGCCTCACTTGCCAGCTGATCCGCTGAGAACTCTAAAATATCGATTGGATTCTGTGTTACATGGATATTATAAAGCTGTGATACCTGCAGAACGAGACACGCATCATTTAACGCCGTGGTATTATTCTCTGCGTGAATATTTCCCTCCAGACGGATCGTGCCGGATACACGCACCTTGGCATCACCCATTTTTTTGCCAAACATACTGATTGCCTGGAACTGCCCATCTGCCGACTCTTCTTTTTTGACTTTTACAAACTCATTGGAATCATTATTCAACAGATCACTTGTCTTATCATTCTGATCCTTCATTCCATCTGTGACTGTAACGGTCATATCTTTAAAGTTTTTAACACAGTTAAAATCTACTTCATTTTCCTGCTGATCATAAATACTCTTTTCTTTTTCTGCCGGATTTGCCAGAATTGTGACTGTTCTCTTTGCAAAGCCTGCCACACCGGAAAAGATCTTATCCGACCATTCTGCGGAAAGAGGAACCTTCATACTATCCAGCTTATATGTATTCTTGAATGCATTCTGATTGATCTTCTTGACTGTTTCCGGAACGGAAACTGTTTCCAGATTGTAACAATCTTCGCAAACACTTTCCGGCAGTTCTTCAATTTTATCGGACAGAAAATCAATATTGCTCAGATCAGATCGCTGAAATGCATATTTACCAATGGACTGCAGATTCTTCGCAAAACGGAAGCTCACGTCTTTCAATCCTGTATACTGCTGATAGTACGAAACATTTTTCAGGGTACTCAAAGATGTTACTGTGCAGCTGACATCCTGAGATGTCTGGGCAAATGCATAATCTCCGATTGTTTCAAGAGAAGATGGAAAAGTAATCTTGCTCAGACTCTTGCAGGACATAAACGCATTGTTTCCAATTTCTGTGAGCTTATCGTTAAGATACTCATTAACCTCCTTGGAGCTGTCATCATAGAAGCCCTTTAATGCATAACACTCTTTGAATGCATTATTTCCAATGCTCTCAAGATTCTTCGGAAGCTTCACCTTCTGTAAACCAATAAATTCAATCGGATGATATGTAGTTTCTCCCAGTTTCCCCGTCTCCCCGGACGGAACCGGTGTCGGTGTCACCAGACATTCTTTTTCTGTAATCTTTGTTGTTGCATTTTCTTTATATGGATAAGAGCCGCAGCCTGCACAAACATCTGCCGGCAGCTCCGTTAATCCATCACCAAAATAAATTTCCTTCATCATCGGACATTTCTGGAATGCACCATTTCCAATAGAAGTTACCGAATCCGGAATATATACACTGGTGTATCCTGCCGGATATACCGGTAAACAATATTTTTTCTGATCGGCATATCCTACACCATTTTCATCATATGCTGTAATCTCATAAAATCCACTGCTCTCAAAGGCTTTCTGCTCAATAGTCGTTAAGGTCTCAGGAAAATGCAGCTCCCCTTCCACCATCTTATCACTATAGCCAATGGTCTTCAAAGCCCAACAGTTTCCAAAACAATCCTCACCAATACTTTTCAGCCCATCTGGAAGCTGTACAGATTCTAACACCAGATCCGCATAGGTCATCTTTTTAGTGGCTGCCTTACTGCTTCCAAACAATTCCTTTGGAAGCTCTGTCACCTTGCTGTCTTTGGCAAATACCACTTTCTTCATCATATACATGCCTGCAAAGGCAGACTCACCAAGCGTCGTAACGCAGGCAGGAATTGTCACCTTTTTAAAATCTGTATATGAAAATCCATTATCTCCAATTGACTCCAGCTGTGTCAGACCTGCCAGAAAGTCCTCATTACAGATCGTACTTGCATTAAAAGCACTGCCCTCAATCTTTTTCAGTTTACTCTGGGAACTTTCTCCATTGAAGGTAACCTTCATTCCATCCATGTTATCCAGCAGATCATCCCAGTTTGTAATATTGTCAATATCTCCTGTAAACTGCTTGGTTCCTGCTTTTTGGAACGCATATCTTGGTATTTCCGTAATATTTACGGATAACTTAACATCCAATAAACTGCCGGCATACCGGAAAACAGACTCTCCAAGCTTTTCCACGGTATTTGGCATTACAATTTTCTCAATGTGACAGCTTTCAAACGCCTCATCACGGATGTCCGTGAGATTCTCCGGAAGCTCGATCTCTGCCAGCATACTCTTCATAAAAGTATCTTCACTGATCCAGGTCATCTTGGTTTTCTTCAGGTCAATCGAGGTGATCTTACTTGCAGAGAACGCACCCTGTCCCACAGACTCAATGGTATCCGGAAGCTTATTGGTTCGATCCGTGCCAAAGGTAAGTGCTCCCGTCGCTGCGAATGCCTGATCCTGAATTCCCGTAAGCTTTTCATCGCAAAAGATAATATTTTCAAGCTTTTCACAGTTGTTAAACATCTGTGCCGGTACCATATGAGCATTCTCACCGGTGATCACAGGAACCTTTGCTTCTGTGATCGCCTTGCATCCACTGAAAGCGGCTGTTCCTATTTCCTTGACTGTAGACTTCATGGTTCCGATCGATTCATTCGTCAGCTTCGTACATCCACCAAAAGCAGAAGCGCCAAAATAATCAATATTGGAAAGATCAATTCCTTCTAAAGAAGTACAGCCATTAAACGCATTCTTTCCGATCCGGTCTACCGAAGCCGGAAGGGATACGGTTGTTAATGCCGTACATCCGTTAAACTCATCCTCGTTAATTTCTACTGCCTTACACTGACTCAGATCCAGCGTTGTCATACTCAATGCATATCCTAAACCTTTCAGATCATGCACCTCTGCCGGAACGACAATCTCCTTCAGATCAGCACTCCGCAGATCTTTTACTGTAGCGGCATCCCCCTTGCCGGTCTTGTCCCTCAGATACGCAAGCAACGTGGCATCTGCAATAATATCGCTATTCAGCTTCTGATTGTCATCAATCTGACCAGATGCCGCCTTTGCCTTCTGCATAATCCCCGGTATGATCCCTGCTGCTGAAAAGGTATCGGCCGCCGGTGTACAGATAACAAGAGCGGAAGCCAGAACAACGCTCATACAGCGTCTTCTCACTTGTTTCCCAAAATTCTTTTTCATGTGATCTCCTTTCTGCTCCTTTGAGCAATGACTGCAGACTTTTGTCTGCTTTGCCTTTTGTCTGACTATTACGCCATTTCCCGGCATAATTCGCACAAATTGCTATCTTTAATAATAACAAATTTATATATCATCGTCAATTAAACATTTCATTCTGCGCACATAATAAGCCCTATAAGAGATAAATAACTTTCTCCCCTCTACGTTACGAGCATTTTCCTATGCACTAAAAAAGGGCTCCCCTATTCTTAGGAAAGCCCTATAAAATCTAGTTTGATGTGAATCTGATCAAAGATTACTCGATGATTGTAGCAACCTTACCAGATCCTACTGTACGTCCACCCTCACGGATAGCGAAGTTAAGACCCTGCTCCATAGCGATTGGGTGAATGAGCTCTACAGTAAGCTCTACGTTATCACCTGGCATACACATCTCAACACCATCAGGAAGGTTACATACACCTGTTACGTCAGTTGTTCTGAAGTAGAACTGTGGACGATAGTTATTGATGAAAGGAGTATGACGACCACCCTCCTCTTTCTTCAGTACGTAAACCTGAGCTGTGAATTTCTTGTGGCAAGTAGTTGTACCAGGAGCTACAAGTACCTGACCTCTCTCGATATCCTCTCTCTTGATACCACGAAGAAGAGCACCGATGTTATCACCAGCCTGAGCCTCATCAAGAAGCTTACGGAACATCTCGATACCAGTTACAGTTGTCTTCTGGGTCTCTTCCTTAACACCAACGATCTCAACTTCCTCATTGAGGTGGAGAACACCACGCTCTACTCTACCAGTTGCAACAGTACCACGACCGGTAATTGTGAAGATATCCTCGATAGGCATCAGGAATGGCTTATCTGTAGCACGCTCTGGATCTGGGATGAACTCATCAACTGCATCCATGAGCTCCATGATCTTGTCGCCCCACTCGCCGTTTGGATCCTCAAGAGCCTTAAGAGCAGAACCCTTGATGATTGGGCAACCTTCGAAACCATACTCCTCAAGTGCCTCAGTTACTTCCATCTCAACGAGCTCGATCAGCTCATCATCATCAACCATATCACACTTGTTAAGGAATACTACGATATAAGGTACGTTAACCTGACGGGACAGAAGGATATGCTCCTTTGTCTGAGCCATAACACCATCAGTAGCAGCTACTACAAGGATAGCACCATCCATCTGAGCAGCACCAGTGATCATGTTCTTTACATAATCGGCATGGCCTGGGCAGTCAACGTGTGCGTAATGTCTCTTCTCTGTCTGATACTCAACGTGAGCAGTAGAGATTGTGATACCACGCTCTCTCTCCTCTGGAGCCTTATCGATATCTTCAAAGTTCTCAGCTGCGTTACCTGGAACTCTTGCAGCAAGTACCTTTGTGATAGCAGCAGTAAGTGTTGTTTTACCATGATCTACGTGACCGATGGTACCAATGTTACAATGGGGTTTGGTTCTTTCAAACTTTTCTTTAGCCATTTTTAATTATCCTCCTTAATTCATACGACTCATAGTCTGCCCATCACGGACAAATTTCACGCTATGGGCATTATTATATTGCACTTTACAGGAATTTTCAAGTGCTTTTTATACTATGAGACACATTTTTACTAACATTTTCTAAAATTATTTTTCTTTAGAAGCAAGCACCTTGTCCTGAACATTCTTTGGACACTGCTGATACTTCTCAAAGAACATTGAGTAGTTACCACGTCCCTGTGTGCTGGAACGAAGCTCTGTTGAGTAACCGAACATCTCAGCAAGTGGTACATACGCACGTACGATCTTTCCACCACCGATATCGTCCATACCTTCAATCTGACCACGTTTTGCGTTCAGACTTCCGATAACGTCGCCCATATACTCCTCAGGCATAGTTACTTCAACCTTCATGATCGGCTCAAGGAGAACAGGATTACCCTGCTTCATAGCGTCCTTGAATGCCATAGATCCGGCAATATGGAATGCCATCTCGGATGAATCGACCTCATGGTAAGAACCATCCCATACATTCGCATGTACACCAAGTACCGGATATCCACCAAGGATACCTGCCTGTGCAGCTTCCTCGATACCCTCGCCAACAGCCGGGATATACTCTTTTGGAATTGCACCACCGACAACGGTAGACTCGAACTTAAATGTCTCCTCACCGTTTGGATCCATTGGCTCAAATTTAACCTTACAATGTCCGTACTGACCACGTCCACCGGACTGCTTAGCATACTTGCTGTCGATATCAACAGCCTTTGTAATTGTCTCTTTGTATGCTACCTGTGGAGCACCAACATTTGCTTCTACCTTAAACTCACGAAGGAGACGGTCTACGATAACGTCCAGATGAAGCTCACCCATTCCGGCGATAATTGTCTGACCTGTCTCTGTATCTGTATGAGCACGGAATGTAGGATCCTCTTCTGCAAGCTTTGCAAGAGCCTCACCCATCTTACCCTGATCATTCTTTGTCTTAGGCTCGATCGCGAGCTCGATAACAGGCTCAGGGAACTCCATAGACTCAAGAATTACCGGATGCTGCTCATCACAGATGGTATCACCAGTTGTGGTAGTCTTGAAACCTACGGCTGCAGCGATATCTCCGGAATAAACCTTGTCAATCTCGCTACGGCTGTTTGCGTGCATCTGTACGATACGTCCGACACGCTCTTTCTTATCCTTTGTTGCATTCAGTACATAAGAACCGGAGTTCAGTGTACCGGAATAAACACGGAAGAATGCGAGTTTTCCTACGAACGGATCTGTCATGATCTTGAATGCAAGTGCTGCGAACGGCTCATCATCAGATGACTTACGGATAACCTCGTTACCCTCCTCGTCAACACCTGTAATATCAGGGATATCTGTTGGTGCAGGCATGAACTCGATAACACCATCGAGAAGCTTCTGAACACCTTTGTTCTTGTATGCGGAACCGCAGTATACCGGAACTGCCTCACAAGCGATCGTTCCCTTACGGAGAGCTTTCTTGAGCTCATCAACAGATGGCTCCTCACCCTCAAGATACTTCTCAAGGAGATCATCATCCAGCTCACAAACCTTCTCGATCAGGTTGTCATGCCATTCCTGTGCAAGATCCTTCAGATCATCAGGAATCTCTGTAATCTCGATGTCAGTACCCTCATCATTTTTATAATAGTATGCATCCATCTCGAAGAGGTCGATCAGACCGATAAAGTCGTCTTCCTTTCCGATAGGAATCTGTACTGGGATTGCATTCTTGCCCAGACGATCAATGATTGTCTGAACAGACATGAAAAAGTCTGCACCCATCTTGTCCATCTTATTGATGAACGCCATACGTGGTACATTATATGTGTCTGCCTGACGCCATACATTCTCTGACTGTGGCTCAACACCGGCCTTTGCATCAAATACACCGACAGCACCATCCAGTACACGCAGAGAACGCTCTACCTCTACAGTAAAGTCTACGTGGCCCGGAGTATCGATGATGTTGATACGATGCTCTAAAGCACCAGCCTTTGGTTTATGATGATCCTCAAGTGTCCAGTGGCAAGTGGTAGCAGCGGAAGTAATTGTGATACCTCTCTCTTTCTCCTGCTCCATCCAGTCCATCGTAGACGCACCATCATGAGTCTCACCAATCTTATAGTTTACACCGGTATAATAAAGAATACGCTCTGTCAAAGTGGTCTTACCCGCATCGATATGAGCCATAATACCGATATTTCTTGTTCTGTCAAGTGGATATTCTCTTCCAGCCAAGGTCGTTTACCTCCTCTATGAATCTTACCAGCGATAATGTGCAAACGCCTTGTTTGCCTCTGCCATTTTGTGCATATCTTCTTTTCTCTTAACGGCAGCGCCAGTATTGTTTGATGCATCAAGAATCTCGTTAGCAAGTCTTTCCTTCATTGTCTTCTCGCCTCTCTTGCGTGAGAACAGAGTCAGCCAGCGAAGAGCCAGTGCCTGTCTTCTGTCAGGTCTAACCTCGATAGGTACCTGATAAGTAGCACCACCAATACGTCTTGCCTTTACCTCAAGCTGTGGCATGATATTATTCATAGCCTCCTCGAATACTTCGAGAGCGTCCTTACCGGACTTCTCAGCGATCTGCTCAAATGCACCATAAACGATCTTCTGAGCAACACCTTTCTTACCATCTAACATGATATTGTTGATCAGCTTTGTAACAACCTTGCTCTTGTAGACAGGATCTGCTAATACATCTCTTTTCTGTATATGTCCTTTACGTGGCACGTTACTTCCCTCCTTAATATTATTTGACAATACTACACAGCCGACACTGCATCAGCGTATTGTCATCATTAATTCATCGGTACTCACGAATTTCTGTGTCCGCACCAGGTTAATCAGTAAAAATTAATCCGGCACATCCCCAAATTAGTGAATGATTACTTCTTAGGTCTCTTTGCTCCATACTTAGAACGGCCCTGCTTTCTGTTTGCAACACCGGCTGTATCGAGTGTACCACGGATAATATGATATCTGGTACCTGGCAAATCCTTTACTCTTCCACCACGGATGAGTACAACGCTATGCTCCTGAAGGTTATGACCCTCACCTGGGATATAAGTTGTAACCTCGATACCGTTTGAGAGACGAACTCTGGCGGTCTTTCTAAGAGCTGAGTTAGGCTTCTTAGGTGTAGCAGTACGAACTGCAGTACAAACACCTCTCTTCTGTGGAGAGCTCTGAGCTACAGTCTTCTTATTTAAAGAATTGTAGGTGTACTGAAGTGCAGGAGAATTAGACTTCTTTGAAGAAACCTTTCTTCCCTTTCTTACTAACTGGTTAAATGTTGGCATTAATTTTCACCTCCTGTGATCATAATTAAAATACGCAAAAAAGTACGCAAAAACACGCACTTGATAAGTATATTATCACCGTGCGTGTTTGTCAAGCCTTTATTCTTCAAATTTTTTGTAATTTTGAAATTTTATCTGAGTTTGATCTCCTGTATCGCCGTGTCATTGAAGAGATAGTACCGGTTCCTTTTTGAACTGCGGAAAAAGTAATCTATTCCCTCCTCTACGGTCGCGTGAAAACGAAGAACACCGTTTAACCGGAATATCCCGCACTCCTTGGCCGACCGGAATAAAATTTCATTTCCGGACAAAGTGATATCATTGTAATCCTCCGCAAAATCAAAGGAGGAAATCCTGGTTCCTTTCAGATTATAAATCTCCATCCGGTACGGTATTTTTTTCTTTCCGGTCTCCAATACCATTCCGATATTGTCCTTGCCGTAAAAAACGCTTTTAATATTCTGACGCACCTTTTTCTGTATGATCTGCTTGGGCTGTTTCATTCCCTTCCAGACATAAAAGCCCCGGTCCGAAAAAAGTACCACCTGATCGTCCGACAGAAAATGTGCATCCGTCACCAATGCCTTCTGATAGTTTTTGGCTCCGACAATACAATCGGAATTTTTCCCCACATCGGAAAAATTATAGAAAACCACTCTGCTCTCCGCATTGCCTTCCACAATACAGATATAAGAAGCTACCACGCTGGTTCCATCCGGCGAGATCGCCATACAGACCGTATAACCGTCATCCACGTTCGTTGGTATCTTCACCAGCAGCTTTGAGGATACATCATAAGGATTGTAAATATTGATCATATCTGAAGAGGTGTCTTCTAACAGAAGAGCAACAAGTCCCTGACCGGACACATCCGCCTGCTTGATCTCATAATCCACCGACAGCTCCGTTGCCTCATGCTTGCCGTTATATATCACGGCATCCTTTCCTCCGATATCTGCCACCAGAATATACTGTCCCTGCATAACAACCACCGGATTGCTCATTTCATAGCTTCCGGTCCACAATGTTTTTCCATTGATATCAACCCCGGAAATACCGTCTTTACTGTATTTGACAAAATTATCCCCACAGGTGAGATACTTTTCCGCCCCGGCATCCTGTCTCTGTCCTTCCTTCAGGACCTCATACCCCGTATAACGTTTATTGATATATCCATTAACCAGCAGAATAAAAATGCCCACAGCAACAATGACGCTTGCAATACAGATGACAATAAACATCCGGTTATGCCAAATGGACTTTTTAAGCTCTGATGTATTTATCTCCTCCGACATATTTACGCTCCAATCTAAAAAGTGATAGTCCATAGGACTACCACTTATTTTACATAACTTTTATTGAATATACAACCTCCCCTTTTATTTTTTATATTTCGGGAGTACAAGACACTGGCCTTCATAGATTGCATCGGCATCCTTAAGACCATTTGCTTTTTTAACCTTCTTTTCATAAGAAAGATCGTGATACTGTTTCCATACGATCTGCGACAGGGTATCCCCTTTTCTCACAACATAGCTTTGTTGTTCCGTCCGTGTGCTTGTCCGCTCCGCCCTTTTCACATCTGTTTCCCCGGAACCCGTTTTTTCTTGGGAAGGCAGGGACGTTTTCTGTTTCTTTTTCTGTGCCGGCTGAACCTGTCCGGTTGTTTTCCGTTTTGACACGGTTCCCGCGTCAGACGGCTTCGGCGTATCCGTAGTACTTTCTGCGCTTTGAAACGGGATCTGCTGCACCGTATCTGCAGCCTGTCTCGACATAGCGGCTACATCCTCCTGCTGTTTCCCCACATATTCCGTCAACGTATCCACCGTCTGTTCCATTTTCTGGATCCTGGCGGTGCTGTCCAGCATGGTATGCACTCCAAACAACAGAGCGATCCCCGCCGCTACTGCCCCACAATATGCCAACAGCTGCAGATTCTTTTTACGTTCTTCCTTTTCTTCTATTACATGACGCATAGACACTGTCACGGTGTCTTCATAATCGCCGTCAATGCTCTCCGGTTCTTTGCTGTCATCCAGCATAAAATTCTGCATTTGTGGATTTTTTTCAAAATAAACATAATACCCGGACATTTCCTTCAGCATATTTCTCTGCCATAAAAATATCTTTTCTTCCTTTTCACTTAAATCCCATAAAAACAAGGTGCTGTTTTCCCTGGAAAATTCTGCCTTCTGAAGCTTGCGCACCTGGCTGTCCACACTGCCGCTCCACATCGGCACACCGCATGCCCATCCAAGAACCAGAGCCCCGGGAAAATTCCGGCGGATCGTCTCATATGCCTGATCCCACGTTTCTTTTGGAATTTCGCCCTTCTCCAATATTCCGGTCTCTTCCAGTACGATCGCCCCGTATATAAATGCTGCTTTTTCCGCCTTTTCCTCCCCATTCTTTCCTAACAGGAGAACAACAACCGGTTCCTGCGCATGGACAAAGCTCTGCTTCAGATATGTAATCACATAATCCTCCAGATATATCTTCTGTCCCGGAAGTGGGACACCTATCTGGCGAACATTTTTCGGAAATTCGCTGTATTGATAAATGTTTTTTTCTTCCTTTGTTCCATTGATCGTTTCCTCCATCAGCCTCGCACCTCACTACTTATTTTTCGATTAATATAACATGTACGCAGTGATGTTTCCTGTCGAAGCAGTGCCTTCTTCTGCTTTTTCGCAGGAAAGATTTCGACAGGAGAATCTAAAAATGGAGGTTTAGTTTTTTTGCTCAGGGGCATACTTATAGTACAAGTTCAAACAACATACAAGGAAAGGAAATTGCTATGACCAATACAACACTTTATTTCGCCCCTTCTGCCGCGACAAGTCTCAATAAATTCTGCAGTTCTCTTCAGGAAATGATCTGCCAGACCGGAAACAGACCGGTTGTTTTTTTGTGCATCGGTTCAGACCGCGCAACAGGGGACAGTCTTGGTCCTCTGGTAGGGCATCAATTGATCACTTCTCTGTCCCTTTCCCACTGTACAAAAAAAACAGCCGTATATGGAAGTCTCCGTCACACCGTCCATGCCGGTAATCTGTCGGATACACTGTCCTCCATATACAACCGTTATTCGAATCCTTTTATTGTTGCGATCGACGCCTCCCTCGGCGTACCGGAACACATCGGCTTTGTAACACTTGGAACCGGAAGCCTCCGTCCCGGCATTGGGGTCAGCCACAAGCTTCCTGCTGCCGGCGATATCCATATCACCGGAATCGTCAATCATTCCAGCACAAACAACCACCTGACTCTGCAGACAACAAAGCTCCTGACGGTTGCCGAGCTTGCCGGCTTCATTTCCCAGGGCATTCTCCGCGCACTACATGTCTGTTCTTCCCTCCAGAGCCCGCAGGAGCGTCACTTCATCGATATATTCTAAATCACCGCCAACCGGAACTCCGCTGGCAATCCGGCTCACCTTGATCCCTGTCGGTTTCACCAGCTTACTGATATAGGTAGCGGTTGCATCTCCTTCAAGATTTTTATTGGTTGCCACAATGACTTCATCCACATCCTGCTGGAGACGAACCATCAGCTCCCGCAGCCGGATATCTGCCGGGCCAATTCCCAGCATCGGAGAAATCGCTCCATGAAGTACATGATATACCCCATCATATTTTCCGGTCTTCTCATAGGCTGCCAGATCTCTCGGATTTTCTACCACCATAATGACACGATGGTTCCTTTTATCACTGGCACAGATTGGACAAAGCTCCTGATCTGTATAAGTACAACATTCTTTACAATAATGCACATTCTTCTTGGCATTGGTCATAGCCTGGGATAAACTCGTCACCTGATCCTCAGGCATATTCAAAATATGAAACGCCAGCCTTTGTGCAGATTTGGCACCGATTCCCGGCAGTCTGGACAATTGTTCCACCAGAGCAGTGATCTGACTGCTGTATACATCCATTTTGGTCACTTTCCCTTCGGTATGATTTTTGTGGTATTAGAATAATCCGCCACCCATGCCGCCAAGACCACCTGTCAGCTGCTGCATCACCTGTGCATTTTCCTCTTCCATCTTACGGAGCGCCTCATTGGTTGCTGCAACGATCAGATCCTCTAATGTCTCAATATCGTCCGGATCAACAACCTCTTCCGAAAGCTTTACGGATAAAACTTCTTTTTTGCCGGAAACCTTTACCGTTACAACACCGCCACCTGCAGAAGCTTCAAATTCTTTCACCTCTAATTCCTTTGTTTTCTCTTCCATCTGACGCTGCATTCTCTG
>ERZ1026894.1401-NODE-1401-length-14262-cov-3.613148_pt1 | contig 14262 bp, 10 predicted proteins | sample MGYA00380177_ERZ1026894 | MGnify/ENA primary metagenome ERZ1026894 (study PRJEB33269, sample SAMEA4719813) | human gut metagenome | biome: human-associated habitat; feature: organic feature; material: feces | place: Cameroon | collected 2013-10 ... | reverse complement strand
GGAACATCCGAAACAGTCTGGGCATATTATAGTTCTTGGTGTGGGAAGTTTGAGTAAGAAATAAAAAGATGGGGCCGCCACACGATCAGATTCGTGTGTGCAGCCCCATTGAATTTCTCCGCCGGGAATGATATGATTGTGAGAGATTCTAATATGGCAGAAAAGAAAGGAATTTATATATATGAGAGTAGGAATGGGTTATGATGTTCATCGTCTCGCAGAGGGACGGGATCTGATCATAGGAGGTGTAAAAATTCCCTATGAGAAGGGATTGGATGGTCATTCGGATGCAGATGTGCTTCTTCATGCGATCATGGATGCACTTCTTGGAGCTGCGGCACTGGGGGATATCGGGAAGCATTTTCCGGACACAGATCCGGAATACAAAGGAGCAGACAGCTTAAAGCTTTTGGAGCATGTAGGAGAGCTCATTGAGGGGGAGGGGTATCTGGTTGAAAATATTGATGCCACGATCATCGCACAGAGACCTAAAATGAGGGATTATATTGATACTATGAGGGAAAATATCGCAAAGACTCTTGGGATTCAAATCAATCAGGTCAATGTGAAAGCAACCACAGAGGAAGGTCTTGGATTTACCGGGGAGGGCGCAGGAATTTCGTCCCAGGCAATCTGTTGTCTGGAGCCTATTTATGATAAGGCCGGTCTGGTTTCTTCGGTGGATGTAACCTCCGGTGATATTCCGTCGGCACCGGCAGGCTGCAGTGGGGGCTGCGGGGCATGTCCGTCGGCAGCAGCATGTCAGAGTATCAAGGATACTACCGACGTAGAATGATAAGAGAAACAGTGATTTTAAGTTACTCCGAAAAGGAGATTAGAGTGAAAGGAATGTGGGATTATTATGTGGATAGCAAACGATTGGAAAGATTATGAAGTGATTGATACTTCCGGAGGAGAGAAGCTGGAGCGATGGGGAGATTATATTCTGCTTCGTCCGGATCCACAGGTGATCTGGGACACTCCGAAGAAAAATAAAAACTGGCGTAAGCTCAATGCACATTATCACAGAAGCAATCGTGGCGGTGGAGAATGGGAGTTTTTTGACCTGCCAAAGACATGGCAGATTTCCTACAAAAACCTGACATTTGGTTTACAGCCCTTCAAATTTAAACATACGGGATTATTCCCGGAGCAGGCAGTAAACTGGGATTGGTTCGGAGATAAGATACGTCATGCCGGACGACAGGTGAAGGTACTTAATCTGTTTGCTTATACCGGTGGCGCAACGCTGGCGGCAGCAGAGGCCGGAGCAAGCGTTACGCATGTGGATGCCTCCAAGGGAATGGTTACATGGGCAAAGGAAAATGCAGAGCTTTCCGGATTGTCTGACCGGCCAATCCGCTGGCTGGTGGATGATTGTGTGAAGTTTGTGGAGAGAGAGATCCGCAGGGGCAATCATTATGACGGAATCATTATGGATCCGCCATCCTATGGCAGAGGTCCAAAGGGCGAGATCTGGAAGATCGAGGAGAAGATATTTCCGTTTATTGAGTTGTGTACCCGGATCCTTTCGGATCAGCCTCTGTTTTTCCTGGTGAATTCCTACACGACGGGATTACAGCCGGCTGTGTTGAAATATATGCTGGAGACAGCACTGGTCTCAAAAGTGGGAGGTCATGTAGAGGCGGAGGAGATCGGATTACCGGTCAGCTCTAATGGGCTGGTGCTTCCATGTGGCGCTTCGGGACGTTGGACAATATAAAGAGTATGCCATCCCGTATATAATTGACTGTACCTACGGGAAATGATATACTTATACGGTTAATGGAAACGTGAAAAAGAGGTCTTAGAGCATGAATCATCAGGTAAAATTAACCGGCAATCTAAAGACATATCTGAGATGGCCGATGACGTTGTCGCTTTTGTGGGCGGTTGCAACGATTCAGATCTATATGGTAAATCATAAAGCCGGATATTGTGTGGCAGGCTACACGCTGGCTTATTTTGTGTTTGCCATGATGCTTCGCATGACCGGGCGCAAAAAGCTTCAGCAGGATCTGATCCAGTTTGCCCAGAGCTACGGCAGACTTCAGATGAAGATGATGAAGGAAATGGCAGTACCCTTTGCTGTATTAAATGTAGAGGGTCATCTGCTGTGGGGCAATGATGAATTTTTAAGTGTGGCAGTCAACAAAAAGGCAGCCAGACGAAACATTGCCAATATTTTTCCGGAGATCACACTGGATAAGCTGCCGGAGGCGGCGCAGGGGGATGTTGTTCTCCGTGTGACCAGAGAGGATCAGACATACCGCGCAGTTCTTCGCCAGATTGATGCAGCATTGGTGGATGATTTTTCGGATGATCTGGAGTTAGATCAGTTCATTAATGATCAGAGCATTATCGTCATGTTCCTTTATGATGAGACGGAGATGGTGAAGTTAGAGGAGACCATCGCCGCGGAGAAGCTGACCGTTGGTCTTTTATATATTGATAATTATGAAGAGACAGTGGCAAGTATTGATGAGGTGCGCCAGTCTCTTTTGATGGCACTGATCGATCGGAAGATCAACAAGTATATGCAGGGGATTGATGCGATCTCCAAGAAACTGGAGAAGGACAAATTCTTATTTGTATTCAAACAGGAGCATTTGCAGGCTCTGAAGGAGTCAAGATTTTCTATTCTGGAAGAGGTTCGTGCGATTAATATAGGAAATGACCAGACCTGTACGATATCCATCGGTATTGGTACCGAGTCGGAGACATATACAGAGCTGTATGACAATGCCAGAGCAGCGATCGATCTGGCTCTTGGCCGTGGTGGTGACCAGGCGGTTATTAAGGGAAGTGACAGCGAGGAATTCTACGGAGGAAAGCGCGTCACAGCGGAGCGGAATACCCGTGTAAAAGCCCGTGTGAAGGCTCATGCGTTGAAGGAATTGATCGAGAGCAAGGAGCGTGTGGTTGTGATGGGACATTCCATCGGAGATGCCGATTCCTTCGGTGCATCTGTGGGAGTTTACCGTATTGCCAAGACACTGGAGCGAAAGGCTTATGTGGTTCTGGATCAGTGCAGTCCTTCCGTCAAGCCGTTGTGCGACCGCTTTTATAATGGAGATTACGAGGAGGATATGATCGTCAGCCGGGCAGAGGCTCAGAAGCTTGTGGATGAAAATGCCCTGCTTGTGATCGTAGACGTGAACAAAGCAGATTATACAGAATGTCCGGAGCTGGTGGATCAGGCACAGTCTGTTGTGGTTATTGATCACCACAGACAGGCGGGAGATGCTATTTCCCAGGCGGTGCTGTTTTATATTGAGCCATATGCGTCCTCAGCCAGTGAGATGGTTTCTGAGATCTCACAGTATATCGGGAATGGTCTCAAGCTGAAGCCGGCAGAGGCGGAGGCTCTTTATGCCGGTATTATGATCGACACCAACAATTTCACAGATAAGACAGGCGTGCGTACCTTTGAAGCGATGGCGTATCTGCGCCGGAATGGTGTGGATGTGATCCGTCTTCGGAAGGCATTTCGGGAAAATATGGGTGAGTACCGGATCAAGGCGGCTGCCATTGAGGCAACCGATCTGTATCTGGACAGCTATGCTATTACGGAGAGTAAGGCAGAGGGAACAGACAGTCCGACTGTTCTGGCGGCAAAGATTGCCAATGAGCTGCTGGATATCAGCGGAGTGAAAGCGTCCTTTGTATTGACAAATTATAATGATAAGATATATATCAGTGCCAGATCCATCGATGAGGTTAATGTACAGGTCATGATGGAGAAACTGGGAGGCGGTGGTCATATCAATATGGCGGGAGCACAGCTTAAAGACTGCACGGTACAGGAGGCAGAGGAAAAGCTGCGTCAGATGATCGACCAGATGATTGCTGATGGGGACATTACACAATAGGAGGTAAGACAGATGGAAGTTATTTTGTTAGCAGATGTAAAGGCATTAGGAAAAAAGGGAGAGCTGGTCAATGTCAGTGACGGCTATGCCAAGAATTTCCTGTTCAAAAAGAAATTAGGCATTGAAGCAACAGCAAAGAATAAGAATGATCTCAAGCTTCAGAAAAAGCATGAGGAAAAGGTTGCGCAGGAAAAATTAGATGACGCAAAGGCGTTTGCGGAGGAGTTAAAGGAGAAATCCATTACTGTTTCCATCAAGACAGGAAGCGGCGGAAGAAGTTTTGGTTCTGTTTCTACCAAGGAGCTTGCTGCAGCCGCAAAAGAACAGCTCGGTTATGAGCTGGATAAGAAAAAGATGGTGCTTCCGGAGCCGATCAAGAGTCCGGGAATCTTTGATCTGCCGATCAAGCTTCACCCGAAGGTTACGGGGAGTCTGAAGGTAATTGTGCAGGAGACAAAGTAGTCAGGGCAGAGAGGACTTGAAACATGGACGAAGCTGTATTTAAAAGAATACCGCCTCATAATGATGAAGCAGAGCGGGCAGTGATCGGATCTATGATGATGGATCAGGATGCGGTACAGATTGCTTCCGAGCAGCTTCAGAAAGAGGATTTTTATAATGGCCAGTATGGTGTGATCTTTGCCGCGTTGGTGGAAATGCATCAGCAGGGAATTGGAGCCGATCTGGTCACAATTCAGGCAAAGCTGCGGGAAATGGAGATTCCGCCGGAGCTTACAAGTGTAGAATATATTGGAGATCTGATTAACAGTGTGCCAACCTCTGCAAACGTCAGGTATTATGTTAAGATCGTACAGGAGAAATCGGTACTGCGGAGTCTGATCAAGGTAACAGAATCCATTACCGGTAACTGCTATCTGGACAAGCATCCGCTGGAGGACATTCTGGAGGATGCCGAGAAGAAAGTTTATGATGTAGTGCAGCGGAGAAACTCCGGGGAGTTTGAAAATATCCGTGATGTGGTGATCCGGACATTGGATAGTATTGAGACAGCGGCAAAGCAGCAGGGGCATATTACCGGACTGCAGACGGGATTTCGTGATCTGGATTACAAGACAGCCGGTTTGCAGCCGTCAGACCTGATCCTGATCGCAGCACGTCCTGCCATGGGTAAGACAGCATTTGTATTGAATCTGGCAGAATATATTGCACTTCACAGTCAGAGCACGATCGCAATGTTCAGTCTGGAGATGAGCAAGGAGCAGCTGGTAAAGCGTATGCTTTCCATGAACTCCAAAGTGGACTCCCAGAAGATCCGTACCGGTAATCTGGAGGATGAGGACTGGGGCAAGCTGGTAGACAGTGTGCGCCGTCTCGGTAATTCCAACCTGGTGATCGATGACAGTTCCGGTATTACCGCATCTGAGATCCATTCCAAGTGCCGGCGTCTTAAGATGGAAAAGGGACTTGATCTGGTGATCATTGACTATCTGCAGTTAATGAGCGGTGGCGGCAAGCGCAGAGGCGACAGCCGTCAGCAGGAGATTTCTGATATTTCCCGTGCATTGAAGGTTATGGCGAGAGATCTCAATGTACCGGTGATCGCATTGTCGCAGCTCTCCCGTGCGGTGGAGCAGAGACCGGACAAAAAACCGATGCTTTCCGATCTGCGTGAGTCCGGAGCCATCGAGCAGGATGCGGATATGGTTATGTTTCTGTACCGCGAGGAGTATTACAAACCGGATTCCGAAAAAAAGGGTCAGGCAGAGCTGATCATTGCAAAACAGAGAAGTGGTCCTACCGGCACAGTAGAGCTGGCATGGCTTGCTCAATATACAAAGTTTGGTAATTTGGAAAGGGAAAATGAACAATAGAAACGACATTTTTCTATTAAAAATATCTAAATTTGCCAAAGATACTTGATTTGCAGGCGCGAAACGAGTAGAATGTAACACGGTGTAAACCTTAGTAACGAATGGAGGAAAGAGAGAAATGGCTGAACAGGTAAAGTTTGATTATTCTCTGACTGCCGGCGTTATCTCAGAGGATGAGATGAAGGCAATGGAGAAGATCACAAAGGACGCAAAGGACGTATTAGTAGGGAAGAGTGGCGCAGGTAATGATTTCCTTGGATGGATCGACCTTCCGGTTGATTATGACAAGGAGGAGTTCGCAAGAATTCAAAAGGCAGCACAGAAGATCCAGTCTGATTCAGAGGTACTTCTTGTAATCGGTATCGGTGGTTCTTATCTTGGAGCGAGAGCTGCAATCGAGTTCTTACGTCACAGCTTTTACAATAATGTATCCAAAGAGATCCGCAAGACACCGGAGATCTATTATTGTGGAAATAACCTGAGCGGAACTTATCTGTCTCAGTTGATCGATGTCATTGGTGACAGAGATTTCTCAGTAAATATTATCAGCAAGTCAGGTACAACTACAGAGCCAGCTGTTGCATTCCGTATCTTCAAGGAGATGCTGGAAAAGAAGTACGGCAAGGAGGAGGCTGCAAAGAGAATCTATGCAACCACAGATAAGGCAAAGGGAGCGCTCAAGAGTCTTGCCACAGAGGAAGGTTATGAGACCTTTGTAGTACCTGATGATGTCGGAGGACGTTTCTCTGTACTCACAGCAGTAGGTCTTCTTCCGATCGCTGTCAGTGGTGCAGACATCACAAAGCTGATGGAAGGTGCAGCTTCTATGCGTGAGGTATGCCTGAGCAAGGATTTCGCAGAGAATGATTCTATGAAGTATGCGGCAGTTCGTAATATTCTTCTCCGCAAGGGTAAGTCAGTAGAGATCCTTTGCAACTACGAGCCGATCTTCCACTATGTGGCAGAGTGGTGGAAACAGCTCTTTGGAGAGAGTGAAGGAAAGGATCAGAAGGGTCTGTTCCCTGCATCCGTGGATCTTACCACAGATCTTCATTCCATGGGTCAGTTTATTCAGGACGGAAGCCGTATTATGTTCGAGACAGTGATGGAGTTAGAGAAGCCTGCATTTGATCTGACGATCCAGAAGGAGGATGTTGATCTTGACGGTCTGAATTATCTTGCCGGAAAGACACTTGATTTTATCAATAAGAGTGCAATGAAGGGTACACAGCTTGCCCATACGGATGGAAATGTACCAAATCTTGTCGTAAAGGTGCCGGAGCAGAATGAGTTCTATCTGGGACAGTTATTCTACTTCTATGAGTTCGCATGTGGTCTCAGTGGTTATATTCTTGGAGTAAATCCATTTAACCAGCCGGGTGTAGAGAGCTACAAAAAGAATATGTTTGCTCTTCTTGGTAAGCCGGGATTTGAGGAGCAGAGAGAGGCTCTGATGAAGAGACTGTAAAAGATTGTAATTCATAATGAATATGTGAATGTCGATAAATCGAAAGGATGTCATCTATATGGTGGCATCCTTTTTTAGGGTATAGAAAAATGCTCGTAACGTAGAGGTGCCCTTTTTTGTTTTACTTTTTAGGAGCGTTTTATAAGACTTCGAATAGAATTGTACAATCTAGTTTCTTCACTTATCGAATGGTCTAGAATTAATAGAGAAAATGGCTGAGAAAAACAATGTATTCATAAAGAAGTTTCGAATGGTAAAATAAGGTATCAGTAACAGGGACGGGACGAAACAGAAAATACGGCATATCAGAAAGGAGATTATCAATGAGAAAAACAGGGAAAAAACTCGTTGCTGTGATTGCGGCGGTCAGTATGACAATCAGTATGGTACCGTCGTCCGGACATGCGACGGTACGCAGTATTTCAATGCAGCAGGCAAAGGCATCTGAAAGATCAGAGGCAGTTCAAGGTGTAGTAAAACAAAAAGCAAAAGATGATACAGCGGCAGCTGAGGTCACCTTTTCCAAAGCAAGCGGTACCTATGGGGAGGCGTTTCAGCTGGAGCTGAGTGGTACAGAGGGAGATACGGCACTCTACTATACGACGGATGGAAGTGACCCGTCAGATCCTGACAATAAAAACAGAATTTTATATCAGGATGGCGGGATTGCTATTGCAGACCGGTCGAATGATGAGAATGTTTTGTCTGCAATTGATCCCGTTTTGTTTGACAGTGTCAACGTAACGGCATCAAAGGATGGGAAAAACTTTGAAAGCACCGTTCAGAAACCATCGAAGGAAGCAGTGGACAAATGTACCGTGATCAAAGCGGCAGCACAGCATGCCGATGGTACATATTCGGCAGTATTTACCAACACCTATTTTGTGGGGGATATGGCAGAGCATATTGATGGCATCAGCGAGAGCTGTGAGGCGGCAGGAAAGAATCTGGCGGTTATGTCTATCAGTATGGATGCAGACGATCTGTTTGATTCTACCAAGGGAATCTATGTAAAGGGAGATACTTTTGAAAATGCGTTGAAGGAATATCTTGCAGCAGGAAAAACCATTAATGACTGGAATGCTTCTGACACCTGCCGCGGTCTGGATGCTAACTACAAGCAGAAGGGCAGGGCTTGGGAAAGAAAGACTCATATTGATTATTTTGAGAGTGATGGAACCAAAACGAAATGCAAGCTACAGCAGGATTGCGGTATCCGCATTCAGGGGAATTATTCCAGATCAGATTATCAGAAGAGTTTTCGTCTTTATGCCAGAGATGAATATGGAAAGAAAAACTTCAAGTACGATTTTTGGGACAATGCAGTAGATGATCAGGGAAAAGTGATTAACAAATATAAAAAGATTGTCCTCCGGAATGGCGGAAACTGTGCATTCACTACGAAGTTTTCTGATTCCTACTGGCAGTCGCTGCTTCAGGAGATTGATTGTGATAACCAGAGTGCCCGTCCATGTGTCGTATATCTGAATGGAGAGTACTGGGGTGTTTATATTCTTCAGGATGATTTCTGTGGTGCATTTATGGAAAATAAACACGGTGTCAATAAGGATAACGTGGTGATCTATAAAGGCGACGCAGAAGCAATCCAGCCTCTGGGTTATAAGCTGGACGAAGGAGATCTGCCGGAGGGTGTCACCGACGAGGATTATTATCTGAAGGACCTGGAGAGCTTTATGAGTACCCATAAGGATGTCAGGGATCAGAAGGATTATGATGAGCTTGTTGCCATGGTAGATGAGGATTCCATTATAGATTACTTTGCGACTGAGGTATGGATCAACAATAAATGGGACTGGCCGGGCAAAAACTGGTCTATGTGGAAATCTACCGTTACGGATGAAACAAATCCGTATGCCGATGGTAAGTGGCGTTTTATGGTGTATGATGTGGAGTTTGGCGGAATCAGCGGTTCCGATGATAAAAGAGGTAATGCCATAAAGGATTCGAAGCTTTTGCAGACAGGAACAGCCGATCCGGACAGTGTAAATCACGACAAACCACATGTAAGATGTTTCGCGCTGATGATGACCAATGAGGCGTTTCGGGAGAAGTTTATTGCCCGTCTTGAAAGCTTTTCCACCGGAATGTTTGAGTATAACCGTGCCATTGAACGGGCTGATCTGTTTCAAGGAGTATATCAGCCAATCCTGCAGCAGTTCTTTGACCGTTTTCCGACAAACAGCGGTATGACAGCGGATAAAGCGGTTAACGGAGATGGAGGAAATGCATATGGAACACTGAAGGCCATCAGAAATTTTCTGAACGGACGGGACAAGCAGGTGGCGAAGATCTCAAGCTATATCCGGAAGCAGTATACAGCGGACAGCACGCCATCTCCGAAACCAACGGACACGGCTGTGCCAACTGCCTCTGCTGAGGTGACAGAGACTCCGGTATTGCCTGCAGGCAGTCCCTCTGCTGCGCCGGTACAGCCGAGTGTGGCACCAGTACAGACAACGGCACCATCTGAAACACCAAAGAGTACTTCTGTCAAAAAAGAAAAACTGGTGGATGGCACCATTGTGATCAAAGAAACAGATGAAGCAGGGAAGGCAGTTTCCACGAAATATGAGACAAAAACGGGAATATATCTTCTGAAATCAGATAATACTCTGTGCTATCAGAAGGAAAATCAGACTGCATTGAAAAATCAGACGTCTGTCGTTATCAGGGATGTGGAGAAAATTAATGGAAAATCATTGAGAGTATCAGAAATAGAAAAAGGGACATTTCAGGGATTATCCAAATTAAAAAAGATAACGATCGGAAAAAATGTTGTGGCCATAGGTCAGGATGCATTCCGGGGCTGCAGCAGCCTGAAAAAAATCACAATTCGATCTGTCAGGTTAAAGACGGTAGGGAAAAATGCAATCCGGGGTGTCTATAAAAAGGTACAGATTATCTGTCCGAAGGGAAAGAAAAAAGCATATCAGAAGCTGTTCGTAAAGAAAACAGGATTTGCGAAAAAAACAATGACAATAAGATAAAAAGAAATAATAAAAAGACGGGGCTTTCTTAAAGGAAGCCCTGTCTTTATCCGATATAACAATATAAAGATCTGGAAAGGTATGGTTAGCGGTATGGGAGCAGCATCGGAGAAAGATGCGGAAAAGATAGCAGATGCCGTGCGGATGGCTCAAAAGGGAAGTCAGGATGCTTTTATGGAGCTGTATCAGCTTTTTTATCATGAATTGTATGCGTATGCATGTTATATGCTGCATCACAAACAGGATGCGGAAGATGTTGTGGCAGATACCATTGTGGCAGCATATGAGTCCATCGGCAGGCTGAGGGATGTTTATCGTTTTCGGCAATGGCTTTTTAAAATATTATCCAACAAATGCAGGAAAACACTCAAATCCTATGCGGAGAGAAACAAACACCACAGCAGGAGCTTTGGGGGCGAGACAAAGCAGGATAAAGATCCGGATATCAGTGACGGAAAGGATTTGGAGAAGGAGGCAACGGACCGGGAGTGGGTCCGGGATGCATTTGCGGTTCTTACGGATGAGGAACGGTATATTGTCAATTCTTTTCTGCTGGCAGGATACCGGGGGGAAGAAATTGCAGAGAACCTGGGAATAGGAGCGAGTACTCTTCGTTCAAAATATCGGCGGGCGTTGATGAAAATGAGAAAAAAACTGGATCCGTGAAAGGGGGATGTCAATAACATGAAAGAAGAAAATGAAATGGAGCGGCTGGCATCTCATCGAATTCAGGGTATTCTGCCCCGCAAATATCATATGCAGTACCGGTCGGGACAGGAACCGCTTGTTGAGGAACAGTCTTTAAAGGAAGTAGAAGAAATGATCCTTACTGCCAGTGAAAATTTAAGTACGCCGGAGAGTCTGCGCCCGGAAAATATGAGTCGTAAACTGGAACAGGTCAGAAAGAAGAGACAGCGTCAGAGAAGATGTCTTGCAGTGGTGCTGATATATGTTATAATTATCATAATATTGGCGTTGTTACTTTTGTAAATGATATAATACTAAATGGGAAATGGAGATTACGAATGAGGACACGTAAGACGATCGGACTGTTTTTGGAAGGGGATGATACCCTTCAGGAGGGTATCATTACCAAGGCGGTATTAAAAGAAGCAACAGACAAAGATTATAATGTATTAATTTTTCACAGTCTTATGAAAAAACCGGCATATGAGCTTGGAGAACTGTCGGATGAGGTTGTTTCCGGAGAGGGAGCTATTTATGCGGTTCCGGATTACAGAATGTTTGATGGCATAATCATATTGGGGGAGGTTTTGCGCTCCGATATGATGAAGAAGATCATAAGCAATGCAGCCAGAGCCGGGGTGCCGGTAATTGATGTAAATGATACCTATGATGGCTGTTATCAGATTGGATACAATGATACCGTTGGCATGAAGGAAATGGTTCTTCATTTAATTCGGACACATCATTGCCGGAATATTTATTTTATATCCGGATTCAAGGGAAATAAGGAGTCCGAGGATCGTGAAGAGGCATATCGAAGTGCACTTGAGGAGGAAGGTATTCCGTTTCGACAGGAAAATATCGGATATGGCCAGTTCTACTTAAAATCGATTGATGTGGTTAGAGAATATCTCAGCAGCCACGATATGCCGGATGCGTTTGTATGCGCAAATGACACTATGGCGATGTTTGTCATAAAGTATTTAAATGATCATGGTTATCGGGTGCCGGAGGATGTAATCGTTACAGGGTTCGATCATACCAAAGAGGCATCCGAGTATCAGCCGTCTATCTCATCGGTGGAACGTTCATTGTTTGGATCGGGGACACAGGCTGTCCGTTTTTTGGAACAGCTTTGGGAAGGGAAAGAGGTTCCTTTGAACAGTCTGGTACCGGCACATCTGGTACTGAATCAAAGTTGTGGCTGTACGAAGCATACCAAACTGGATCTTAATCGGATCAATCAGGAGAAGCTTCGGGATATTACCAGACGGGATATGTTTATTCATCACATTACGGAGCTTTGGAGAGATGTATCCGAAAAAAAGTCTGTGGAGAATATGCTGGAGGTAATATGTTCTTATTTAGATTTCTTTGATTGGGATGCCTTTAATTTTTGTATTTGTGATGACATTATTACGCAGGGGATCAAAAGAAGCAAAAGGGTTCACGGCTATTCTCAGAATATGACACTGGTCAAATGCCGGAAGGGAAAGCCGTTGGAAATGGAACCGGTATTTTATCCGGATATTCTGCCACCTCTGGATCTGCAGGGGAAGGAAGGATTAAGACTGTCGTTTGTGCCCCTTTATCTCAATCAGAGAACCGTAGGATATCTGTGGATATCGGCCAAATACTGTATGCAGGAGGCATCGATGGTTTATGCCTTGCTGACAGTTATGAACAGTGCCATCATTGATCTGTGTCTTCTCAAGGAAAAGGATACACTGGTAGATAAATTGGACAGTATGTATGTACGTGATGAGCTAACAAAGTTGTATAACCGTTTTGGTATGAGACGTTTTGTGGAAAAGATTATGAAGGTCGCAAAGCGTGATAACAAATTTATTATGTGCATTGAGCTGGATCTGGACGGCTTAAAGAAGATTAATGATACCTATGGACATGAGGCGGGAGACAATGCAATCGTTCAGGTGGCCAATGCTATGCGGCAGGCATCGGAGCGGCGTGAGGTCTGTATCCGGAGTGGCGGAGATGAGTATCTGGTCTTTGGCATTGCAGAAAGGGAAGGGGATGCAGGAGCCTTTATACAAAGAGTGGAGGAGTATTTAGAAGAGTATAACGAACGGAACTCATGGCCTTATGAGGTGTCATGTAGCTGCGGATACTGTGTACATTCGGCAGCAGAGGTGCAGTCTCTGGAGGAGATGGTAACAGAGGCAGACAAGCTTTTATATCAGGTAAAAGCACGCAAAAAAACAATACGGATATCATAAAGGAAATCTGCCATTTTCCTGACGAGAAAAAAGCCGGGATCTGACACAATTCCGCCCAAAAGTTGACTTATGAGGCTGGTAGTATATGTCTTATCAAATATTTCATATACGAATGGAGGAATTGACATGAAGAAAAAAACAATGGCAATAATATTAAGTTTTTCTATGGTTTTTACCGGACTTGGTATGGAGGCAGCGCCTCAAAAGGCAGCAGCAGTAAGTAACAGTACAGCTGCAGCAGTCCAAACGGAAGCTGACAGCACGGAGACACCGGAGGTAACCTCTGTGCCGGAGGATGCAGTGAAAACACCGGACGCTTCACAGGAGACGAAAGCACCGGAGCAGGAAAGCGGGATGCCGGCAGAAACAGATCAGCCGGAAAAGACACCGTCTGCTGCGACAGAGGCACCGGCACAGACACCGGTGAACACTCCGGCAGCCACAGTAACTCCGGCAGCGGTTACCACAACAAGTCCTGCAGCAATCGCAACAAACGGAGCATTAAAGGTAGGAGAGCGATTTACAACAGGCAATTTTGTTTACGGTGTAACGGCTGAAGCACAGGGAACCGTAAAGGCGGCAGTTAAAATAAGAGGTCTCAGTGAGGCTGGAAAGACCAAGACCAGTGTGACAATTCCGGCTTCTGTAACATGGCAGGGAGTGAATTATGTTGTCAGCGGAATTAATGAGAAATCATTTAAAAACAATACAAAGCTTACTTCCGTCAAGGTGGGAAAGAATGTGACTTATATTGGCAAGCGGGCATTCCAGGGAATGACTTCTCTGAAATCACTTACGATTGGAAGCGGTGTTACAAAAATCAAAAAATTTGCATTTGCAGGCTGCAAATCTCTTCGAAAGGTGACAATTCCGGCCAAGACTACATTTATAGGGGAAAAAGCGTTCCAGAATTGTAAAAAGCTGAAAGCCGTGATCATTAATTCAAAGAAGATCAATACCATTAACAGCAATGCATTCCGATATGTAAAGTCAGGCTGTTATGTAGTAGTTCCTTCCGGTAAGAAGAATACTTATCGTTCCCTGTTGCTGGGAGCAAAGGCTTCGAAATTAAAGATTTATGTATACTAATGAGCCTCTTATATAACAAAATAATATAAAATCAAAACTCACAGACTATCGTGACGAAACGGTGGTCTG
>ERZ1026894.1400-NODE-1400-length-14272-cov-32.149047_pt1 | contig 14272 bp, 13 predicted proteins | sample MGYA00380177_ERZ1026894 | MGnify/ENA primary metagenome ERZ1026894 (study PRJEB33269, sample SAMEA4719813) | human gut metagenome | biome: human-associated habitat; feature: organic feature; material: feces | place: Cameroon | collected 2013-10 ... | reverse complement strand
AGCGACTTTTACTCCTTAATAAAATGTTCACTATAAAAGTTGGAAGACTATAAGTACTTGGTATTCAGCCCTAATATTCCTATCCTACGACACCAATATGTAGAAAGATGACTAAGTTTGCAGATTCGAAGGAATCGCTTTAAATACACTTAAAACTTGGTGATGAGATAAGAAAATATGGAATAGACGAGGGCGACTGGAAGAAAGCATTCTCAGTTTTCTCCCATTTTCCTCATATCAGTAAGGCTATACTTTTGGCTCCAGGGTCAAAGGAATCCACAAGCCTTTTTCTGATGTGGATATAGCATTGGTAGGCGAAGCCTTGTCGCCCAAGGAGCGAATGATGGCAAAGCCTTTGCTGTCCACACCTCTTTCATATAATACACCAGAGAGACGTTTCTCTGTTTCTGCAAGTTCTCTTGCACTCCAACACTCTACGCCTTCGTATTCGTTGGCGATAGCTTCGAATTGCTCGAACAATTCTTTGATTTCCTCTTCCTTCATAATCGTTTATTTTTATGATATTTCGGTAAAGTTACGCTTTTTATTTGGTTGTAGTAAGGAAAAGGTAATTTATTTCCTTTTTTGTTCATCAATAAATACTTGTATCTCTCCTAAATCTCCAATTTCTTTTGGTAGAACAAACATATTGTATGGGTTCGCATATTTACGGAAATGCTCTTCAATAGAATGTATATCTATTTCATTTATGCTTTTTGAACTGTTAAAACCGATAGGTTCAATGTGGCATAGCTTCCATCCTTGAAAACATCTGTTCCTAAAGGCTTGGAATACTTGGCTCTTTGTTTGGCACGTATCCAATACTTTACTATTTCACGTTGGTAAATACATTCTTGTTCTCGAAGAGTTCTATCACTTGGCGTTCCAGTTTAGTTCTCTTGATGCCAAAGTTTATTTTCCAAAATTGTGGATTGTATTTCTGCTTGGCTATAATCTCTTTGAGGTTATAGTTGTATTTGATATGCTTCTTTCCTTTAAACTTATTCTCGCCCATGTTAAATACGAGCATGTTGATGCGAATCTGCTTGCCGAGATAGTGATAGCTACCGTTGATATCTTCGCTTTCAACCTCTGTAAATCCTCGTTGCGAAGTATATAAAGTGGTTATGGATAGATTGAGTGGAAGTTTCTCGTGTTTGGACGGAGATAGAGTGGAATGCGAAAGATGGCCGGCAAACTTAAGAACATCAAGCGATTCACTGTCCACGTAAAGATTGCCTTCAAGAATACTGCGGTGAATGCCTTTCTTTGCTTTGAAGGAAATTATATAGATGTAATGTTGCTGGTTTTGGATAACGGTATAGTCTACATGATAATACTTCTTATAGTCTTTTGTCAAAATGGGAATAGGCATGTTTTTCACCACTTTGCGTGATAAGATTCCAAGTTGGGATAAAGAGAAGAAGTTGGTGCAATATGAATATCTATTGCTTTCCGTTGAGGGTAGGGCAGCATATCTGCCTGTAATCAAAGACAATCCTCTGAGAGAAATCTCTGACTTAGCACAGAAGCAACTCTCAATGAACTCGTTGCAGACTTTATCGTTAAAGGTGGATTGGCGGAAGAAGAAATTAGACATTTGTTCTTTATATTGAACGGTTTCTGTTAGTAACTTGTTGATAATCTTATTGATGATGGCATCTATAGGATAAGCTGTAACCTCCTTTAGATTGATGGTGTAAGGTTTAAGTTTGATGATGGAATTGAGAGAGGAAACTGGCACAAGGGCTTCTTGATATCCCACACAACTAATCTTGGCATGGCCAGTAGCTGAGGTCTCTATGGAAAATTCTCCGTTTGTATTAGCCAAGGCTTTATGGTCGGCATCAACATAGATAGTGGCAAATGGCAAACTTTGTTGGCTTTCAGCGTCAACGATACTTCCTTGGTATTTCTGAGCATGAATCGTTAGGCTCAGAAATACCAAGATAGTGAATAGCAAGTTCTTTTTGATATTCTCCTTCATTTGTTATGTTGCTTTTTAAAAACCTTTTTTAATTTAATGTAAAGGTACACATTACAAATGAAAGATACGAAAAAATCGTGGAAAATTAACTAAAAAAGGCATCCATTAATATTATATTTAATTGATGGCAAGGAAGTGCTTGATGTTGTTTCTGGCAAAGTAGATGCAACAAAGCTTGCAGGTTCGATAACATTGTCATGTGTGTTGGCATTTGTGGCTTTCATACTGCAATCATGCAAGCATTATATTTGAAAAATATACTGATATGGGTGCTGTTGGCATTTGTCGGCATAGCAATGGCTCTGCTCAACGGAATACCGATGTACATGGGTGTAGGCATAAACAATGATGGACGTAACATCCCTGTTGTTTCATGTGGAACAACAGGGATGTAATGGTATGTATGTTTTTAATGAGCTTCGAGCCAGTTGTTTCCCCAACCAGCATCAGCAACCAAAGGTACGTTCAGTTGATAGGCATTCTGCATTTCCTCTACTACGATTTGCTCTACTTTCTCTTTTTCTTCGGGATAAACAGAGAAGTTGAGTTCGTCGTGTACCTGGATAATCATCTTACTCTTGATGCCTTCAGCCTTGAAGCGGTTGAAGATGCGCACCATAGCCACTTTGATAATGTCGGCCTCGGAACCCTGGATAGGCGCATTGATGGCATTGCGTTCAGCAAATCCGCGCACGGTAGCGTTGTGGCTGTTGATATCTGGCAAATAACGGCGACGACGGAAGAGAGTTTCGGCATAACCTTTCTGGCGTACTATCTCTTTTGCTTTCTCCATATATGCTTTGACACCAGGGAAGGTGTGGAAATAGTCCTCGATGATTTGTTTGGCTTCCTTGTTCTCGATATTCATGCGTTGTGCCAACCCGAAAGTAGTGATGCCATAGATGATGCCAAAGTTGGCAGTCTTTGCCTTTTTGCGCTGAGCATCAGTTACTTGCTTGATATCTTCGTGCCATATCTTGGCCGCTGTAGCGGCATGGATATCGCTTCCTTCACGGAATGCCTCTACCATGTTGGGGTCTTCGCTCAGGTGTGCCATGATGCGAAGTTCTATCTGTGAATAGTCGGCAGAAAAAAACAGACATCCTGGCTCTGGGATGAAGCATCGGCGTATCTCCTTTCCGTCGTCATCGCGTACAGGGATATTCTGCAGGTTAGGGTCGCTGGATGAGAGACGTCCTGTGGCTGTAATGGCTTGGTTGAACGAGGCATGGATGTGTCCTGTGCGAGGGTTGATGAGTTTTGGAAGAGAGTCGACATAGGTACTGAGGAGTTTCTTTAACCCTCTGTAGTTCAGTATCTCATCGATGATAGGACTTTTGCTTCTGAGTTGTTGCAGCACTTCCTCGCTTGTTACGTATTGCCCCGTCTTGGTCTTCTTAGGTTTCTCTACGATTTTCATTTTGCCGAAGAGGATCTCGCCTACTTGTCGGGGCGATGCGATATTGAATGACTCACCTGCCAACTCGTATATCTGGTGTTCTATTTCTGCGAGTCGGTTAGTCAGATTATTTGACGTTTCCTTCAATGTCGCTGTGTCGATGCATACACCATTCATCTCCATGTGAGCCAAAACGGGTACGAGTGGCATTTCTACCTCCCAGAACAAATCTTCGAGTTGGAGTTCCTTGAGTTTGGGTTCCAATACATTTTTGAGTTGAAGAGTGATGTCGGCATCTTCTGCGGCATACTCATAGACTTCGGCTGGTGAAAGGTCGCGCATCGATTTTTGGCTTTTACCTTTCGGGCCTATTAGGTCTTCGATGTGTACGGTCTGGTAATGCAGATAGACTTCTGCCAGATAGTCCATGTTGTGGTAGAGTTCTGGTTGGATGAGATAATGGGCTATCATCGTGTCGAACATCTTACCTTGAATTTCCACACCATAGTTCATCAACACCTCGTAATCGTACTTGATGTTTTGTCCCACTTTCATGATTTTTGGGTTCTCATAGAGTGGTTTGAAGATGTTTACGAATTTTAAGGCTTCTTCACGATTTGCAGGAATGGCTACATAGAAGGCTTCTTTTTCCTCTACAGAAAAGCTCAAACCCACTAATTCAGCCTCTATAGCATTGGTAGAAGTGGTTTCTGTGTCCAGACTAAGAATTTGTTTTGTAAATAAAAAGTCATAAAGTGCCTTTGCATCTTCCTGAGTTTCAATGAGATTATACTTATGTTCTACAGTTTTAATGGTCTCAAAACTCGCGTTTTTTTGTTCTTCCTTACCATTGGGCGTGTTTTCGCCAAATAAATCAAGCTCTAAAGAAGCATTTGTTTGCTTTTGTTGAGGTTTTTTAAGAACTCTATTGGCGAATGATTTAAATTCCAGTTCTGTGAAGATTTCGTCGAGTTTTTCCTTATCGGCTTCCACCATCTTCAAATCGTCCATCTTCAGAGCAACGGGTACGTCGGTTCGGATGGTTGCCAAGAACTTTGACATCTTAATGTCGTCAATGGCACCTTCTACTTTTTCGCGTAACTTACCTTTTACCTTAGCAGAATTTTCGATCAAGTTCTCTACGCTACCAAACTCGTTGATGAGTTTGATGGCTGTCTTCTCGCCAACGCCTGGACAGCCGGGGAAGTTGTCAGCAGAGTCGCCCATGAGTGCTAAGAGGTCGATGACCTGGAGTGGGGAAGTGATGTTGTACTTGCTTTCGATTTCTTGGCTGCCTAATTTTTCGTAACCGCCACCATGTTGTGGTCGGTACATATAGACATTGTCGCTTACCAGCTGACCATAGTCCTTGTCGGGTGTGAGCATGTAAGTCTCGATTCCGTTTTGGCCAGCTTGTGTGGCGAGAGTACCTATCACATCATCAGCCTCGAAACCGTCTACTTGAAGAATGGGGATGTGGTAGGCTTCGAGGATATTCTTGATGATGGGTACAGAGAGTTTGATGTCTTCGGGAGTCTCCTCGCGTTGAGCTTTATATGCGGGGAAAGCCTCGTGACGGAATGTTTTTCCGTGGTCGAAAGCCACTCCTATATGGGTTGGTTTTTCTTTTGTAATTATCTCGTTGAGTGTATTACAGAATCCCATGATGCATGACGTGTTGAGCCCTTTGGAATTGATTCTTGGGTTCTTCATGAATGCATAGTAAGACCTGTAAATGAGTGCGTAAGCGTCTAAAAGAAACAGTTTATCCATAAATAATTATTTTTATCGCGTAAAATTACTAAAAAATTGCCACATTTCGCGAAGAATTGATTATTTTTGTATCAAATTTCGGAAATAATGGATTATTTATCACTTATCAAGCAACCTATAGAGTCAGAGTTAACTGATTTTGTAGCATTATTTAATAAGTCTTTGATGCACAGTGACGGACTTCTTATGCAGGCACTCGACCATATTCGTCTGCGTGCGGGGAAGCGTATGCGCCCAATGCTTATCCTGCTCATGGCCAAGAATTTTGGTAATGTGACAAGTGTAACCCAACATTCTGCAGTCGGTTTAGAGCTTCTTCATACAGCTTCTCTTGTGCATGACGATGTGGTGGATGATAGTGCTGAGCGTAGAGGTCAGGCCAGTGTGAATGCCACATATAATAATAAGGTGGCAGTGCTCGTAGGCGATTATATTCTTTCTACGGCTTTGCTTCACGTATCTTATTCTCATTCGGAAGAGATAGTTCGTTATTTAGCAGAATTGGGTCGTGTGCTTTCTAATGGTGAGATACTTCAGTTGAACAGTATCAGTAATCAGGAAATGTCGGAAGATGTTTATTATCAGGTCATTAAGCAGAAGACAGCGGCCCTGTTTGAAGCTTGTGCTGGTATTGGAGCGATGTCGGCTAATGCCTCTCTCGAGGCAGTAGAGGCTGCCAAACGATTTGGTCAGAATTTGGGTATTATTTTCCAGATACGTGATGATATTTTCGACTATTACGACTCTAAAGAAATCGGTAAACCTACGGGCAATGATATGGCAGAGGGCAAGCTTACTTTACCTGTGCTATATGCTCTCAATTCTACTGGTAATGAGCAGATGATACATCTTGCTAAAAAGGTAAAATCGCATGATGTAACGACCGAGGAAATAGCTCAGTTAGTTGAGTTTACGAAGCAGAATGGTGGTATAGAATATGCAGACAAGAGAATGTGGGAATTCCATGCGGAGTCCATGGATTTTCTTGATACTTATGTAGAGGATAAGGATGTCTATCAGGCTCTAAAAGCCTATTTGGATTATGTTATAGAAAGGAAGATATAGTTTTTTGCTTCGGATGATTCTATGTTCTATAGTTTGGAACTTATGTTTTAAAGTTTAGAACTTGTATCCTAAAGTTTACATCTTATATTCTAAAGTTTAGAACATAGAATCAATAAGGATTTCATGAAATTTTGTCCTTATTGAAAATACAATTTAATACAGTATACGATAAAAAAATAAGAGCTTGATTCCCAATGATTGGAACCAAGCTCTTATGCGTATGAAGTAATGCTAATGACACCTATGCCTTAGAAATACTTGATTTCCTTGTCTAAAAGTTCGCTCAAGAGGAGGTTGGTAAGGCGTGATGTACCGAGTCGCAACCACTGATTGGTCAGCCATTTCTCGCCTAATACTTCCTTTACGATGGTGTAGTAAACGACAGCATCGTGAACGGTGTTGATGCCTCCTGCTGGCTTGAATCCAATCTGAATACCTGTCTTATCGTAGTATGCTTTGATGGCTTTACACATCACGTAGGCGGCTTCAGGAGTGGCAGAAACCTTCTCCTTGCCAGTAGAAGTCTTGATGTAATCCGAGCCAGCATACATGGCCAAGATAGAGGCCTTCATGATGTTGCTGCAGTTCTTTAGATTACCAGTCTCAAGGATGCACTTCATTTTGTGCTCTCCGCAGGTTGCCTTGAGCTCCTGAATGTCGTCGCAGAGACCTTCGTAATCCTCGCTGAAGAACTTGCCTACAGGCATAACGATATCTACCTCAGTAGCACCATCTTTGATGGCCATAGCGGTCTCGGCAACCTTCACTTCTATAAATGTCTGTGATGATGGGAAGTTGCCACTTACGACAGCGATTTCTACGCCGTCAACCTCCAAGCTTTGGCTGATAAGGCCAGCGAAGTTAGGGTAGGTGCATACGGTTGCCACGTGAGGAAGTTGTGGATAATCATTCGCGAACTGGTTCACTTTTTCGATCATCTTCAAGATACTTTCCTCTGTATCTTCGGTGTGAAGAGAGGTCAACTCGATACTTCCAAAGAGGAATTTCTTAACGTCCATGGTCTCGTTCTCGGCCACTTTCTCGTCGAGTATCTTTTTGACTTCTGCTGCCACTTCCTCGTCGTTGAGGTCGCAGTTATACTGTTTCAAAACTGACAAATACTTGTCGTCCATCTCGCTGTACTGCCCTTCTTTCTGGGCAATAACTTGTTCCTTGATACTGCTCATACTTAATGTTTTTATGATTGAATATTTTTTATTTTTCCTATTGTAGTTTAGGGTTGTTTTTATGTCTTTCGGCATCTCTTTTTGTTTTCTTGTTGATGCTTTTCTGTAGCTCTTCTGTAAGATCAATGCCCGTTTGGTTGGCCAGGCAGATAAGAACCCATAGTACGTCTGCCATTTCTTCTCCGAGGTTAGGTTTTTCTCCCTTCTTGAAGCTTTGGTCGCCATAGGTTCTTGCTATGACTCGAGCCAGTTCACCTACCTCTTCAGTCAGGCAAGCCATATTGGTTAGCTCGCTGAAATAGCGTACTCCATATTGCTTAATCCACTTATCTACAGCGTCTTGTGCTTCTTTTATTGTCATAACAGATGATCTTTAATGATGTAGTAAGTTAAAGATAACCATATGCCTGTGATTACTAAAGTGGCAATGGTGTTGTAAATACCAATTTTTCCGTTCTCTCTTTTGGCATTTAAGAACTCCAGGTTCAGACCCATGGCGATGAGGGTTTGACCTGCGTATACAGCCCATTCGTTATCTAATAGCCTTTTTGAAAAGGCGATAAACAGAATCAATCCTATGGTTGTTAGGCAATCTTTATACTTTAATATCCTTTTCATTTTCCTGTTCTATAGAATAGTCTGTTTTTATTCCTTATTATGGGTGTCCATCATGATGGTGACAGGACCGTCATTCAGTAATTCTACCTTCATATCGGCACCAAATTCGCCTGTTCCTACTGGCTTTCCGAGTGCATCGGATAGCTTTTTGCAGAACTCCTCATAGAGTGGAACGCTGATTTCGTGCTTGGCTGCTCTGAGCCAACTGGGGCGATTTCCCTTCTTGTAACTGGCGAATAGGGTGAACTGGCTTATCACTAAAACCTCGCCGTTTATATCCATAATGGAGCGGTTCATTACGTGGTTTTCGTCATCGAAAACACGGAGTCCTATAACCTTTCTTACTAACCAGTCTATGTCTTCTGATGTGTCGCTTTCTTCTATGCCGAGAAGGATGAGATAGCCTTGTTGGATGGCTGATTTTACTTCTCCTTCAATCGTTACAGATGCGTGGCTGACGCGTTGTATTACAATCCTCATATATCCTTATTTATATCTTTTGCAAATATACATTTTTTTTGTTACATTGCCATCATTTAGGTTGATTATTTTCAAAATATTCTCTGAGTATTCCTGCTTTATGTGGCCCTATGAGTTCTGTTAAAGCTTCTATGTTGGCTTCTTTTATCTTTTTGACGCTCTTGAAATGGTTTAATAGCGCTTCTTTTGCCTTAGGACCGATGCCTTTGATATCGTCGAGTTCAGAGTGTAGGGCGTGCTTAGAGCGTTTGTCGCGATGGAATGTGATGGCGTATCTGTGTACCTCATCTTGAATTTGTGTGAGTACCTTGAAAAGCTCGCTTTCGGTAGGTATTGCTATGGTTTGTGGTGGGAATCCAAAGAGCAATTCGTTGGTGCGGTGACGATCGTTTTTGGCAAGTCCTGCTATGGGGATATTGAGTCCAAGTTCGTCTTCTATGACAGCTCTTACCACTTCCATCTGACCTTTACCGCCATCGGTGATGATGAGGTCGGGAAGAGGTTTTTCTTCTTCTATCATCCTACTGTATCTGCGTCTTACTACTTCCTGCATAGAAGCATAATCGTCAGGTCCTGCCACCGTTTTTATGTTGTATTTACGATAGTCCTTACGGCTTGGTTTCATACCTTTATATACGATACAGCCAGCCACAGCATCGGTACCAGATATGTTGGAATTGTCGAAACATTCTATCTGGTAAGGCATCTTTGGAAGCTTCAGTTTTGTCTGTAATTCCTTCATTAGTCGGGTTTGTTTCTGCTCAGGATTGAGTTTCTCAGCCTGCTTAAGTCGGTCGAATTTATACTGTTTACAGTTCATTTCTGATAGCTCTAATAGGTGCTTTTTATCTCCTCTCTGCGGTATAAAGAAATTAGCGTCTTTAAGTTTCCAATCCATCTCGAATGGCACGATAATCTCTTTAGAAGTAGAGTGAAAACGCTCTCTGATTTCGGGTATGGCTGTAATCAGGAGTTCCTCATCGCTTTCGTCCAGTTTGCGTTTGTATTCATAGGTGAAGCTTTGGTTGATGGTACCGTTTTTTACGTGTATATAGTTGATAAATGCGTTCTTGTTGCTATCATCGTTGACGATTGTGAATACGTCTACATCCGTTATAGTGTGGCTTACAACCTCGCTTTTAGCTTCAAATTCGTCGAGTAATATGTACTTTCTCTTGTATTCTTCAGCTACTTCAAACTTCAAGATCTCTGCGTTTTTCATCATCATATCGTAGAGATATTTGCTTACTTCTCGTGTGTTGCCTTTTAGTATTTCACGAGCTTGGCGCATATTTTCTTGGTATTCTTCGTAGCTTTGTTTATTGATACAGGGCGCTCCGCAGTTGTGTATGTGGTAGTCTAAACATGGTTTGTATTTGCCCTCTCTGATGCCCTCTTGGGTGATTGGGAAATGGCATGTTCGTGGTTTATATAGCTTTTTGATGATTTCAAGTACCGCATACATGCTACCAATATGTGGATAGGGTCCAAAGAATGTGCCAAAACGTTTGTTGATGTTTCTGGTCTTAAAAATCCTTGGGTATGGCTCGTTGGTTACGCATATAGAAGGGTATGTTTTGCCGTCTTTTAGCAAAACATTATATTTCGGATTGTATTTCTTGATGAGACTGTTCTCCAACAGGAGGGCGTCTTCTTCGGTGTTGACAACGGTGTAAGAGATGTCGTGAATCTTCGAAACCAGTACCTTTGTCTTGTATCTATCCACTTCTTTATGAAAGTAGGATGATACTCTTCTTTTCAGATTTTTGGCTTTTCCTACATAGATTATCGTATGATTTTCATCGTAGTATTGATAACTTCCAGGTTTTTCTGGCATGCTCAATACGATATTCTTGAGTTTTAGTAATCTCTGTTCGTTGTCTTGTTTGGCCATACTCATTTATATAAGGTATAATAAAAGCCACTATTGTTTCACGTGGAACGATAGTGGCTTTCCTATTATAATTGCAATAAAGTGGATACTTCTACGTCCTCATCAAAGATCTTTCTTCCTTTGAAATTCTCGTTCACCAGTTCGATAATGAAGTTAGCGTATACCTTTTTGGGGTGGAATTTCTTGACCAGGTCGCAAGCGGCTTTCATGGTTCCTCCAGTTGCAAGGAGGTCATCGTGCAGCAGAATAACATCATTTTCATTGATGGCGTCTTTGTGGATTTCGATGGTGTCAATGCCATATTCTTTAGCATAGCTTTCCCGTACAGTTTCGCAAGGAAGTTTTCCGGGTTTTCTGCAAAGAACGACACCTGCACCCAAGCGAATGGCTAAGGCAGAAGACATGACGAATCCGCGTGATTCGATTCCTACAATCTTGGTAATTCCTTTGTCTTTGTAGAGTTCGTACATTTCTTCGTTAATCTCTTTGAGTGCTGCGGGGCTTTTGAATAGGGTGGTGACGTCGCGGAAATTTACGCCCTCTATAGGCCAGTTGGGAATACTTCTTAGATTCTCTAATAATAACTTGTTGTTCATTTTTTGTGATGTTTAATTTATGATATATTCTTGTTCTTTTTAACTATCTTTTTGTTTCGTTTTTGTTCGATTGTTTTATGGTTGCTTAAAGTGTTACTTTACCTCTATTTCTATTGATGTAACCGATGTTAATCGTGTTACTATCAGGGTTTTAATGTACTTCGTGTTTCACGTGAAACATTTACCTGTTTCATGCTTTTGAGGGAGGAGGTAAGGCTTCTATGCCTTACCTTCCGAGTAGTACGAGCATGACGTTGATGTCGCTTGGAGAAACGCCTGGAATACGACTTGCTTGAGCCAATGTTTCCGGGTTGATTTTCGAAAGTTTTTGTCGACCTTCCGTTGAGATCTCGTGCAGTTCGTTATAATTGAACCTACCTTTGATTTTAATATTCTCGAGTCTATGCATCTTGTCGGCGATTATTCTTTCGCGCTCTATGTAGCCTTTGTATTTCATTCTGATTTCTGCGGCTTCTGCAATTTCCTCTTGACGATTAGCAGATGCGTTGATAGCTTCCTTTAAGTCGGGAATAATCTCTGCCAAGTTTTGTAAGTTTAAGTGAGGGCGAGCCACCAAGTCGATGAGTTTACAGCCTGCTCTTAGAGGTGTTGTTCCCAAGGCTTCGAGTTGCGAGTTGATCATTTCTTTTTTGATAGGGTAGTTAGAACAGAATCCTATGATTCTATCGATTTCCATTTTCTTCTGTATCCACCAGTCATATCGGTCGCGCTTAGCGATACCTAATTCGTATGCCTTTTCTGTGAGTCGCGCGTCTGCATCGTCTTGTCTGAGCAAGATGCGATATTCGGCTCTTGAAGTAAACATGCGGTATGGTTCGTCTACGCCTTTCGTTGTTAAGTCATCGATGAGTACACCAATGTAAGATTCGTCTCTTTGCATTTCGAAGGTTTTATTGCCTGTGCAATGTAAAGCGGCGTTGATGCCTGCTACAGTACCTTGTCCGCCTGCCTCTTCGTAGCCGGTGGTTCCGTTTACCTGTCCTGCCAAGAATAGACCCTTAATGATTTTCGACTCCAATGAGTGTTTCAGTTGCGTGGGATCGAAGTAGTCGTACTCGATGGCATAGCCTGGTCGGTAAATCTTAGCATCTCTCAGAGCTGGGATCTCGTGGAGTGCTTTAAGCTGGATGTCCATGGGCATGCTCGATGAAAAACCATTCAGGTACATCTCGTTGGTGTCTTCTCCTTCTGGCTCCAAGAAGAGTGGATGTTGATCTTTGTCGGGGAAGGTTACCAACTTGGTTTCTATACTTGGGCAATATCGGGGGCCGGTACTTTGGATTTGTCCGTTGAAGAGAGGAGAGTCTTCGAGACCGCTTCTTAATGTTTCGTGTACTTTATTATTAGTATAGTAAGTCCAACAGGGTAGTTGTTGGAGTACTCTGTGCTTGCCCATATAAGAAAACTGGTGGAAGTCGTTGTCGCCTGGTTGCATTTCCATATCTTCGAAGTGTACGCTTCGTTTGTCAATACGTACAGGGGTGCCTGTTTTCATTCTGGCGGCTGTTACGCCCCATCGAGTGATACTTTCTGTGAAATTGTGTACGGCAGGTTCGGCGCATCTTCCACCTTCTACCATTTTTCTTCCCACGTGCATCAGTCCGTTGAGGAATGTTCCGGCGGTAACGATAATACTCTTGGCGTAAAACTCTGCACCCCATATGGTGCGTACGCCTATCGCTTCACCATTTTCTACTAATAGTTCGTCGGCTTGATCTTGCCAAATGTCTAAGTTGTCCGTGTGGTCGAGGATGCTTCTCCATTCCCAGATAAACTTACCTCTATCGCATTGAGCTCGGGGGCTCCACACAGCAGGTCCTTTTCCGATGTTCAGCATGCGAAACTGGATGGCGGTCTTGTCGGTTACAATACCCATCTGTCCGCCTAATGCGTCAATCTCTCTTACAATTTGTCCTTTGGCTATTCCGCCAATAGCGGGGTTGCAGCTCATCTGTCCAATCTTGTTCATGTCCATTGTGATGAGACAAGTCTTGGCTCCCATGTTTGCTGCAGCAGCAGCGGCTTCGCTTCCGGCATGGCCTCCGCCTATAACGAGGACGTCATACTTGAATTTCATAATCTATACTGTTTCTAATTTTCGGCAAAAGTAAGAATTTAAATTGAATTTTTAGCAAAAACACTTTGATAAATCATGAATTTATATTAATTTTGCAGCAAACTCGCAAGCACGTACCTAAAAATAGGTATGTCTTGTCGTGTCAACTAATATGTTATGAGATCAAATTCGTCAGCGGATATAAATTAGTTTCAAACAGTTAAATATTTAAAAATCAATCATTTATGTGGTTAATCAATTCATCTATTGGTAGAAAGGTAGTGATGTCAGTAACTGGTATCGCACTTATTCTATTCTTGACATTCCACGGTTGCATGAATGTGGTTGCGCTTTTCTCTGGAGAAGCTTACAACACAATCTGCGAGTTGTTGGGTGCTAACTGGTACGCCGTAGTTGCAACTTTGGGTTTGGCAGCTTTGGCAGTTTGTCACATCGTTTACGCTTTCATCCTGACAGCACAGAACCGTCGTGCTCGCGGTAACCAGCGTTACGAGGTAACAGCAAAGCCAGAGAAGGTAGAGTGGGCAAGCCAGAATATGTTGGTGCTTGGTATCATCATCGTTCTCGGTCTTTTGCTTCACCTCTTCAACTTCTGGTACAACATGATGTTTGCTGAGCTCTTGGGTACAAGCTTCGGTCACCACCCAGCAGATGGTTTTGCATTCATCCAGGACACCTTCGCTAACCCAGTATTCGTAGTTCTCTACATCATCTGGTTGGTAGCTCTTTGGTTCCACCTCACTCACGGTTTCTGGAGTGCTATTCAGACTCTCGGTTGGAGCGGTAAGACTTGGTTCTGCCGTTGGAAGACTATTGGTATGATTTACTCTACCATCCTGCTTCTCCTCTTCATCGTTGTCGTATTGGCATTCGCTTTCGGTTGCGCTCCATCTTTGTGCTGCGCATAATTCGTGTAATCATTTAAGTATTAAAAAAGATTATGGCAAAAACATTAAATTCTAGAATACCTGAAGGACCAGTAGCTGAGAAATGGACCAACTATAAGGCTCACCAGCGTTTGGTTAACCCTAAGAATAAGTTAAAGCTCGACGTTATCGTCGTAGGTACAGGTTTGGCAGGTGCTTCTGCAGCTGCTTCTCTTGGCGAGATGGGCTTCAATATTTTGAACTTCTGCATCCAGGACTCTCCACGTCGTGCTCACTCTATCGCAGCAC
>ERZ1026894.1395-NODE-1395-length-14300-cov-4.753036_pt1 | contig 14300 bp, 11 predicted proteins | sample MGYA00380177_ERZ1026894 | MGnify/ENA primary metagenome ERZ1026894 (study PRJEB33269, sample SAMEA4719813) | human gut metagenome | biome: human-associated habitat; feature: organic feature; material: feces | place: Cameroon | collected 2013-10 ... | reverse complement strand
GAAAAAATATATTCATTATAGTTATTTGGTATAAACAAAATAAAAACGCTCGCAAGTTTTGCTTGCGAGCGTTTTTAATCGCTATGACGATTATTCTTTGTTATCGTCGTATTTGCTGTGTTTTGCATCGAGGGAAGGAGTGTCTGCGCTTGACGCCGCTTTCTTTTCTTTCTTCTTTGCAATCGGCTTTCTGACCTTGCGCACGACATATACGACCACGACCACGATGATGAGCAGCGCAAGAACTATCGTGGGCACCATCCACCACAATGCTTCGGTGTTGAAAGTCTTGGAGGGAGTTTCGTTGCTGCCGTTGTTGTCGTCGCCTTTGCCCGATGTTTCGTTGGACACCTGACGTTTGAGGACGGTGTCGCCTGCGGTTGCGCCGTCATAAACGGATTCGTCGACAGTCTTGACCGTCACGTCGTCGAACATCGCATAACCCGATGTGATTCCTTTGACTTTGGTTTCGCCGTCAACCGTTTCGGATTCGTACTTGCCCAAAGAGAGCTTGACTGTGACGCTTGTCACGTCGTCGTCCATGGTCTTGACGTAGAAGGTGTATTTTGTCCATTCGTCGTTTGCCTTGATGGCGGTGAAGGCGAGCGGCTTGTCCGATTCGTTTGCAGAACCGAGATAAAGCTCGATATTTGCACCGCTTATATCGTCATCGGAGGACATACCGTACGTTCTTACCCAAACGGACACTTCATAGAAGGAAGCCTCTTTGAGAGTGAGCGAGGAACTTGTGTAGGTGTATGCGCTCTTTTCCGTATTGTTGATTACCAGCATTTGCTTTCCGCTGTGAGCGGCAAGTTCGCTTACGGGAATCCAATTTTCCTTTTTGAGTTTGACGACTTTTTCTTCTTTGAGGGTTGCGATGATTTCATCATAGGATTTGCCTTCGAATCTTGAGTCTGCTTTTGCAGCTGCGATTTCTTCGTCGGTGGGAGTTGCTTTGTCGCTGTCGACGGTGTAGTCTGCACCGAGGATGCGCGCATAGTCGACGCCGTTAACCGTTTCGACCTCATAGAAGTTGCGGTCTGCATAAACGATGCCGCCTTTTGTCGCCTTTGAAGAAGTCGTACCGCTTACCGTACCCGTCCAGCCGGTGGGGGTGGAAAGGCTCTTTCTCGATTCGACGGTGGACGAGAGCGAGTCAAAGCTATCGGTGAGGAAAGAGAGCTTGTGATTTGTTTTGTCGACGGTTGCTTCGTTGTATTTTGCTTCGTCAATCGTGTTGTATGTCACGTTGTCAAAGAGGGCGATACCGTTTGATTTTGCGCTGTCTTCCGAGGTGCTTTGAGTGCTATACTTGACGTCTTGACCGAGCCAGAGGTTAAGTTTGACGGAAACGCTTGCGTGACCTGTGCGGATATAGAAGGTATACTTTGTCCACTCCGCATCTTTTGCCGTGACGACAAACGTGCTTGCGGTGCTGTCTGCGTCGACGGAAGATTCACCGGTGAGGAACACCGAGAATTTGGTGTCGCCGATTGTTCTTGCATACACCGAGAGCGCATAGTAGCTGTTTGCCGAAAGAGTTACGCTGTTGGAGGAGAAACCTGCCGCATAGGAGGTTGTGCCGTCGTTTGAACCGATTGCGAGAAGTTGAGCCTTTTTGCCGGGGAAGGAGTTGAGGTCGGTATTTTCGTCATAGAAGTCGCCGTACAGACTGTCAAACACATTTGCGTTTACGTTGGGGAATACGGTACTTGTTTGATGTGAATGAGCAAAGGATTTGTTGTCGGCGGTGCTCAAAGCAACCGTACCTGCAACAAGGTTTGAACCGCTCTTGTTGGGGTTCAAAGTCTTGTCGCTGAACGTCCAGTTGGAAGGAGTTGCGGCAACGTTTTGCTCTTTGAGTCCCTTGCCGCTTTCGAGGTTCTCGTCCTTGGTGTCGTAATCGTCGAACGCACCGTTTGTGAAGGTGTAGCTTGACGAAGCGGAAGCAAGGTTTACGGTTTTGACATAAGTTCCCGTGCTTGCGCTGTCATAAACGGATTGAGTGATGTCCGCTCCGTTGATGTTTGCCACATACAAAGATCCTCTTGTAAGAGTACTCGATGCCCAGCGATCGCCGGTGCCGAGAGCAAATTTCAAAGTGACGTCGGTGTCTTCTTTTTCACTGCCCTTGACAAACATGGTGAGTTCGCACCAATTGTTGAGGTAGGGGTCGAAGCCGTCTTTGTCGGAGTTGGTGTTGATTTGAGAGAACGTTGTCAAAGTCGAATCGTTTTTGACGGTGTCGCCTTTCTTGACGAGAGAAACGTATGCGCCGCTCGTATCTTTGACGTCTTCTGTTTTTACCCAAACAGAGAAGCGATAGAATTTGTTTTTCTCGATGGTGATTTTGCCCGTTTCGATTTCATAACGGCTGTCCCCGCTCGCCTTGATCTGATATGCGCGGATGTCGGCGATTTCATAGGGCGCGGCGGGTGTGTTCTCTTCATTGAGAGCCAGAACGCCGTGAGAAATAAGACCTTTGACAATCGGATTCTTTGCATCTTTCATGTCGTAGTTGGACACCCAGCCGCTCGGAATGCCTGCGCCGAGTTGTCCGATGCCCTCGGGGTAGGTTTCAGAACCTGCGTTGAGGATATTTTCAAGAGTATTGACGCTTGTAAGGTCAACGATAAGACCTTGATAGTTGGTCTTGCCCGACGCCGTCAAGTCCAGAGTTTGATTGTCGTTCTTTGCTTCGATGCCGTCGCCTGCAGAGGGAAGATTCTCGATTTCGGTGAGGTTGAGTTCATCCATAAACACCCAGCCGTTTGAGAAAGTGCCGTTTGCGGTGTATGTGGTTTGAGCCTTGTCCGAACCCCAGTTGGTGTATTGGACCGCAGTGTTGCTCGACGTGCCTTCCGTGCCGAGCCATACCGTCATCGTGTAGTTGAAGTCTTTGAATTGGTTGCCTTGGATATAGAAAGTATAAGTCTTCCAGCCGCTTGTGGTTTGACCGCCGTCTGCCGCGCCGACGCTGTAACTGTTGAGCTTGTCGATTTCCTGACCGCCGATGAAAGTCTTGTCGGAAGGATTGGAAGAGATACCTTTGATTGTAATGTCTTTGCCGTCGCTGCCCGAAAGAACCAATGACGCGCCCGCACCGTGAATACCATAGGTATAAACGTTGAGCGACAGAGCATAAGTCTTGTTCTTTTCAATTGTGATTGTTCTTGAGGACTTGATGCCTTGCGCTGTCATAAGTTGTTGCGAAAGCATAAAGATGTTCGAGCCTACCGACGAAGTGGGAAGATTTTTGATTGCGTCGGCGATGTCGGTGAGTTTTCCTGCCGGGACATAGGGCTTTTTGTCTGCGGACGCACTGTCTTTGACATAGTAGGTTGTCGAGTATTTTTCGTAATTATCGGCAAACTTGTTCACGTCGATGATTGCGTTGTAACCGAGAGAGGACGGAGCGGAGTCGTTCTTGCCGCTGTTGCCCGTCACCAATGCCCAGCCGTTGGGAGTGCCGGATGAGGAAAGGGAAGTCGTGCCGAAGTCAAAGCGTCCGTTGGAAGTTTTGAGGGTTGCCGTTCTCGTGGTGAGAGCGGAAAGGTCGGTTGCGGTTTTTTCGCTTTCGACTGCCGCTTTGTATTCGTCGCCGTTGTCGAGTTTGGTGAGGCTGAGGTTGTCAAACACGGCATAACCCGTGGTGAGTCCCGTTGTGTAAGACGTGGAATATTTGCCGAGCGCAAGCATCACGTTGAGCGTGGATGCCGAGGAGGGAGAACCTTCGACGATGAAAGTGTAGGTTTTCCATTCGCCTTTGGTGTCGATTTCGTCGTATTCCGCATAAGTGTTGGAACTGAGGTAAATACGTGCGCCGGGAGTGCCTTTGTCCGTGCCCTTGATGTTGTGAGTCAAAACATCGACGGAAAGCTTATAGTAACCGCCCTTTGCAATGGTGAAAGAGGTGGAAGTATAGCCGTAAGCCGTCGGGCCGTTGACTTTCTTGCCGTCTTTTTCGGATGCTTCGGGCATGTAAATCATAAGTGCGTTTTTGACCTTGTCGTCGTCGCCGTATCTTCCGCCTGCGATAAGCTTGTTGTAAAGAACATCGTCGTTATCGTTCCACTTGCTCTTGTTGGCGTCGTAAAGGGCTTTGTCGAGGCTGATTGCGCCTGCGGTTACATCGTCCTTGTAGTTGCCGGAGGAGTAAGTTTTGCCACCCGTCCACGAAGTGAGTGTGCGGGGGTAAGTCTTGACGGATGTGTCAACGACTTTGAAGTCGCCGTTGGAGATGAGAAGTCCCTTGGTGGCTTCGATCGTCGTCGTTTTGTTGTCGGAATCGTTGTTGTCGCCGTTTTTGTTGCAAGCGACAAGCATTGCCGAAGAAAGCACGACGAGTGCGATCATCAATAGTGCTAATACTGCAAATTTCTTCTTGTTCATACCAAACCTATAAAGAGATTTATTTTGCTCGGACTTGCGTCCATTTGTTATTTGAAATACACATCGCACGCATATATACACGCGTCATATAAATCAATATGCTTTATTATCCTAATACAAAATCAATATTTTGGCAATCGAAATTCATATTTTCGCACAAATTAATTAAACTAAATTCATGCGAAATCAAACCTTTCTCGGCGCGCCGTCCGCGCCCGACTGTTTCAAGTATGACCTGTCAAAACAAGCTCTATCCGTCAAAAAGAAAATTCTTATGTGTATTTGTTCGGTTTTCATAGGCGTCGTAAACGGACTTTTCGGAGCAGGCGGCGGGATGCTCGCAGTGCCTTGTCTGACGTATATCGGGGGACTTGACGAAAAGAGCGCGCACGCTACTGCAATTGCCGCAATCTTGCCGTTGTGCCTTGTGTCCGCCATTGTTTACGCACTCAAAGAAAGTTGCCAAAACGAGGTGATTCTGCCCGTTGTCATAGGCGTTACGGCAGGCGGAATTTTCGGTGCGTTGTTGCTCAAAAAACTTTCGTCGGATGTAGTATCTTTTGTGTTTTACGCTCTTATGACGTTTGCAGGATTCAAAATGATTTTTGACTAAAACGGCATTTTATCGATATAAATCAAGCGATAAAATGCGTTTTTGTATCAATATGAGGTAAATATGCAATTTTTGTTTTTTGTTTTGGCAGGACTTGCGGGCGGCGTGCTTGCAGGTATGGGAATGGGCGGAGGAACGCTTACTTTGCCTATCCTCGTGCTTGTCATGAACGTTTCGCAAATCACGGCGCAATTCGCCAATCTGATAGCTTTTTTGCCATCGGGAACCGCCGCGCTTTTTGTCCATGTCAAAAACGGTTTGGTGTGCAAAGAAAACCTGATTTATATGCTTGTTCCGTCGATAATCGCGTGCGTGGGTTGTTCGTTTTTCGCAACCGAGGCGAGCGGTGATTTGCTCAAAAAACTTTTCGGCGGTTTTCTGGTGTTGGTCGCAGTTTGCTCGTTTGCGGCAAAAATCGTGAAAGCGGGCAAACAATAGTTTGAAAATCATTAAAAAATCAAAAAAGGGGTATTTACATTGTTCTTTTTCTAATGTATAATTATATCAAACTAATTATGAAGGACTTGAAAGGCTTTAAGTTATGACAATTCCGCTTAGGACTTTTCGTCGGGGCATACATCCTCCCGCGAATAAGTTTACAAAAGACGCACCTCTTGAGCAATTTCCGACGCCTGAGAGGGTTTTCATTTCTTTGTCGCAACATATCGGCGCGCCCGCAAAGGCAGTGGTAGCCGTCGGAGATCACGTTGACGAGGGGCAACTCATCGGCGAGGCAAACGGTTTTGTTTCGGCAAACGTTTTTTCCTCCGTTTCGGGCACCGTAAAGAGTATTTGCACGCTTGCCACGGCGAGCGGCGGAGAAGCGACTCACATCGAAATCGAAAACGATTATTTGTACACAAAGCGCACGCTTCCTCCTTTGAAAAATCCCACGAAGGACGACATTATCAAACGAGTGAAGGACGCTGGCATAGTCGGAATGGGCGGCGCGACGTTCCCGACGCACGTCAAACTTATGCCCAAAGACAAAGTCGACACGCTCATCATCAACGGAGCGGAATGCGAACCGTACATCACTTGCGACTACCGCCTTTTTATGGAAGAAGCGGACACGGTGTTGAAGGGCGTGGAACTTTTGCTTACCGCACTCGAAATCGACCATGCATACATCGGCATCGAGGCAAACAAACCGCTTGCAATCAAGCGTCTTGCCGACATCGTCCCCGAAAACGTGGATGTCATGCGCCTCAAAGCGAAGTATCCGCAAGGCGCGGAAAAACAACTCATTTACGCAACCACGCACAGAATCGTGCCTACGGGCGAACTTCCCGCAAAAGTCGGATGCGTCGTTTGCAACGCTCACACCGCATATGCAATCGCAAAAGCAGTGTATGAGGGCGAGCCTTGCTACAAACGCGCGATGACGATATCGGGAGGAGGCGTCAAAAAGAGAGGCAACTTCTGGGTGCGCAACGGCGTGCAATATCAATACATTTACGACGTGTGCAGGGGCAACAAGAGCGAGGAACTCACAAGAAAAGTCGTCAGCGGCGGCCCGATGATGGGTTTTGCGCAAGCGTCTTTGACGCCGGCATGCACAAAAGGCTCGTCTTGCTTGTTATTTATGACGGACAAGGAATTCAATACAAACCCGACCACTCCGTGCATAAGTTGCGGCAAATGTATCATCAACTGCCCGATGTCCCTCGTTCCCAGAGAGCTTGAAAAAGCGGTTGAAAAAGACGATTTCGAAACGACTTTCAAAATGGGCGTTCTCAACTGTATAGAATGCGGCGCATGCTCGTATTCCTGTCCCGCGAAGCGTCCGCTCGTTCAGGCGATGCGCCTTGCGAAAAAAGAAATAAAAGCAAGGGGGATAAAGTGATATGCCAAAGTACATAGTTTCGTCATCCCCGCATATATCCACCACGTTCACCACGAGAAAGATGATGCTCGACGTCATCATCGCGCTCGTACCGGCGACTGTCGCAAGCGTTTTGCTCTACGGATTCTATCCGCTTTGCATGATGATTTTGTGCGTCGGCACTTGCGTCTTTTCCGAGTGGTTGTTCAACGTAATCGGCAAACGCTTTCAAAGCGTGGGCGATTTGTCGGCGGTCGTTACGGGTATGATTCTTGCGCTCAACCTGCCGCCCGTCGTGCCGTTTTACGTGCCTATCGTCGGAGGATTTTTCGCAATCGTAATAGTGAAGATGCTCTTTGGCGGCATCGGCAAAAACTTTGCCAATCCCGCAATCACCGCTCGTATTTTCCTGCTTTTGTGCTGGACGGGCGTTATGACGAGTTTCGTGTCGCCGATTACGCTCGACAACGGCGCAAATCTGTTCTCGTTCTTCGGGCATGCGGTTGACATAGACATCAGCGCAATCACAAGCGCAACGCCTATGGCGGGGGTGAAAAACTCTATCGCGACGGGCGCAAATCCCGCAGAAGGGCTCAACGCTCTGGATATGTTCCTCGGACGCATCGGCGGAAGCGCGGGCGAGGTCAGCACTCTTGCCATTCTCATCGGCGGCGTGTATTTGCTCATCCGCAGAGTCATTGACTGGCGTATCCCGACGCTTTACATCGGCTCGGTTGTCGTATTTACCGCAATTTTCTTTGCAAACACGGGTTATGTGGCGCAATACATCTGGACGTATCTTCTCGGCGGCGGTCTTATGTTCGGCGCATTCTTTATGGCAACCGACTATGCGACCTCGCCAAAGTCTTGTCTTGCGGTCGTGATATACGGCGTGGGACTCGGATTTTTGACGGTTATATTCAGAAAGTTCGGCACGATGAACGAAGGCGTTTCGTTTGCGATATTGCTTATGAACATACTTACGCCTTTGCTCGACAAGATTATGCCGAGGGTGTTCGGCGCACCGAAGAAACTCAATGTGGCAAAACTTGTCAAGAGCAAAAATAAAGAAGTTTTGGAAGGAGGCAAAAATGACTGACGATTTGTTGAAAAATAATGCCTCGATTTCAAGTGAGGAAACAACGGCGGAGGAATCCGCAACGGAGAACGCTCAATCGCATGCCGACGCCACAATCGACAAAAGCAATGCTCCGTCCGAAGCAAAAGCGGACAAAGCGCAAGAGGATTCTCACAAAGGAAAGGACAAAAAGAAGTTCAAGCTCGGCGACGTTTCCAAATGTACGCTTGTGCTTACCGTCATCGCACTTATCGCAGGACTTTTGCTCGGTATAGTCAACTGGGTGACATATGTCGATCCGGACGGCGTAATTGCCGACAAATGTACAGCCGTATTCGGTTCGGAAACGTCGGTCAAGGATGAAAAGCTCGCCTCTTACGACTATGACAAAAACAATTATGTCGAATCTTGTTTTGTGGCGAAAAACGGCGACGAAGTTGTCGGATATTGCTACTACACGGTGGGCGGCGGCGCAAAAGACGGTTCTATCGAACTGCTTGTGTTTGTAGACAAAGACGGCATTATCAAAGATATTTCGGTTTACGAGCAGGGCGAAACGGCAGGTTATTTCGACAAAGTCGAAAAAGCCAACAAGCCAAAATATGTCGGTCTGGATTTGAAAACGATAAAGAAACTCGAACTTGTCAAAAACAAATCCGCTCTTCAGGACGGCGAAATAAGTGCGGTGAGTTCGGCAACGTATACTTCAACGGGATATCACAACGCGATAGCGGCGGCGGTGTATGCGTACAGAACATATATCGAGGAGGCGTGATATGAAGAGCAATTCTAAACTTCAAATCGTATCAAACGGTATATTCGCGCAAAATCCGACGTTCAGACTCGTTCTCGGTATGTGTCCGACGCTTGCAATCACCACAAGCGCGTTCAACGGTCTGGGCATGGGACTTGCGGCAACGCTCATTCTCATCTGCTCGAACGCATTGGTGTCGCTTTTGAGAAAAGTGATTCCGGACAAGGTGCGTATTCCTGCGTACGTTCTCATCATCGCAACCTTTGTCACGCTGCTTGAAATGATACTCAAAAAGTTTATTCCGACGCTTTACAGCGCGCTCGGTATATATTTGCCGCTTATAGTGGTCAACTGCATCATTTTGGCAAGAGCGGAGGCTTTTGCAAGCTCAAACAAAGTGGGCGACAGCATACTCGACGGCTTGGGCATGGGGCTTGGTTTTACGCTTGCGCTCACCTGCCTCGGATTCGTGAGAGAGCTTATCGGCAGCGGCACGATATTTGCAGGCTCGCTCGGCTCTCTTACATTCGGCATTTCGCTCGGCGCGGCAAGAGATTATTCGCTTGCGATATTCGTACTTCCCGCAGGCGGATTCCTTACGCTCGGTCTTGCTATGGCACTCGTCAACTGGGTGAGCGACAAAAAGAAAGAGAAAAAGCAGCTTGAAGCCGAAAAAGCCGCACAGAATATCGAAAACGCAAAATCTGCGCTCGAACAAAAGGAAGGGGAGGTTGCATGATGGAATACTTTTTGCTTATAATCGGAGCGATGTTTGTCAACAACTTCGTCCTCAGCCAGTTTCTCGGTATATGCCCGTTCCTCGGCGTATCCAAAAAGACGGATACCGCACTTGGAATGGGGCTTGCGGTCACATTCGTCATGGGCGTTGCAAGCGTTATCACGTGGTGCGTGCAAAAAGCACTTGTTGCGCTCGGCGTCGAGTATTTGCAAACGATAGCGTTTATCTTGGTCATCGCGGCACTCGTGCAACTTATAGAAATGGTACTCAAAAAGTATATGCCCGCGCTTTACAGCGCACTCGGCGTATATCTTCCTCTTATCACGACAAACTGTGCGGTTCTCGGCGTTGCGATACTCAATATCGACACTTACGGCGTTGCGAGCGGCATAAGCTTGCTTCAAGCATTCCTCAACGGCACATTCAGCGGTGTGGGATTCCTCATCGCGATTATGCTTCTTGCAGGCGTGCGTGAAAAAATGGATTTGGACGCTGTCCCGAAGCCGTTTCGAGGTTTCCCGATAACGTTGATATCCGCAAGCATACTCAGCATGGCATTCGTGGCATTCGGCGGTCTTATTTCGACGTCGGGAGCCGTGAGCCTTGTGTTTCCTTGACGGGAGGTGATGCGTTATGCTTAATTTTATTTCGGCTGTAAATCCGATGACTATTTTGTACTCGACCTTGGTGCTGTTGGTGCTTGCGCTCGTATTCGGCGTGACGCTCGCAGTGCTTGGAAAAAAACTTGCCGTCCATGAGGACGAACGCATAAAACAAGTGCGTGAAAAACTTTCCGGCGCAAACTGCGGCGGATGCGGATATGCGGGGTGCGATGCTTTTGCAAAGGCGGTCGTAGAGGGCAAAGCCGATATAAACGCTTGCTCGGCGACTTCTGCCGAAAACAAAAAAGCGATTGCGGATATCATGGGGCAAAGCATAGACGCCGAAGAAACCATGATTGTGGTCGCTTGCCGAGGCGGAAAAAACGCAGCAGACAAGTACGAATACATGGGATACGGCAATTGCAGAAGTATGGAATTGCTCGGCGGCGGAAGAAAACAATGCAAGTGGGGTTGCCTCGGCATGGGTTCATGCGTGGATTCTTGCCCGTTCAGCGCAATGCAAGTGGGCGAGGACGGATATGCGCAAGTGGACAGAGAAAAGTGCGTCGCTTGCGGAAGATGCATCAACTCTTGCCCCAAACGCCTTGTCAAGAGAATTCCTGCCACGGCAAAGTACTATGTGGCATGTTCGAACTGCCTAAGAGGAGCAAAGGAAGTGCGTGCCGTATGCACGGTGGGATGCCTCGGATGCGGACTTTGCGCAAAGGTCTGTCCAAACGGCGCAATCACGCTTCAGAACAATCTTGCCGTCATAGACTATTCAAAATGCACCGGTTGCGGAATATGCGCATCGAAGTGCCCGTCAAAGTGTATTTTGCAAACACATCCGCAAGAGCAAGACAAGTGATTTGCAAATCGAATCTCGGCGAATAAAGCGTACTTGAATTATTGAAAATACTGACATATATAAGCGGGAAAAGAAAGAAATAAGAATTGAACAATCGTCCTCAAAAGGACACGGCGAAAGCCGTTAGGAGAATTATATGGAAAAAATAGCGATTATCGACATTGGCTCAAACTCTGCAAGACTCGTGCTGGTCAACGTTTTGGACGGAGGCTACTTTGTTGTTTTTGACGAACTCAAAGAGATGGTACGACTCGGACAAGATATGGACTGGGACGGTTTCATCAAGCCGCAGCGCATTGCGCAGACGATAAAAACGCTTACAATGTTCCGCCGTCTGTGCGACGCAAACAAAGTGGACAAAATCTTTGCATATGCAACCGCAGCGGTTAGACGAGCAAAAAATCAAAAAAGTTTCCTCGATGAAGTCGCAATGACTTGCGGCATAAAAATCAAGGTGCTTTCACCCGAGGAGCAAGCTATGCTTGTCTATCAAGGCGTAATCAACTCTATGGATATACCCAAGGGCTTGATTATGGAGATGGGCGGCGGCTCGACAAACCTCATCTACTACAACAGAAGAAATCTCATCCATTTCGAAACATTGCCTTTCGGTGCGGTCACGCTCACCGATTTGTTCAAGAACGACAGCTCCACTCCGCAAGAGCGAGCAAAGAAGATCGAGGACTTTATCGGCGAACAGCTTGAAAAAATACCCTGGCTTGACAGTATCGAACCGGATACGGCGTTTGTAGGAGTGGGCGGAAGTTTCAGAAACCTCGGCAGAATCAGTCGTCTTATCAAGAAGTACCCATTCAACATGACGCACAACTACGAGCTTCCCGTCACCGAGTTTGAAAACATCTACAACACGATAAAGAAACTCGACCTCAACAGCACCATGAAGATTAAGGGGCTTTCAAGCGGACGCGCGGATATTTTCCCGAGTGCGCTTGCGGTGATGAAAGCCGTGCTTTCTCGCTTCGAGTTTTCAAAAATCACAATCAGCGGCTGCGGTTTGAGAGAGGGCGCAATGTTCCGCTATGCAGTGCCGGGCGTCAATGAAAGACCGCTCTCTGACGTGTTGGGACACTCAATCTACACGCAAATGAAGTATCACGACCTCAATATCGCGCACGCAGAGCATGTTTACAACCTCTCCATTCAACTCTTCAAGCAACTCAAAGTGCTGCACAAGATGCCGAGAGTATATGTCAGAGTGCTGAAAATCGCCGCGCTTTTGCACGACAGCGGTATGAGAATCAAATTCTACAACCATCAATTGCACTCGGCATACATCATTCTCAACAGCAACCTTTACGGCGTACCTCACAAGGATATAGTCGTTGCGGCGTTTGTTGCGGCAGGGCACAGAAAAGCAGAAAACGCGCGTGACGAAATCCTCAAATACAAGGATATGCTCACACAGGAGGACGTGGACGCAATAAGGAAACTTTCCGTCATTTTGCGCATTGCCGAGAGCTTTGACAGAAGCCAAAGCGGCGTCGTCACGGGCATCAACTGCGATGTTTTGGGCGACAGCGTAATTGTCAAGACCGAATGCGAAAACGGCGGAGATTGCGCGCTCGAAGTCAAGGACGCAATGGGCGCGGCGGCAGAATTCAAGGCGGCATACGGCAAAAATCTCGAAATTCTGTAAGCTGAACGATTGGAAAATATAATCGAATCGGACAAATAATGAACAAATTTTCAAATACCGTGATTCTCGCCTCGTCATCCCCTCGTCGAAAGGAAATCCTTGACGAAATGGGCGTAAAATACGAGGTTATCCCCGCCGACATCGACGAGAGCGAGATAAAATCCCGTTTGCCGTTTTTGCTTGTCAAAAAACTTGCCGACGCAAAGGCGGAACATATAGCTTGCGAGCATAGGGAAGATACCGTCATTGCGGCGGACACAATCGTCGTTCTGGACGGAAAAGTGTACGGCAAACCGCACGACAGAGCGCGTGCTTTCGAGATGTTAAAAAGCCTCAACGGACGCACGCATATCGTATATACGGGGGTTTGCGTGACGTGCAAAGGACAAAAAAAAGTGTTTTGTGTCAAATCGCTTGTCACCTTCAAACGCTTGACGGATGAGCAAATCTATGCGTATATTGACGATTGCAAACCCTTTGACAAGGCGGGCGCATACGGGATTCAAGACAAAAGAATAGTGAAAAAATACAGCGGCAGCTATTCCAATATTATGGGACTGCCCAAAGAAAAACTCGGCGACATCCTCGTCCGAGTCGGAGTTATCAATGGCTACAATAGAACTATCGATTGACCTTGGAAGCAAGTTTATCACCATCTACCAAAAGGGTATAGGGCTTGTTTTGCGCGAGCCTGCCATCGCTATTGCGACAAAATCCCGCAATCGACTCGAAATCCGCGACGCAGGTTACAGAGCGGAGAGCGTTATGACGGGTTCTCTCGGCGGCGCAAGAGTCATCGCGCCCATAAAAGAGGGAATTATCGTCGATGAAGAGATGGCAACAATGCTTCTTCATTACTTTTTGAAAAAGATTATCCCCGAAGGCATTTTTATGCCCAGAATCAAAGCCATCGTGTCCATTTGCGAGTCTTCGTCCGGCTCGGACAGGCGCGCTGTTGAAAAGTGTTGCATCAAAGCGGGGATAAAAGAAGTCACGCTCGTCGAGTCGGGGTTGAGTTTGCTTGCCTACACCAACAGCATCGGCGGACTTTTTGTGGACATCGGCGGCGGAAAAACCGAAATTTCGGCTGTCACCAATCACGGCATAGCAACGGGTTGCTCCGTCAATATCGCGGGCGACGCGTTCAACAATGCGATCATCGACAGCTTGTATATGAATTATGGCGTGAAGGTTGGCGAATTCACCATAGAAAATCTCAAAAAATCCGCTCTTTCCTTCTATGTCAACGATGAAGGCAGTTATGCGGTCAGCGGCGGCAGTGCGGACGGCTCGCCACGCTCACTCTATGTCACCGCCGAGCAAATGCGCGACGCCGTGATTCCGCTTGTTGACGACATCATCGAGGTCATAATGTCCGTCCTCAATCAAACTCCGCCCGAACTTTCCGCCGAAATTTTGCGCAAAGGCATATTTGTATCCGGCGGCTCTTTGCATATCCCCGGGCTTATCGAGTATTTGGAGCAAGCGCTCGAACTTCCCGTCACGCCTCTCAAAGACATCGAAAACGCAATCGCCATCGGTGGCGCAAGGTTCTTTGACGAGAAGAATCTATTATCTGATATGCTTGGTGTCAAATTGTATTAAAGAGCACTATTGAGCGAATAACTGTGTCAGAGGCATCCGCCTGTCAACTCATTTACGCATAGTAAATTAGGGTTGCCATTCGGATGCCTCTTCCTTGTTCTTCATCTCAATTGCTCAAACGGCGCCTAGGTTATGGCAATCGCCTCAAATGTCATTCCGAGGAG
>ERZ1026894.1393-NODE-1393-length-14307-cov-10.454042_pt1 | contig 14307 bp, 13 predicted proteins | sample MGYA00380177_ERZ1026894 | MGnify/ENA primary metagenome ERZ1026894 (study PRJEB33269, sample SAMEA4719813) | human gut metagenome | biome: human-associated habitat; feature: organic feature; material: feces | place: Cameroon | collected 2013-10 ... | reverse complement strand
TGCGATGGAGTGTAACTTGGCAAAATCATCGGCACCGCTATCTGTTCGGAAACAAGCGCTGATCTGCTGCTTTATCTTGATTTTCCAAATTGCTTTTACGTGGAGCAAGACAAGTAGGAAAGACATCAACAGAAAGGTATCGACTATAGAATTCGTACATCACTCGAAAACTTTTCGTGTTATGACGACATCCGAGTATTTCCTCTTTATGCAATTAAAAACATATTCAACCAAAAGATATAGATATGTAGATTCTAACTTAAAAGCGTACCACCTAACTATAGGGAGGAAAGTATGTAATGGAGTATCTATCCGCCAAGTCTGGTGGTGAACGCCGACGAGTTGCAAGAGTGCTTCATACGCCAGAGTTACCCTTCTGCAACGATGCCATACCGATGAGCCGGAATCTCTATACTCAATTGTCCTGGACCAGACAGAAGCATCTCCAAGGAAGACATAGAAAAGGGTGACATGCTAAAAAGCCGTCGCTACCGCAACCGTCGTTTGGGTGACTTCTTGAAAGAGCTTGACGTCCTTGGTTACTATTCCTGTTCATGAAGGATGTAGTGAAAGTTCGGAAACAGATATACTTGGTTCGGAAAGAGGTTCGGAAACAAAAACGAAAAGTTCGGAAAGAAGTTCGGAAACAAAGGACTTGATTATAAAACAAGATCCACATATAACAGCCGCTGAAATCGCAATGCAATTGAATATGTCTTCACGAGGAATTGAGAAGCAAATACGTAAACTTCGTGAATTAGGAAAAATTAAACGAACAGGTGGTAGATTTGGAGGCTATTGGGAAATCGTAATATTAGACAAAGTATAAAACGGCATACTTCAAAGTGGATGAAAAGGAAATGCTCACCCTTTGGCTTGCTGATAAAATTCTAAGCGATTTAGAGGGTGAAGAGGATTTGAAACTTGCCATGAACATGCGAAAAACCATTGACATCTTACTCTTTGACTTACTTTATGAGATTTTGAATGCAAAAACCCACAAAGAAGCCGTTTAAATTCCCGAAAAATGTCATTAATGACACTTTTCGGGAACGGCTATGATTATAAAAAGAGATTATTATTTACAGCAACTCATATCGAGTAAGTCTAACAATCTCATAAAGATTGTAACTGGAATTAGAAGAAGCGGCAAATCGTTTCTTCTCTTCAACTTGTTTCACAATCATTTGATAGAAACAGGAATAAGTGAAGACCATATAATAGAAATTGCATTAGATAATCGCCTCAACAAGAATGCGCTTCATCAAAAAGAATCGATGATTCCTTTAAGAAGATAATCATAATGCGCGATGACATAAAACCATATCATGACAACAATGGATTTTATATTGTCGGGTTAATGGATTTCTTGCTAAAGCCGGATTTGATGGAACAATTATAGAAATCGGAGATCAAAGATTTCGATGACGCAGTATCGAACACATATTGCAGACGGGATTCTGCGCTTTTTGAAACAGAAACAAATCTATATAACAGAAGTGTTCTATATGCATATTCTCCGCGTTCTACTGCAAAAACAGTCGCAATTGCGACAAAAGTTGCAGTAAGATTTGGGAATTTTAATATAAACCTCAAATCCGCAACCAATAGGGTTTAGTGGAATTTTGCTTGCAAAGCGACAAAATTTATTTTATTGTACATATTCCTTGCACAACAGAAATGTTGCAGACATAAAATCCCCTTACCCCACAAAGCGACTTGAGGTAATACGCCGGTTTAACCAGAAAAGCATTTTTTTAACCAAAGTCAGTCTGGAACAGGTTGGCATAAGCATAGTTATCTGAGTAAATGTTCAATACGTGCCTGCGTGACGTCTTAATCCATTTTGGAAGTTTCGTTCATGTCATCGTAGATGCATTCCTTGCCACTACAAAGATATACGCACATCAGAGAGCGTAGGATTTTACTATATTGATAACCAAACAATGTGCATCTCAATCCCAAGGTGGTATTTATGGTTTGAGCTAAAAGAGCATCAAATGTTCCGCAAGTTGCGGAACAATCTAAAAATCGTCCGCAGTTTGCGGACGATTTCAAATTGCTTTTTCTTATTCCTTGGGACCATCATCGCCGTATCATTGACAAATGTAAGGATGATATGGACAAAGCCCTGTTCTTTGCAAGAAAGACATGGGAAAATAACTCTTTTTATCGTTCAAGATTTCCACAAAGGTTGTTCTTTCCAATTCTCAGGAAATCCCATAGCAACAATATCAATATTTGGATATTCTTCCAACAGAACATTTATCTTATTGCGGAAAGTATTCGATGGATTGATAATGTTCAAGAGATACTGAATCATACAAAGAACAAAATATACGTGCTGAGTTCCTTTAGTTGGCAATGTAACAAAAGGAAAAGTCGTCCTCCTTGGCATCATTGGGGTTATACCAAACGTCTTGTTCCATAATCGGCTATGATGAGCACAGATATTCCGCACATACGTGATAGTATGCAACCATGACACCATAATCGTATCTGCTACCCCAAAATATTTGGCTATCTGTCTTCTGCATCTTCCGCCTTTTAGATTAGAATACAATATAGACATTGTCCCCAAAGATGTTATTTCTAAAGTTATCCAACTTGGAGGAAAACGATTGCAATATTTAGCCTTAAAAGAGACTATAAAATCTTCATCGCTTCTATTATACTCATCTTCAACTTTAGCCAAAGTCTTCGCATGTTTTGCTGGAGTTGAGAACAAAGAAGAATCAGTAAACCACCATCCATCATATTCTTGTGACATGATATAAGAAAATTGTGTTCTTACAGCAATCTCAATTTTCTCTATTTCAGAAAGAACCAACTTACGCAATGCCGAATCAAACTTATATATGGAATAAGCATTATCAAAAGAAGCCCCATCCTTGAATATGTGCCTTTGCTTATCTTTCAGTAAAGGATACCAATAGCCACTCAACCTATAATAACTGACATTTTGCAAAATGCAGTTAGCCCGTACTTCATCCTCGAAATACATACCTCTTTGTTTCAACAGAGCAATTTGCTCATCAAAACTTTTTTGCTCCTTTGGATATGCAATCTTATTCATAAGTATACAAAAAAAAGACTCACCCTGAGCGCGCTGTTCTAAAGGGAAGCGGGGTGAGTATGTTGCTGCAAAGGTATAAATTTTATTCGAAACAACAAAACTTTTTCGCAAAAAGTTTCTCAAAAGTTATGTAAAGGGGCACAATTAGAAGGAAGAAGTTTATGTTTGCAGCCATGATTATGGTTTCAGAAAGCAACTATCATGTAAAGCCGCTACTCTTCCTCCTCTGAATCATAGTCACTATCAGCAAAGCCATCATCGAAGCCGGCATCATATCCTTCTTCATACCCCAGCTCATATTCCTTCCTTTTCTTTCCCTTATATCGGCAAGCATCATCGTAAGAATCGCCTCGTATATTTTCGATACCATCATAATACCCATCCTCCTGTCCCTGATCATATCCTGCATCATAGTATGGATTGATGCTTAGATCAAGAGCAGAAGTGGCATCATGAGTTTGCGGAGCGACAAGTGTGGATTGAGAAGAATCTATGCCGACTTTTGAAACAGAAGTCTCCTGCGGCATATCTTCATAAATTACCGCAGTATCCATTTGGGCATCAGAAGATTTTTGGGGATTCTTGGAAGAACACCCCCACAACAGAACAGATACCATAACAGCAATCAAAGGAACCAAGAGGTTAGCACTACCTTTAACCTTGGTCAGCATTATAAGAATACCAGTTTTTTCCATTACAACAGATTAAATGATTATTGTACAGTTCTAAATGTGATGGCAAAAGTTACCATAACAAAATATAATTATCCTTACTTCAATATGGGAAGTAAGAATAATTATTACCATGTAAAAAAGAGCCTAACAAAACGGAATACACCAAGAATTATCATCAACATGCCAACTAAAGACAAACCGACAATAATATAATGATCTATCGTTTTAGAATCTCTTAGTTTAAGCCAAGAAAGGAAATACTTCCAAAGCAGATATCCCATTTTTAGTTCGACTAAGTTCAACTTCGTCATGAACAACTGACTATCAAAGCATTACCCAAAAGAGACAAGCTAGAATTCGACTAACTTCGACTAAAAGTTAGACTAACTTCGACTAAGTTTGACAAAACTTAGTCGAAAACCCACCTATTTCCAACAGTTAATTTTATGATACCTTTTTCTTTAGCGTAGAGAGGAAGATACTCCTTTAGCAACAGAAGAGAATACCAGACAGAGCAGCCAGCTACTGTTCAGGAGACAACCTGAGAGGAGACAACTCAGCAGGAGACTACAGAGACTGAGCAGCAGACAAATGCTGAATAAGAATTTCCAAAAGTTCTGTAAAATTAAATAGAACTCATTTTGCAGATATTCTTTTCAAATGCAAAAACCTCAACGATTTTAAATTTATATAGCATTTTAAACTATTGTACCACTCGCAACAACGCCCCAATAATCTGTCCCAAAACTAAATCTTGCTCTGTAGAAATAGAATGTTTAGCCTGTAAAGTAGGTGAAGGAAGCTCCACATTAAAAGGTATAGACAATTCAACTGCATCGCCCACAAATCCAAATGGCAAGCTATTTTTCACAAGATACAGCTGACCAACAAGCATCTCTTTCAAATTTCCAACATCTTCATTCGGTAATTGGTAAAGGTATTCAGCCTTATTTGTCAACACAAATGGCATATCAATCTGGCTCCATGAAACCATCCGATAATGTCTACCATAAGAACGTGTTGGTCGATACATGTAGTCACTATTCACCAGTCCCCAAGCCACTAATCGAGCCTTAGGTCCAACAACCAAGATTACATCCCCTTTCCTAATTTGGCGAGAGAAAGCATAATATGCAGTAGGTTTCGTCAGGTCAAGGCCTTTTCCTACTTTGTGAATTCCATCCAGTCCCCGACTGCCATTCTTTTCAAAATACGCCATCTGCAAAGATGCTACATCTGGATAAGAGAGGAAATACTTGAACCCTTTCGCTGGCATTTGCATTTCATTAGCAGCAAGCATTCTCTTCCATCTGTATTCGTAGATAGCAGAAGCTAATTTCCACACCCAATATTTACCAGATAGCTTAAAGGACGAAGAAAGTTCTTGTCTGAGACTTTCCTCAGACAAGTTGACCGTCTCCTCATAAATATTATCTGAGATTCGATAATTTTGACTTATAAGAGACTCGGCATATATCGCTTCTGATATTTTATACTCTTCCATAAGCATCATTTTTTTATATTCTCAAACTTAGCTTTTGTCACATCAATATTACCAATAATAGGAATAATATTAATCAAGAAGCGTTGATTCTGCTGCTCCACGTCACGCCATGCCATAAAATCTTTTGGGGAAACCTCGTAAATGGTCTTATATTTTGCCTCATTCGGATTCAATGTGATAGGATTTTCACCACCCTTATAGAAATAACGAGGAACACCACCTTCTCCACTACCTGCAACAATAATTTCACACTTACTATCAGCATCATTCTCACTAGTATGTTGGAACAATCCACATCCGCCTTCAGAAACTGGATCAGTCCAGAATTTCCTTAAAAACTTTGCACGAAGAAATGAAAGCGTTTCATTATTTTGCCAATCATTATCATTGAAAGGTATCCTTGAAGATTGTCCTTCAATAACTACCAAGAACTTGATGTTTTTACTATCACTATTGGATTTTTCCAAATCGTAGATAATGTTTTGAACCAACAAACCAGCCTGACGGATGCTATCACGTTTAACATCAGCTTTCCGCTTATCAGTCAAATCATACTTCAACTTGCTAGTAATATCATATTCTTTGTCTTGATAAGCAATACTCACCGTTAACGTATGCTTCAAATACTGAGTATCATAAGCATAATATCCGCTATTATCTATGGAATCAACAGTAGAATATACATCAATAATATCTTTGTACTCATTTACCAACATTTCCAACTGCCCTTCTTTCAACTTGAAACGAGCATAAGAAACGGCAAACAATATGAGCATCACGGCAAACAAAGTTGTCATGATATCAACATAGCTTGGCCAAAATGATTCTTTATTTTTTCTACCTATATCCATTATTTTATTCCAAATAATTTTCTAAACCATCTCTTTTTATTTGACTTTTCTTCCCCATCTATACCTTTATCCATAGAAATCGGAGCAGCAGTTGGGACATCTTCAGCTACACTTACTTTAGGATGCTCTTCGAGAGAAGTAGCAATCTGAGAACGAGAAATCGATTCGTTATTTACAGATTCATATACAGAAGAGTCATTTTGCTGGATTTGCTGAATAACCTCCATCGCTTTTTGATCTTTTTCTTGCTCTTCTCTTATCTTTGCCAAAAGAGCTTCTTTTTCAACTCGATCTTTCTCTGCCTGGATTCTTGCTAACTCTGCAATTCTTTGTTTCTCTCGCTCAACCTCTTCCACTTTACGATTAGCTTCTTCCGCCATTCGTTGAGCTTCTTCCCTTTCACGCTGTGCTCTATCTACTGCGGTATTGGAATTATTACCAAACCAGCTACCTTTTTTATTATCTTCCTGGATTGCACTAATAGCATTCAATTCTGTATGGATTTTAGAAAGAGTTCTCATCAATTGGTTGCCATCAACAGGATTACGCATAAGCTGTTCCAACTTCTGAGAAATATCATTCAGCTTCTTCAAAGAAGAGAATTCACTTTTTATCTCATCAACAGACAACTTCTTGTCTATAGCCTCAACAAACTCACGTTTACGCTGTTCCAGTTCTTTCTTTCGTTCCTGAAGCATTTTCTCGTAATCATCAAGATAAGAATCAAGGGCTTCATTATACTTCTGCATAACACGTCCCATCTCCTTTTTCTGCTCCTCGAAATATACCTCCAGTTTTTTACTAGCAGTATCAGAGTAATTTTCGGCTACTTTTTGTTTACTTTTAATAGCAGAAATATTCTCTTTAATTTGCTCTACCAAAGCACTACCAACCATCTGAGTATGTGCTATATTCTCACCAAGTCCATTAATATTTGCCTCAAACTTAGTAATTCTGTCAAGAATAGAGTTGATTTCTGCTGCAACTTGCTTTGGTACTTGCAGAGATTCATTGAAATCTTTTTGAAGATTAATGGTTTCCTGTGCTGCAATCAACATCAGTCTTCTTGCTCTTTCAAACTGATCAAGAGAACCCGTTATTTCCCCAAAACGTTTGGATGCCTCAACAAAAGCGTCCATACCCCTTATCAATTGATTACTCTTAATTGTTGCAAGCAATTCACCCTGAAGTTCAATGTTCTTATTGACTTTATTCATATTTTGTCCCATTGTGTCAACAGCAGAAGCCACAACTTGCACACTCTGACGGAATTCATTACCGAATGCACCTGTCACATTCTTGAAGGCATCTTTAAACTCTACAATCACTTTCGAGAATGTAGGTTCAAACTGATCAATAGTCTCATGAAGCTTACCTATAGCCTCAACCATACTGACATCAACAGATGGCATCAACTCGTTCTGTACCCACTCATAAAATTCATTCTTGTCTCTATCGATTTGATTAGTCGCCTCGCTAGCCGCACGGTGGCTCGATATCAATCTAGAAATTCCACACCAACTAGTAATCATTGATACTAACACTCCGGCTATCAAACTCTGAATATTTGCATCTGTGATTTCTCCAGAATACAACGTTCCTCCAAGAAACATTAACAATCCAACAAAGACACCCGCAAAAGTACCCATCAAACCTATATGTGTAGGAAAGGACAACTTTGAAGTTGCGATTTCATACAACATAGAGATTCGACGTTCCGTCTTGTTTTGAATAATCGAGAATGCAACGGTTCCCTTACTTTTTCGTATATACGCATTAATGTCCTGTATCAGACTTTTCAATTCAGCGTCATCATTTGCTACATTTTTAATGACAACACTCATTGTAGACTTATCCGTATCAGCGTCAACCGTTATACTATCATAAGTTGAATATCCTTCCTTCTTCGAAAAAAAGTTTTTTAAATGCTCTATTGCTTCCATGTTTATATGGTACTCTTTGGTTTGTTTTACAATAAACCATATTGCCATACAAATAGAGATACTTAAAGAAAGAGCCAACTGTACAATATATTCTGCATCCATACTAAACTATTGTTGTAAGTTCGAAAATTTTATCAATAACAGGAATAAAGAATACTGCATCATAGCATACATCATCGTCATTAGTATATTTCTCTTTTACATCTGAACGATAATGGGTACTAAGATTCTCATCATATCCCAATTTTACATTATTCTTGAAGAGATTCAAATCAACCGAATTGTCAACGACTCCATGTCTCTTCAATATATCAAGGACAGAGCAATACAAGTCATTCATCTCTTTATAGTTTTCTAACAATCCAGACTGTAACGACGGATCATTATTCATCTGTCCAACATTCTCATACTCTTTATCAACACCATGGTATATCAAGTTTGGTGCTTCAACAGCACTTTTTGAACGATACAGTCCACCATAACAAGTACTTTCTTTTCGAGTCTTAGGCATCACGACATGAATCGTTTCAACTTGTCCATATACTTTCGAGAAAATAGCTGTTACAATATTCTCTATCAAAGTCACATCTTCCGTAATGAAGTTATCAATGTAACGACTACCGTTACCACTGAACACAACAGAACGTGGATATGCATATTTTTCAAACTTATACATCTTGGCAACATAATACATAATTGCCGTAAAATGGTAAGCAAACAATGGCAAATAATCATTGTGCAAACGATCCATAATGTCATTACTCTTGCTATTACTCAACCAGAAATTAATAATGTCAGTTGTTGAACATTGCTTATTAGCTTTCATCTCTGACTCCAAGAGACGAAGTCGATCATTTTTACCCCAATTCAGAGAGCCAATATATTTCTGATAGATACCATTTGCTCTGATATTATCAAATTCTTTATGACCATTCCCCCATAATATATCACAGCCAAAATGAACAGAAGATGCAGCTACCGGCTTGTTCTCATTAAAATACACATAATCAGTTGAACCACCACCAATATCAACAATCATTACAGAATCTGTATTTCTAACATAATCCATCTTCTTGAAATAATAGTATGGAGCCTCTGACTCTGTATAGCAAGTTACATCACTTGTAAACAGAATCTCCTGAGCCAAACTCTTCCAACATCTTTCATAGATACGCTTAGAATTTCCAGAGAAGCTCAATGGTCTAAACCATATTAAACTCGTTTGATTCAACACACCATTATGTTGTAAAACATCACACTTGATAATCAAGAGCAATTCCTGAATGAATATTTTGATGCAATCTTCATTCTCCTCCCATTTAACATCGGTCTTACATTCCTGGAATGTTGTTTCCATCATCTTCTCATAGAAGAATGCTATATTATGATTATCAAACAATTTTGCCTGTTCTACGATATTACGAGCCTTACAGATTGCTGTACGGATTGGGAATTTATAATCCACCCCATCTATAAATGGAGGAACAAATTCTGTCTTCATCATGTCACATACAGGTTCTCCCATCGAGTCTTCTATATTGGCAACTTCAGAATACTGCGTATTACTGTCATTTTCATGAAGATAAGAAACCATACTCTCCTTCATTGCAAACATCTCTGGAACATCATTAGCATTATTATCCGTTCTAGAAATAAATGTATTAGATGTTCCCAAATCTATTGCATAAGTATAACTATTATTGGTACGTTGTGCTCTTCGCCACTGAGGCAACAAGAAGCCGCAATCTGTTCCAATAGTTAGCTTCATAGCATCAAAAGCTGTATTGAACAACTCATAATACTTCGTACTGCAAGCTAATGCACCAGCACCAGAACCTTGTTTAGAACGAACAACAGGTGCTTCAACACCATTTTGGGCACGCTCTGCATCAGCCTCATTTATCTTAACATAATTACCGACAGCATCCTTTTTGTAGAATCCAAGAGCAGTATCTTCAATCTTCAAAGTATGCCATTCACCTTCACCATTATTATTGTCAGCAACCGCCAATGCCAATTTGAAATAATTATTCTCAGTATCTACAGGTGACAATATATTAGGAAACAATCCTACATTTACAGAATGGTTATCCTTGGAAAGATCACGAATTTCATCCTGTTCACTGTATTCTTTCAAATATTCCTCACCTTTATATCTAAACTTAACAACTACACTATATGGCTTAACTTGACAGACACACTCTGCCAAGCCTTGATCTAAATAAGACAAAGCTTCGCTCTTTAATGGCAGAAGATAATCATACGTACGCTCATTAACTTCGCGCTCATACTTAATACCTACGAAATTCTTTCGGTTCAAGCGATAAGGAAGTTTGATAAGTGTAGGCAAAAAGAAATCATTAACATCAGTCTCATCATTATATCCTACTTTCAATCCATTGATAATCAATTCTGAATTGAACAACGTCAGAACCTCATTCGTTTTTATCGAATAGTTATTCTTTACGTCAGGATCATTTTTAAATTCACGGATATAATCTCGCAAATAATCATATCGGCTATCTAGGTTAGAACCACTAAACAGCTGATACATATAATTTTTGAAATCCTTATCTCTATTTTCTAACAAGAGTATATCACGAAAATACTGTCCGTGTGTTTTACGATCAATTTTCAAAGACTCATACAAACTTCCTTGAAACTTTATTGACGATGTATTATTCTTAGAGACATCCAATTTATCCATATCTGGTGGAGTCACAAATCCCGTCATAGGAGAACTTGTACCAAGAAGATATTCCTTGCCATCCTTCTCTAGAATAACAAAGAACAATTTATCCTCCTTTATATCTTCATCATAAATAGAATTAAGAGCATTATACAAGATAGGAACTCTATCATGAAGTTCCTGCATTTCCTCTGATTTATTCCACTCTTTAATAACAACTTTAACGTTATCTCCCCATTGATTTTCATGATACTTTTTATTAAAAAGAATCTCAAAGACATCAAGACAATCGGAAACTAATCTCGTATAAGCCAAACCGGCATGAACTGTAGAATTACGCTTTTCCTCTGTCAGTCGGCGAAAAGCCTCTTGTACGACAAAAAAGCGTGCAAAAGGTGTTGGCAAAGAATTCAAAGCACCACTATTATCAGTGCGCTGTTCCTTGACATCATCCAATTTGCTTGCTTGAATACCTGTATCCTGGGGAGTCCATACGGTTCCTTGAATACCACGGTCTATTATATTTAAATCTATACTTGCCATATTTATTTTATTTTCTGAGTGAAAGTATTTATTGCCTCATAGGCATATTCCAGAAAATTTCGAACTTTATTGTTTGTCATTCCCTTATTTGAGTTCTTGATCATTTCCAATAAATAATAAGAATCGTCCTTAGCCTCCAATTCTACACTATTCTTAATGATATTAACCATGTTAGATGGATTAATATCTGCAATAGGTGCAAACGCCCTCTTCTTTGCAGACAACTCGGAATACCATTTTTCAAATGACTCCGAGAATGAAATCACCTTAGAAAGAGATCCCTTATAGAAACTAGCATCAAAACCACAACTTTGCTTCAATGGGAAATACTTTTCATTTGGCAACACTTTTAATAATGTATTCAATATACTATAGTCTGCAATACACTTAACCAAAGAAGCATATCCACTACCAGCAGAAGCCAAATCCAAGGATGCGACATCATTCTCTATTGCACGAGTCAGATACTGTCTTTGCTGAGGCTTGGAACGCTGCAAGAAATCAAACAAAGCTGTAGCAGCAACAAGTTCAGTAAAGTTCGCCTCATCTGGTTGAGTTTTCTCGTTATTCTCATGAAATGCCTGCAAGGTAGTCTCGCCTACATAATAGAGCAAATCAGACTTCACTGTATGCTCATAGTATGTAAGTGCCGCCTTCGCCTTTGTCATAAAATTTGCAGAATCAATTTTACTATCATTCTTCTTTGGATCAGTCAAGCCATAATATGGCAATACCGTTACTGCACCCATAAATACATCAGATACCGTCTGGGAATCAACAGTATTTCTAATTTTTCTTTCCAAAAGCGGATAGCCTGATGCTCCAGTACCACCAAAAATAGAACTTATGATAAAAACACGATCCTCTTCTCCACAATGAGTTTTGAAAGCATTATACCATGAAGCACCTTCCAACATTTCTTGAAGTACGACTGTTCCCACATTAGGATTACCTCTGAAACCAACAGACAAACGATTATCAAGATTCTCCTTTGAGTACAAAGTCTGTATCAAGAAATTATTAATACTCTTTGTATCAAGATTACCAACATTCAAAAATTCAGCATAAGAACGATTTTCGCCCGCAGCTTTGTTGGTATTATTAGTTTGAGTATCCAAAGTATTAATAAGAGTCATTTCTGCCTCAAAGAATCCCTTTGGACTTTTTCGGTCCTCAGATGCCTCTTGATGAATCTCTACATATTTGTCTATCAGAGTTTGCAGATTTTTCTTTTCATCTAAATCCAAATGTGGATCAACAATTATAGGAACCACGGTAAAGCCATTGGTATCCATACCAGCAGCCATCAGCATTGTGATACTTTTCATCACGCGCTCGCCAGTTCCACCTATGCAAAAAACAAAAACTTTCTTCATACTATAAAACTATTTTTATAAATAGCGATATGCATTGGTTTTACCAAATTTGCACCACCCCCAAGAAAAGATCCAATATGTTACTGCAGCTAATACTGCATTTGCTAATGCTACTTTTAATTCAATCATCAATGTTCCATTTAATTTTGGAGTAGCAAAGCCCATAGCAATACCTATTGTTATTACGAAACCTAAAATTGCACTTACAGCAAGAAAACACCACCAATACTTAGGCAAATAATGACGCCCCGGTTGATTATTAAAAGGTATATAATAATAAACAACGACTCCTATAGCTGCAACAATCGTCAGAATAAAAAAGACGATCGAGGCATCATCAAGTTTGCTCCAAAACAAACTAGCATTGGTACGCATAGCATCCCCCTCAAAAGATTGAAGGAAGGATGCTTTTGTGCCAATTAATGGCTGATATAACTTTATGAAATGCATAATTATAAACTATTTTTCGATATTAAAATATAATTTGGCTCAGGTTGGTGGTTTACAACCCCACCATGAGCAATACCTAGCAAAAAATTCATTAAAGAATAAGATGTAGTCACATCATTCTGTCCCTTAGAATCATCCAAGAATTTTCCCATTACATTACGCTCCACATATGGTATTGTTATATTCCACTCTAACACTTCCATATCAGCAACCATATTAGATACTTTGAGTTTAATTGTTGCAACTACAGAACGTTTCAATTCTAAATTTACGTTATTACATTCTTCAACTTCAATATTTTCAACAGTCACTTTAGAGCCATATAAAGATTTACAGATAAAATACTGTTTTAGGACATCCTTATTAGCCATTAGCCATCTAAATGATTCCAGATGTAATTTCAAAGATAAAGTACACTCATCAACCGATTCTCCATAACCATAAAAAGTTGGGGAACCTGTTAGTTGAGCAACGTTTTTGGGCTCATCAAAAGTATAAGGACAAGCCCCATATTTATATCCAATTTCAAGATTGTCAACAAATCGTTTCTGTCTTTGCAACATAATAGCAATTCCATTTCGAACCGCAGACACCTTATTTTGCTCACCTATAATCAAATAGTAATAAGGCGATACATCAGTAACAACGCTACCATCTTTGCTTATATAATTAGAAGTTGCGCATACCAACGAATAAGCCTTTTGAGAGTCTCCTGCTATTCGTGCTATTTCTGCAGAATATTGAGTCAACAATACATTTGGAGCTGCCGAACCAACAGGACTATACTTCATATCAGAAATAAGAACAGCCACATCATTCTTTTTCAATCGACTAACAATATTTCGCAACATAACAGGAACTTGCGTAGAAGCATTACATTCCAGCGCACCAGTATTCATTGCAGTTTGGAATTGGACCAAAGACAACTGTCCTGCAACACTTCCATCATTAGTCATAATATTCACATCCTTTGTTACAGGAGCATAATAGCTCATTATTTCATAAACATCCTGCTTAAAGTTTGTAGGCTGACCGGCTCTAAAAAAGCCATTCATGCTACCAGATGATTCTATATAAAAATGAATAACTGAATTATAATCAAGTAATGATTAAAAAATAACTTGGTACATTTTTGTGTCCTCTCTATAAAGTCTGTCTCTTATACACATCTGACGCTGCCGACGACTCCTTACGTGTAGAT
>ERZ1026894.1386-NODE-1386-length-14364-cov-5.180725_pt1 | contig 14364 bp, 10 predicted proteins | sample MGYA00380177_ERZ1026894 | MGnify/ENA primary metagenome ERZ1026894 (study PRJEB33269, sample SAMEA4719813) | human gut metagenome | biome: human-associated habitat; feature: organic feature; material: feces | place: Cameroon | collected 2013-10 ... | reverse complement strand
TTGTCATTGCGAGCGTAAGCGTGGCAATCTCCCGGAAGGGAAATGATGTAAATTATCGCAAATATAGCGTACAAAATTTTCAAGTATCCGCTTGCGTGCAAAGCACGCTAAACACCAAGCAGACAATCTTGCGAAACTGTGGCAGGAGTTTTTGTCCTTGCGGCTCGTGTTCAGTCTTTTAAGTTGCACCTACCGTTTATAAGAACGCCCTGAATGAGTGTTCGTTTCCTCCGCTTGCGAGCAAAGCACGCTAAAAAACGGGAAATTTTGTTTATGATTTTCGGCGTATTTTGACGTTGCGGATGTAATCGAATAAAGTGTATAATAAATCATACGATTGTATTGATATTTATTTTGTGTTTGACATTTTAATGGTTCTTTAATATAATATAAGAGCAATTCAATCCTATGGAGGAATAGAAACTATGAACAAAAAAGTTATGGCTCTTGTAGCAGTCATTGCTCTTGTTGCAATTCTTGGCGTTTGCCTTGTTGCTTGTAACGCAGAAAGCGTCCAAAAGAAACTTGAAAAAGCCGGTTATGCATGCACTTCTTACGAAGCAGGCAAAGATGATGACGGCGCAAGCATCGAATGGAAAGTCGTTGCAAAGAAGAAAGGCTTTAATGCAGATTACGTCACAGTGACCAAATTTGCAAACACAGACGATGCGGAAAAATATGAATCCAACGTTGCTACCGGTTCTATCGGCGGATTTACCGTTGTTGTCAAGAGAGTCGGCAAAGTTTGCTACTATGGCACAGAGCAAGGCGTTAAAGACGCAAAATAATCGCGAATAGCAATAAATAAAAGAAGCACTCGTCGAGTGCTTCTTTTATTTATTGCGGTAGCTTTGTTTAAGTGCATAGAAAGAGGATTTCGGTTTTTTTGCAAATTATACTCGTTTTGTCCGAAATTGATGCCTTGGAATCGTTGTTTGAAAAATACAATTGTGGCGGTGATTTTAACAAATTACACAGAGCAGGCAAACGTTTTGACGGTATCACGTTTATGTGTTATAATTGCTAATACCTAAAACAAGTTTGATTGTCATCGTGCATGCGAAAAACGACAATATGTAAAAGGAATTATGGAATATTCAAAATCAATAAAAAAGCTAAGAGAAGACAAAAATCTCACTATTGACGAGCTTGCAAAACGCTTGTCCATAGACGCCGAAAAGATTGAAAGTGCCGAGAGCGGCGAAGACAGTCTCGATGAAAAGGAGATTGAAGAAGTCGCAAGGTATTTCGGTGTGCAGTATGACGCGCTCGTTGACGGCTCGGTGTCTCGCAGCAAAAAAGAGACGCTTTTCGATCCTACAGAGTGGTACAAACTTGACAATGCCGCAAAAGTTTATCCGTCATCGTCGTCAAACGAATACAGCACGCTGTTTCGTTTTGCAGCGGTTATGAAAGAGAGGGTGGACGGCAAGATTTTGCAACAAGCTCTCGATGACCTCGTGCCTCGCTTCCCAACGCTTATGGTGACGATAAAGCGCGGCGCGTTTTGGTATTATTTTGAGAGATTGCCTTTCAAACCGCAAGTGGAAAAAGAAACTCTTTATTCTTTCCAACCCATACCGCTTGACGGCAAGCGTTATCTTTTCAGAGTGGTATACAGCGACTATCGCATCGGCTGTGAGTTCTTCCATAGTATCACCGACGGCACGGGCGGCTCAACCTTCCTTATGAGTTTGCTTGCAAGATACTATGAGATAAAGACAGGCAAGGATATTGCGGACTTCAAGAGTGCGAAAAACTACCGCGATTTGCCAACCGCAACCGAAATCGAGGACAGCTTCCGGGTGTATGCCGAAAAGCATAACTACGCAAAAAGGAACATCAACTTCACGTATATTCCCAAGCTCCCCAAGGCTCGCAACGGCGTTATGACGCACGTCATCACATCCGCCTCAAAGCTCAATCAAAAGGCGAAAGAGTACGGCGCAACCATAACCGAATACGTGTTGGCGATTATTTTCGGCATTATGTTCGAGATGCGCAAGCGCGAGGGAAGCAACAAGGACATCAACGCAAGAGTGCCCGTCAATCTTCGCAAATTCTTCCCCTCGGAAACCATACGCAACTTTTCGTTCTTCCTCGACGTGACGCTCAAAAACGAGGTCGAGGGCGGAACGCAAGCCTATGTCAACGCCGTCAAAGAGTGCTTCAAAGCGCAGCTTAACGAGAAATATCTTCAAGAAAACATCAACGCCAATATGCGTGAGGAGCGCAACAAGTTTATATCTTTCGTGCCGCTCGCGCTCAAGGATATCGGACTTAAAATCACCAAATATTTGCTCGACAATAAGGCGGTTTCCATGGACTTTTCAAACTACGGCAGGCTCAATCCGCCACAAGAATTGTCCGAAATCGTGGACAGAGTGGAGTTTTGCCTCAAAGAGCCAAAGGGCAACGGCTACAAACTTGCCGGAGTGACATTCGGTGACGAATGTGTGTTGACGTTTTCAAGAACTTTCAAATCCGCTCAGCTCGAAAGAGAGTTTGTAAGGGCTTTGACAAATGAGGGACTTGACGTCTATATCGAAACAAACGGAGAAAAATAATGAAATATTGTAGACTTTGCAAAACATATCACCCCGAATATGACGACAACTGTCCGTTGTGCGGCGCGGGGCTTACAGAGGTGCAGGACAAGGCGGACTTCGATTTTGCCCCCTACAACTCAAATGAAAAGAAAACCAATGTAAAAAAGACGGTCAGGGATATATTCTTTGCAATATCCGTTCTCACGCTTGTGGGCTTGTTGCTCGCATCGGTGATTTCGGGGTTGTATCCTATCATATATATCGGGCTTGCATCGGTGGGATTTTTCTGGCTTGTAATAGGTCAGTTTGTGTTTTTCCCAACGGATTTGCGCTCGGTTTACTTCCGCTCGACTTTTTGGCTATGTGTGCTTGCGGTGCTGATATGCCTGCATTTCGGCAAGTTTTATATCGCGCTTTCCTATGTGATACCGTGCGCCGCTTTTGCGCTGTCACTCGTCACGACATTGACGATTTTTATCACAAAAAAATGGTATAGATTCGCCTTTTACTATTTCTTGCTTGCGATATTTATGGTTGTTCTCTTTCCTCTCAACTATTGTTTGTCAATCTACTATGACGGATACAATTGGATAGCGTCGGTGGCAACTTTGGGAGTCGGACTCGCGCAAATCGCAATCTCGCTGATTTTCGGCAGGGAAGTTCTCTTTTCCGAGATAAAAAAGCGTTTCTTCATCTGAACGAAGTTGTTTGAAAACGAAAAATCGTATGTAGCGACGGATTTCGAAGATCTATTTCGAAATCCGTCTTTTTTATAGAATTACAGGCTGAATTTGCTCGTGATTCAAAGCATGCTCTATTGTGGGGAGAATAAGCGATGTGTCCGCAATCAAAGAGTGCGGTTTGTTTCTTGGCGCATCTTGTCCGAAAGGCACGAGATATATGTTTTTTGTGTTGAGCGCAATGCCGACGTTTTGCGCGTTTGCTCCCAGAGCGTCGTTTGACGATACCGACAAAACCACAGGTTTGTTTGTGCGCAGAGTCGCTTTGACCGCCATTGTGGTCGGCGTATCGGTTATGCCGTTTACGATTTTTGCAAGGGTATTGCCCGTGCAGGGAGCAACAAGCATAAGCTCTATGCCGGATTTTGTGATTGTTTCCGCTTCCACGATTGTTTTTATGGGCGATTTTCCCGTCTTTTCGGTTATTAGTGTTTCAAACTCCGCTTGTTTGAAAAAACGCGTGTCAAGAGATGACACGTTGTAACTGAATACGGGCGTAATGTCATAACCTGCGTCTGAAAGCACGTCAACGGCTTTTAGCAGGTTGGCAAAGGTACAGAAAGAACCTGTTATGCAAAGTCCGATTTTTTTCATGATTTCACCTCCATAATGTAGTCAAACATAGCCTTTGCCGCGCTAATAGGGCAAATTTTTGCCGGTAAGGCGGGGTATATGTCGGCGTCAATCCCGAGATATTTCGCATAGTCGAGATTTATTGCCGGTTTGGAGGCAAGGTCGATGTATACGCAATCGTCTTTCATACTCATCAACTCTTTGTCGTTTACTATAGGCGCGGGTACGGTGTTTATCACAATATCGTATTTTGAAAAATCGAAGTTGCTCATTGGCAAAACATTTTTTGCAAAGGCGTGAGCGGGGCGCACGGATGAGGCGGATACCAAATCGAATGCCACGTCGAGTTTGCCGAGAATTTTGGATATTGCCGCTCCCGTACGTCCGAATCCCATTATCAAAGCAAAACAATCCGCAATGGATTTTTTTGAATGTTCGATGATTATTTTCAGCGCGCCCTCGGCGGTGAGACGTGAGTTTATTGCCTGAAATTTTTCGCTTGCGTTGTAAGTGTACAGGGTTATATCACGGCTGTTGGCAAGCATTTTTGCCTCATCCGTGGTTTTTCCGCAAAACACTTGCGCTCCGTCCTCAACGACGGAAAGCGTTTTTGCCTCGACAAGGACGTTGGGTGCAAAAACATGTGCAGGCGTTTTGAATGAGACGCTTTTGAGCATCGATTTGAGATAAAACATTCTCTCGTCGGTTTCGTGTACGATTGCGTAATTTCTTTCCATACGGTATGTTATGCAACCTTTGAAAAATGAGTTAATGCACGCAAAACAAGTGCGGACACATAGTATGAAGCGAGGTGAGTATGGAAAGATATTTTTTGGGAAACAACAGCGGATACGGTTTTTTCAATCTGTATGAAAACGAATTGAAATCAAAGGAAAAAGTTGTTTTGTTAAAGGGAGGAAGCGGTACGGGCAAGTCGTCGTTGATGAAAAAAATCGCAAAAAAAGCAAAGGCTTTGGGGCTGGATTACGAACTGTGGTTTTGCTCGGGCGATCCGCAAAGTCTGGACGGCGTATATCTCAAAGAAAAAAATATCGCGGTCGTGGACGCAACTTCTCCTCATGCAAGCGGCGTGGACATTCCCGTAATAAAAGACGTGATTTTTGACCTTGCGTCAAGCCTTGACGAGAACAAACTGAAAGGGAAAAGAGAAGAGATTGAAAAGTATATGAAATGCAAGAAACAACACTTTATAAGAGTATATCAATACTTAAAGTCCGCTTTGTGTCATTTGTATAACCAATTCGAGATAGAAAAGCAAGGTGTTTCCGAAGACAAAATAAGAGCGTATGCCTCGTCTTTGGCAAGAGATATGAAAAATGCGGGCGATTGCGTCAGAAAAGTGTTTTCGAGTGCGATTTGCCCATGCGGAGAGAGCGAGTATTTCGACCATTTGCGGGGTAAAAAAGTAACGCTCGTAAAAGGCTGCGCATATGCAAAAAAAGTGTTTTTCGACGAAATAAGCAAATTGAGAAAAGGGATTACTCTTTTGCTTTCGCCCCTTGACCCGAAAACTTGCGAGGGAATAATTTGCGATGATGTCGCCTATGTCGACAAATCGGGGCATTTTTTGAGCGACGATATCATAGACCTGGGGGTATTCGGCGAAAAGTATAACAAAGACGACGCAACCGAAGAGGCGAACAATGTCGTGTTGCAAACGGCATTTGCCGTCGAAAGACTCAACAAGGCAAGAGAGGCTCACATGTCGATTGAGAATATTTTTGTCCCGGCTATGAATTTTGAAAATAACGGCGCAATCCTTGAAAGAATAGAAAAAACAGTATTCGATTGACAAACGGTGCTTTTTCTAAAGTCATCATTACTTGACTTTTGCACTTTGTTTTGCTATAAGTTAAGTATGAACGAAAAGAACGGAAAAATCGATAAGAATTGCAAAAACGAAGTGCCTTTTTCAAAAGCGTACTGTCGTTTCTTTTTGGGATTGTGCAGAGTGATTCGCCCGATTTTGCACGGCGTTTGCAGACAGAGCAAAGCCTTTAAGCGTCAGAAAAAAAACGGTGCGATGCTGCTTGTGTGCAACCATTTATCCGCATACGATTTTATACACTTTTCATCGGCGATGTGCGGCGCGCCGCTCAACTTTGTCGTGGCGGAGAATATGATGTATTCGATGCCGATATTCGCAAAATTGCTCGGTTCGTACCACGCAATCATGAAAAAACAATATTTTGCCGATCTGGCATGTATAAAAAGCATAAAAAAATATCTTGATGCAGGGATAAGCGTCCTGATTTGTCCCGAAGGAAAGGTATCGGCAAACGGGGTTACGGGAGCAATCGCGCCGTCTATTGCCCGACTTGTGCAATGGCTGGGATATCCCGTCGGCGTTATAAAAATGCAGGGAGCAAGCCTCGCCCGTCCGAAGTGGGCGTACAATTTGCGTTTTGTCAGAAGAGGGAGAGTCATCACGAATTGCGATATGCTTTTTACGCAAGAGGAAGCAAAGAGTTTGTCAAAAGACGATATCTATCGAAAGATTTGCGATGCGCTCTATCACAACGAGCATAAATGGCAGGTCGAAAACGGGATAATCTTCAAAGGCAAACGGTATGCCGAAGGTCTTGACAGGCTTTTGTATCGTTGCCCCAAGTGCGGAAGCGAGTTTGAAATGACGTCGAGCGGCAGTCATCTGACATGCACCAGTTGCGGAAACGATGTTGTTTACGGCTATGACGGAAGGCTCAGACCACAGGGGGGCAGCGTTTGTGCGGAACGCATAGATTTGTGGTACGACGAGCAACGCTCAAAGGCATGCAAAGAAGTGCAGAAAGATGATTTCAAGCTATCTAATACGGTCAATCTGTTTGTCGAAAACGAAAAAAACAACGGCTATCGCTTTGTCGCAAACGGCGTTTTGACGCTTGACAAAAACAAACTCTGCTTCGATACCGATTGGCAGCAGAGACCTGTCGGAGTGAAATCGAAATACGGAGTGAACAATATGTCGCTTGATTTCGATACGGAAAGCGGAATCGAACCTGTCGAAAACGAATTCAAACATGTCGAATTTGCCGTATCGAGGTGCGATACGGTTGCAAATTTGCCGGGAAGCGCAGTAGATATGTATGACGACAAACATGTATACAGATTTATGTTTGACAAAGTTATGGCTGCGACAAAGTATGCGCTTTGCATCGAAGAAGCGTATAAACTCGGGAAAAAATAAAAAAAACGAAATAAAATAATTCGAAAAAAACCGTCTGTACAGGCGGTTTTTCTATGTCTTGAACCTCTTGGCGGGATTTGCTGTTGACAATTTTGTTTTGTTAATGTAGTATTATATTTGTATTCCTATATTCATGCGCGCAGCGGCGCGCATACGTGTAAGGTGAAAGTTATGAGAAAGAAAGTCAGTTTGTTTTTGATTGCGATGTTGCTTGTCGTGCTTGCGATAAGCATGGTTGCGTGCAACAAGGGTGCGCAAAACGCAGGAAGGTTGCCCGGCGAAATCAATCCGTCGGACGTTATCGTTGACAACGGAGACGACGGTCCGATGACGACGCATCTCAAATTTTCCTTCCCCAAAGGCGTATCGTCCGTATTCAAGAGTTTGTACGTTGACGAATTCGATATTTCCGACGTTGAATATAGCGTCGTTTATCTCAATACAAAAACCAACGCCACCACCGAGGGCATCCACGGCAATCTCTCCGAAAACATGCTCGAAACCGAGGACGACAGAGCAAACGTCAAAAAAGCAGGACATCATCAGATAAGAGTTCAGGTGGAAACGGGCAAGGACAGCGATGGCAATGCCGTTTATGCAAAAGGCTCGTTTGCTTTGCACTTGCAAGACAGGCTCGCTCCCGTTGAAAGAGTTACGCTCACGTTCAATCTTATGGACGGAGACAGACGTGCAAACGCATCGTTCGGCACGACTTCTCAAAACGGACAAACCGTCAGCGTCGGAGTGGACAGCGGAGTGAAAATCGCATCTTGGGACGAATTTACATCGACTTTCAGAATGACAATAGAGGACGAGGGCGAGGGAAAGCCCGCAAGAGCGCTTGAAAGCGTCAGCGTAAACAACAAGACGTACAGCGCAACCTCAAACAATTTCCCCCTTACAATCGACAGCTCTTTCAACAACAAAACTTTCCAGACAAAATGGACCAACGACACCGTTAAGGTGAAGTTCAATCTTGCTGTGCCGTCGGACGCTCAACTCGAAAGCGGCAAAACCAATCCTTTGGATAACCCCGAATTCAAAACAACGCAAACCGTGCGTCGTTCATACGGCAAAGCCGTTGCGCCGTCAACCGACATCTTCAATGTGTACAGCGGATATTATTTTGCGGGTTGGTATCTCGACAACGGCTCTCAAAAGGACGTATGGGACGAGGGCGACACGCTTTGGAATTTTGCAAAAACGGTCGGCACGACGGACGTTAATCTTGTCGCGCGTTGGACTATGAGAGTTTATTCGTATACGCTTTATTTGATGGGCGGTGAATTTAGGCGCGACATCGCAAACGCAAAAGCCGATGACGGCACGGAAATTACCGGCGATGCAATCGCAGCCGAAAAGGGATTTAGCGTTGTCAGCGCGTCTTCATCGTTCGGCATCGAAAGCGAAAAACTCACGAGAGTGGATTTCAGCGGTTTTGCGTACAATCACAAGTATAGCGAATACGTCGCAAAAATCACAGTTTCGCCGAAAAAACGCGACGGTTCCGAGGCGAAGAGCGTTTACGTGAGGATTTCGCAAATCAAAGATTTGCTTGTAAAAGGCAACGGCGAATACGTCAAATTTGACGGAATTTACAACGACTATCAGTGCCAGACGCTTTCGAATATGACGACCGTCGACGGCACAAGCGAAAAAGGCTATGTCAAGTGGGTGTTCAATGACACCGAAAATGCTCAGGAGCGTCTTGCAAGACTCAGCGCATATTACACCGAAGTCGTGTTCAAGGGCGGACTGTCCGTCAAAGCGGACGGCTCTGTATGCATCGATAAGATTGCGGACGAATCCGTGAGCGAACTCATCATCCCCGCCGAACTCACCTATCTCGGAGCAACTCGCCCCGTAAGCGAGATTTCGGCAAAGGCGTGCATGAATCTTAAAGCACTCACGAAACTCGACTTTTCGGAAGCTTCGAATCTCCAAATCATAGGAGAGCAAGCATTCGCACATGCTCCCAACCTTAGGAATATAGTGCCTATCACGGACGATAAGAAAATGGAGAGCGTCGACAAAAACGTGTTCTACGGCTCCGAGTTTGAAAACAATTATTTCAAAAACAACAACGGCAAACAATTTATCGTAATCGGTAAGGTTTTGTACAAGTTTGTCGGACAGGAATACAACGACGGCGAAAACACAACCGTAAGGGCAGACCTTGTCAAGTCGCTTGACCTTTCCGGTGATTATTATCCTGCCGAAATGCCGAATGCCGAGGCACTCAACACCCAACTTAAAGCGGTGACGATAATCGCAAACGGCGCATTTGCAAATGCGCTTTCGCTCGAATCGATTTCGCTCGGCGACAATGTCCAAAAAATCACAAACGGCGCATTTGCGAATCTTGAAAAATTTGCAACCGTCAATGTCGGAGCGACATCGAAACTCGCATATGTCGGCGAAAGCGCGTTTTCTGGTACATCGATGCTCAAAGAAACAAGCGGAAATTACAATTCGGGTTACAAGGCAATCGTCATAGGCAAAGTGTATTATCGCTTTATCGACAACGAAGCCGCATCCACTCATATCCTTGGGGATATAGACCACATTGCTCCGCATGCTTTTGTCGGATGCGCAAATCTGACATCTATCAATCTGGCGAATTGCAAACCTTTGTCTGTTGGCAAGGGTGCGTTTACAAGCACGAAGTGGATTAAAGACGCAACAGTGCATGCCAATGGTCTTGTAGTAATAGAAGGCGCAAGCGAAAAGTTCCTCGTTGAATACTTCGATGACGGAAAAGGAACGAAAAACGTTGTCGTTCCGTCGCAAGTGACCTCAATCGGAGAAGAAGCGTTCTATCAATACGCAAACACGGTCAAAACCATAAAATTCGACAAAAACCTCAAGTATATCGGCAATTATGCGTTCAAGGGCGCAAGCGCGATGGAAAGCTTCATTTTCACAGATGTGGTGTTTGAAACAAACAAACTCGTCGGCGCGCCGTACATCGAGGGCAATGCTTTTGCAAATGAAAAGAACAAGCTCGTCAACAATGCCAAATTCTATTTTACAAAGAGTGTTCTCGACGCCCTTGACAAAATAAACAACAACCAAATCGAAACAGACGACAAGACAACGCTCGCATGGGCGCAACTTTACAGACTCAACAAAGCCAACTTTGTGGAAGAAAAGGTTGACAAGGTTTATATCAACACCGATGTCGTAAAAACCCTCCTTTTGAAGACGGAAACCGATAAGGACGCGTTTGAAACCGATTGCTTTAAGGGCGGCAATAAAATTCCGTCGGGACTTATCGTTAGAAACAACACCGGCGTCGATATTGTGAAAGACCTTGAGAAAACAGGCAACAACGTCAAAGTCATCACCGTTACACAGGGCGACGAAAAGTACGGAAGCCTCTATGAAGAAGGCGTGACGAAGTACGTTGTGACATTCACCTACAACGGAAGCACGGACGGCTGCCAAATCAATGTCGGCGACGAGCATTTGTATGTTGCCACGGTATACAACGCAATAAAGGGCAATCCGTCCTTCTACAACGGAGGAACAATCCCTTCAATCGATGTGACGGGCAGTGCCGACTACTATCTCACAGGCTTCGAAGGACAGCAGGAGGGCGAGTCGGAGATTCCGCTTTTCTACACTTCGTACAAGGGCGGCGGACATAAGTTTGTTTACACGGACATCGACGGCGTAAAACACGAGCTTGACATCGCAAGGATAGAAGATTTTATCACAACAAGAACGACTGCCCAGTCAGAAGCGATTGTGACGATTGACTTCAACGGAATAGGAACATACAAGTTCAAATTCAAATACTCGGTCGAAATATCGCAAATCAAAGATATCGAGCAGGACGGAGCGATTTCTATCCCTCTCAACAGCAATGCGACGACTGCGTTTGCGCAATTCAAAGTGCGCCTCATCGGACAAGACGGCAATGTTACGCTCAAATCGCTTTCCACAGCCAACGGTTTCTCGTTGGTCGACGGCGCGGCGGTTGACACAAAGACGCTCGGCATCCACACTCTGAGAGTGAAATATGCGGCGGACGACGTTGTCGGCGGCATCAAAGAAATCCACATCGTCTACTTTGTCGTGTTGGAGTCGGACGCAAGCTTGTTCGAGTATGAATACGCAAGTCAACAAGAGATAGAGGTCGGAGGCGAAATTTACGCAGGTACGGCAAGGATTGTGTCTTGCAAGGCGTCGAGTGCGGAAACAATCGTTTTGCCCACGACATGGACGGATGCAAACGGTGACAAGTATATCGTCACCGAACTTAGCAAACCGGGCTCCGCAGGTGCGTTTGAAGGTTTCAAGAATCTCAAAGCAATCTATCTCGGCGAAAACATCACAAAGATAAACGCAAGAACATTTGCAAATTGCGCATCTCTTGAAAACGTTTATACGGCACAAAAAGTCGACGCAAAATATGCAACGCTTGCGGAAACGAATTTCACAACAACGCTGGTTTCTGAAAACGAATCGGAAATCGTCTACAACGCAATTATAAGCAATCTCGACGGAGTTGAGTACGAACAAGTGCTGGCAATCGGAAGTCAATACCCGATTGACGGAGCGAAAAAGGTCGTTTACAACATCGTCGGCACAGCCTCGCTCACCGTCAAAGACGGAACGGAAGTGTTCTTGCCCGATACGCTTACCAAGGACGCAACGCTCACTTATGAGAACGGAACGCCGCTCAGCGCAAACGTGTACTCGTCAAAGAGCAACGTTATGTTCAGGACGCTCACGTACGTCAATGACAAAATCGAATATATCGGCAATTCTGCTTTTGAAGGTACGACAAATCTCAAAGCAATCGACTTGTCACATGCGTCCAAGCTCTCGCATATCGGTACAAACGCATTTGAAAACAGCGGAATCGCGGCAATCGATTTGAGCGCAACCGTAATAAAAGAAATAAATATTATGACGTTTGCAAATTGCCGTTCCCTCAAAACCGTTGTGTTGCCCGCAAGTGTCGAAGTATTTTGCAACAGAGCATTCTACAACTGCTCCAAACTTGAAAGCATCACGGGCATTGCCGAAGTTAAGATCAGGGAAGGAGAGAACCCTTACGAAGGTTGTTCGGACTCTTTGATCAAGCCGAACGCGAATTACATAAAATAATTTGTGGCAAACCATACAAAAAAAGACGACTGCGTTTTGCGGTCGTCTTTTCGTATATCGGCATAGCTCGCCTTTCGTTTTAGTGCTTAATAATCGGACATAACGGATGCAAGGCGGAGAGTGTTGTTTTTTGTCATCTCGGTTAAGGGAAGACGAAGACGCCCTTTGCAGTAGCCTTTGAGTTCCATTGCTTTTTTTATGGGTATCGGATTGACCTCGCAAAACAGAGCGGACACGAGCGGTAACAGTGCAAGTTGCATTTTTCTTGCCTTCTCAAAGTCGCCGTCCAGCGCAAAGTGCGTCATATCGCTCACAAATTTGGGATACACGTTGCTTGCAACGCTGATGACTCCGAGTCCGCCCATTGCCATTATGGGAATCGTGAGGGCATCGTCGCCGCTTATCACCATATCGGGACAAAGGCGCAAGCACTGCTCGATTTGCTCCATGTTTCCGCTTGCTTCCTTGATGGCAACGACGTTCTTGTGCTTGCTTGCAATATGTGCAAACGTTTCGGGCAGCATATTGACGCCCGTGCGAGAAGCCACATTGTAGCAGATAATAGGAAGACTTGTCGAGTCGGCAATTGCGCCATAGTGTTCGACAAGTCCTTTCTGAGTGCATTTGTTGTAGTACGGCGTAACCACCAAAAGCGCGTCTGCGCCGAGATTTTGAGCCATGCGGCAAGTTTGTATTGCGTGTCTTGTGCTGTTTGAACCTGCGCCTACAATGAGCGGAATCCGCCCGTTTACTCTTTCGACGCATGTTCTTACGACTTGCTCTTTTTCTTTTTCGGACATCGTTGCAGGCTCGCCTGTCGTGCCAAGCGCAACCAGCGCGTCAACGCCGTTTGCGATTTGCATGTCGACGATATTGCCTATCGTCTGCACGTCCACTTTGTCATCTTCTGTAAAAGGTGTGATGAGTGCGGTGGCTGTGCCCTTGAAAATCATTTATGCCTCCAAAGCGTTTTTTATAAGCAGTTCCACAATCTGCACGGCGTTTGTAGCCGCGCCTTTTCTGATGTTGTCGGCAACCACCCACAGGTTTGCGCCGCTGTCTACGCTATCGTCCATGCGAATTCTTCCCACAAACACCTCGTCGTGATTTTCTGCGTCGATAGGGGTGGGATAGACATTGTTTTTCACATCGTCCATAACGACGATTCCGGGGAAAGTTTCAAGTGCGTTTACAACGTCTTGTTTTTCGCATTTTTTGCAGAACTCGACGTTTATCGACTCACTATGACCGTAGAACACCGGAACGCGTACCGTTGTTGCGGTTATGCGCAAGTTTTCATCATGCAAGATTTTGCGCGTTTCGACAATCATTTTCCACTCTTCTTTGGTGTAACCGTCCTCCATAAACACATCGATATGGGGAAGCATATTAAACGCTATCGGGCGAGGAAATTTCTTCGGGGGTTCGCCGTTTATTCCGTTTTTGAGGTCGTCGTATCCCGCAACGCCTGCGCCCGACACGGCTTGATAGGTCGAGTATACTATGCGCTTTATTCCGAATCTGTCATACAGCGGTTTTAGAGCAACCACCGCCTGTATTGTCGAACAGTTGGGGTTTGCGATTATGCCTTTGTTTTGTTTCACATCCTCGGGATTGACTTCGGGTACGACAAGAGGAACGTCGTCGTACATGCGCCATTGCGACGAGTTGTCAACGACGATTGCGCCCGCTTCTACAAATACGGGAGCAAACTCCTTGGATACGCCGCCACCTGCCGAGAAAAGCGCGAAATCGACTTTGCCTTTGAGCGAGATGACATTTTCTTTTGTAAGCTCGATGACAGTGTGCTCCTTTCCCATGAAATCTATTTTTTTGCCTGCGCTTTTTGCGGATGCGAAAAGATAATAGTTGTCAACGGGAAGTTGCCTTTCTGCAAGGACTTCGAGAAATTTGCCACCAACCATGCCTGTTGCGCCTACAACGGCGACGTTAAATTTTTTCATATTGCCTCCATGCCCCTTATGTAGAAAAATTTAACACCGACACGGCAAGTTGTCAATAAAAAGCCACACGGTGAGCGTATTTTGACATGCAAAATCGCCGATTGCCGCTCCTTTACTAAACAATATATGAAATCAAACGAGGTTGCGTTCTTTTAAGGGCAAATATATTTTTGCTATTTATTTGATATTTGCGAGGATATAATGTATAATCT
>ERZ1026894.1385-NODE-1385-length-14370-cov-8.556549_pt1 | contig 14370 bp, 19 predicted proteins | sample MGYA00380177_ERZ1026894 | MGnify/ENA primary metagenome ERZ1026894 (study PRJEB33269, sample SAMEA4719813) | human gut metagenome | biome: human-associated habitat; feature: organic feature; material: feces | place: Cameroon | collected 2013-10 ... | reverse complement strand
AATAAAGGGGGGGCTGTGGATAAGCGGCAGGGGCTCCGGGGGCCGGCGCTGCAATCCGGCGGGCGGCTCCGGGCGGTGTAAAAAATTTTAAAAAAGTTTGTTAAAATAGTTGACAAGTTTAAAACGGTGTGGTATAATGTAGCCATACGAAGATAATTAAAATGGATGGTTACTCAAGAGGGTTAAGAGGCTTGTTTGCTAAACAAGTAGCGCGGCAGGATCGCGGCGGGAGTTCAAATCTCCCACCATCCGCCAATGGTGGTATTATGAGGAGAAATTTAAAAGTATTTAGAGTAAAACAGGGTTTGACTCAAGCAGAGATGGCGGCGCGCCTGGATTATACCGGTTCGCTATATTCTATGGTTGAAAGCGGAAAACGTACCGGCACGCAATATTTCTGGCTTAATTTAAAATCGGTGTTTAGTCTTTCAGAAAATGAGATCGAAAACTTGCGTATTGATGAATAAGGGCGTATAATATGTATAGAGCGATTTTCAAAAACGAGAAAACGGGGCGGCATTATGTTAGAATAAACGATTGTTTGTTTTCCGTTGTTCTACCGAAAGGGTATAATCCGGATTATAAGGTCGATAAAAACGGCAAAGAGTATTTCGTCGAAAATATCGAATTTATGAGTAATAAAGAAAATTTTTGCTACTTCTACGTAAAGAAGTAGCGGGGAGGGTTTCCAATGGCGAAAAATGGTATGTGGTCTTTCGTATTCACGGCAGACCGTGCAAAACTTAAAAAGTATTTTAAGCGCGACATCAACTCCGCGGTATATATCCGCATTTATGAAATCCAAAACATCATAAATTTCAAGCAGTATTTACAACTTAGCGGAAACGATGAGGGTTTTAACTCTATTCCGATCTATAGCGATAGCTTAGAAGATGACATTAAACGGGATTTTCCTTACATTAAAACACTATTAAAAACGGAAGTGTAACATGTTTGTGAATAAATTAGAGTTAATAAACCAGTATGCGGAGTTAAAGGTCTCTAAAAAAAACTTAATGAAAAAGCTTTCGTTTAATGACTATGCAAATCCAAAGATCAGATCACTGATCAAGGCGGCGCAGGAATACCGGCATTTAAAGGTAAGCGAAAGGAACTTAGAAGTAGTTTATATAACCGGATCTTCCGGATCCGGGAAAACCACCGCGGCGCGGTATTACGCAAACAAGCTTAACTATGATGAGTTTGTTTCCGGATCCGGCGATGATATACTGGACGATTACGACAAGGAAGAATGCCTGATCTTGGACGACTTTCGCGCCGGATCCATGAAATTTATGGAAGTTTTAAAAATGTTAGATAATAACACTAACTCTTCCGTTAAATCCAGATATAACAACAAAGATTTATCTAACTGTAAGCTTATAATCATCACGTCGATTTTTTCTCCGCAAGATCTTTATAAAGTATTACAGGATGAAAGCTCAAACGAACCAAGCGAACAGTTTTACCGCCGCATAAAACATCATTATTTTAAAATAGAAGAAAACAAAGACATCTTAGAGTACTCTCTAAAGAAAGATGCGTTTAACAAGCCAACCGGAAAGACGCTTGGATCTGTTAGCGTAATTTTTAACGAGCTTGGCATTGAGCCAGGAAAGGCGGACGAGGGCTCCAAACTGGATGTTTTCCTTTCCGAGCGGAAAAAAACGCCGGAGGAAATAGAAGAGCAAGAGCGCTGGGGGTGGTTAAATGATTGATCCCCGAGATAAAATTTATAGTATGTGCACGGCGATTTATGAGGGTCAAGAGTTTGATTTTTTAAACTATGACCAATACGTCAAAAATCCAAAAATCTTAAAACAGGTTATCCGAGAAAAAGATCGCATTAACGCGCTTTATAAAGCGTTAAAAGCAAGCCCTCTGGATAAAATCCAGCGCACGGCGTCCGGTGCCATACAAAAACACAATATAAAACACGCTTCCGGCGCGTGGGATTGTAAAGAGGTACGCACGGCGCAAAACGTTTTTAAGGGCGTAGTAATTACGGTGATTTTAAGAAACCGTGTATTTGTTTTTAAATGCGGCGCATTTGGCGTTAAAGATAGCGAGATAACCGGGCGGAAAGCTTTCCGAATGTTTGAAAGTGCTTGCAAAAAACATGGTATAAACATTTGGGATTATGCGATTGACAACGGCGTAGAGATAAAATCGCAGATTGAACGCCCTTATATATTGTGCTTGCAAAAATTTAAACGCTTAGAGCATGTGCACCATTTAGATATAAATAACGCATGGTGCGCTGGAGTTTGCGAGGATTATCCGGAGTTAATACCGGTGTTTGTCGATCTAAGAGAAAAAAACAAACTGATCGGAGATATTGCGCTTGGGTTTTGCCAATCGGAGTATATACAGTATAAACTGTCTAATTTGTCAAAATCTGGCATAAATAACACAAACCGAAATATAACTGATTTGATGGAAAGCCTTGCGAAACAAAATTTTGACGTAATCGCTATTAACACTGATGGAATATGGTACAAAGATAAAACAAATCAAAACAGAATATATACTGATGAAAACGAGGGCAAAGAGCTGGGTCAATGGAAAACTGACCATAAAGATTGCACTTTTTGCGCGTACTCAAACGGTCAATATTATTTTATAGAAAACGGCAAGTTTAACGTCCGCGCCCGCGGCTATTACTTATACGAAAAAAAAAAGCCGCGTACTGAGTGGGACGAACACGACTTTGACCAGGCGATGGCGTCAGCTATTACATTAACATGGGATAATGAGGAGGGATTTATAACTTATGAAGCGCAGTATTAGAGCCGAGCATACGGCATGGCAAAAATATAAAACGTGGCAAAAAGAGCATCTTGACGAGATCCGCGAGGGGCAAACGATAACAAGTTTGGGAGAGTTTAAGGAAATCTACAGGCAATCCGGACGTCGTATTGCTTTAATTAAGCAAGAAGTCCGTTTTCAAACTTACGGAAAAACTTTTACCATTTTTTCCCGGGTGTATAAGGCTGAGACTGGGAAAGCACTTTCGCCGGAAGCACGTAAGAAAAACACATACGAACTTGCTGCGTTGATACAAGATGAAATTAATCAATTTCGATCTGAAGTGCGGGCAATGGGAAAAACAGCTGCAGAAACCCGGCTGCTGGTGTCGGAATTTTTCTTTGGGAGTTAACAATGATCCCCGCGATAAAAGAAAAAGACCGAAAGGTCCGGATAAAGAAAAAAGCCAACTTTCTATATCTTAACCCCGCTATGCCGTTTAGTTATCAAAAAATAAGCAATTTTATATTTACCGCCGTTCGTGGTATCGGGAAATCGGTTATTTCTGTAGAAACGGCGATTATATTAAAAAGAAAATATGGCTACGACAACTGTAAGTGCTTTTATTTTAGATTAACGGACTTGTCGGTTAAGGCTATGCTTGCGAATAAAGCAGCAAAAGCAATCGATCCATATTTGATTGATAAGTATAAGCTTGATATAACTTGCAAGGGCAATACCGTGTACGATCACGGGAAACCGCTTATAGAGTTTTACCCTCTCGTTTCGGCAGGAAGTAAAGGGAAAGGCGTAAATTTATATGACTGTAATTACTGGAAAGTACCACAAAAGCGTTTTATCGTAACGATTTGGGATGAGTTTTTAATGGCGGAGGGTATCGAAAAAAAATCCGTCGGTGATCCGGTAGCGCAGTATCGTATATATATGGAAGCCATATTACGTGATGCGGAGCGGCTGCCATACAACGCTGTTTATAACTACTTTTTAGCAAACAGCGTTAGCGAGTGTGCCCCGGTAACCGGCGCCTTATTTAACTATATACCTGATCCGCAAAATCATAAAATAGTTAAACTTACGCGAAAACACGCTATTTTCTGGAATGTTCCAGTAACGGAAGCATATTTGAATAAGCGTAGGAAGTCATATAACGCTGACATTATGGATTATGAAAGCGATCCAAACTACACAAACAACATAAAGCGCGATTTGCAGCTTATAAAACCGAAAAAAACGCGGATTAGACGTTTAACTAACGTTATAAAGTTTTCAAAAATTGAGACGGACTGGTTTTGCGTTTACGACGGTTTATATATACGAAAGTACAAAGGCGAGAGTTTCAAGCGGGATAAAGTTATACCGATGAAGCGCTATCTGGATGAATTGTATAATCCTGACACGATGAAAAACGTTATAGACCGTTTCGACGTCCGAGCATTTATGTATTGCGACATTATGAGCCAAGCGCTATTTCAAAGCCAGCTAAAACTTATTAAACAGAAGTAACCGCCGTCCGGCTATTATAGCCCGGCGCCGGCGTTTACCAGCGCATAAATTGTGACGCTTGCAAATATTTTAAGCCCCCACGCGACAAGACGAGGATTGTCCGAAGAGGAACGTCGGCGTCGCGGCTAATCACCGCAGCTTATCTTGCACGATCGCCCTTTTTTGGCGCTTTTTTGTAAAAACTATTGACAAACAAATTAAAATGGGTGTATAATATGGATGAAACAAAAATTGAAATTGAAAATTTGAAAGAACACATAAAACAGCTGGAGCTACTTATCCGGCAAGACGCAGAACTATTGCGCGGATTAGCCGATGCGCTAAACCGCGAATTAGATTATAGAGCAAAAGGAGAGTAAAAAAAATGGCAGACGAAGAAAAAACCGAAAACAAAATGGAAGAACCCGAAAAAGAGTTTGATCCAGTAAAAGAGATCAACGAATTAAAACAAAACTCTGTCAGAAAAGAGGAGTACGCGAAAGTGGTCGCGGAAAAAAATAAATATCTTAAAGCCTTGATAGACGGGAGCCAGGTCGCTGGCGAAAAATCGGATAAGACCGTTGACGTTAAGGAGTTAAGAAAAGACCTTTTCACAAAAGATTTATCTAACTTGGAATACGCGAAAAAGGCGTTGGAACTTAGAAACGCCTTGATCGACATCGACGGGTTAGATATATTTGTTGGAAAAGGTAGCAAGCTTACACCTGATGAAAATGACTATAACGCCGCGCAGCGTGTCGCAGATGCTTTCCAGCAGTGCATCGACGTTGCAGACGGTGACAGCGATATTTTCACCCGTGAGCTTATGCGCATCACTGAAGATGTGGCTCCGCAATCTAAAATCAACCCTAAAATTAGGAGGTAAAAAAGAAAAATGCCCGCATTTAATGGCAGATTAAATTCCAACGAGATTTTTGCAGCACTTTACAATATGATTATCAGTCAGCAGGTTTTCGCCGACAATATCGCCGGCACAAAGTCAGATCTTGTAGATATGGCAAGAGTAGACGGCTCTATGTATGGCGATACAAAGCTTTATTACTCCACCGACGTTTTAAAATCGTTTCCGTGGGGAAACGACGCGGAAGCTGAAAACTTGCTGAAATTGCACCGCCCCAAAGCACCCGACTGCCAGGCGATTGTTATTAACGTTTTCCGGCAGATTCCTCTCACTGTAGATGACTATCTATCTAAGCGTGCATGGGGTACGGAAGGCGCATTTTCCGAATTTAACAGCGTTATGCTTGGATGGATGCGCGAAACAAAAAAGGTTTACGACAGCACCACCTATAACGCTTATATCGGCACGGCTGTTTCCGCAAGAGATACGGAAAATATAGAAGTGGACGTAACCGCCGCCGTTGGAGATACTACCGGCGAGGAAAAAGCAAGACTTAAAGCGGGGGCTATCGGTGAAGCGATCGCCAACTTGCTTGTTAACCTGGAAGATATTTCCCGAGATTATAACGATTACGGCAACTTGCGCAGCTATCGCGCTGACGATCTGGTTTTCGTTTGGAACTCTGCCGCGGTTTCCGAGCTGGAAAAGCGCGATCTTCCCACGATCTACCATAAAGAGATCTTGGATAAGTTTGCACAGCACACGCTGCCCCCGCGTTATTTTGGCACGGTCAATACCACTGCCAAAACAGGCGACGGAAGCACGATCCGGTCTTTGGTCGAGCAAGACGTTAAAAAAGCATCGTCGCCCGATGTACACGTTTTTGCCGGCGATTTAATCCCGTCCGGATATTCCGTTGACGCTAATAAATCGTATACCGTGGATAACAAGGTACTTTTCAAAGTTTATCATAACGGTCCGAACTCCGTGCCGTATATGAGCGCGTTTGAAGTTGGAACATCGTTTTTTAACCCGCGTTCGTTGACCGAAAACCATTATTTGACTTTCGGGCATAATACGCTGGAATATCTTAAAAATTACCCGTTTATCACTGTAAAGCAGAAGTAACGCTGCCGGGTTTTGGGCGTTCCTGGTAAAAACGCCCCTCCCCTTTATTATGGCGTATATTTATATTTGCAACTATAATAACTATTTCAACCGCCGGGTTAAAAAGATCGACACTTTCGGCGGGTATTCTAATTTTGCAATTTATACAGAAAGCGGAAACGATGTAAATTTTAACCCCGGTGACGGGGTTGTCACCAAATACACCGCCGGACGTCAGAGCAATAGTTATTCCGGCTTTGGCGATTATTTGGTGTTTAGCTTGGACGGGCAGACCGTGCAAAGCCGCTGGTTCATTATTGACGCAACCCGCACGCGTAGTGGGCAATATAACTTAAACCTTAAACGCGATGTGGTCGCAGATAATTTGGACGTCGTACTTGATAGCCCTATGTTTATCGAAAAGGCAACGGTCGGAAGCGATAGCCCGTTTATTTATAATAAGGAAAATTTCTCTTGCAATCAAATAAAGCAAGACGAAAAGCCGCTTTTTGACGAAACGGGCATTGCCTGGATCGTTGGTTTCGTTGACCGAAAAGGACCGACGCCGGAAAATGAAACACATTATAAAAAAATTACCGGTACGGCGGAAGTTGTGCCAGATTATACCGCAGCGAGCTTGACGGCGTGGAATAAGTATAATTTATTAAATACGGTTTGGAACGTTGAAACATCACACTGTTATTATATTTACTGCGTAGAAATTGCGGGGGTAAATATTAGACCGTATAAAATAAAGATCACCAAAACATCTATAACTGCGGAGTTTAGCCAAACCCGCAGAGGGTTTAACGTTTCAAATATTGGGCAAGTTGTGGATGAGTTGAAAAAAACCGCAAACTTATTTGACACGTTAGAAACATATAAAAATTTATACATTAATAATATTTCGAGCTATAACGAAGCAAATTATAAAGAAAGCGCATCACTTCTTTATAAGACGTTAAAAACAGATGACGGAAAAAGTTATACCTTTTCGGCGGAATCTGCGACGGATCAAAAACAAGCTTACAATATAAACAACGATAAGGCTACTGGATATTTAAAAACATATCTTGATAATATTGTATCGACGTTGGTTTTTGGCACTATCCCGATCAACTCTTACGAGTTGGAAACCAGCAGTTATAATATTAAGGTTTCAGCTGCGGAAAATCAGTTTTTTTCGTGGGAATGTAATTTCCCGGACGGAGAAAGCCGCCTACATTTAAAAGATGCGCCTTTCGACATGTTTATTATCCCTTACGGAAACATAAAAATATCTTGCGCGGGTCACACTTTCGATATGACGAAACGATCCGCGATGAATATCGCGCAGGGTATAGCGCAGGAGTTAGGCGCGTTTCTTAAAGATATACAGATTCAGCCATATTGCCCAGCATCCGGCTTTTTAATTGCTACTAATGGTATAAATTTTAATACGACAGATCCAAAGCGCTATACTTTGGTTGGATCGGGAGATAAATATATTGGAGCCATGATCTGGAGCACTTCCAGCGCTGGCGAAAAGATTATAAACTACTCTTTACCGGTCAACGATATAAAAGTTATGAACCACTGCGAAAAATATCGTCTTTCGTCCGGAAACCATGCGGCGGCGTTTGATTTTAACCCCGCCGACAATGGCGGCATAAGCGGGTTTAACGTGGTTTATAACTATCTACCGATTAACAGCTACGTGCGCGTTGCGCCGATTTTTGGCGGGTTATATGGCAAAGAGTTAAACGACGGGCGCGGCATGATCCAACAGGGCGATTACTCTATAACCTATATAAATGATACGTGGGTATCTTATCAAAACAATAATAAAAACTATCTAAACGCGTTTAACCGTGGCGTCGAAAACCTCAACATCCAAAGAAAATATCAGCGGATGGAGCAGATCCTCGGCGGCGGAGTTGGAGCCGCAGGCGCCGGAGTAAACGCCGCTACTGTTTTTGGTGGAATAGCGGGAGCCGCCGCAGGGATCGCGAGCGCCGCGGGCGGGGTTGCCGATCTGGCGATCTCCGAAAAGCTATATCGCGAAAATTTAAGCTATCGAAAAGATCAATTTGAGTACAGCCTGGATAATATCCGTGCTATGCCGAACACTATCGCTAAAATAGTTGCATATAGCGCTGACAATAAGATTGTTCCCATTTTAGAGATATACAAATCGACAGACGCGGAGATTTTAGCATTTAAAAATATGCTAAAATATCAGGGCATGACTGTTGGAGCGATCGGCAAGATCGCTGACTATCTTCACAATAGTTACGAGGACGATCTCGGCTTTACACGTGGAACATTTTTACAGCTTTCCGGTATATCGGATGACAGCCACATGGCAAACGCAATTGCTGAAGAATTAAAAACGGGGGTGTATTTTAAATGAGCATCCAAAGCACAATTAACAGATCTATCGGGCTTGCTGCCGTAGTTGGACAGCGGGCTAAAGAAAAACAGGAACAAGCTGCCATACCGGCGCAAAAAACGCCGTCTTTCCCTCAAATGGCGCGGGTTTTGGCGCATGAAATCGCAAAACAGGAAGCCGCCATGCAGGCGATGGAAAAGCAAAAAGAAGCTAAAAAAAAGCAGAAGACAAACTTTGAAAGTTATTTAACAAGGGGGCGGAAAGATGCCGCAAAATAACGCACGCTATATCAATCAAGACGTTATAAACCTTTATTTGTCAGCCGGTATAGATCCGCGTACCGGCTTACCGGTAAAGGCTACAGCACTGTGCAAATCAGAGCTTAAGATGAATATAAAACGGCAGCTGCGCATCATTGACGAGCAAGACGCGGTAAACCGCTTTATGTGGTTTAATCTTCCGATAGATCTTAGCTCGCAAGAGCTGGAAAGACTTCTTTATTATAAGGGGCAGCTTTGCCTTTTTTATTTTGAGGAGTTGAAAAAATTTTTTGTTATGCCGTATGCTTTAGACGGAACGATCGACTTTTACACGCGATATAACACCGTCCACCCCGTTCCGATGGCAGACGGCTGCACGGAAGCCGAAAAAAAACAGGTGGCAAAACAAGCGGCTATCCTTTCCACCAAAAAACTTAAAGTTCTGTACGATATACCGACGGAAGAGCTGGAGGGCAGCCCGTTCGATTACTGCGTATTATTGACCGACTACAGCAAGCAGCTAAGCCAAACCACAATACCGCGCCAGCAGCTCCAAGACGGCTTGCTTGACGTCATGGCTGACTGTATCCCGTTTATGCGCACGGCGCTGTTAAACGGCACAGGAGTGCAGGGTATGCGCGTTGGCAGCACTGACGAGGAAAGCAACGTTAAAGCCGCTAATAACTCTTTAGAAAGTGCGGCGCTAAACGGTCAAAAGATGATCCCAATTATCGGGTCTATCAAATTTCAGGAGTTAACGAGCGGCACACCGGCTAAGGGTGAAGAGTTTTTAATGGCGCTACAAAGCTTGGATAATTTCCGGCTTAATACTTATGGTTTGGAAAATGGCGGACTTTTTGAAAAAAAACAATATCAAAATAACGCGCAAACTATGCTTAATGGTTCTGGTCAAATCGGCAACCCGCTGCAAGATAGTTTATCCTACCGGCAACGTGCTTGCGATATTGCAAACGCGCTTTGGGGTGTGGGTATGAGTTGTGAGCTAAGCGAAGTCGCTGCCGGAATGGATCTTAACATGGACGGCTTAACTGCCGATAACATTGATCAGAGCGGCGGGCAGGAGGTGGGAAACGATGGATCGGATGATTAAAGGGTATTGCGGCAGCCTTTACGGGAATTTCCGGCAGAAAAAATTTTCCGATGTTTACGACAGTGCAGAAAGCTTTCTTGCGGATTATCAAAACATAGGTTTGCCGGTGACCATATCGGATGATAACGCTTCCGTGCTTTATTATTTGCTTTATAGCAAGTTTGGAAACGACATCTTGGCGCCAAGCGATATAAATCGGTTTAAGTATCGCTTATTTGCCATAGTTTGGCAATATGGACCGAATTGGGAAAAAGAGATCGACATCCAAAAGAAATTGCGCGACATGACCGAAGCCGACTTGATGGACGGAAGCCGGCAGATCTACAACAACGCCCAGAACCCAGGCACAGAGCCAGGAACTAACACATCCGAAGAACTTGCCTATATTGATAATCAGAACGTCACGAAGAATAAAAGAAGCCGCTTAGAAGCGTATGCTTTACTTGATACACTTCTTAAAAAAGACGTAACGGAAGAGTTTTTAAACCGGTTTAAGCCGTTATTTTTGGCGGTTGTGGAGCCGGAAGCACCTTTATATTATATATCGGAGGATGGAGAAGATGATTAACTTATTAATCCAATATTTGCCGACCGTATTAGCTGCTATTATGTCGGCAATCGTTGCCGCTATTACTAAAATATTTACAAAAAAAACAGACAAAAACCTAACCGATATAAATAATGAAGTAAAAGGGCGTTTGGGCATGATGGAAGCCCGCATGAACAGTCTTTCGCTTGTTATAAACGCATCAAACGTTGAATGTATGGAGCTTAAAAACAAGATGAACGACTTATTAACTGAATTAAAAAAAGTCGAGGTTAAAGAAGATGGAAAGCGCGATAACGAAAAACTATAAAAAGAAGAGAAACATCGCGCTATTGATCGATATTTTGCTTTTTATGGGTACTTGTGGTTTTTTGGTTATCTATGGATTTTTAACAAAATTTAAGATGACCACAGAACCGGAAACAAACCAGATCGCTGACGCCGTTGTCGCCGTTTATGGCGTGTTGTTGATCTCGTTTTTAATTGGCGGAATTATCGTTTTTTTTATCAAAAATAAAGCCCGCAATACGGTTTGGATGGCGAATTTAATTTTGGCTGTTTACCTTTTCGGCACGGGTGGAATGTGGATTATTTTGTCGATCTGGGCGTTTGATGAATTTATCGTTTTAAATCTATTTAAGCACTATCGGGAAAAAACATCTATAAATAAGGAAATCGACAAAAGGGCATGAAAAAAGACGTATTCGAAAACAAAATAAAACCCTTTTTAACATACGTTGGTATTATTGGCGCCGCTTTAACTTCGGTGGCTTATATTATTTTAATGTTTGTTTTAATTAAGGGGTTTAGATACGAACAGACCGTTAAAACGATTGTTTTTGCGGTCGTAAATGCTGCCGTTGGGCTAATTATTGCTAACTTTTTAAAATATCAAGGAATAAGCTTTGCAAAAGATCTTCCTGAAAATCAGGATATTATAAAAGAATATTACGGCACACGAACAAAAGATAAAAGAAATCATAGTTTATCTTTTTTTTGGATAACGTCAATTATAAAAGATATATTAACTAAAGGGTGCAGCGTCGCGGCAACGACGATGGGGCTTATATATATCGTTATAATTGGTAGTAATGATTGGTCATTGCTGTTGCTTGCAGCTGTCAACTTAATTTTATTTATATGTTTCGGACTCTTAGCATTAAATAAAGCATTTGATTATTATAACAACCACTATATAGAGTACATGAAAGATAGAATAAATGAAGCGAAAGCGAGGTAATAAAATGTTAAAATTTGACGGATTAGAGTTTCGCAACTTGGAGGAGCAAGTCGAAAAAAACGCGCAAGATATAAAAGATTTCAAATATGGAAATCAGTCTATCGCGGAATTTGGGATAACTGTTTTAGGAGTTTTGGAAAAAATCGCCGATCTGCCGGCAACAAGTGGAAATTACGGAGATGCTTATCTTATCGGCTACTCTGCGCCGTATGACCTCCAAGTGTGGACCCGCGACGTTAAAAACAATACGGCTAAATGGGTTGATATGGGCAATTTCCCCCTTGCTGGACCGAAAGGGGATAAGGGGGATATCGGTTCCATTATAACAGCAGGGAGCGGAACCCCCTCTGGTACGCCATCCAGCATCAACGACTATTACATCAATACTACTACCGGAATTTGGTCTACCGTGCGCAAGACGACTTCCGGCGCCCTTGTATGGGAAGAAAGTTTCAGCCTTAAAGGAGAAAAAGGGGATAGAGGTTTACAAGGCTTGCAGGGGGTGAAGGGCGATCGAGGGGCGCAGGGTCCCACCGGTCCGATCGGACCGCAAGGTCCGAAAGGAGAAAAAGGAGACACCGGCTCATCGTTTACGATCGTTGCAAAAGTCGCATCTACTGACAATCTGCCGTCCCCCTCGGCGGTAAAACCTTACGAGGCATACCTCGTAGGGAACGACACTGACGGGTGGGATACTTACGTTGTCGTTGGCGGAGTTTGGACTAATCTCGGGAAAGTGCAAGGCGTAGAGGGTCCGGCAGGACCTGCCGGGGCGGGGATTGATAATTTAAGCAATGTAGATCTTACGCTCGGAAACTCTTCTATCGATTACAACACTGTGGACGGCTTAACCATTAACAGCACGGCGCGTTTTTCTTACCCTGGAGAAAATCACGATGTTCCCATGGAGATAGAAATCCCCATTACCCCCGGCAGCGGAATTTCAATTGATAAACTGGTTACAGAAAAATTAGAAATTAAAGCAGATATGCCGGTTGTGGAAATTACGCCTGGCACGGCGACTTCTGGCACCTTTTCGGCAATCCAGATGGCAACGCTGGCGGCTAAGGAAAGCCTTATACTTCGCGACGGCGAATATTATTATCTAAACGACAGCGAACACCAGGCGGGCTATTTAATCTACAGCCATGTTGGCTTAGATAATTTAATCACGACAAAGATAAAAAATATTACGATCACAAAATCTACCAGCGCGTGGACGTTGACGGAAACAAACGTTAAAGATATTTCCGTTTTATCCGGCACAGAAGTTAGAGTAACCAACCTTAAAAGTGGATTCTATCATTTAACAAATACAGCGGCAAAAAAAATCTATTGGAACGGATCCACAAACACTACGCTATATGTTAATGTTCCGGCAAACCAAAACCCCTACATTTTTGTTATGTCAAATGGCACCGTTTGGAAGTGGTATATCGTTGACGCTACAAGTTCTAATCAAATATTAAAGATTATATGGGGTTCTACAACCACATCCGGTGGAGCAAAAAAAGAATTTCTTTTCCCGGACGGAACGGGATCCGTTGGTCAGGTTTTAACATCTAATGGATCCACCTCGGCACCTACTTTTAAGGCTGCTGGGAAAGGTATTCCAGCGCTTGACAGTTATGACGGTTTCGGTCAAACTGGCGAGCTTATACTCCCTAATGCCGAATCGGGTGGTTGGTTTTACTTTTTTACCCTGCCGGGGCCCGGAATTTTATTTCAGGTGGAAACAAACTACAGTACGCCAGATCAAATATTTTATATCGACACGGCGAACGATACCACATACACGCTTTATACCAGCTATAACGGAAGCCAAGCGGATCCGCTTATACGGCTAAAAGCGCGTAAAAAAGTTGGTAGCGGCGCGTGGGAAGATACCACGCTTGGAATTTATTATAAAAAGTTGTAGGAGGGTTTTAAAATGGAAGAAGAAAAAAACTATCACGATCCAAACACGGATGTTTTTTGGAATCCGCGAAACAAAAGCTACACGCTGGAGCCGTTAGAGGAAAACTCCGTTAAAATGACGTACGGAGCGGCAGTAGAACTAATGAACAAAAAAGCGGGGGGTTAAGCCCCCGCTTTTCTATTTATTCCGCAACAACCTTAACGCGGGAAACGACCCGATCAACGATTATTTCCGCCGGGAGATACTCTCCCATATAGATATATTCGATCCTCTCAGCAGCCGCCCTTGCGGCTGCGTATGTCGTATAGCACTTATTAAGCGTTTCTATCGTCCCCAAACGCCCGTAAAGCGTCACGCAATAAACGTAGCAGTCCCGGCGTTCTAACTCTCTTTGATATGCTTTCCAGTCGTAAAAGCGGCTTTTCTCGTTTTTCATAAGTTACCCCTCATAGCATGGATTTTTAATGTGCTCGCAATGCTCGTTTATGACAGTTTGGATATAAAGATTTTCCGCTTGCGTGAATCTCGCGCAAAACTCTTCTGCGTTTAACCAGTCAATCAAATTGTCTAAATCTTCCAATGTTTGCGTCGCAACAATTTTTTCGACGATATCCTTAATCATGATCCACTCCCCGGGGCAGCGCCCCTTTCTTTTTATGGCTACATTATACCACACCGTTTTAAACTTGTCAACTATTTTAAC
>ERZ1026894.1375-NODE-1375-length-14453-cov-19.573413_pt1 | contig 14453 bp, 9 predicted proteins | sample MGYA00380177_ERZ1026894 | MGnify/ENA primary metagenome ERZ1026894 (study PRJEB33269, sample SAMEA4719813) | human gut metagenome | biome: human-associated habitat; feature: organic feature; material: feces | place: Cameroon | collected 2013-10 ... | reverse complement strand
CTGCTGCTGGCAATGAGCACCTTCACGAAGTCGGTACTCAAATCTTCACTGAACAAAAGCCATCGGGTATAGGGAAAACGCTGGTTGAGGATGAGGAGCTCGGCGGCATCATTGATGTCGAAGAGCGTGTAGTCTAATATCACTACCGTATTCTCGTTCTCTTTCAAGGCGAGCATCAGCTCCGTCTTGTCTTCCACGTACTTAGTCTCAAACCCTTCCATTTTCTCTATCACATAGGTCAGTCCGGCGCGCGTGATGTCCTGCTTGTCTGCTAACAGAATTTTCATGATTCAATTCTCCTATTCTTTTATGTTGTTATACTCTCTTCTATCTCTTATATGACCTGTTTTTATAAAAAGTTTGCCATGGCAGAAATGCCACAGCAAACTTATCTGTTTCTAGATACCTAGCAAAACGCTAGGTATCAACATCGTCTTTTTTTTAGAATGTCATGAGGAATCCGAAGCGGATACCCCACTTATCTACGTTGGCGTGGTCTAAGTAGTTCAAGCGGCGCACATAATCGATTCCAAAGAACTTGAAGATGTTGTGCACACCTGCCACAAATTCCCAATATGGCGTATTGCCGAAGGTATAGGAATTGTTAGGGAACTGGAAGATGACGTCATCCGTAGGATTCTTCACCGGATTGTTCTTGTCTGTCAACTGTCCCCAGACTCCCTTCACTGCCACGTATTCACGCCACTTCAACTTCTTGATCAGCGGAATGCGGTTCAGGAGCTTGCCGTTCATATCCCAGGCCACCGACCAGAACACCTGGCGGTCGCTGAGGAACTCCCAGTCTTTCATCATACTGATGGTTGCCTCCTGCTCAAAGTAAGAGAGGTTGACTGGTGGCTGGACGAGCATAGTGAATGGCACCTTGTTCCACTGCATCTTGCCCACGATATTGAAATCCACATAGCCGAAGCTTCCCAGCCACTGGCGCTTGTAGATGCCCAGGCGGGTGATGTTGCTCTGATACTGGCCGCCCATGAAGCCATCCAGACCCATGGTGTGCGAGAGCATCAGTTCCGGACTATCCAGGTTGATAGGCAATCGCTGCTGCTTGGTGTTCACATAGGTGACACCCGGGTTGTAGTCAATGCCCACGGTGGCCTCCGTGGTGCGGATCTTCTTCACTTCCGTGCCGTCGAGCTTGAAATAATGAAGATGGCCCACAGGGCGGTTGCTCTGCCACTTGATGCTCGTGTCGAAGCGGAAGCCCCAATCGGTCTCGTAGGTGAAACCCAGCTTCTGGCGCTGATACAGATACATCTGGTCTTGCGTGGTGGCACGGATGGTCATAAACAAGTTGTCCTTGTTGTGCAGCAGGTTATCATCCGAAGGCGAGGTGATATCATGACCCACCTCGAAGGTGAACTTGCGCATCGGGAACTCGAACGGACTGTTCTTCTTCTTATTCAGCGAATAGGTGAAGATATGACCGTAGTACCATTCATGACTCTTCGTACCGTATGCTCCATAACCATCCCAGAAGAAATGAGGGTTCAAGGCAGCCATCGTACGTCCGGCGAGGCGCAGGCGCAAGCCATCCACGAAGTTATTGGAAATGAAGGTGTTCACCGGACCCAAGTCGAAGATGCTTCGCTTGTCGTCCTTCTGATTCTTATGAGCCACCTCCACATAGTTCTCCATCAGCGCACGGATGCCGAAGATGATATATTTAAAGCCCTTGGAGTTCTCCATGCGATGGATAAAGCTGTCCATCGACGATTCACTCTTGGTCAGGTCCACCTGTCGGTATTTGTTCCAATAAGCCTCATCTCGGTTCATGGCATCCATATCGTGCCTTACCTTCGCCTTACCCTTGAAGAGCATCTTAGGCAGCGGGTCGAAGGCATAGTCGGTGAGTCGCGTATTGCGCACCACCAGCAGGTCCTGCAGCAGCTTGTTCATGTGCATCTCTGCTATCATATCGTCCTTGGTGAGTACCCACTCGCCATTGTCGAGCTTGGTATATTCCTGCTCTATCTTCATATCCTTCACCCAGTTCACGTCGGAATTGTGAGGCATATAGAGATTACATTTCTTCACGTGCAGACTGCTGTCGGCAAGCACATAGAGCTCGCCACGGAAGCCGAAGTCCTGACTGTTGGCTGGGATAAACTGCAGGTGATAGCACAGGTCGCGCTCCACATACACCGTGTCTTCTATATAATAATGGTAGAAGCTGATGGCAGTCTTGCCGATAGGTGATGGGAACGGATACTGCAGCAGGCGCACATAGTCGTCGTAGATATCCACGTCGGTGAACACTTCCTTCAGGGCTGTGTTCAGGATCTCTCCAGTCTGGATTACCTGTCCGATACCATTGCTCTGCTGACCCTTGATGATATCCTTCTCAGTCTTCGGATCCTTGCGGTAGATGTGCTGCGAAACGGTCTCGTCGATGCTTACAGGCAGGGTGAGCTTGCCGTTGTAAGGCGAAGTCTCCACCTGGTCGAGCAGATACTGTCGCTTGCTGAAGAACTTGCTCTCCAGCTGTTCCTTGCTCAGGTCGTTGAGGGCGAGGGTGATTTTCTGATATTTATCATATTGATAATAATCATGGTTGCTCAGGTCGCTCTTCTTCTTGGCAGCGATGACACGGCGCATGAGTTCCACGGCAGGATTATCCTTGCGCTTGTATCTGCCTTTCTTCGATTTCACGACCACTTCGCCCAGTTTATGGGTATCATCCTTGAGTTTCACCTCGATGAAGTTGGTCTTCTCGTCAATCTTCACGGTCTGGGTTTTGTAGCTCAGCGCGCTCACGGTGAGCACCCATGCAGGATGCTTCTCGATGGTGAACTTACCTTCTCCATCACTAGACACGCCGATCTTGTGGCCCTTGTACTGCACACTTGCATAAGGCACCGCAAAGCCATCATCATCGATGACCCTTCCCGTTATCTTCTGCTGCGCCATCATCTGCAGGGTAGAAACCATGAAGAGGATGAGCATCAAATACAATTTTTTAATACCTTTCATTACCTTTATTATATATAGGGGCTTGCAGCCCGTTATTAATTCATACTGGTTTTCGGGCTGCAAAGTTATAAATAATCTCTGAATTTCGATGAAAAACCGATTATATATTTCAGTTTTTTATGAGATTTTCAGAAATTCCTCCATTTCTGATAGTTTTCGGATGATTCCATCGGGGATGGATTCGTCCACCTGCTTCTCCTCCCACTGCAATCCCTTGATCCAAAGGGTATGGCAACCCAGCTTGTGGGCAGGGATGATATCCTTGCCGTAGGTATCGCCCACCACCAATACCTGAGAGGTTGGCAAATCCAAGGCACACACGCCCAGGGCGAAGATGGCCGGGTTCGGTTTGCGGACGCCCACCACAGCAGATTCTATCACATCCTTGAAATACCCGTCAATCTCCGCATCCTTCAACACCTGGTTGATGTTGCCGTAGAAATTGGAAACGAGCACCATCGGATAACCCGCCTGCTTCAGATGCTCCAATACCTGCTTGTTCTCGTGCAATAAATCCAAGGTCTTGGCATTAATGTAATGCGCCATATCCACTGCAATCTGATGGATTTCTGAATCGGAAAGGGAGAGCAAAAGACTTTCTGAAGATGCATCTGAATCATTTCCAAGCTTCGCCTGCTTCTCTGCATCATCCTTTCCTGTCTCCAGCAACTCCTTTCCTGCCAGGAAATTCAATTCCAGAATCAGTTTTTCTCTGAGAATATCCTCGAAATGGAAATCTGGTGTCACGATAGGGTTCACCGCCAGGGCTCTCTCGCCATACACGTAGGCATCACGGAAAGCCTGCTTGTGGATACTCACTCCTGGCTCCACCTCTTCATCAGCAGCCACGCCAATGCCAAAGTGCTCGTAGCCCTGCCACAGCACTTCCGACCAATGGTCGCCCCTGGTATCGAGCGTACCGCCATAGTCAAAGATAATTCCTTTTATATCTAGTTTCTTCATTTTTTCCTTTATTAATTGGTTTTCTGCTTGCGCTTCTGCTCTTCCTCGTATTCCGCCTGAATCTGCTTCAGGTCCTTGTTTCCTACTTTGATGAGCAGGATGCCAATGGCTATCCATACCAGCTCACGGATGCGGGTGATAAGACCCGTGTATACGCCCAAGGCGCCCGTAAGATGCAGACCATCCACCGCCAAGGCAAGACCGCCTTCTCGGGCGCCCAACTGCATCGGAGAGAAGAAGATGAGGTTACTGAAGAGCGATGAAAAGGCGAGAATCAGAATACTGTCTGCTATGCTGATATCTGCTGCAAACGCCTTCAGAATCAGATAAATTTCCAAGCTCTGCAACACCCTTGCCATCACCTCAAAGGAAAGAGAGGCATAGAACGTGCGCTTGTGCTGACCATGCAGTAAGGCTATCTGCGAATCAATCTGCTCCAAGGTATCCTGTTTTTCCTGCTCAAATCTCCTTGCCCAGTTCTTCACAAAAGGAATATGGGTAAGAAGGCGGATGCCCTTCTGTGCCATTCCCGTCTTGTAACCTCTTACGAAGAAATAGATGGCAAGCATGCAGAAGGCTGCGATAACACCCAGCATGATGCCCATCGATACACCCACCGGATACAAGGCAATGTAAAGAAATACCGACAAGAACCAGAACCAGAAATGCGAGAAGATGTGCATCATCACGTAGAGAATCACCGATGATGTTGCCTTGCTCACACCCGTAAACGGCTTCAGCTCCATGATGCGGTAAGGCTCGCCGCCCATCAGTCCGCAAGGCGTGGTATAGTTCAGGGCGAATCCGCTCACGGTGAGCTTATACACTCGCCAGAACGACAGCCCCTTCACCCTGCCCTCGTCGTTGATGATAAGCCACCAGGAACAGGTGTTCACCCAATAGATCACGAGCCACAAACCGAGAATCAGCGGGAAATAGATGCCCGCCTGCTTCAGATAGCGCCAGATATCGGTATAGTCCATATCCATCGTGCAGAGCATGATGATAATGGCGATGATTCCGAACGCCATAAAAATATTTCTGAATTTATTATTCATAAGATACGATTTTATGCCTCATACTCTCCCTTCAGAACCTTCTGGTTGAGCTTCAGACAAAGGCGCTCGTGGGTTCCTCGCATATAGAAGAAAATCAGACTGAACACGGTAATCTCGACTGCTGGATAGAGCCATGGCTCACCTATCAATATGGATACAAACAGCGTGATGCTGCGCCAGTTGAAGGTAAGAACGTTGGCAAATTTCATCAATGGAAGACTACCTGCACGGAAGTCGGCACGCAACTGCTCAGGCAACTGCTGCGGATATCTTTCGCGCAGATTTCTCTTGAATATCTGGAAGATAGGAGTATCTCGCTCCTGACCCAAAGTATAGTTCTTGTAAAAGAACTGGAAGAGTTTCTGTACAGGCTCCTTCTTCCATTTCATCTGCTTCCACAGTTCCACCTGCTTGCTGGCATCATCCAGTTCGCTACCCTCCTTGCCTTTCAGGAAGAAGAGGTGAATCTGACGGTAGTAATCGGCAAGACGGCTCTGAATGGCATGACAACCGAAACCGGCAACGATGCAGAGTGCCCAGATTTTCCAGCCCCACTCCGGCATCAGGCGGAAAGAGATGGCAAAGTAGATGCTGACAAACCAGAAGTCGCCAGCCGCACCATCAAGGATTCTGCCCAAGGCACTCTTCTGGTTGGTAAGACGCGCCAACTGTCCATCGCAACTGTCATAAACATTTGCCCAGATGAGCAAGAAGATGCCCAAGATGTTGATTGCCAAATCGTCGAAATAGAAGCAGATGCCCGCTCCTACGCCGAGGAAGATGGAAAGAATGGTCACCATATTTGGGGTGATGTGAAGCATGCGGAAGAATCGTGCCCACTGGTAACCGATGGGACGATAGAAATAAATATCAATGTGCTCCTCGGTATCCGCTGATTTCAGAGAAGCCTTAAATTCCTGATTCATCTTTTTTATTTTTAATTCCTATTTTTTCCTATATCTTTATATTGTTATTCCTATATCTTTTTTATTTTGTTATTCCTGTATCATTTTTGTGGCGATATAGAACGCAGCCTCATCGCGGCATGGCGCAAAGCTAGGCCAGTCGTTGAAGTCGATAATCTTCACGCTGCCATCCTCGCCTACCACGCAGTCGCCGCCATATACTGGCACACTTAGCATATCAGCAGCCTTGTCAGCCTCAGCCTTCAAGGCATCGGCATCGAAGGCGATGCCCTGCGCATCACCATTGATCACCTCCAAACCGAACTTGGAACGATGACCGCATTTCGAAGGATAGAACCAATAGAAGAAATCGGTGCCCGATACGCCATAGAACTTGATGAGGTCGCCCTTCAGATGCTCGTTCACCACCACCGAAGTGATGCCGCGCAGCCAGAAATCCTTCAGCAGCGCCTCAGCCTCCTGCTCGTTCTGCACATAGCAGGTATCCTCCTTCTGCTGCGCACAGCCGTCGCCACGCTTCAGCCAGCAAGGATAGTGGATATCCTTCACCATCTCCCCGTTTCTGCCGATGATGCGGCTCTCGGGAGTAGCGATGCCTCCGGCGATGAAACGCTCGGTCATGATGCGGCGGATGCAGCGGTTCACGCCCAGACTGGAGTTCACCACCAGCACACCTTCTTCCTCAATTCTGCCCAGCACATCCAACGCCTGCTTGCTGCGTGCCATCGAGAAGAAGCCGTCCACGCCCACGGCCACACGGCAGCGAGGCCATCCGTAAGCTCTCTCCAGCACGGCTGCCTTGCGGCAGAACTCCTTCTCGCACATCAGCATCACCTGCGCTCCCAGCGCCTCCAGCTGCTCTTTCACAGCGTTCATGATGGCAGCATCGTTATCCACGCAATTAGGCGAAAACTCGTTGCCACGGCACACGCCCACCAGGGTCTTACCCTCCAGCGGATGGATAAAGGCCTCAGCCTTGGCGATATCTTCCTTGTGGTCAACATCCAGAATCTTGTTGATAGGATAAGCCTCCAGCTTCAAGCCCTCCACCACCAGCTGGCGCTGGAAGTTGCGCATGCGGCTCATGCCCTGCTCCATGCAATGGTCGAGCACATCCAGCGCCTTGTCGCCCAGGCAATAGATGCCACCCGAAATCAGATGGTCGTCGCCCTCCTGCTTGTCGTGGAAGCCCGTGATGCTAGGCTTCTTGTGGGAACCCTGCTTGTCGAGCAGACTGGCACCCTCGGCATCCGCCTGCTTCTCCACGCCAACCCACAGCGGCTTTTCATCATCCACGTATGGGGTAACTGCCATACATCCGTCAATATCTTTCGCATTCTGAAAGTAACGGATATACTTTTTGAACTCCTCCTCACGGAAGATGGTATCCACGGTGGTGAGACAGAAACGCTCGCCCCTGAGATAAGGCGAGAGGGCATGCAGACTGTGCATGGAACTAGGAGTGGTCTTCACCACCAGGCGCAAAGGCACTGGCAACTGCATCTGCTCCAGATGTTCACGCACCGCTGTGCTCCATTCATTGACAATCACAACAATTTCCGTGGCACCGCAATCTACGAAGATGCGCAAAAGGCGCTCTATCATGGGTTCGCCACACAATGGCACCAATGGTTTAGGTTGTTCCACGCCCTCCTGTGCCAGTCGGCTTCCCTCGCCTGCGGCAATAACTGCAAATCTCATTCTATTTTTCTTTTATATTCAAGTATGGCATGTTTTGGAACATGCTTTATTCAAGTATAGCATGTTTTTGGAACATGCTGAAGTTCAGTTTATAATTTCTGTTTGTAGCAGCGGCGGCGGCGATGCTGCACGCTCTCCAGATACTGCCACTGGCTCTGTACGCCCTTGTTGGTTTCCATCTGCGGCATCGCCTCGGCCCACTTGAAGCCGTAGCGGTGATATTGCTCGATGAGGTCGGCAAAAATCAGGGCATTGGCACCCTTGCTGCGATATTCCGGCAGCACGCCGATGAGCACCAGGTCTACGGTGTCGGTCTTGTGCAATTTCAGTGCCTTCACTATCTGCCACCAGCCCCAAGGCAGCAGCTTGCCGTTGCCTATTTTCTGCAGGGCATCGGTGAGCGACGGGAAGGATACGCCGAAGCCTATCAGGCGGTTGTTATCGTTGCCATCCACCACACCGGTGATAAGGTTCGTATCGGCTATCTTGATGTAGGAATCCACATAACCATCAATCTGATTCTCGGTGAGCTGCTGGAAGTCGTAGAGGTCCTTGTAGGTCTCGTTCACGATGTGGAACACCTCTCTGCCCATGCCCTGCTTCACCAGTTCGTTCTTGGTAAACTTACGCACGTGCAGGTTGTATCGCTTCTCTATCATTTCGGCAGTCTTGGCGAATTTCGGCGGTGTCACCTCAGGCACCTTGATGCGATATTCCACCCAGTCGTTGTCTTTCTTCAGGAGATTGAAGCCTTCGATGTGCTGCGGATAGTAAGGATAATTGTAGTTCACATACATGGTAGATTTCTCGTGAAAGCCCTCTATCAGCATACCTTCTCTATCCATATCGGTGAATCCGAGCGGTCCCACCATCTCTTCCATCTTGTGTTCTCTTCCCCAATCAGCAACGGCATCCAGCAACTTGCACGATACCTCCATATCGTCGATGAAGTCGAGCCAGCCGAAGCGCACCTGCTTCTTGTTCCATTGCTCGTTGGCACGGTGGTTGATGATGGCAGCCACTCTGCCCACCACCTTCGGCACACTGTAGTCGATGGCCAGGAAATACTGAGCATCGCAGAATTCGAAAGCCGGATTCTTGTCCTTGCTCAGCGTATTCCATTCGTCAAGCCGCAGGAAGGGCACAGCAAATTTATTCCCCTTATAGAGGTCGTAATAGAACTGGATGAAAGCCCTCAACCCCTTCTTGGTGGTAACCGGTACGATTTTTATATCACTCATTTAACTATCTATTTTTCTTTTTCTATTTCTTTAAAACGGCATTTATCTCTTATCAATTAATAGAGTCCATCTCTTTTAAATCAATGGAGTTCATCTCTTTTTAATTAATGTATAAGAGAAAACCGCTGCAAAATTACGAGTTTTTTTCTACTCTGCCAACTAATAGCAGATTTTTTTTCAAATAGATAGTTAAAATGCCCGAATATTTAGTTCAAAAGAAAATAAAACAGTACCTTTGCACACTGAATTTGGCAATTCTGATAGAAAAAGTAGTTTCGGAAAATATGAAGAAAACGAGAGATAATTATACTTTCCTCACCCATGCTCCCGTGCACAGGGTGGTTTTCACGATGGCGATTCCTACCATCATCAGCATGTTGTCGACGAGTATGTACAACCTCGCCGACACCTATTTCGTGGGCAGCATCAACACCCAGAGCGTGGCTGCCGTGGGCGTATCGTTTGCCATGATGGCGGTGATTCAGGCTGTGGGTTTCTTCTATGGTCACGGATCAGGAAACTACATCTCCCGCATGCTGGGCGCCAAAGAGGAAGAGAAGGCGAAGAAAATGGCTGCTACGGGCTTCGTACTGAGTTTTCTTACGGGTCTCATCATCGCCGTTTTAGGACAAATATTCCTTACACCGCTCTGCATTCTTCTGGGTTCAACACCTACCATCCAACCCTATACAGAGCGCTATTTGGGCATCATCCTGCTGGGAGCTCCTTTTATGACTACATCCTTAACGCTCAACAACATGATGCGCTTTCAAGGCAACGCAATGTATGCCATGAAGGGCATCATGTCGGGCGTATTGCTCAATCTGATTCTTGCTCCACTGCTTATCATTTATTTTGCCTTAGGCATCACGGGTGCAGCCATTGCTACCCTCATCAGTCAGTGCTTCGGTTGCGCCATGCTTTTCTGGATGTCGCACAAGGGACAGAACATCCGGATTCACCTTCGCAACTTCACGCCAACCAAGGCATACGCCAAGGAAATCATCTTTGGCGGCACCCCATCCTTGTCAAGACAGGGCTTGGGAAGCATCGCCACCCTGGTGCTGAATGTGGCAGCAGGAGCCTATGGTGATGCGGCCATTGCGGGCATGAGTATTGTAACAAGAATTTCCTTCTTCACCTATGCCGTGGTCATTGGTCTGGGACAGGGATTCCAGCCCCTCTGCGGTTTCTGCTATGGTGCCAAACTGTACTCCCGAGTGAAGGAAGCCTACTATTTTTGCATCAAATGCGGCACGGTGTTCCTGGCAGTATGTGCCGTCATCGGCTTCATCTTCTCAGAGCAGATCATCGAACTTTTCCGTGATGACCCTCATGTGGTAGCCGTGGGTTCCGTAGCCCTGAAGTGGCAGGTAATCAGTTTTCCGCTGATAGCCACCATCGTGCTTACCAACATGCTGATGCAAACCATCCGCAAGCCTATCCGAGCCAATATCGTAGCGGCAGCCCGAAGCGGACTCTTCTTCATTCCGCTCATCTTCATCCTCCCTCATTTCTTCGGATTGCTGGGTGTAGAGATGTGCCAGGCGTGGGCAGATGTCTGCTCCTTCCTCGTGGCGGTTCCGATAGCTTGGAGTGCATTCAGGGATATGTCAAGATAGTTTTTCATTTTAACGCTTATCTCCACCCCCACTTTTTCCACTCCATCTTTCCATTTCTACAAAAAAAATCCAAAAAAGCTCCTTTATTTCTTTGCAGTTCAAGAAATTAATCGTATCTTTGCACTCGAATTTTATTGATACATTAAGAACATGAGTAAAGATACATTAACTCATCAGCTGACAGAGACTATCGATGAGCTTTCTAGCGCCGAATCATTGAAGGGTCTCTTCCATCAGCATCGAGACGGAAATCCACTTCCTTCGGGCAAGGCGCTCGAAGACATCATCAATCTGTCTCGTTCTATCCTCTTTCCGGGATATTTCGGAAACTCTTCCGTCAATATCTCAACCATCAAATATCATATCGGAGTAAGAGTAGAAAAACTCTACGAGATGCTCGCTGAGCAGATTCTCGCCGGACTGTGTTTCGCCAACGACTGCGAAACGGAAACCCAGGCTGAGCTGCAGCACCAGCGTGCCAAGGCAGGTGTCATAGCGGCAAAAGCCATCATGGAATTTCCTAACCTCCGCAAGATTCTCGCCACCGACGTGGAGGCTGCCTACAACGGCGACCCGGCGGCGATGAGCCACGGAGAAATCATCTCCTGCTATCCCGTAATCAAGGCGATAACCAACTATCGCATCGCCCATGTTCTGCACAAGCTCGGCGTGCCACTCATCCCAAGAATGATGACGGAGCTGGCACACTCGGAGACGGGTATCGATATCAATCCTGAGGCTACCATCGGCCACCACTTCACCATCGACCACGGCACGGGTGTAGTAATCGGTGCCACCTGCATCATCGGCAACAACGTGAAACTCTATCAGGGTGTCACCCTGGGAGCCAAGAGTTTCCCGCTGGATAAGGACGGCAACCCTATCAAGGGAATCCCTCGCCACCCTATCCTGGAAGACGACGTCATCGTGTATGCCAACGCCACCATCCTGGGCAGAATCACCATCGGAGAGGGCTGCATCGTGGGTGCCAACGTGTGGGTGACCAAGGACATGAAGCCGAAAACAAAGAAATATAGAAAAGAAAAACAAAGTTTATTAGATATAGAATTCAATAATGGAACAGGAATTTGAACTCATTGCCAAGACCTTTATGGGTCTGGAGCCAGTCTTGGCTGAGGAGCTCACCCAACTGGGTGCTAACAATGTACAAATAGGTCGCCGCATGGTATCTTTCACAGGCGACAAGGAAATGATGTATCGTGCTAACTTCCAGTTGCACACAGCCATCCGTATCTTGAAACCTATCAAGCACTTCAAGGCACGTTCTGCCGAGGAGGTGTACGACGAGATTCAGAAGATTAAGTGGGATGACATCTTAGACGTGAAGAAGACTTTCTCGGTAGATTCAGTGGTCTATTCTGAGGAGTTCCGCAACTCACGCTTCGTGACTTACAAGGTAAAGGATGCCATCGTGGACTGGTTCCGCGAGAAGCAGGGCACACGTCCTAACATCAGCGTTTCTAACCCTGACATCCGCCTCAACATCCATATTGCTGAGGATAAGGCTACGCTGAGTCTCGACTCAAGTGGCGAGAGTCTGCACCGCCGCGGCTACCGTCAGGAGCAGGTAGAGGCTCCATTGAACGAGGTGCTGGCTGCCGGTATGATCCTGATGACCGGTTGGAAGGGCGAATGCGACTTCATCGACCCTATGTGCGGTTCGGGAACCATCGCCATCGAGGCTGCCCTCATCGCCCGCAACATCTCTCCAGGTGTATTCCGCAAGGAGTTTGCCTTCGAGAAGTGGAACGATTTCGACCAGGATCTCTTCGACATGATCTATAACGACGACTCTCAGGAGCGTGAGTTCGAGCACCACATCTACGGATATGATGTAGATATGAAGGCGGTGAACACAGCCAACCTCAACGTGCGTGCTGCCGGACTGAGCAAGGATATCACCATCGCCCAGCAGGACTTCAAGGACTTCACCCAGCCTGCCGAGAAGAGCATCATCGTGATGAACCCTCCATACGGCGAGCGTATCTCTACGCCTAATCTGCTGAATACCTACAAGATGATAGGCGAGCGCTTCAAGCGTGCCTTCGCCGGCAACGAGGCTTGGGTATTGAGCTACCGCGAGGAGTGCTTCGAGCAGATTGGACTGAAGCCATCTATCAAGATTCCGGTATATAACGGAAGTCTGGAGTGCGAGTTCCGCAAGTATGTGATGTTCGACGGCAAGATGAAGGAGTTCCGCTCTGAGGGCGGTATCGTGAAGACTGAGCGCGAGAAGAGCGAGATGGCGCAGAAGCACCGTTTCAAGAAGGAGCGCGAGTTCAAGAAGCGTGTGAGCGAGGAGACTGAAAACGAAGATGCTGATATCCGCAGCTTCCAGTTCCACAGCCATCGCCTGGAGGACTTCGAGAAGCGCCGCAATGAGATTCGCCGTGGCGGACGCCCACGTGTGGGTGCCGGAAGACGCAACGATGAGGATGATGACCGCAAGGGCGGCCGCAGCTTCGGAGGAAAGCGCAGCGGCGACCGTGACAACCGTGACAACAAGCGTGGCGGTTTCAAGGGCGACCGCAAGGGCGGCAGAGACTTCGGAGGAAAGCGTGACGGCAAGCGTTTCGAGAAGGGCGACAAGCGCGGTGGCTTCAAGGGCGACCGCCGTGGCGGCAAGGACTTCGGAGGAAAGCGTGGCAGCCAACCTAGCTTCGACACCGACTTTGATGACGAGGATTAAGAATTTCTAGCGACACGGTAAAACGCAGTGTCGCTAAAGATAAAATCTTAGTTATCAGATAGATAAGTCTAGTGACACTGTAAAACACAGTGTCACTAGAAATAAAAAAGACAAGAAAAAACAATGATGAATCTTAAGAATTCAATTCATAAATTATCTTTCGCTGCTATGATTTCCATGATGGCTATGAATGCAACCGATATACAGGCGCAGGGCGTTGTTCCGGCGCAGAAGGGCGAGAAAACCTTCACCCTGGAGGATTTGAACTTCGGTGGCAACAACTATCGCAACATGGTGGCAAAGAACCGCTGGTGCACCTGGTGGGGAAATGAACTCATCCGCCAGGACGTGGAGGCTTGCTATCTCGTGAACAAGACTACCGGCAAAGAGACCAAACTCTTCGGCATCAACGATATCAACCAGTGGATTGCTCCTACCAAGGACATCAAGGTAAGAGCCCTCTACAACGCTCAGTTCCCTTTTGCAGGAAAGAGCATCGTGATGGTGAACAACGGCAGCAAGACCTACACCATCGACTTCAAAAAGCATAAGCTGGTGAGCGAGATGGATTTTGAAGACGGCGAAAACCTCCTCGAGGCGAACGCCCAGCAGAATGCATTCGCCTATCTGAAGGGCAGCAACCTCTACGTGCGCACCTTCGACGTGACCAACAATGCCATGACCCGAGAGAAGAAATCGCACGATTTCCAGATTTCAAAGGATGGCAGCCGAGAAATCGTTTATGGTCAGAGTGTTCACCGCGATGAGTTCGGCATCAGCAAGGGTACCTTCTGGAGCCCTAACGGCGAACTGCTCGCCTTCTACCGCATGGACCAGAGCATGGTGACGGATTATCCGCAGGTGGATATCCCGGAGATTGATTACTTCAATCATCCAGAAACCCAGACCTGCTGCGCCAAGCCTGCACCAGACAAGTATCCGATGACGGGCGAAACATCGCACAAGGTAACCGTGGGCGTGTTCGACTGCATGACAGGCAAGACCATCTATCTGAAGGCGGGCGACCCTACAGACCGCTACTTCACCAACATCGCATGGAGCCCAGACAGCAAGACCATCTATATGTTTGAGTTGAACCGCGACCAGAACGACTGTCGCCTTACTGCCTACAGCGCAGAGACTGGCGAGAAGACTGGCGAACTGTATCGTGAGACCGACGAGAAATACGTGGAGCCTTGCAACCCAATCCAGTTCCTGCCTTGGGACAGCAACAGCTT
>ERZ1026894.1370-NODE-1370-length-14510-cov-3.103840_pt1 | contig 14510 bp, 6 predicted proteins | sample MGYA00380177_ERZ1026894 | MGnify/ENA primary metagenome ERZ1026894 (study PRJEB33269, sample SAMEA4719813) | human gut metagenome | biome: human-associated habitat; feature: organic feature; material: feces | place: Cameroon | collected 2013-10 ... | reverse complement strand
ATTTCGTATCTATATAGAATCCACACAGTCACTTTTCTACCGTTTAGAGCGTATAGTGTTTTGCTTTGTATGAAATTATCGTGGTCAACAGCGAGCAGAATAGTTCTATTCGTTGGAACTAATGGAAATTCGGATTTCGTCGAAGTCTGTCAGCTTCATTGTGTAACTCCACCTGTTTTCACCCCATACTGCTCTTCCTCAAAAGTCAAAATATTGGGCAGGAAGCTGACAACAAAATGTGCCCAGGTGGGGCAACGTGCTTGCCCATGTTGGGTAACGTGCTTTCCCATGTTGGGCAAGCACGTTGCCCCAAAATGGGAGAAAACCTCACGGGATGGCATAGTACAAAAAAGCAGTTTCAGCGTCTTTATTTTTGATGATTTGCAGGACGAGTAGGATGAGCGGAGAACGGACTCAGGAGCATCGGCCACGTCAGGCATATCACCCCGAAAGAGAATACAAACGAAAGAGAAAGCAAACGAAAAGAAAACGAAATACAGACATACACATTATGGGAAACAACAAAAGCAGTCTGAAGAGCACCATCGCCGTGTCTCTCACCAACTATCTCGATGCCGGAGCCATCGTGGCAGGCGCAAGCGGATTGTCGCTTTGGAAAAACTATCTCTCGCTCACCGAGTCGCATCTCGGTATCCTCAACGCCATCAGCGCAAACTGTCTCGGTGCGGCGATAGGAGCCATCATCGGTGGATTCCTTGCCGACAAATACGGCAGGAAGGCGATATACACATACAATATGCTCATCTATATGGTGGGCGTGCTGCTCGTGGTCTTCACCACCAGCTTCCCCATGCTCCTCGCCGGATTCCTGGTCACGGGAGTCAGCGTAGGCGTGGGAGTGCCGGCATCATGGACCTATATCTCTGAGAGTTCGGAGATAGGCAACCGAGGCCGCAACATCGGCATCTCGCAGATGGCGTGGGGCATCGGACCACTCATCATCCTGCTCTTGGGATGGTTTCTCGCTCCGCCCACCAACAATGCCGAGGCAGGCTTCATGTTCCCCCTCGTCAGCCAGTCGGCGGTTCAGATTCTGGGTGATTCCGCCTCGCAGGACGCCATCAACGTGTTCAGTTCCCGCATCGTCTTCGCCTCCCTCTTCGTGGTGGCACTGATAGCCTGGCTGCTCCAGCGCCAGCTCGACGAGTCGGCAGAATGGAAGGCCACTCAGTCACAGCAGACGGCAGACCAGCCGTCAGGCAAGAAGAGTGTCTTCGCCTCCTTCGGCACCCTGTTCTCCAACAAGGTCAACGTGCGCACGATGCTTTTCCTTGCCGGAATGTATCTCACCTGGAACCTCGTCAGTTCGGTGATGGGCTTCTTCCAGCAGCATATCTACGAGACGGCAGGCGGACTCTCAAACGGCGAGGCAAACATGCTCTCGGCCGGACAGTGGGTGATAATAATCCTTATGACATTCGTGTTCTCGATGCTCGTAGACAAGGTGAACCAGCGCCTGCTCTATATCGTTGGCGTGGGCGCAGCGGTGCTCGCTTGGGTGATGATAGTCACCGTGGGCATCGGCAGCATGTCGGGTCTGCTCTTCTTCACCCTGCTCTGGGGCATTCAGGGCGGAATCTCCGTACAGGGCTTCTATGCGCTGTGGGCATCCGAACTGTTCCCTGCCAAATACCGTGCCGCCGCCCAGGGCGTGATGTTCTTCATGGTGCGCGGACTGTCGGCAGCCTGGGGACTGGTGTTTGTGAATATCTATGGCGAGGAAGGCGAGGGATTCACCCTTGCCGCCTATCTGATGATGGCGCTTCTCGTGGTGTCGCTTCTCATCGGAGCCATCTGGACCCCCAAGACCCGCGGCAAGTCGCTGGAGCAGATTACGGAAGAAAGATACGGAAAAGAAATATAATACAACGATATGGACAACAAGGCAACATGGATATGGTATCCCGGCGACTTTGAGGTGTGGCTCGGCAACAAGTTCAACAAACGCCGCACAGAGCGCGGAGCGATGTTCCCGCCGTTTTGGAAGCAAGACAGCCATTACGTCACAGTGGAGTTCTCCACCGCAGTGAGCCTCGACAAGGCAGAGACGATAACGATGGCCGCCGAGGGAGATTTCAATTTCATGCTCGACGGCAAACTGCAGTTCGGCATGCCCGGCAGGTTCACCGTGCCGGCCGGCGACCACCGTCTGAACTTCAAGGTTCACAACCAGTCAGTGCCGCCAGCCCTCTTCGTGAAGGGCAGGACGATAAAGAGCGGCAACACATGGCTCGCCACCTATGAAGACAAGATATGGATAGACGAGAATGGCGTTGCCCACGGTTCGGGAATCTACGTGCCCGCAGCGTCGTGGACCTTCGACAATATCAACACGCCGCCATCGTCATACAGTCTGGAGAGAAAAGAGATGCAGCCCGTCGGCGAAGAGCAGGCGGGCAAGAACAAATGGCTGTTTGATTTCGGACTCGAAACCTTCGGCTACGTCAGACTCAAGGGCGTTGCCGGCAAGGGAATATTGAACATATACTATGGCGAGAGCCGTGAGGAAGCCCTCGATATGGACCGCTGCGAAACCCTCGACCGTCTGGACCTCCGCGCCAACGAGTTTGCCGACGAAGAGGTGGAGATAGTGCTCGACGACAGCAAGGCGTTCCGCTACGTGATGGTGGAGGCAAAGGGGATGATAACATTCTCGGATGTGGCGATGGACTATGAATATTCGGCGTTCAGCCACAAGAAGAGCGGTTCGTTCAGATGCGACGACCGCCGGCTCAACAAGATATGGCAGGTGGCGGCATACACCATGGACCTCACCACCCGTGAGTTCTTCGTGGATGGCATCAAGCGCGACCGCTGGACATGGTCGGGCGACGCCATACAGTCGTATCTCATGAACTACTATCTGCGCTTCGACACCGACTGCGTGCGCCGCACCATCCGTCAGCTCAGAGGCAAAGACCCCGTTACGGCACATGTCAACACCATCATGGACTACACGTTCTATTGGTTCAAGTCGGTGCTCGATTTCTATCAGTACACTGGCGACATCCGTTTCGTCAGAGAGATATACCCCAGGATGCAGACCCTCATGCAGTATGTCATCGGCAGACTCAATCCCGAGGGGATGGCAGAGGGAAAGGAAGACGACTGGATATTCGTTGACTGGGTGGACTTCCCGATGCACAAGCGAGGCACACTCTGTTTCGAACAGATACTGCTCTGCAAGGCATTCCAGACCATGCACACCTGTGCCGAAGTGCTTCGCGACAACCCGTTGCAGAACCCACCACAGGGCAGCATCACCACCGCTGAATACGCCAAGGATGCCGACCGCTACGGAAAGCTCGCCGCCGATCTCAAGGCAAAGCTCAAACCCACATTCTGGGACGACAGCCGCAGCGCCTTCATGCACGCCATAGAGGATGGCGAGATGAACCGTGACATCACGGCATTCCCAAATATGTTCGCCATAATATATGATATGGTGGACGACGAGGACAAGCGCCGGATAATGCACTCCGTGATGCTGAATTCCGACATCGAACCCATCACCACGCCATATATGCGCTTCTACGAACTCGAGGCGATGTGCCGCATGGGATATCAGGAGCGTGTGCTGCCCGAGATTCTCGGCTATTGGGGAGGAATGATAGGCGAGGGAGCCACCAGCTTCTGGGAGAAATACAATCCAGCCGACCAGGGAGCAGAACATCTCGCCATGTATGGCCGCCCCTACGGCAAGAGCCTCTGCCACGCCTGGGGAGCCAGTCCGATATATCTCATCGGCAGATACTTCCTCGGCGTAAGCCCCACCATGCCCGGTTATGCGGAATATGAGGTGCGCCCCGTGCTCGGCGGACTGAAACGGATGCAGGGCAGCGTGCCCACACCGTTCGGAGAAGTCAGAGTGAAGATGGATGCCACCAGCGTCAGCGTGAAGAGCGACGGCGGAAAAGGCGTCCTCGTATTGGGAGACAGGAGATACGACATACCCGTGGGCAAGGAGCTCCGCATAGACCGTTTCTGACGACGGCTATAGACGAAAAGCCGCCTTCTGCGGAAATCGGGAGAAAACGACTTTTTTGAACAATGGACAATCTGGTAACGTGACACACGTGCCACACCCAACTAAAACAGATATGACAAGACAAACGATATTAGCATTAGCAGCCGCAGCGGCATTCGCCTCATGCGGACACAACGACACATTGGTGAAGACAACGACACAGTCGCCACAGACCGACTATGCCGCTGCCGTAATCGCCGACAACATAAAAGCAGCCCCCAAGGGCTATAGCATCAGCATCGGAATAGCCGCCGACACCGTTGGAAAGCCGGCAGAGGGATTCTCGCTGCAGCGCAAGGGAAAGAAAATCAGCATCATCGGCAACGATGCCTCGGGAGCCATCTACGGCGCCAACCGCCTCGTGGAATATTTCAGGATGAACAACTCCCTCGAAATACCATATACCATCGTTGACGCACCGGAGATGAAGCTCCGCGGAGCATGCGTGGGACTGCAGAAGACAGTGTATCTGCCGGGCCACAAAGTATATGAATACCCATATACGCCAGAGAATTTCCCGTGGTTCTACGACAAGGAGCTGTGGGTGAAATACCTCGACATGCTCGCCGCCGACAATATGAACGCCGTGTTCCTGTGGAACGGCCACCCCTTCGCCTCGCTCGTGAAGCTCAAGGACTATCCCTTCGCACCCGAAGTGGACGACGCCACGATGAAGAAAAACCAGGAGATGTTCTCCTTCCTCACCCAGGAGGCAGGCAAGCGAGGCATACGCGTGATACAGATGTTCTACAACATCATAGTGTCGAAACCCTTCGCCGACCACTACGGCATAAAGACCCAAGACCGCAACCGCCCCATCACACCGCTCATCGCCGACTACACCCGCAAGAGCATAGCGGCATTCATAGAAAACTATCCCAACGTGGGCTTCCTGGTGTGTCTGGGAGAGGCGATGTCGGGAATCGACAACGACATAAAATGGATGAACGAGACCATCATCCCCGGCATCAAAGACGGACTGAAGGCTTCGGGACGCACCGACGAACCTCCAATCATCCTGAGATCACACGACACCGACGGACCGCGGGTGCTACGCGAGGCGCTGCCGCTATACAAGAACATCTACACGATGAGCAAATACACCGGTGAGTCGCTCACCACCTATCAGCCGCAAGGACCATGGGCTGAGACCCACCGCCAGCTCGCCGCCGCAGCACCAGTGCATATCAGCAACGTGCATATCCTCGCCAACCTCGAACCGTGGCGATGGAGCTCACCGGCGTTCATAGAGAAAACCGTGCAGGCGATGCACAACGTGCACCACGCCAACGGACTACATCTCTATCCGCAGGCAAACTACTGGGACTGGCCTTACACCGCCGACAAGCTGCCCGACGGAAAGAGGGAGCTGCAGATAGACCGCGACTGGATGTGGTATCAGGCATGGGGACGATATTCATGGAACTGCCACCGCGGAGAAGACAAGACATTCTGGAAGAAGACCCTGGCAGAATACTACGGCACCGACACGCTGACCGCCGGCCGCATCATAGAGGCGTATGACCAGAGCGGAGAGATAGCACCCAAACTGCTGCGACGCTTCGGCATCACAGAGGGCAACCGCCAGTGTCTGCTGCTCGGAATGAAGATGAGCCAGCTCGTCAACCCATACAAATACACCATCTATCCGGGATTCTATGAGAGCTGCGGACCTACGGGCGAGAAACTCATAGAATATGTGGAGAAGGAATGGAAACACGAGAAACACGTGGGAGAACTGCCCCTCGACATCGTGGACCAGTGTGTGGCACACGGTGAAAAGGCACAGGAGGCGCTGATGGGACTCGCGGCAAGCGTGACGAAGAACAGGGACGAATTCCTCAGACTCGCCAACGACATCGACTGCTACAGCGACTTCGCCCGTTCGTTCCGCTATAAGGTGCTTGCCGCTGAGCAGGTGCTCAACTACAAATGGACGAAAGACGCAGACTATCTCAAGAAAGCCGTGCCGCTCCTCGAACAGAGCGACAGCTGCTATATGGCACTCGTGGACAAGACCCGAGACACATACTACAACGCCAACAGCATGCTCACCTCGCAGCGCCGCATCCCCGTGGGAGGCGACGGAGGAAAATACAGCACATGGCAGGAGATGATGCCCGTGTATCAGCAGGAACTCGACAATCTGAAGAAGAACATCGCCAGTCTCACATCCACCGACAAGACAGCCACACGCCGCGAGACCATCGCCATACTGAATGATGCGCTGACGGGCAAGGGCAACGCGAAGAAGGGCGAAGTGACGCTACTGAGCGACTACCCCGTGGTGACGCTGAAGAAGGGCGCACGTCTCTTTGCCGGACGTGATGAGGCTGTGGACACGCTGGCCGCCGAACTGCAGGGCATGAAGGCGCTGGTGCTCAACCGCGACACGGCACGCATCAAGGGCATCTCGGTGGAGTTCACCGCCACGAAGCCTGTGAAACTCCTCGTGGGATTCTTCGTTGACGACCAGACGAAATTCGCCCGTCCGCCGAAACTCGAAACCGACGCTACCGGAAACGAATACGGACAGGCAGAACCCGTGATAAGCAACGCTCTGATAATGACCACAATGCCGATAGCCAACATCCATGCCTACAACTTCCCTGCCGGCCACCATGTGATAAACCTGCCCAAGGGAATAATAATGGTGGCAGGATTCACCGACAGCGAGCTGAAGATACGCGACGCCAAACTCAACGGCGCAGGAACGGAAGTGGACTGGCTGTTCATGTAACCCCACAAACGGTCATTGTAACCCCACAAAACGGCAATCAGGCAAATATAGAATTCAAAACGGATTATGAAACGAATATATCTTATAATATCCCTCTGCCTCCTCCTCACCGCCAGCGCAGTAGCCCAGCGCCGCGGCAAGAGCCGCAAGGCAGCCAGAGCGGCGGCAGTGACGCAGCAGGAGATGCAGCGCATCTACGAGACCGTGAAGACGCCATACAAATACGGAATGGTGGTGGCACCGGCCGACAACGGTCACAAGATAGACTGTCCGACGGTGTTCCGCAAGGACGGCAAGTGGTTTATGACCTATGTGTGCTACAACGGCAAAGGCGGCACCGACGGCAGAGGCTACGAGACATGGATTGCCACCAGCGGCGACCTGCTCCACTGGCAGACACTCGGCAGAGTGCTCGAATACGGCAGCGGCGACGAATGGGACAGAAACCAGCGCGGAGGATTCCCGGCACTCGTGGACTACACCTGGGGCGGCTCCTATGAGATAGAGCGATACAAGGGACGCTACTGGATGACATATATCGGAGGAGAGGGCACCGGCTATGAGGCAGTGAACGCTCCGCTGAGCATCGGACTGGCCTCGACGAAACTCGACGTGACGAAGGCACACCCATGGGAGACGGCTGGCAAGCCGGTGATGTCGTACAAAGACAAAAACGCCCAGTGGTGGGAATACATGACACAGTATAAGAGCACGGTGTATCGTGTGGACAAGAAACTCTTCGGCTATCCATTCATGATGTATTACAACGCCGGAGGAAAAAATGCCACACATCCCAAAGGCGAGCGCATCGGAGTGGCTTTCTCACACGACATGAAGAAATGGACACGCTACAAGGCGAACCCCATCTTTGCCCACGACACCGACGGCACCATAACAGGCGACGCACAGATAGTGAAGATGGGAAACATCTACGTGATGTTCTATTTCTCTGCCTTCAACCCCACCCGCGAATACAACGCCTACAATACCTTCGCCGCAAGCCGCGACATGATACACTGGTATGACTGGCAGGGAGCCGACCTCATCGTGCCGTCGAAACCATACGACGAGATGTTCGCCCACAAAAGCTATGTGGTGGAACACGACGGAGTGGTATATCATTTCTATTGCGCCGTGAACAACAGCGGACAGCGTGGCATCGCCGTGGCAACGAGCCGCCCGATGGGAAAGAGCGAGATCTCCTTCCCGGCGCCGGACCCAGTGGGCAAACGCACCACTGTGGGCCTGAACGACAGTTGGCAGATAACCTTCGGAGGGGAGACATTCACCAAAGACATACCCTTCAACCTCGACGACTATTACGGAGCGCTGCAGAAGGAGCACGGCAACCTGCACGGCAAGGCGGTGTTCCGCAAATCGTTCACCGCTCCCGATATGGAAGGCAAGGAGTATTTCCTGAGATTCGAGGGAGTGGGCACATATTGCGACATACTGCTCAACGGCAAGAAGCTCGGCACCTACGACATCGGACGTACCACGGAGACGATAGACATCACGCAGAGCGTGGCGAGGGGAAAGGAGAACAGTCTTGAAGTGCGCGTGTCGCATCCCAAAGGCATCACCGACATGCCGTGGGTGTGCGGCGGATGCAGTTCGGAATGGGGATTCAGCGAGGGATCGCAGCCCTTCGGCATCTTCCGTCCGGTGGTGATGGAGATTACCGACAAGGTGCGCATAGAGCCATTCGGAGTGCATGTATGGTCGAACCAGGCATGCGACAGTCTCTTCGTAGACACCGAGGTGAAGAACTACGGAGAGGAGGCAGTCACCTTCCAGTTGATAAACAAACTCTCTGAGAAGAGCGGCAAGCAGACCCTGCGCCTGACCGACGAGGTGACGCTCCAGCCGGGAGAGGTGAAGACCGTGCGCCAGCAGGCAGCGATACAGAATCCGAGACGCTGGACGATGGAGAAGCCGTATCTCTACAACCTCAACACCATGATAAAGCGCAATGGAAAGGCCACCGACGACCTGCTGACACCGTTCGGATTCCGCAGCATATCATGGCCGCTGACGAGAGGCGACGGCGACAAACGCTTCTATCTCAACGGCAAACCGGAGTTCATCAACGGCGTGTGTGAGTATGAACACCTGTTCGGACAGAGCCACGCCTTCAGCGACGAGCAGATAGAGGCGAGGATGAAGGAGGTGATGACCACGGGCTTCAACGCCTTCCGCGACGCACACCAGCCGCACAACCTGCTCTACAAGAAGATAATCGACGAGAACGGCATACTGTGGTGGCCGCAGTTCTCGGCACATATATGGTATGACACGCCACAGTTCAAGGAGAGCTTCAAGCGCCACCTCATACAATGGGTGAAGGAGCGCCGCAACTCTCCGTCAATAATCCTTTGGGGACTGCAGAACGAGAGCACCATACCGGCAGAATTCGCCAAGGAATGCTCCGACATCATCCGCCGCTTCGACCCCACATGCGGAACGCAGCGACTCGTGACAACCTGCAACGGCGGCGAGGGGACAGACTGGAACGTGGTGCAGAACTGGAGCGGCACGTATGGCGGAAAGCTCGAAGACTATGCCAAGGAACTCTCGCGCGACGACCAGCTCCTCAACGGGGAATACGGTGCGTGGCGCACGCTGGGCAACCACTCGGGAGAACGCTACACGGAGGAGAAGCAGTGTGACATCCTGGAGCGCAAGGTGCAGCTGGCAGAGAGCGTGAAGGACAGTGTGTGCGGACAGTTTCTCTGGACCCTGCAGAGCCACGACAATCCAGGACGCCGGCAACCGGAAGAGGGCTTCAGGATGATAGACAAGGTGGGACCCTTCAACCACAAGGGACTGATATCCACATGGGAGCAGCCGGGCGACGCATTCTATATGTATAAGTCGCACTACGTGTCTGCCGACAAGGATCCGCTGGTGTATATCGTGCCGGCGATACATATCGACAGCATCGGCGGAAAGAAAGAGGAGGGCGACAGTATGGCTGTGGCAACTCTCGACAGTGTGAGGGTTTACAGCAACTGCGACCGTGTGACGCTGAGCTGCGGACAGTGGAGCCAGACCAAGGAGCGCGACGTGAAGGGCAACACCACGCTCTTCCGCTTCTATGGAGTGAAGGCGGGCGGCGACGCCCTCGTGGCACGCGGATACTGTAAAGACCGCCTGGTGAGCTGCGACTCTCTCGCCATGCCTTCGTATAACGCATGGAACGAGGATATCATAAAACCAGCCAACGGCTACAACTACATAGCGCGCATAAACTGTGGCGGCGACGACTATGTGGACAGCTACGGACTGACCTGGCAGCAGGACAACAGCAGCTGGTCATCGTCGTGGGGCGACGGGTTCAAGAAGGAGACCAGTCCCTATCAGGCGAGCCAAACGAATAATCCGCTGATGTTCGCATCACCGCTCTTCCGCAGTTCGCGATTCGGCAGACACCGTCTGTCGTACACCATACCGGCGCAGCCCGGCGACTATCGCGTGGAACTCTATTTCATCGAGCCCTGGTGGGGCAGGGGAGAGTCGGCGACTACCGATTATGAGGGGTTGCGACTCTTTGATGTGGCGGTGAACGACACCACCCGAATCCGCAACCTCGACCTCTGGGCACAGGCGCGCTACGGCAGACCATACAAGCGGGTGCTGAATGTTCACAACGAGGGCAAGGAGATACGTATCGACTTCCCGAAGGTGAATGCCGGACAGGCTGTCATCTCTGCCATCGCCGTGGCGACGGAAAACCACGACGTGAAGGCGGTGGACAAGAAACCGGTGAAGGAGAGCAAGACGATGTGGGCAGACTTCGAGAAAGAGACCTATGCCGCCACACCCGACAGTCTGCTGCCGCCGAAGACCAGCAGTGCCATCACCGCCGAGGGAATCCTGCACAAGGGAACGATGACGTTTGAATACAACGTTGGTGTGGCGAAGGTGTATGCCCTGAGATTCCGCTACTACAATCCGGAGAAGGAGCGCACGCTCCACGTGAAGATAACAGACCTCAACGGTGTGGTGTATAAGGAAGACGACATCACCTTTGTGAAGACTCCTGAGAAGAAGACCAAGCGCCGCAACACGAGCATCACCACTGGTTCGCAGACCAATGCCGGCAGCTACAAGGTGACTCTCACGGGCGACGGCATCGACAGGATGCTCTTCGAGAAGCTGACGATAGAATAATCCCCAATCGGTCGTCAGACCGTTTCTGATGACCGGTTTGGGATAAGATGTGACTTTCCGTCCGCCTCTTCAGACTTCGGAGTGAGGCTGGATAACAGATAACATCACAGAAAACAGAATCGCTCAAACATTATGTCTTGAAAACAATATTGTTCAAAGCATAATGTTTGAGCGGTTTTTTTATTATCCCTAATGGGCCATCAGGGTTTGTCCGGTTTTTGTCTTTCAGAAGAGCGACTTTATCCCAAATGGGTCATACGAACTTGTCTTTTCAGAAGATAGGTCTAGTCCTACAGTCTCTTGTCGATACGGCAAAGCGGTTCGTTCAGTCCTCCCATCTCCTTTTTGTATCTCTCGTCGCCGCGACACATGTCGAAGTCTGCCACTCCCTCGTCTATCCATCTCTTCGAAGCCTCGAGAATGAGCAGGATGCCGGGAGAATAGCGGCTGAAAGAAGTGTCGATGGCGAGCTTCGGCATGAGCAGATGGTTGCGGTGGCGATATACTATCATGAATGCCGCCGGCTGGTCGTCGATATGCAGCACGTAGAGCTCCGCCGCGTCGAGCGCCCTGAGACTGCGGCTGGCGCATCCCGAACTGGTTTCATACATAGCCTTGAGGTTGATGCCGATTTCTGACAGGGCTCCTGCCTTGCGGTGGCGCCAAGCCATCTTGCGTCTCAGATAGAGTTTCCACAGACTGCGCATATATCCGTCGTCGGGCATTCCGCCCCGGCGATACACCTTCAGTTCCATCCTCTTGGAGTCGGTCTTCAAGTGGTTGTATGCCTTGCGGATGTTCTTGTATATGTTCTTGTTGAGCGATGCCACATAATCCTCATGGCTTTCGAATCCGGCGAGCGGCACATGATAGCTCGTGCGCTCCTTCAGTTCGCCGCCGATCCTCTTCATCACGCCAGCGAAGGGAGCCGCCATCGGCACGTCGGCAAAGCTGATCTTCATCCCCTTGTGTGCCGTCTCGATATATCCGGCGATGGCATCCGTCATCCCCTCGTCCCACTCCCCGGTGTAGGGACAGCAGATGTTGAGCACTCCCGCCACTCTGCATGATGGAATCCTCACCTTCTTGGACAGTCGTGTCACCAGTGTGGGTATGATGGCAAACGGTCTGCCGTCGAGTCTCACCAGATGGTAGCGCATCGCCGTGGTAATCCTGCCGATGCCCTTAGTGGCGTGGCGGAACAGGAACTCGTTCCATTCGTAAGTCTGATAATATGTGTATTCAACGTATCTGCCGCCGTTCTCCTCCGCTTTCCTGTCGAGTTCGGTCCATTCGGTTCTGATTTCGCTGATATCGTTGTGGCTGCTGAATGATAATAATCCTTTTGGCATGGTGTGGTTTTGCTGATTGTCCCCATGCGGCATGATGACCGATTGGGGCTTGATGTTGAGTCATTTTTCTTAGGCGGTTGCAAAAATGAATAAAAACAGAATAATATGCAATATGTACAAATAAGTGACGGTGAAAATATTTCATCGTCACAAAATGGGCTGTCGTATCTCATATTTTACATGGGAGGAATGAAAATATGGACAACTTTTTGAAATGCCGGAAAAACTTCGTAAATTAGCGGCGAAAACAAAAAGAGCAGAATGTTATGAGTGAAATGGTGAATTGTTATCCTGTGGGCATCCAGACTTTCAGAAATATCCGTGAAGGCGATTATCTGTATGTCGACAAGACCGGCTACATCGCAGACTTCAGGAGAAAAAAGATGAAATACGTTTTCCTGAACCGTCCCAGACGGTTTGGCAAGTCTCTCTTTGCCTCCACACTTCACTCTTATTTTGCCGGTGAGAAAGAACTTTTCAACGGGCTTGCCATTGCAGAATATGAGAAAGAGTGGGCAAGACATCCTGTGTTTCATTTCGACATGAGTGGTGCAAAGCACTTTGATGCGGAGTCGCTCGTGAAATACCTTGACTGGATTCTGAAGCCTTATGAGCAGGATTATGGACTGTCTGCCGATGACGGGGAACCTAATACGAGGATGGCAGACCTGGTGAGGAAGGCTTATGCGCAGACAGGACAGAAAGCCGTGGTCATCATCGACGAGTATGATGCCCCTTTGCTTGATGTAGTGCATGAGAAGGAGAATCTTGTCACCCTGCGCAAGATAATGCAGAATTTCTACAGTCCTCTCAAAATGCTCGACCCATACCTTGAGTTCGTCTTTATCACGGGAATAACGAAATTCTCCCAGCTCAGCATCTTCAGCGAGTTGAACAATCTCGACAATATCAGCATGCTCAACCAGTATTCTGCCATCTGCGGAATAAGCATGACGGAGCTTACTACTGTTATGAAACCCGATGTGGAAGGACTTGCCAGGGCTCTTCATCTCACCTATGAAAAGACTCTTGAGGCATTGCGGCAATATTACGACGGTTATCATTTCAGTGAAAAATCAGAAGATATTTTCAATCCGTTTAGTTTGATAAAATCCTTGAACGGACAGGATATTTCGTCTTATTGGTTCGGTTCCGGCACGCCGGCATTCCTCCTCAAGCAGCTCGACAGGTTTAATGTCAATCTCTCGTCGTTGGAGGAACAGGATGTCACGCTTGACTCATTCGACCGTTCTCCGGAGGAAATGACAGACGCATTGCCGCTGCTCTATCAGAGCGGCTATCTCACTATAAAGAAGTATGACCCGATATTCAAGGAATACACCCTTGGCATTCCTAACAAGGAAGTTCGCGACGGACTGCTTTTCTCTATGATTCCGCATTATCTGAATCCGCGCCGCACCGACAATGATGCTTTCCTCCTTGGTTTCTGCAAGGCTGTGTTCCGTGGTGATATAGAGAAGGCATTGGAGTGTATGCGCATATATATGGCAACCATCCCCTACGACCTTGAGAACCATACGGAGAAGCATTTCCAGACCATATTCTATCTTATGTTCAGCTTCTTGAATATATATATCAAGACAGAGGTGAAGAGTGCTGTCGGTAGGGCGGATGCCGTGATGTATATGCCAGATACGGTGTATGTCTTCGAGTTGAAGGTAGACAAAAGTGCCGATGAGGCTTTGCGTCAGATAGATGAGCGTGGCTATATGATACCATATCAATCCTCCGGCAAACATCTTGTTAAGATAGGCATAAGTTTCGACAGCAAAACCCGGACGATTTCAGATTGGAAAATCTGCAAGTAGGCATTCGTGGCTGAATGGTTGGGAAACCCGAAACATGGGGATGTGATGTATGATATTCACATAGAATATCATCGAAACGCCATCACGAATCATATAGGTCAGAATTTCCCCCACGGCGTGGGGAATGAAACCCCACATTAGGGGGTTCTGTTCCCCACGCCGTGGGGAAAATTTCGTGTATATGGTTCAACCCCCAATCTGCGTTTAGACCTGCAAGGATTTTAGCTTTTAAAAATAGAGAATTTTGGTTGGGTTAAGACTAAATAAGTAGGTTTCACTTCCTTTAATTTTGTGTTTAAAAGTAATTGGATTATCTTTGCATAAGATAAGCTGCACCTCAGCATAATATTCAAGCAAGCTTGATATTC
>ERZ1026894.1369-NODE-1369-length-14529-cov-7.545392_pt1 | contig 14529 bp, 7 predicted proteins | sample MGYA00380177_ERZ1026894 | MGnify/ENA primary metagenome ERZ1026894 (study PRJEB33269, sample SAMEA4719813) | human gut metagenome | biome: human-associated habitat; feature: organic feature; material: feces | place: Cameroon | collected 2013-10 ... | reverse complement strand
AAAGTTTTCAGACTTTCATTTTGCTTTGCACTCGCCTTGCACTATCTTTGTATTCTTCTTTTGCAAAAAAATCTAATCAACAATGAAAAAAGCTAACCTCCTCGCTTGTTTGCTCAGTCCGATGTTGGCTATCGCACAGCCACAAGCAGACTCACTGCGTCATCTCATACACGTTAAAGGACCTCAAGTACATTTACTCGCCCAAATGGCCGAAGCTACAGCTACTTCCCACCCCGACACGGCACTTCACTACGCTCAATTGGCTCGCCAACGCAAGGCTGCAGGGCGCGACCTCATAACCCTTGAGGCCGCTACGGGCGAAGCTCTTATGGCACAAGGACAGATAGAACAGTCGCTCAAACACTTTACGCAAGCCTATAACCAAGCACGCCAACAACACCTTGCACCGGAAGCGTACAACCAACTCTGTAGTATCGGACTCTGCCATAGCCGCATGCAACACTTCGATAAGGCTGCCAAATGTTATGACCAAGTAATCACTTATGCTACTCGTCATAAGAATGCGCAACTCGCCTTCTCTGCCTACCAAAACTATGGCGCGATGTGTAGCCGCATGGGGCGTGTTGAAGACTGTAAACGCCTCTTACTTAATGCGCTGAAATATCAAAGTGCTGCCGATCCTGCCCTTCGCGTATCGGTATATGCGGGGTTGGGCACGATTCTTACCTATAACGCTGCCACCTTCCCTAAAGCGGAACAATACCTGCGTCAAGGCATTGCCATTGCGCGTCGAGCTCATGAACCGCTTGCTGAGGCCAGTTGTCTCTCACCGCTCATCACGCTGCTCACCCAACAACCGCAACGTTATGCTGAGATTCCAGCCCTTATTGCGCGGGCCAACACTATCGTCAGTAATGCGGCCCCCGACGGTACAGAGCGTATGCAGTTGGAACACGCAAAGATCAACTACTACTTCGTTACTCGACAATGGTCGCCTGCCCTCCAGTCGGCATTGATGCTCTACAAAAATGGTCCTGCGGTGTCGTCAGAGCGTGATAAGGTCATGCTTATGGTGGCACGGGCTTATGAGGGTACGGGCAATCCACAGCGAGCTTGCTACTTCTATCGCGAAGCCTACTACATAGGTGACTCTATTCACCAACTTGATGTGCAACAGCAAGTGGGCGATGCGGCTGCACGCTACGATGCAAAAGAGAAACAGCTCAAAATCACTCAACTACAAAAGAACGCTGCTGAGGCTGAGGTGAAGCAATGGCGCTTAGGTGCTGCACTCGCAGGGATTGTTCTATTGCTCTTTGCCACCATTGTTGCTGCTATTATTTGGCAGCGCCAGCAGCGTCGTAAGGCACAACTCGACCAAGCGCGTCGTTATATCGATGGCATTGAGAGCGAGCGTAAGCGTTTGGCGCAGGAGTTACACGATGGTGTGTGCAACGACCTCCTTGTGGCTGAAATGCAAATGTCCACCTCTACTGATGTCGGCTCTGCTGTGGCGCAACTGCAACAGGTGCGTGGCACGATACGTCAAATCTCCCACCAACTTATGCCGCCCAATACGACCTTTGCTACGCTCGATCAAACGCTCTCTGCATTGGCTTATAAGTTACAGGAGATTGGCCAATTCAGCGTAACCTTCACAGATGCTACTCCTGCCAACGCTCCCTATGACTGGAGCCAACTTCCTACTGAGCAAGCTTACCAACTCTATCGCATTGCGCAAGAACTCATTACCAACCTTGTCAAACATACGCAAGAACTCACGCATATCGACATTGCGCTTGTGCATAGCACTGTCGCTCCTACTGTTGAACTAAGCATTTCGCACAATGCTACGACCTCTCCCATAGCTCCTTATGTCGCAGCTTCTAATGCTACGACGACTGGTATTGGCATTCAGTCTATCAGTGAGCGTCTGAAAGCTATCAGTGCTACTATCAAGTTTACGTCCGACGAGCAAGGGGAGCATACGATTATTACTTGTTGAGACAGTAAATAGTTCTCGTCTATAACGAATCGTGTGGGTACGGTTGCTTTAATAGATAAAAACTGCAATTTATCTGCCTAATTGGGGGGCGGGTTACAAACCCGCCCCCCAATTAGGCAGACAAATTGCAGTTTATTTTTTACACGTTACTTATCGCTTAATGAACTTGAAGTTTTTGAAGTAAACTTGCTGTTCTGTACCACTGATATTAGTGATACGGAGTTTTGAAGCTTGCATACCACCGAGTTCATTGCCTGTGTGGATAACAGGGTCGTCGGCCTTGTAGTGCAATAGGCTTACTTCCTTCCAAGCACCCTTCGTGAAGAGTTCTAACTTAAAGCACTTAGCTACATCGGCCTTGCCCAAGTTGAACTCCATACCTGCAAACGTAATGTCGCGATCACCCTCGATGGTGAAAGCTGCGTTCTTCGGCCACTTGATCACTTCAAGCGAAGGAGATACTGTTACGTCATTGCCGCGCACACTGATAGGTTGCAATGCCAACTGGGGCACATCGGTTACAATCTTGAATGGATTGTACTCTGACGAATTGTCAAGTTGCGTGCCATTTGCCTTGTTGTAAGCATCTACCGTTTGACTAAAGAGTTTATTCAGCGTGGGCAATAATACCTTGGTGGCTACCTTAATGCCAGGCTGTAGGGCATGACGCACGTCAGAATTCTCCAATTCGTACATCTGCACTTGCAAAGCATGTGCCTGCTTATAAGCCATGTCAAATTTAGGAAAACCTGCATTATTGGGATAGAGTTGATTCATAGCCATAATGCAAGTGGCAATGCCATAGTCAGCCACGTTCTTACCCTGCAAGAGCCAAGGACGCAATTCGCGCTTCAACTCAGGATTGGTATTATCGGCCAAGAGTTCGTCAACGGCCATACGCAGTTCATAGCACTTTATCGTCAACTGTTGTAACGACTTGGGGTCAGACTTCAGCGCGCCTTCGGCAATGCTCTTCAGCTCATCGCCCTCTTCGCGACGGAAGCCATGACCATTGGGGCCGAGGTCCTTATTATACAAGGCAAAGGTGCGAAGGGCTTCATAATTGTCGGGGAGTACAGCCTTTAAGCCCTTTTCCCAGTCGCGCTGATAGTCGTAAGCCTTCATGTTCCACGTGTAGTCGGCAATGCCGTAGAGTGAAATCTTTGAAGCCTCAGCATGTTCCATAGGGTTAGAGACGAAACCTGAAACGTCGTCTGCAATGTCAAGGCCATTACCATAAGCCGGACCAAGGAGAATGTGATCGCGCACGAAGTCGCTAACGGGGAAGTTCCACCAGATGTAAGCCTTGCGGTCGATACGTTGGTTGATCCACTCCATGCTCTCCTTGTCAATGCAATGAACGACGGAGTTACCCGTCCACATGATTTGAATGCTCTTGTTCATCTTTGTACCCAACGTGCGGAGGTAACCACCTGCATCGTTAGCCCAAGCACGGTTGTACTCCGTGGGGCACATGATGAGCGGACTCACATCGTGATGCTTCTTAACAAAGTTGTTGTCTACGTAGTTGAGCAGTTCGGCTTGCTTGTCGCCCTTAGCCCCCTCGCCCCAGATGTCGTCAAAGAATACGGCAAAAGAGCGAATGCCTAAAGCATACATCTTCTCAAACTTGGCGATTAAGGCATCGCGGTCGGCATCGTTCCATTTGATGTCAACCCCCGGGTGAATAGCCCAATAGAAGTTTACGTTATTCTTCTTCGCACATTCGTTCAACTCTTGAATGCGCTTGGCTTCAGCATCGGGATAGGCTACGCGCCAGTGGTCGCGGTGATAAGGGTCGTCTTTAGGACCATAGATGTAAACGTTCATTTTGTTGCGGCCATAGAACTCTATTTGGCTCAAGCGTGCTTTGTGGCTCCAAGGCGTGCCATAGAAGCCCTCTACCGTACCACGGAAGGGAACGTCGGGCCAGTCGGTCACGGTGCAGCACTCTAACTTTCCTTCAGCCATTGACTGTAACAAGGTCTGTACACCATAGATTAAGCCAGCCTTATCGGCACCAGCTATAACAATCCCCTTCTCACTAATGTTGAGGTAATAGCCCTCTGCGTGATTGGGGATAAGTTTGGCCACTTTGCTAATGCACTTGTCGCCTTTTACACCCAACGTAAGGGTGTACTTTGACTTATACAAGGGTGACACTTTGGCTTTTTCGAGCATTACGAGTGCCGTTTCGTACACCTCGTTGTTGCTCTGCTCGTTGGTAACGATTTTCCACGTTTTGGGCAAAGTGTTCAAGAACTTTCCTGTGCTCACCACTTTCTGTGGCACGGGGTTGACTAAACTAATTTGTGCTGTAGCAGGCATTGCTGCCAGCGCAGCCATTATAAGGCTGGTAAGGATGTGATTATGTTTCATAGAGGAAATGTGCAAATGCTTGGTGAATGTGCAAATGGGCAAATGTGAGAATGTGAGAATGTGTAAATGGATGCCTTTTCTTGCTGAGTTTGTGGTATGTGAGAATGTGCAAATGTACAGATGCGCTATTTATGCGTCATAATATCCAGAACGCATCGGTCGGTTTCGTTCATGGCATCAGCACCAATGCTTACTAAGTTGCGAATGCTTTGGTCAACATCGTCGTCAATAATGCCTTCCACGCTTGTGACGCAGTTGCCTTGCATGGCCAACATGGCCGATAGCACGGCGGTACTAACGCCCGTGGTTAACTTTAGCGCGCAACTGGGTTTGGCTCCGTCGCATATCATACCCGTAAGGTTGGCTATCATGTTTTTCACGGCAAAGGTCATTTGCTCATAATTGCCACCCATTAAATAAGTAATGCCGCAACTGGAACCTGTCGCTGCTACTACGCAACCACATAAGGCCGACAAAGTACCTAAATTGAGTTTTATATAAATGGCCGTGAGGTGTGAGAGCATCAAGGCGCGTGTCATCTCTTCAGCCGTATTATGATTTTCTTCGGCAAAGACGACTACGGGGTTGGTCGCACAGATGCCTTGATTGCCCGACCCTGAATTGCTCATCACAGGTATCATGGCTCCTGCCATACGAGCATCGCAAGCACATGAAGTAGACGAAAGTATGTGTGAGAAGATATTGTCCCCCATAATGCCACGTCCTAAGGGACGACTGAGGGCTTTACCTAAACAATGGCCGTAGTTGCCTTCAAGCGAGAGTTGTGCAGCTCGTTTGTTGAGTCGACGCGCTTCGTTTATAAACTCGATGTCGGCTAACGGCATCGTAGTGGCATACTCCCATACTTTGTGCAGATTGAGTTGTAACTTGTCGGTTTGCAGTGCTTCACTCTCGGTAGCATCTGAGTCTTGAGGCGTTTCGTGCAATAGATCTACTTCTACCTCGTTGTCCTTGGCGATGTAGACAAAGCGCGTATGTTCACGTGCTATGACCACGGTAGCTTGGTGGCCATCAGCGTCATCGGCTACTATTTCTACATACAACTTTTCAGTCGTATCGCTCTTGAGCGAAATGTTGATGCGGTCTTCGGCAATGAATTGTTTGCCACGCGCTACGGCCTCAGCGTTGCAATCGCGCAACACTTCAAGGCCATAGGCAGAACGGCCTATCAGTGCGCCTAAGGCAATCGCTATCGGCAGTCCGACCATGCCCGTACCAGGAATGCCTACGCCCATGGCGTTCTTTAATATATTAGCACTCAAGCGTGCTTCAATGTGCGTAGGCAAGCTACCTAAGGCCTCAACAGCTCGACTTGTAGCCAATGCCACACAGATCGGTTCGGTACACCCAATGGCAGGCACCACCCAATGGCGCACCAATTGGGTTATTTGTTGTTTTTCTTGTTCGGTGAGCACAGATATTTCAATTACTTTTTTTCTAATTTAAGACGATACGCACGGGGTGTGCAATCGTACACACGGTGAAAAGCCATATAAAAGGTTTGTCGTGACGAAAATCCAGCCAAGAGCCCAATCTCTTCGACCGTCATATCCTTATACTGGGTTGACTGCATCATCTTTACCACATCACGCAAGCGCAGACCATTCACCAAAGCAGTATAGTTATTCCCTGTACACGCCGAAACTGCTGCCGAGATGTAACGTGTATTGATGTTCAAGTCTTCAGATAAGCGTAACGTGTTGTAGGTTGGGTCACGATAAAGCTTTTCGCGTGTTAGCTTTTCAAGAATCTTGATATAGATTTCGTTAGCCCTTCCAGCCTTTAATCGATTGCAATAGGCTGGTTCTACTCTTAATTTTGGTTTTTCTGTTTTCATAAATAGTATATGACGCTTGCAAATGTAATAAAAATTTTTGACAAAAAGTCTTGAACGCAAGCTAACTTGGGGGCGATGCGTCCCCATGTCTGAAGCAGTATGCCTTGAACGTCTGCTTATAGTCGCTTAGCGCGAGGACACGCTAACCCTGACTTCGTCAGTGCGCCACCCAAATACACCCATATTTTTGACGTAACTCATTGGCTTTCAATACGCGCCTTGTAATGGCGCAGAAAAGTGATGAAGTCAGGATTTGAATAATAATAAAGCACCTTCGCATTTCTGCGAAGGTGCTTTATTATGTACGCTCGGTATGAGCATAGTCTAATGGGTGCAAGTCTTGGGCAAGCCCTAATAGGAGATTTTTTTCTTCACCTATTTTCATCTCACCTTTATCTTCACCGTTTTCTCCATTCTATCTTCCGTGGTCGCCTTTACAATATAGAGCCCCGTAGGCACTTGCTTATGCCATGTTGTGGCATTGATGCCAGAGGCCGAAGTAAGGAGCTTACCATCGATGGAGTAGATGCTCACAGAGGTAAGTTTGCTGCCTAGAGAACTTACCATGATAGTGCCACTCTGAGGCGAGAAGCAGCGTATGTAGCTATCGTTGCCACGGCTTGCGGTGTTGTAGATGGCGGTAGTGATATAATATCTGCCGTGCTCGTTGGCAGCAATCTCTATGGCATGGTCGGCTGGGGTATAGGTGCCTGTTTTGGCGTCGAGAATATAGAGTGGGGTGTCGAGATATCTATTTGCCTCCAACTCCACAGCCACCATCTTATTTTCCTTTGCAATCACTCCAAAAGGCAATATTCCGATATTGGGCAATACATTGAGCGTTGCAGCCTGAGTGCCAGCTATGGTGTAAACCTGCGGAATATCCTCCAGTTCGGTGTTGTTGAGCAGCTCTATATCCTCATCGTTGCAGAAGTCTTCGTTGGCATCATCCTTCACTATAACCTTGGCAGTAGCCATTTCTTTGCCACCCTCAATAACATGGATGTTCATCTTTGCTTTCGTCTCGGCTATTTTCCCTCCACCCGCCTTCCAGCGGTCTGTGGTCATGAGTAGGGTAAAAGTTGCATAGCTTATGCTTTCGTTTGCTTTAGCCTTTACGAAGAAAGCCTGCATAGGCTCAATCAGCAAATCTTCTTTACGATTGTATGTACCTTCTTTAATGAGATACGCCTTAAGCACACCATCTTGAATAGTCCATACTTTTCGTTCAAACTTTGGGTTACCATTGAGGAAGCTATACATACTCAGCGTTGCTGTATACGGATTACCAACCATATAATAGCAGTTCTTGCTATGTGTGTTTGTGGTTAGTTGCTGTTTTATAGTTCCTAATTCATTCGCCGCAGTAACAGAAGCCACATTCAACTTATATATATCCGTTTGATTCACCGGAACTACCTTGATTAATGTGCCATCCGAATTGAATGGATTGTTATCAACAGTAGTATAGAAATATTCTTTATCCTCCTTTGGTAAACGGAAAAGCCACGTTGGTGTTACATCTTTATAATCGTCACCAGCCTTAATGGCAAATCCTCTGCCATTGGCATACTTTTCGTCCAGCTTGTTGTACACATGACTCCAATATAGCGACTCTATATTCATTGCGCCATCTGTTATTGTATCAATGCGATTATAACCATTAAAATAGTCATCTGCATTGTAGCCCGTTATACCTTCGATTACCTGTTCGCCGTTGCTGTCCCAATTGCGCTGGTATACTGGTGCTTCCACACGGTTGTTATTTGTAAGAGCAAACTCCATGCGTGTGAAAGCTTCCTTGTTTTCTCTACCACGCGACCCATACGTAGGATCATCTTTAACTGGCACAAAGAAGTCGCCTGCATATGTATCCTTCAAAGGTGATGAAATGATATTCCATTTATTTTGAGTCATCTCCTTTTCTATGTAAGCCTTATTATACACAAGGTAAGCTTGATTGAGTAATTCAGCTTGTGGCTTGAAGTATATTTCATCACAAATATTGCCCTTGAACGTTTCACAAGTAAACCAGCCTTCGCCTGTGTCTGAATGGTCTTTAGTGTTATAGTTCCATGTTGTTAGCATATCGTAAGCAATAGCCGCTGTAGCCTCCTCGCCCTTATAGTTTGTAAGCTTAAGGGCGATGTTGTTTCCTTCGCGGTATACGATATTGCCGAGTCCGGGATATACCTTATCCGTTTGGTCAGGTATAGTAACCTTAGAGAATTTCATTGGTGTATATGCCTGATTACTGTTTAGCTTGTCGTAAATTCCTGTACCATAATCAGTATAGTCAGTTTTATACAATTCAGCTGCAGTAGACCGTTTCCAGTTTAGGTCGTTGTTCCAGTTTGCATTAAGTTTGTTGGCAAGTGTAGAATTCCACGTCAGATATTCTGGCACCACCTTGAATGTGATGAAAACTTCTCCTGGACACGACATTGTAGACCCCACGACATCTTGTTCGTACGAGAAGTTTAGCTCATACCAATAGCCTTCGTGTAGAATATCCAAAGCATTGTCGTTGTCGAAGAGTAAACTTATATAGCCTTTACCTCCTGTCAGCGAAGTTGCCTCAAGAGTTGTTTCCTTTAGTCTTCCTACAATCTGTTTTGTAGTAGAACCAAGGTTGAATGTTGGATCGTTTGAATTGGCAACAAACACATTTGAGCCATTCTGAAACTTAATCTTAGCAGCATCTTCAAGGTTTGCTACAGGCAATCTCAGTTCCTTTCCTGCTGCCAGCATAGCCTTTATTTGTGGCAAGCCTATACGCACGCTACGGTCGTCTGTAGGGTAAGCAACACTTGCATCACCCAGAGTAAGTTTCGGACCGTCTTTGACGATACGCAGAGTAAAGTACATAGGGTCGGGGCAGATTTCGTATTTTATTGTACCCTCTGTAAATGTTGTTGTTACAGGGATTGCAGCCACCTTGTATACCCCAGTCTTTTCTGAGTTATACTGATAGTCGTCAAGATTATTGCTTGCTGAAAGCAGTAATTGTCCGTTGTCCACATACTCCCTCAATAGTGCATAGCCTGTAGGATTAATGCTTTTATATTCCGTAGCCAGACCTTTCACTTCGGTATACTCAGCTCTGTCGCGATAGTCAGCCAACGTTTCCTGCAACCTGGGAATGGAGGCAAAATTATTCTCCTTGTCGGGCTCGCTGAAGAACCAGTCTAATTTAACCTTATGCAATGTAATTGCACCACCATTCACCACGTCGGTAGTCACCAACTTTCCGCTAATGTTAACGTTAGGCTTATTAGATCCATCGCACGACACACGCACCGTTGATACGGTATTTCCAGTAGCATCCGAAACCGTAAATTTTTGCTGTACAAGCTCAAATTCCTCACTATACAAAGAGCAAACATTAGTGGGTTTGCCCCATTCATCAGGCTTGTCAGGATCGTCTTCGTTAGGAATAGTTACCGAAATGTAATACTTAGTACCAAAAGCCAAGTTGAAATGGCGATAGGCAAGCAACAGCAGTATATTCCCGTCCGCGTCCTTTGTAAACATTGTCGAATTGGTGCTGCCTCCTGCTGCATAGCTTGGCAGCATCTTGCTTGCGTTGTATTCAGCAGGCACTTCTGCCACACCATATTCATCAGCTTTTCCGTCGCCATCATAGTCGATACCTGCAATAGGATTGCCATTCAAGTCGCATATACGGTAAAACAACTTTGAAGCCACCCCCACACCTACAACAGCTTGTATGTTCTCGTAGTGAGAGGCTATCATGAGCTTAACGTCATCGGTATTGCCCGAACCTTCGAGCTGACTTGGACACACCGCTTTGTTCTGTATCACGTCTATCTTGGCATGCTGTATATATAATCGCAAGTCGTCAATAGCATAGTCGGCACCATTGGTGTTGTCGCACATATTGTCCACCACAATACGGAAGTCGGAATAGTTTTCCACTCCTGACTTTTTTCGTATCACCAGTCGGCTATACACTTGGAACCACTTGCCCAGCTGTCTGTCGCCTGCAGTATTGTTGGCAAGGTCGCCCGAGCTAAACGACGAAAGCAATCGTTGATAGGTTACTTTGCCCTGCTCGTCCTTTATGATTCCATATAGTCTGAACATCAACTGAGGTTGTGTCTTTCCAGACGTAAAGTCAGCCACTGCTCCTGCGAAGATAAGACGTGCTCCCGAACACAAGTCGGCCTTGAAGTCGATAGTTGCAATCTGTCGGCTCTCATCCGAAGCATCTACATACAAGAAGTGTCCATACTGCTTGCCGCCCGTAAGTTCATAGGTACGGTCGTAAAGTACTTGAGAAGCCCACCATTGGTACATTTTTTTTCCACCAGCAGTCTCTTGGCTTGCGTCCGACACACCCGGCACGTTCGCACTCTTGTACAATCCATACTCGCCGTGTATAACACCATAATCATCAGGCCAACTTAGGTCGCGCAGTTGTGGATAAGTATAACTATACGCACGTTTGTCCCATTGCGAAGACAGCGTAGAGATGTTGTTAGCTGCTGTAGGTGCGTCCAATGTCAGCGTATTATTGTCATCGTCAAACGATATAGGCTTTGTAGCTTGCTGATAGTGGGTGTTGAGGTAGCTATATGTGCGGTCGTTATCGCCATCAGCAAAAATCTGCTCACGCGTCTTTGGATAAGTATTATTATACAATATCTCGTAATTGGCTATTGGAGCCATGTCGTTGCCATTTTTGGCATAGCACACAATATACACCACATCTCCAAAAGTAATGGTTGGTTTTGAAGTTGTCTTTCCGTCCAATGTCAACCACCCATTACCATTTGTCATAATGGTATTCATGCTTGTAGCCGACCATATCTGATAATTCTCATTAGCATCTCTTGCTAGAATGGTATATTTAGTCTTGGTCTTATCATAAGCACGCCATTGATAACGTGTAGCCTGCACCATTTTGGTCTTATCAAAGTCGGCACGTTTTATCAGATGTGCATCATCTGCTGCATATACGTGATGATTGGTTTCCTTAAGAGGATAAAAATAGTAGTTGCTTGGCAACATATTTACGCGTATTGCCATTGAGGAATTCGCGTCTTTAGCACCAAATAATATTTGGCGGTTGTCCTCAATCGTCAAGTCGGAGTTAGCCGCACGCTTGTCTGTCGGAAACGCATTGACGATATTCTCTGCTATACTCTTTGCCGACCTTATGTGGAATATATATCGTATTTGCAGTGTAGGCTCACGCTGGAAATATCGTTTCTTGTTGAAGTAGCCACCAGCCTCAAAGGGTTCAAAGTCGATATATTTACTCACATCACATGCTATTTCCTCTCCTTCCCAATTAGCGTTTGCCGCCTCGGTTGGTGCAGTATACTTTACACCTTGTCTTATTCTACTCGGTCCATACTTTTCACCACTTAGAGACTTTTTCCAAGCAAACAGACCACGCACATTGTTAGCAGCATCGCTTACCTCTTCCAAATAGCTGTAATAGCTGTCGTATTCTGAGAGCCTGCTGCTTTTCATGTCAGTCTTATAGTCATACCATCTGATGTAGCCCTTTGGCTCGTTTGAGCGATTTTGCCTTGTACCGTCCGTTGTATATCCTTCAAACGGCAATAGCAAGTCTACAGCCTTTCCCGGCTCTACATAATAGGTATATTCATACTCATGCACCTGCTGCATCATCTGTCCATAAGGATTGGCCAAAAGCGGTCTGCCAGTCACGCCCTCCCAATGTTTGAACACACTCTGTTGTGCATGAATGGTGGTGGCACAGCATGCCAACACCATAAAGCATAAATATATGTATTTGTATTTGTTCATAATACACTACTCTTTTATAATTTCCACTTTATACGGAATGTCATACCCTAACTGATTGATACCTATCAGCACCTTGTGTATAGCATATCCATTGCGGTTGCCAATTACGCCCTCTATGGTGTGTCGCGATGGCACTGGTGTGGGTATACGGTCGTATATACATACCCCATCGCCGTCGGGTTGCAACGTCAATGTCTGCCAACCGGCAAACACCCAACCGTCGGCTGCATCGACACCAGGTTTAAGTACAACACCATCGCTTATGCGCACTACATAAGGTATGAGATGAAACTCGCCGTAACTCTTAAATCTTACGGTAAGCATCTCGTCGTTCTGCTCAACAATAGGCAGCACGCCAATGGGGGTAAACTGCTCTACCTTGAATCTTACACGATAGTCGTTTAGCTTTATTGGTATCTCAAGATAGTCGTTTCGCGATATTGTGTTCCAGTTTGACAATGCACCACGATGGTTCATTGTGGCATGGTCGGTCTTAACGCTCACTACAAAGTAGTTTGGCATTCGAGCTATCGACTCATTGACGTAGAAACTTATTATCGTCGGTGTTGTAGTATTTGCCTTTACCACCACTTCAGGGTCGAGATTTATAGTAAACATCTCTTTCGCTGCCGAAGCATTGATATGTGGTTCAACTGCTGTGCCATTGTCCTTGCCAGGCAGCAGATACAGATTGTTGGCCTCGTTCTTGGTAATATCTGTAAGCGCCACTTTCTTTAGCGTGATGTCGTTTGGCGTGTCGTTGGTTATCTTCAGCTTCACCTTAGCTACCATTCTTATCACTTCGAGATCGACATCCGAAGTATTCTTCTTTATCTCTATGGTCTGCTTGTTGCTCATAGGTATGCCGCCAGGAAAGTCGGCTGCCGTAAGCACATTGCCATTTACGGTATATAGCTTATTGTCAAAGTCGGCAGGGAGCGGCGTATTAGATGTAGAATAGTCGATATTCGGGTCGAGCCCCACATTCTCAGGTTTAATATTAGCGAAAGAATAGAATGTAGTTTCGCCTGGTTCTATCTTAGCCGTAAGCGTGCCCACCCAGCTCTTCTCCTCAGCATAATCTTCGCTAACAAGCAGATGTTTGATGATGCCATGCTGTACAACGATGGTGAAGCAGTTATTCATCATCTCGCCTTTTTCGGCATTGGCATCGGTCCATTCCAGCGAACCGCTACTACGTGATGCTGCGCTTCCTGTCGGGGTTGAAATATTTATGCGCACAGTTACAGGCTTGCTATCAATTGTTGGCTCGGTAGTAGGGTCTGACGAGCAACAACATAGAGCAAGTGATGCAATGAGCGAGACTATCAAAAGCGATATTTTCTTCATTTATGTATATATTATGTCACTTTTAGTGGTACGGTACTGATTTACCTGTTAACCCGTTAACTTGTCAACTTGTTTACTAATTCCGCCAACACGTTTACATTATTATTTCTTCGTCGTATTCTCGCTTATTCCATCTTCTTACGTGCAGGTTTACGATGAGCTTTCCGCCCTCTTTGTAAATCATGAATGTATAGAAGTGGTTGCGCTGTATATCGTACGGCGTGCCTGTAGGTTCTCCGGCTGTGTCGTAGTTGCGAAAATACAAGGTATATGTACCTTCGTGTTTGCCGTTTCTGTTCAGGTTAATTGTGATAGTAGCAGGTGTAGCACCACTACTGGTATTGTCGTATTCTGGTATGTATGTTGCTCTCTCCTCCACCAAGTCAATACTTGCCTCCCTGCTGTCAAACACATGCAGCGAATTGTTGAAGCGTATATCCTGCGTCCTGTCAGCCAGCTTATAGTTGTTGGGCAGACAGTAGCCTTTGGTATTATAGTTGTTGATGTGCATGCTGCCTATAGAGTAGCCGTACGACGGCATATCCGAGCGCATACCAACTCTTACCTTCGCCATAGCTCTTAGCAAATATATTGGCTCTGTCAATTCTGTTTGTGTGCCGAGGCTTAGTTCAGGCAGCGAAGCCACGCCCCACATTGGTATATATTTTCGTATGCCCGTATCAAGGTTGTATGTCAAGTCGGGTAGTGAAATGGTGCTAAGTTTTGAAGCATTGCAGTTAGCCACAATCATTATCTTCTTAGCCTTTGCAATATTGTCTTTAGCATTATTCCACACTCCAGTTATGGCATATTTATTACCCGAAGGGTCGCTCATAGGTATAACCTTTATAATCTTCACATCTCCGATGATGTTGCCCCCTTTGTCGCAGATGGCTATATACAAGTCGTCGGGGTTAATCATATTTTCCTTTTCAATGCCGGGCAGCGGATGATCGTAGTCGTCCCATCCCTCGTTGGCGGCACGAGTTGTCCTGACATCTGACACCGCCACCGTAAAGGCTACACGTACATCGTTCATAGCGATAGCGTCTTCTGCGTTGCTATCTGAACAAGCAGCCATTGCCATGCATAGCATTATGCCGACAACCGCTATAAGGGTAATATGTTTAATATGATACAACATCAAGTATTACACTATTATTTAGAATTATAA